>Ga0182233_1000030_pt1 | contig 24955 bp, 27 predicted proteins | sample G6R1MG_31_FD_129664 | JGI IMG/M metagenome (GOLD analysis project Ga0182233, IMG submission 129664) | Miscanthus phyllosphere microbial communities from Michigan, USA - G6R4_NF_07NOV2016_LD1 MG | ecosystem: Host-associated > Plants > Phyllosphere > Phylloplane/Leaf | place: USA: Michigan... | reverse complement strand
TGGCGGGCATCCGCACGCCGCAGGACATCACCGAGAAAGCCCGCATCGAGGCGAAATCCGACCGTCCGTCCATGGAACTGGCGATGCCGGATTCCTACGCCGAACTCGTGCGGATCTACGGTCTCCTCGAGACCCATTACCGCGACATGCAGGACATGGAGTTCACCATTGAGTCGGGCAAGCTCTGGATGCTTCAGACCCGCAACGGCAAGCGCACGGCGAAGGCTGCGCTTCGCATCGCCGTCGACCTCGCGGCCGAAGGGCTGATCACCCAGGAAGAGGCCATCGGCCGCATCGAGCCGGCGGCCCTCGATCAGCTCCTGCACCCGACCATCGATCCGAAGGCCGAGCGCAAGGTCATCGCCTCGGGCCTGCCCGCCTCGCCGGGTGCCGCCACGGGCGAGATCGTGTTCAATTCCGAGGATGCCGAGGCCGCCCGCAAGGCCGAGCGCAAGTGCATCCTCGTGCGCATCGAGACCTCGCCGGAGGACATCCACGGGATGCACGCCTCCGAGGGCATCCTCACCACGCGCGGCGGCATGACGAGCCACGCGGCCGTGGTGGCGCGCGGCATGGGCAAGCCCTGCGTCTCGGGCGCCGGTACCGTCCGGGTCGATTACAAGGCCGGGACCCTCACGGTGGCGGGCACGACCCTGAAGGCCGGCGACAGGATCACCATCGACGGTTCGACGGGGCAGGTGCTGCTCGGCGAGGTGGCGATGCTGGAGCCGTCCCTGTCCGGCGAGTTCGCCACCCTCATGGGCTGGGCCGACAAGGTCCGCACCATGAAGGTCCGCACCAACGCCGACACCCCCACCGATGCGCGGGCCGCCCGCAACTTCGGCGCCGAGGGCATCGGCCTGTGCCGCACGGAGCACATGTTCTTCGAAGGCGACCGCATCGTTGCCGTGCGCGAGATGATTCTGGCCGACGACGCCGAAGGCCGCCGCGCGGCGCTGGCCAAGATCCTGCCCTACCAGCGCCAGGACTTCGCGGAGCTGTTCACGATCATGTCGGGCCTGCCCGTCACGATCCGCCTGCTCGATCCGCCGCTGCACGAATTCCTGCCCCACACGGATGCCGAGGTGCAGGACGTCGCTACCAGCATGGGCGTGTCGGAGGACAAGCTGCGCCGCCGGATGACGGAGCTGCACGAGTTCAACCCGATGCTCGGCTTCCGCGGCTGCCGCCTCGCCATTGCCTTTCCGGAGATCGCCGAGATGCAGGCGCGGGCCATCTTCGAGGCCGCCGTGCAGGCCGCCAAGGAGACCGGCGCCCCGGTGACGTCGGAAGTGATGGTGCCCCTCGTCTTCACCAAGATGGAGTTCGACATCGTCAAGGCGCGCATCGATGCCATGGCGAAGGCCGTCTCCGAGGAGACCGGCAGCAGCGTCGTCTATCAGGTCGGCACCATGATCGAGCTGCCGCGCGCGGCCCTGCGAGCGGGTGATATCGCCGAGACGGCGGAGTTCTTCTCGTTCGGCACCAACGACCTGACGCAGACGGCGCTCGGCATTTCCCGCGACGACGCCGCGACCTTCCTCGGGGCCTACACCCAGAAGGGGATTCTTGCCGCCGACCCGTTCATCTCCATCGATCAGGAGGGGGTCGGCGAACTCGTGCGCATCGGCGTCGAGCGCGGCCGGGCCGTGCGCCCGGACATCAAGCTCGGCATCTGCGGCGAGCATGGCGGCGATCCGGCCTCCATCGGCTTCTGTCAGGAGGTCGGCCTCGACTACGTGTCGTGCTCGCCCTACCGCGTGCCGATCGCGCGCCTGGCCGCCGCGCAGGCCGCCCTCGCCGCCCGCGACACCGCCAAGAAGTCCTGAGTAAGAAGTCCTGATCAGACCCTTCCCGGGCGGCTCCCTGCCGCCCGGGAAGCGCATGGCGAAATCCGTTCAACAAATTGTCGAAAACACGGCGAACCGATTTCGCCCCGGCACGTTCGATGCTAGTGCCAATCCGTTGCGCGAGTTTCTCTGCTCACTGGAGTGGCTGCCTTCGCGTGGGAACGCCGGCCATGATCGATACGACGCCCACCCCCTTGTTTCTCAACGAAAATCCCGCCGCGGTCCCGATCCCGAGCGTCGTCCAGCAGGCCTATGTCTGGGCCTTCGGCGGTCTCGTGACCCTTGCGCTCCTCGTCCTCGCCGTCGCCACCCAGAGCGACGCCGATGCCACGCGCATCACCGGCCTGCGGGACGGTGCCGCCTCGGCACCCGCAACCCTGGTGAACGCCTTCGCGGCTGCCCACGGGCGCCCCGGCACATTCTGAACCACCGGCGGCGGAGCGGCTTTAACCGCTCCGCAACCATGCCACGCGATCATGTGCCCATCGGATGCCGAACGCGGGAACCTTGACCCCGGGCGCGGCGGGCCGGGGTGTTGATGCGTAGCGTGAGTCGGTTGGTCGTGGGCACGAAACGGGTACGACGCGATTCGAGCCTGCGCTGGCTCAGCGCCGCCATGGCGCCTTGGGCCGCCGGCATGGGCCTCCTGGTCTCCTTCACGGCGAGCGCCGGGACGGACGGCGGGAAGCACCTCATCGTGCACGAGGCGCGGATCGGTCCCGCCGTTCCGCTCGTGGGCGCACGGCCGCGCGCCTCCGCGAACGGCGGGCCAGCCTTCGAGGGGGCCGCGTCCATCCTCACGGCGAATCTGTCCGGGTCCCTCGTGGGCGTTCTCCTGCCCGGACCCGCGACCTGGAATCCCGACCTCGATGCGGAGGCCGGCTTCGTCCCACCCACCGTTGAAGGGGAGGGGACCGCGGAGACCGGCGACGGCTCGACGCCAGCGATTCCCCGCGCCGTGGCCCTGTCCTCCACCACGCCGGCGCCCGCCGACGCCACCCCCGTGGAGGTCGCGGCGGCGAGCCTGGCGATCCCGGGATTCTCGCCCCGCCGCGATTCCGAGACGCCCGCCGCCTCCGTCCTGGACAATGCCCGCCACCGCTACGCCGACCTCATCGGGCCCGACGCCCTCGACCGCGAACAGCGCTGCCTCGCCGAAGCCGTGTACTTCGAGGCCCGCAGCGAGCCCGAGGACGGGCAGGCCGCCGTGGCGCAGGTGGTCCTCAACCGCGTGAAGAGCGGGCTCTACCCGAGCAACGTCTGCGGCGTGGTCTACCAGAACCGCCACCGCTACATGGGCTGCCAGTTCTCCTTCGCCTGCGAGGGCAAGTCCCTGCGCATCACCGACGGGCCGTCCTGGCAATCGGCCACCCGCATCGCCAGCGCGGTGATCGAGGGGCGGACCTACCTCGCCGAGGTCGGCGACGCGACGCATTACCATGCGGATTACGTGCGACCCGGCTGGTCGCGGCGCCTGCGCAAGATGGATGTCATCGGCCGGCACATCTTCTACCAGCTCAAGCGCGGACAGACCTGAATCTTAGCGGATTCGCTCGCATTCTACTTAAGCATCGCAACAGCTAAGTAGTCCTAAGCCTAGGTTAATTTTACCCTAAGTCTGAATTCTGGTTGCTCGAACGGCAACAAGGCTGCCTCTGATACGTCGAGATGTGCGCAATCGAACGGCGCCCATTCCGACCGTATCCACGTTCCAGCCCGAGGAAGCCCGCATGACCGCGCCGGTCACCCGATTCACGACCCCCATCGCCCTTGCCATCACCGGCGCCGTACTGTTCGCAGCCTCCGCCCAGGCGGGCGGGTGCGGTGGCGCCGAGTGCTACCGTTACGTCGCGACCCCGCCGGTCTTCGGCGCCGTGAACGAACAGGTTCTCGTGCGTCCAGCCGAGACGGTCTACCGCACGGTCCCGCCCGTCTACGACACCGTGGCCGAGCGCGTCCTCGTCAGCCCCGGCGGCCGCGTCTGGCAGACCCGCCGCGACGCCTATGGCGAGCTCGTCGGCTGCTGGGTCGACGTGCCGCCGCAATATGCCGTGCGCCAGCGCCGGGTGCTGGTGCAGCCCGCCCAAACGATCCCCGAGACGATCCCGCCGCAATACGCCAACGTGCGCCGTCGCGTCCTCGTCCAGCCGGCCCGCGCGGGCTGGGTGCCGGCCGGCCACAGCACGGGCGGCTACGGTCCCCGCATCGGCTCGATTCCCGACGCCCTCGGCATCGCCGGCGCCAGCTCGGCCGATATCGGCGTCGGCCTCGGCTTCTCCTCGGGCAGCATCTACGACGGCTACTGAAGCCGGCATCGCCCCGGCCGGTCCTGCTGGCCGGGGCGCTTGATTCGTGCCGGCCGCGCGACACCTACCCGTGTCGGAGATGGGAGGCGCGAATGGGCCGGTTCAACGCGTGGGTGGTCGACAAGGCCGCGACGGGGCAATCCCTGACCTTCGGCACCCTCGACGATTCCGACCTCATGGACGGCGACGTCACCGTCCGGGTCACCCACTCCACGGTGAACTACAAGGACGGCCTCGCCATGACCGGGCGTTCGCCCGTCGTGCGCCGATTCCCGATGATTCCCGGCATCGATTTCTCCGGAGTGGTCGAGACCTCCACCCATCCCGATTACGCGCCCGGCGACGCCGTGATCCTCACGGGCTGGGGCGTCGGCGAGACCCACCTCGGCGGCTATGCCGAACGGGCGCGGGTGCGGGGCGACTGGCTCGTGCCCCTGCCGGAGGGCCTGAGTGGGGCCGAGGCCATGGCCATCGGCACCGCCGGATACACCGCGATGCTGTCCCTCATGGCCCTCGAACACCATGGTGCCCGCCCCGGCGACGGCCCGGCTCTGGTCACGGGCGCGTCGGGCGGCGTCGGCTCCGTGGCGGTGGCGCTCCTGGCGCGGGCGGGTTGGCACGTCATCGCGGCCACGGGCCGGGCGGAGGAGGCCGATTACCTGTCAGGCCTCGGGGCCGCCGAATGCCTCGACCGCGCCGAACTCTCGCAGCCCGGCAAGCCCCTCGCCAAGGAACGCTGGGCGGCGGCCGTCGATGTCGTCGGGTCCCACACCCTCGCCAACGTCTTGGCCGCCACTAAGGCCGGCGGGGCCGTGGCCGCCTGCGGCCTCGCGCAGGGCATGGACCTGCCGTCCTCCGTGGCCCCGTTCATCCTGCGGGGCGTCTCGCTGCTGGGCATCAACAGCGTGACGACGCCCCTGCCGAAGCGCCGGGCCGCCTGGGACCGCCTCGCGCGCGACCTCGATCGGACGGCCCTGGCCGCCATGACCACCACGGTGCCCCTTGCCGAGGTGGACCGCCTCGCCGAGGCGATTCTCGCAGGCGGCGTGCGGGGACGGACGGTCGTGACGGTTCCGTAGGCGGAACCGTGCGGCCCTCCGGCGCATTTCTGGCTTTATGAGCAGAGCATTCGTCAAAGAGACCGAGGGCGGCGAGGCCTTCGAAGACCTTCCCGACCGCACCATCTCCGAACATCCGAACTTCGTGACCCCCGAGGGGTTGGCGCAGATCGAGGCGGAAGTTGCGCGCCTGCAAGCGGCGTTCTCGGCCCTGACGCCCGACGCCAAGGCGGACGAAGCCCGCGTCACCCGCGACCTGCATTACTGGACGGCGCGGCTCGGCTCGGCCCAGCTCGTGGAGGTCGAACCCGGCGACGTGGTGCGGTTCGGCTCCACCGTGACCATCCTGCGTGAGGACGACAGCCGCCAGACCTTCCGAATCGTCGGCGAGGACGAGGCGGACCCGACTCAGGGCAGCCTGTCCTACGTCTCCCCCATGGCGCGGGCGCTGACGGGCAAGGGCGTCGGCGACACCGTCGAGGTCAACGGTCAGGAGATCGAGATCGTCGAGACCAAGTAAGTCGGGATCATCGTGATGCCGTCGCCTCGCCTTCGATCCGGGGGCGCAGGGCGGCGATTTCCTCGGCCATGAAATCCATGAACGCCCGCACCCTCGCCGATTGGCGCAGGTCCGGATGGGTGAGGAGCCAGAGGCCGGCGCCGAGTTCGGCTTCCACCCCCGACAGCCGTACGAGATCGGGGCGGTCATCGGCCGACCAGCAGGGCAGGGGGCCGATGCCGAGACCGGCCTCCAGCGCCTCGCGCAGGCCCAGTACCGTGTTGAGGGTGAGAACCACCCGATCGGCGACGGCCCGGGCTTCCACGAACCGGGTGAAGCGGCCGCCTGCGACGCTTTCTCCCGGCACCACCCAGGGGCATGCCGCCCGATCGCGTTCCGCGAAGTCGGATCGCCCATAGATCGCCCACGCGATGGTGGCGAGGCGCCGCCCCACCAGGGTCGCGGGCGGGGCGTCGCTCGCCCGCAACGCCACGTCGGCGTCGCGGCGGGACAGGTTCAGGGCCTCCTCCGCGACGATTCCGTGCAGACGGATGCCGGGATAGCGCTGGCTGAACCGCGCGAGCGAGGGCATCAGCATATCGGCGATGAGGCTCGCCGGAGCGGTGATCCGCAAGTCGCCCACGGGATTGCGGTCGCGGCCCGCGAGTTCGCGGGTGAAGCGCTCGACGTCGCCGGCCATGCGGGCGGCGGCACCCATCATCACGAGGCCCGCCGCCGTGGGCGCGTAGCCGGCCCGGTGGCGGTCGAACAGGGTGGTCTCGAGAGCCGCCTCGATCCCGGCGAGGCGGCGGAAGGCCGTCGAGGGATTGATACCGAGCTCCTCGGCCGCCCGCGTCAAGCCACCGGCCTCGCCCACCGCCCGAACGAGGCGAAAGTCGTCCCAGTCCATGCCGCCCCCCTCTTGCAGGACTGCAAGATCGATCTTGCACGACAGGGCATTTTCGCAAAGGCCGATCCGGGCGATAAGGCACCGACCGAAACGCGCCGAGGGCGCCGGCAACGACACCAAAGGGATACGCTGCGATGACCAAGGTTCTGGTGCTGTACTACTCGTCGTGGGGTCACGTGGAGACGATGGCCGAGGCCGTCGCCGAGGGCGCACGGGAGGCCGGGGCCGAGGTTACGATCAAGCGCGTGCCCGAATTGGTGCCCGAGGAGGTCGCCCGGCAGTCCCACTACAAGCTCGACCAGGCCGCCCCCATCGCCACCGTGGACGAGTTGCCCGGTTACGACGCCATCATCTTCGGCACGCCGACCCGCTACGGCAACATGGCGGCGCAGATGAAGCAGTTCATCGACCAGACCGGCGGCCTGTGGGCCAAGGGCGCCCTCGTGGGCAAGGTCGGCTCGGCCTTCACCTCGACGGCGAGCCAGCACGGCGGCCAGGAGACGACGCTGACGAGCTTCCACACGGTGCTGCTGCACCACGGCATGGTGGTGGTGGGCCTGCCCTACGCGTTCCAGGGCCAAATGGGTGTCGACGAGGTGAAGGGCGGCTCGCCTTACGGCGCCACCACGCTGGCAGACGGCGACGGCTCGCGCCAGCCCAGCGCCACGGATCTGGCCGGGGCCCGCTACCAGGGTCGCCACGTCGCCGGCATCGCCGCCAAGCTCGCGGGCTGACCGCACAAGAAGAAGGCTCGGATTTCTCCGAGCCTTGAAAGGCTGAAGGCCATCTGGGGGCTGAATTGGCCTTCGTGAGGGCGAACGGGGTATCGAGCGATAAGTTCCCGTCGTTCCGCGAAAAAGATTCAGCGGGGCGCGGCGGCCCGGCGCAGGCGATCGTTGATCGCCTCGCCAAGGCCGTCCGGCGGTATCGGCGCGACGGCGATGGTCGCGGCGCCCGAAGCGTCGAGGTGCCGCAAGGCCGAGAACAGGTTCGCGGCGGCCTCCGCCAGATCGCCGGTCGGGCTGAGATCGAACGCGGCCGGGGCACCAAGGCTTTCGGGCGTTCCGGCGAAGCGCAGCACGGCTTCGTCCGGCTCCGCCGTCACGGCGTCGAGGCGCACACGGGCGCGGGGCGCGTAGTGCGAGGCGAGGAGGCCCGGCCCGACGGGGACCGCCTCGCCCCCCGCCTCAGGGCCCGCGAGGGCGCGGCCCAGCACCCGCTCCAGATCGGCCCGCGTGATCCCGCCCGGCCGCAGCAGGCGCGGCGGGCCGCCGAGGCAGGCCACCACCGTCGATTCGACCCCCACGGGAGCAGTGCCGCCGTCGAGCACGGCATCGATCCGCCCGTCGAGGTCGGCCAGCACGTGCGCGGCGCAGGTGGGGCTGACGCGGCCGGACCGGTTGGCCGAGGGCGCCGCCACCGGGCGACCGACACGGGCGAGGAGATCGCGGGCGAGTCCGTTGCCCGGCACCCGCAAGGCCACGCTGGCGAGGCCCGCACGCGCGAGGTCACAGACGGTGCAACCGGGACCGGCCGGCACCACCAGGGTGAGGGGGCCGGGCCAGAACGCCGCGGCGAGGCGCGCGGCGTCGTCGTCGAACCCCCCCTGCATCCGCGCCGCATCGGCGTCGGCGAGATGGGCGATGAGCGGATTGAAGCGGGGCCGCTCCTTGGCGGCAAAGATGCGGGCGACGGCCGCCGGATCGGAGGCGTCGGCCCCGAGCCCGTAGACGGTCTCCGTGGGGAACGCGACGGTACGCCCATCCGACAGCAGGCGCGCGGCCTCGGCGAGCCCGGCGGCATCGGGCAGCAGACGCAGGCTTGACCGACGATCGTTCATATCTAAACTATCTTTGGAAAGCGGATGGAAACGGCTCGTGCCGTCGAGCCCGCTTGCGCTTGCAGACGGTCGAACGCCGCCGGTCCGGAGGCCCCACTAAGTCGTTGCACGGTCGAAACTTACCCAGCCCGGCGCCCCGCCGGGGCAGGGGGGTGCTCTAGCGCCGGGGCGGGGCTTGCGTCAAACAAGGGTCGGACGCGCCATCCAAAAGGCGCGTCTCAAGAAAACGGTTCGAGGGAGCCCCATGACCTACCGTGCCCCGGTCTCCGAGATGCTGTTCGCCCTGCGCCACGTCGCCGGGCTCGATGCAGTGCTGGGCGACGACCTCACGGCCGACGACGCCCGCACCATCCTGGAAGAGGCCGCGCGGGTGGCGGACGGCGTCATCGCCCCCCTGAACCGGGCCGGCGACCGCCACGGCACCCCCCTTCGGGACGGCGCCGTCACCACGGCGCCCGGCTGGCGCGAAGCTTACCGGACTTGGATTGACGGCGGCTGGAACGGCCTGTCGGCCGACCCCGACCATGGCGGGCAGGGTTTGCCGCTCCTCCTCAACGCCGCCTGCACGGAGATGTGGAACGGCGCCAGCATCGCCTTCGGCCTGTGCCCGCTGCTCACCGCCGGCGGCATCGAGGCCCTGGCGCAGCATGGCTCGGAGGACTTGAAGGCGCGCTACCTCGAAAAGCTCGTGTCGGGCGAGTGGACCGCCACCATGAACCTGACCGAGCCCCAGGCCGGCTCCGATCTCGCCCTCCTACGCAGCCGCGCCGAGCCCGTGGGCGACGGTCGCTACCGCATCGTCGGCGCCAAGATCTACATCACGTATGGCGAGCACGATCTCGCCGACAACATCGTCCACCTCGTCCTCGCCCGGCTGAAGGACGCGCCGGCCGGCACGCGCGGCATCTCGCTGTTCCTCGTGCCCAAGGTGCTACCGGACGGAACCCTCAACGACCTGCGCTGCTCGGGCATCGAGCACAAGCTCGGCATCCACGGCTCGCCCACCTGCTCCATGGCGTTCGGCGATGGTGGCGGCGCCATCGGCTGGCTCATCGGCGAGGAGAACCGGGGGCTCGCCTGCATGTTCACGATGATGAACGCGGCCCGCCTCGGCGTCGGGCTCCAGGGCGTCGGCATCGCCGAGCGGGCGACGCAGGGCGCCCTCGCCTATGCCCGCGAGCGCCGGCAGGGCAGAGCGCCGGGCGCGCAAGGCACCAGCGCCATCGTGGAACACGCCGACGTGCAGCGGATGCTGCTCACCATGAAAGCCTACACGGCGGCGGCGCGTGGGATCTGCTACCTCACGGCCGCCGCCCTCGACGCCGCGCGCGGGGCCGAAGGCCAGGCGGCACACGACCGTGCCTCCCTGCTGACCCCCGTCGCCAAGGCCTTCTCCACGGACATCGCCAACGAGGTCACGTCGCTGGGCGTGCAGGTCCATGGCGGCATGGGCTTCGTCGAGGAGACGGGCGCGGCCCAGCACATGCGCGACGCGCGCATCCTCGGGATCTACGAGGGCACCAACGGCATCCAGGCCATCGACCTCGTGACCCGCAAGCTGCCGCTGCGGGACGGCGCCACGGTCCGCGCCCAGCTCGCGTCCCTGCGCCGGGTGGCCGAGGGCCTGCTCAAGGACGCCGACCCCGCCTACGGCCACATGGGTGCGCGCCTGCGCGCCGGGATCGAGGCCCTCGACCGGGCGACGAGCTTCCAGCTCCGGGCCCTCGCCTCCAACCGGCCGGAGACGGCGCTGCCCGGGGCAACGCCGTATCTGCGCCTGTTCGGCCTCGTCCAGGGTGCAGCCTGCCTCGCGCAAGGCGCGCGCGCGGCCCGCGCCGCCCTCCAGGCCGGCGACACCGATCCGGGGCATGCCGGCCGCATCGCCCTGGCGCGGTTCTTCGCCGAGAACGAACTGACGGCGGCGGCGGGCCTCGCCGACACCGTGATGGATGGCGGCGCCTTCACCGAGACGGCGGCCCTGGCGTTGGTGGGGTGAATCCCCCCTGCACCGGCGATGCAATTCGCACCTTCGTTGAGGACGGTTTCACAAGCTTCGATAGCTCAGGGAAGACCACGACAGGCCCCCTCTCCTGAAAGGAGAGGGTTGGGGTGAGGTGTGCGAACTCTCCGGAAAAGTCACACACCTCACCCTGTCCCCCTCCTTCCAGGCGGGGGGACCCGCGCGACCGGCGGGTTGCACGAAGACGACGGCCCCGAGGGGACCGAGTTATGCGGACGACACGGACCAGGACACACCCATGACCGAACACGTCGTCATTCAGGACACCGGCCGCGTCCGTCTCCTGCGCCTCGACCGGCCCGAGAAGAAGAACGCTCTCACGGGGGCGATGTACGACGCCCTGCGCGAGGCCCTGGCGGAGGCCGACCGGTTGGACGCCATCGGCGCCGTGGTGTTCGCAGGTTCCCCCGGGGCGTTCAGCGCCGGCAACGACCTCGCCGACTTCGTCGCGGCCGCGCGGCACCCGTTCGAGCAATCCCCGGCCCTTCGGTTCATCCGGCAACTCGCCCGCACCCGCACCCCGATGGTGGCGGCAGTCGACGGGATCGCCGTGGGGATCGGCGCGACCCTGACCCTTCATTGCGACCTCGTCTACGCGAGCCCGGCGGCGAATTTCCGCATGCCGTTCGTGGAGCTCGGCCTCGTGCCCGAGGCGGGGTCGAGCTATCTGCTGCCGCGCCGGGTCGGCCTGCTCCGCGCCACCGAGATCCTGCTGCTCTGCGAAGCCTACGATGCCGACGAGGCCGTGCGCCTCGGTCTGGCCAACGCCGTCATCCCGGCCGACCTCCTCCTCGACCACGCCCTGACCAAGGCCGCCCGCCTCGCCGCCCTGCCGCCGGGACCGCTGCAGGCGACCCGCGCCCTGATCCGGGGCGATCAGGCCGCCCTCGAAGCGGCCGTGGAGGCGGAGGCCGTGGCGTTCGAGGCGCGCCTGCGCTCGCCGGAGGCCCAGGACGCCTTCGCGGCCTTCCTCAACCGGTCGCGCAAGGCGTGAGCCGGCCGCCCGACCTCCGCACGAAGGTCTGCCTCGTCGCCGGGGCGTCGCGGGGCGTCGGGCGAGGAATCGCGCGGGCCTTGGGAGAGGCCGGCGCCACGGTGGTCGTCACCGCGCGCTCCAGCGAGGCCGGCCCGCGCACGGACGGACGGCGCGAAACCATCGAGGACACGGCCCGGATCGTCGACGCCGCCGGGGGCAGGGGCCACCATTACCTGTGCGACCACACGAGCGAACGGGCCGTCGACACCCTGGTCCACTGGGCCCTGCGCCGCTTCGGCCGGATCGATGTCGCCGTCTCCAGCGTCTGGGGCGGGGGCGAGGGCTACGACGGCGAACGCTACCCCGACGGCGCCGCCTGGGGCACGCCGTTCTGGCGCCGTTCGGCCGAGCCGTTCTCGGAGTTCTTCGGCAGCGGGCCGTATCCCGGCCTCCTCCTCGCCCGGGCGGTGGCGCCCGCCATGGTGGCGGCGAAAGCGGGCCTCCTCGCCTTCGTCTCCTTCGACACCGCGCCCGGCTACCTCGGCGACGTGTTCTACGACCTCGCCAAGGCGACGACGAACCGCCTCGCCTTCGCCTGCGCGCAGGAGCTCAGCCCCCACGGCGTCACGGCGCTGGCCCTGTCGCCCGGCTTCGTGCGCACGGAGCGGGTGCTCGATCTCGGCCACGGCGACTTGGCCACGGAGAGTCCGCTCTATGCCGGGCGGGCGCTGGCGGCGCTCGCCGCCGATCCGGATGTCGCGGCCCAGGCCGGGCAGGTTCTGCACGCGGGCGACCTCGCCGCCCGGTACGGCTTCACCGACGCCGACGGCACCCAGCCGGCGCGCTTCCACATCGGACCTTGAGAGGACGGCATGTCACTGCGCGGCAAGACCCTGTTCATCACCGGTGCCTCGCGCGGCATCGGCCTCGCCATCGGTCTGCGGGCGGCCCGCGACGGCGCCAACGTCGCCATCGCGGCCAAGACCGACACGCCCCACCCGAAGCTCGAGGGCACGATCCACACGGCCGCCGCCGCCATCGAGGCGGCAGGCGGGCGGGCGCTGCCCCTGGTCGTGGATGTCCGCGACGAGGACAGCGTCGCCGCCGCCATCGACAGAACCGCGAGTACCTTCGGCGGCCTCGACATCGTGGTGAACAACGCCAGCGCCATTTCGCTCACCCGCACGCCGCAGACGGAGATGAAGCGCTTCGACCTCATGCACGCGATCAACACCCGCGGGACCTACATGGTCTCGAAATACGCGATCCCGCACCTCGAGAAGGCCGAAAATCCCCACATCCTCATGCTGTCGCCGCCCCTCGACATGGCGGAGAAGTGGTTCGCGCCGCATCTGGCCTACACCATGGCGAAGTTCGGCATGTCCCTGTGCGTCCTCGGGCTCGCCGGCGAGCTGCGCCGCCAGGGCATCGCCGTCAACGCCCTGTGGCCGCGCACCACCATCGCGACGGCGGCGGTGAAGAACCTGCTGGGCGGCGAGGCCCTGATGCAGGCCAGCCGCACGCCGGACATCATCGCCGACGCCGCCCACGCCCTCTTCCGCCTGCCCGCCCGCGAGACCACCGGGCGCTTCCTCATCGACGACAGTTTCCTCGCCGAGCAGGGTGTCACGGACTTTACAAAATACCGCGTCACACCCGACGTCCCCCTTGCTCCGGACTTCTTCGTGCCGGAAGCGAGTTCACCGCCTCCCGGGGCCTTCGCCTGAGACGCCATCCGTGATCTTCATCCACCAGCCGGTTTCCGGTGCCGGGCAGATCCTGCTCGAACGCCGCTCCCTCGAACTGCAGGACCCGATTCCCGACGACACCGTGTGGCTGGACATGATCCGCCCGACCCGGGAGGAGGACCTCAAGGTCGAGGCGTTCATGGGCATCTCGGTGCCGACCCGCGAGGAGATGAAGGACATCGAGCCCTCCGAACTCCTCTACGTCGAGGACGGGGCGCGCTACATGACCGGCCGGGTCCTGAGCAAGGTGAGCGACGGCGACGAGCCGGGGCTCGCCGGCATCACCTTCATCCTGCGCGGCAACCGCCTCGTCACCGTGCGCTACGAGGAACCGCAGGCGTTCCGGATGTACACCCAGCGCGCCGGGCGCTCCACGGGCAACGGCCCCGCCACCGTGCCGTCGGGCGAGACGATCCTCGCCGGCCTCATCGAGACGGTGATCGACCGGGCCGCCGACGTGCTCCAGCTCCAGGGCGAGCGCATCGACCGCCTGTCGGGCAAGATCTTCGAGGAGAAGGCCGACCCGTCCGCCCGCAACACCGCGCTTCAGGACACCCTGCGGGCGCTCGGCCGCCACGGCGACCTCATCTCGAAGCAGCGCGAGAGCCTCGTCTCCATGGAGCGCATCCTGCTCTCGCTCTCGGCGACCTATCGCACCACCAAGGCGCCCCGCGAACTGCGCGAGGACGTGCGCTCGACCCTGCGCGACCTCCAATCGCTCGAGGAGCACGCCACCTTCCTGTCCTCGAAGATCCAGTTCCTCCTCGACGCGACGCTGGGCCTCGTGAACCTCGAACAGAACAACATCATCAAGCTGTTCTCGGTCATGGCGGTGGTGTTCATGCCGCCGACCCTCATCGCGTCGATCTACGGCATGAACTTCAAGGCGATGCCGGAACTCGACTGGAACCTCGGCTATCCCATGGCCGTGGTGATGATGGTGGTGGCCGCCGTGCTGCCCTACGTCTTCTTCCGCTGGAAGCGGTGGCTCTAAGGATGGGCTTTCCCCGACGGGCCTTGCCCCGGCCCGTTGCAATCCCGATGGTTCTCCCATGTGCGGTCGCTACTTCGCCTCCCAGGCACCAGAGATCTATCGGCAGGCCTACGGCTATGCCGAGCAGCCGAACTTTCCGGCCCGGTACAACATCGCGCCGACCCAGCCCGTGGCCGTCGTCGTGCATGAGAACGGCCGGCGTCGGTTCCGCCTCGTGCGTTGGGGCCTGTGGCCGAGCTGGGTCAAGGACCCGAAGGCGTTTCCCCTCGTCATCAACGCCCGCGTCGAGACGATGCGGGACAAGCCGACGTTTCGCGGCGCCCTGCGCCATCGTCGCTGCATCTTCCTCGCCGACGGGTTCTACGAGTCGCGCCGCGAGGGAACGGGCAGGGCCGCGACGCGCACGCCGTTCATGATCCGCCGCGCCGACGGCGCCCCCATGGCGCTGGCCGGCCTGTGGGAGAACTGGCTCGGGGCCGACGGGTCGGAGATCGACACGGCGGCCGTCGTCACCACGGGGGCCAACGGGACGATGGCGGCGGTGCACGACCGGATGCCGGCGATCCTGTCGTCCGAACAGGTCGAACCCTGGCTCGACATGCGCGGGGTCGAACCGGAGGCCGCCGCCGCCCTATGCCGGCCGTGTCCCGACGACTGGCTCACCCTCGACCCCGTGACTCCGCGCGTCAACGACGCACGCAACGACGGGCCGGACCTCGTCGTGCCCCTGACGCCCCCGAAGGATCGGCCGCGCTCCGGCGAGGCGGACGGGCAGGGCATGCTGTTCTGACGATTCGCGCGGGCGCACGACCGGGAGCGCTTCCGATGATCCGGCATTGCGTCGGCGGCCCAAAGGCGGCATCGCTCGAACCGGGCCCGGCGGGCCGAGCGTCCGGCTTCGCGCGACGGCTCAAGAAGGGGACGAACCATGACGCCCGAGGACATCAACGACCTGAACCGGGCCCGTGCCAGTCTGGCCCGGCAGCGCAGCGCCCTCTCCAAGCGGATCGGGGCCAGCGAACTCGCCGCCGCCTCGGCCGCGGAGGATCTCACGCGCATCCTCCTCGCCATCGAAGCCGTGGACCGGGCGCTCACCGATGCCGGCCGGCCCTACACACCCCCCATGACCTAAGCAGACGCTCGACCCCGAAAGACGACGATGGACGACACGAAGGATTCGAACGGCACCAAGCTCGCCGATGGCGATGCGGTGACCCTGATCAAGGACCTCAAGGTGAAGGGAACCTCGACCACCCTGAAGCGCGGAACCCTGATCAAGAACATCCGCCTCACGGGCGACCCCGATGAGATCGAGTGCAACGCCGAGAAGGTCAAAGGCCTGGTGCTGAAGACCCAGTTCCTGAAGAAGGCCTGACGCGCGACGGCCCCGGGGAGCGTGCGTCTCGGAGTCGTCTCTCCCCGACGGCGGTGAAGCCAAGATGGACCGTGGGCCGACACCGCCGGGCGGATCGGCCGGCGGTGTCAATCGTTCGTCACGGTGCTCGGCACGCGGATGGGCGAGCGGGTCAGGCTTCGGATCGGCTTCAGGGGGCGGCCGGATTTCTCGGCGATGACCCGATCCTGCTCCTCGATGATCTCGCGGGCCGGCGCATCGCCGTCGAGCCCGCCCAGGATCTCCATGGGAACGCGCCGGTTCGAGGCGCGGGACTCATCCTCGTAAAGGACGTCGAACAGGACGGAACCCCGCTCCTGCGGTTTCGATTTCGTGCGCTTGGCCATGACGGGACGGTGCTCGGACGCTGGAACGGAGAGATTTGGAAAGCCAACGGCCACGCAGCGGCGCGGGGTGCGCGTACATCCGGCGTCACCCCAAACCGTCTCGTGGCCGTCTCCGGTCGAGCGACGAGGGTCGCGACCGGCCTGAGGTTTAAATGGGATCGCGGGAGCCGGTTGGCAAGACGAATCGGCGGCCGCGGGGGCGCCGGACGGGACGCGCCACCGGCCGAGCAATTTTAGCCAGCTCGGCAGGAACCGGTCGTTCCGACCGAAGGTTGTCGAAGCAGGTCTCAACGCCTCGATTCCTCCCGAGCCTCTCACAGCCTGTCAGCCCCTCGTGCGGCGACAGGCTGATTTTTTTGGAGCGTTCGTGCGATGGGAAAGCATGGTGGGGCCGATGCCGCCCGCCTCCCTCGTTCGAGAGCGCTCCCGGAGCAACGCCATGCGCAACATCCTCACCCTCGTCATTCTCGGAGCCGTCGGCTTCATCCTCGTCGGTCTCTACATCGCCCCGACGCAGCCCGACCTGCGAAGCTGGTATCTTGCCAATGCCTGCGAGCACCTCGACAAGTTGAGCCCGAAGCTGTGCCAGCCCATGCGTGACGCCGACGGGGCTCGCGGCATCTGAGCATCCTCGACTGGTTCCTGCGCAACCGCCGCACCGGTGAGATCACCATCGGGCAGTGGCCCAACGCGTCGCTGACGCTGTTCGGCCTCTGCGCCGGGATCGACTGGGCCTTCGCGCCGGCGGGCCAGGCCGGCACGATCCTGCGCGGCGTCGGCACGGCGGCCCTGATCGTCTGGGCCGCAGACGAACTCGTACGCGGGGTCAATCCGTGGCGGCGCCTCCTCGGCACTGGCGTGCTCGTCGCCCTCGCCCTGCGGTGGCTCGCCGGGGTGTCGGGGCGGGGATAGGCCTTTCCCGCAGTGGCCCCGTTTGATCGCTTGCGGCGTGGCGCGACTCGCCTATCATCGGGCACCTTCGCGCGGGAACAGGGCGACACGGATGGCCTTCTTCATTGGAATCGCTGGCCCCTGGCTCGTGATCGCACTCCTCGATCTCCTCGCCCTGAACCGGAGCCGCGAGCTCGCCGCCAACGGGTAGCGCCCTCCACTGAGCGGCTGCGTCGCCGGAGGGCGTTGCCCTCGTGCGAGCGCACGTCTACCCCGGGCCGAGCGATGACAGCGGCCGGATGACGGGGATGGGGAGCGCGATGATGCCGAGGAACGCAGCCGTCCGTGATAGCGGGCACCGCGCCGTGCGCCTGTGGCTCTACGTGCTGGCCGCCCTGGTGGTGGGCATGGTCGCGGTTGGCGGCGCGACGCGCCTGACCGGCTCGGGGCTCTCCATCACCGAGTGGCGGCCGGTGACCGGCGCCGTTCCGCCCCTCTCGGCCGAGGCCTGGGCGGCGGAATTCGACAAGTACCGCGACACGCCGCAATACCGCATCCTCAACCAGGGGATGGGCCTGTCGGACTTCAAGACGATTTATGCCTGGGAGTGGGGCCATCGCCTGCTCGGGCGCTTCGTCGGCCTCGCGTTCTTCCTGCCCCTGATCTGGTTCTGGTGGCGCGGACGCCTCACCCGGCGCCTCGGCCTCGGCCTCCTCGGTCTTGGCATCCTCGGCGGCCTCCAGGGCGCCATCGGCTGGATCATGGTGGCGTCCGGCCTGCAGCCCGGCATGACCGCGGTGGCGCCCCTCAAGCTCGCCCTGCACCTCACCACCGCGAGCCTGATCCTCGCCGGCCTCGTCTGGCTCGCCGCCGGCCTGCGCGCGGAACCGTCGCCGCCGGTTCCGGCCCGGCTCGGCCGGACGGCCGTGGTCCTCGTGGTGCTGGCCCTCGGCCAGATCTTCCTCGGTGGCCTCGTCGCCGGATCGAAGGCCGGTCTCGTCTACAACACCTGGCCCGGCATGGACGGGGCCTTCGCGCCGCCGCTGGGCGAACTCTTCGCCGTCCGCCCCTGGATCGAGAACTTCGTCGACAACCACGCCCTGGTGCAGCTCAACCACCGCCTGACGGCCTATCTCCTCCTGGCCGTGGCGCTCCTGCACGCCTTCGATGCACGGCGGACCCTGCCGGGCAGCGGCGCGGCACGGCGCGCCACGGGCGTCGCCGGCCTCGTCCTGGCGCAGGCCGCCCTCGGGGTGACGACGCTGCTGCTGGCCGTGCCGCTCTGGGCCGGCCTCAGCCACCAGGTGTTCGCCATGGCGGTGCTGGTGATGGCGACCGTGCACGCCCGGCTCAGCCCGGCCGTGACGGCCCGCCCGATGCGGCCGGAAGCGGCCCCGGCCTTCGGGTTCGAGGCCCTGACCGGCCGCCCGGCCTGATCCCACGGCGGGACACGATCCTGGTTTCATCCGGCCCGTGATGCGCGCCGGGTGATGCGGCGCACGCAGCCCGGCGGACCACCCTTCCCATCGTCGTCGGAAGGCCTCATCGTCGCGGCATCACGCTTTATTGCGTTGCAGCGAACCGGATGGACGGTCAGACGTTAGTCCCGTAGCCACGCTCGGGACGCCGCGTTCGCCCGCGCACAACGAACGAGGACCACGACCGCATGACGCTTGGTACACCCCCGACCGTGAAGACCGCGCAGCCGAAGCCCGTCGTTCGACGCCACAAGCTGGATCGGCGTTCCCGCCGGATCGTCTTCGGCCTCACGGGCGTGCTCGGCGTTGCCTGGGCCGTCGTCATCGCGAGCCGTTATTCGGGCCTCGTCGCCGGCTGACCTTCGTTCTTCCTGCCGCTGCCGCGTGCGATGCGGCGTAGGTTTGCCTGTGGACGGAGCTACCTCGGTAGTTTTCCTTGGGAACGCTTGGATCAGTCCAAGCGTAGCTTTCCCATGACCGATGGGAGTCAGCGATGTTCCTGGCAGAGGATGGGCGCCCCACAGGGCTGAGATGGGACTACACCCGGCGCGAAATCCTCGCCGACGGCGTTATTCACTTCCTCGGTGTCGCTTTCGGCGTCGCCGGAGCCATCGCCATCGTCATCTTGGCGGCCCTCGCGCGGCTTCCAGCCCTCGAGCAGGGGGCCGTGGCCATCTACGCCGCCGCCCTCGTGTCGATGCTCGGTGTCTCGGCCACCTACAACATGTGGCCCGTTGGCCGACGCAAGTGGCTCCTGCGCCGGGCCGACCACGCCCTCATCTACCTCATGATCGCCGGCACCTACACGCCGCTCGTGGCCCTGGTGGGCAACGGCACCGTTGCCTGGAGCTTGCTCGGCGGCGTGTGGCTCGTGGCGGGTATCGGCATCGCCCTCAAACTCACACTGCCGGGCCGGTTCGACCGCGCCGCCATCGGTCTCTATCTGCTCCTCGGCTGGAGCGGGCTCGCCGCCTACGATTCGGTGATCGCACGGCTCCAGCCCGACGCCCTGTGGCTCCTGGCCGCCGGCGGCCTGCTCTATTCCTTCGGGGTCGTGTTCCACGTCTGGCGCAGTCTGCCGTTCCAGAACGCCATCTGGCACGCCTTCGTGCTCGCCGCCACGGCCTGCCATTTCGGTGCGGTGCTGGGCACGGTGATCCAGGCCGGCGCCTGATCTCTACCGGCTTATGTTCTGAGCACCATCATCCGAGATCCGCGTAGCGGAACCCGGGATCCAGAAACACAAGCGGTTCCTGACTTCAGACTGTCGGCGGGCCCGGATTTGAACGCCTCCGTCGCGGCCCTTCGGGTCCGGGTTCAGTCGGCGCGCGCCGTGGAATGACCGGTAGAGCCGATCCGAAGCGCCCCGCCTTTCGGGAAAGGGGACCCGCGCTTCTCATGCGTCAGCCGTGCAAGCCCGCACAAAGACCGGGCCCGACCCCGAGGAAGGCCAATGCCGGGGACTACTTCCCGGCGCAGAGACCGCGGTTCGCCAGCGAGCTGTGGTCGCGCGGATCGCAGTCGGTGGCGAGGAACGAGGCCCATTCGGCCGTCGTGCCGTAGAAGGCGTTGCGATCGACGTCGCCGCGCACGCCCGGCACCCGGCCCGTGGAGGTGAACTGCCACAGCATCCACCGGCGCTTGGCGAAACGCTGCTCCGGCTCGGCGGCCGTGGAGCGGACCCAGTGCGGATAATCCGGAAGCTCGTCTTCGAGGACGTCCTTGTGGAAGGTGATGTCGGTGTAGATGATCGGACGCTTGCCGGTGTAGCGCTCCATCTCATCGAGCATGTACCGGATCATCGCCAGGGCCTGGGCTTTCGGCAACTTCTTCGGGCAGAGCTGCGAATGGCCGTTCCATTCGACGTCGAGGACCGGGGGGAGGGCGGTGGGATCGGCCGGGACGTTCTTCTTGAACCACGCCATCTGGTCCTGGGCCGAGCGGCACCAGAACACGAAGTGATAGGCGCCACGCGGCACGCCGGCCCGCGCCGCGCCGTCCCAGTTCACGCGGAACCGCTCGTCGACGTGGTCGCCGCCCTCCGTCGCCTTGATGAAGGCGAACTGAGTGCCGGCCGCGCGCACGGAGGCCCAGTCGACGGGGCCCTGCCATTTCGAGATGTCGATGCCCTGGATCGGGTGCTGCTTGGCACGGGCGACCCCCGGATGGGGCTTCACGTCGCCCTTGGTCGGGTAGAAATCCGTGGTGCCGGAGCAGGCGGCAAGGCCCGCCACGAGGGCAAGACCGGCCGCGCGTCCCATCCAGCGGACACGGCCGGTCCGGCCGTCGCGGCGCGGGGCGAGGAGTTTCGCGGTCCCGTTCGTCAGCGACATCGATGCCCGACCCATCTCTTTCCACGCCCGCAACATGGGACCACGGTTGCCGGTGCGCAGTTAACAGAGCTTTGACGGCATTGCGGCGCTTTTCGGGAAGCCATGGCGCCACAGCCACATACGTGGCACTGCCGAGAGCCGCAGCCCACCGGGCGGATCGGCGTAAGTCTCGGTCAGCCCTCGTTGTTTGCTGAAGGAGACCGGATGCGCAAGACTGTGTTTACCATCGGGTACGAAGGCCTCGATCCCGAGCGTTTCACCCTCGCCCTGACGGATGCCGGGGTGGGAACCCTGGCTGATGTCCGCGCCGTGGCGAACTCGCGCAAGCGCGGCTTCTCGAAAGGCGCCCTCAAGGCCGGACTGGAAGCGGCGGGCCTGTCCTACGAACATGCTCGAACCCTCGGCACCCCGAAGGCTGGCCGCCAGGCGGCGCGAGCGGACGACGCCGCGCTCATGCGTAAGATCTATTGCGAGGAGGTCCTCGACACCGCCGATGGCGGTCTCGCCCTCGATGCCCTGTGCGACCTCGCGGCGCGCAGCCCGACCTGCCTGTTGTGCTTCGAGCGCGACCCGGCCCGCTGCCACCGACGGGTCCTGGCCGAGCGCCTGGAAGCACGCGGCTTCGTCACCGTGGACCTGTTCGGCATCGTGGCCTGATCCGGTCCGCGACGGATCAAATCCGACGCGGGGGAGGGCGCGATCCTAGACGATGCCGCCGCCGTCCCGCGACGGCCAAGTCTTGCCCAATCGCGCCGCGACGGCGGACGGAGCCTCGCCCACGGCGGCGACGGCGGCTTCGATCTCCTCGACGGGCACCTCGAAGTAACGAGCCCAATAGGCACGCGTCCAGGGCTCGGCGACGTTCACGGTTTTCGGGGCGTGCGGATCGGGCGTCAGGCTGTCGGTCATCGGGAGGCGTCCAGGGTCATGGAGAGTCACCGAACCAACGCACCCGGCGCGTCACGGTTCGTGGCGACCATCTGCCATGACGACGCCGGTGTCGGTCCGATGGATCGAGCCCGCTGGGGGCGCATCCACCCAGTGCCCTCCGCCTCTCACCGGCACTGCGGCCGGCCGATCCGTGCCCCTCGAGGTCGCCTGACGACAGCCGGATGGAGCGGCGGTCGACCGGCGGCGTTCGAGATCAGTCCGTCGAACGGCCGCGTGGGTGAAGGGATGGGCGCGGGCTGTTACGGAAGGAACGACGGGGACCTGGATCCTGCTCAGGTCGGCCGGGAATACGTGAGGACGTCCGGAACTTCACCGCTGTCCGGGAGGCTCTCGCCCCGCGCGAAGTCCGCCCAGAACCGCCGCAGACGCCGTCCCTGCGTCTCGATCTCCGGCCACGTGGCCCCCGCCAGGTAAGCGGCGTTCTTCCATACGCGTTCGGTACCGAACAGCAGAGGCAGTTCGATGGCGTGAGCGGCGCCGAACATGTTGCCGGGCGCGGCCCAGGTCAGGGTGTAGAGGTGCGCGCAGCCGCCCGCCCGGGCGTGACGTTTCGCGAAACGACGGATCGCGCGGGCATAGACGATCTCGGTCACGACCCCGACGGCGAGGCGACGCAGCAGCGGGCCGATGAGCGGGCGACCGAACCAGACCTGCAGGGACGGTATGGTCGGCAGGAACAGCCGCGCCTCTTCGGCGGTGTGTCCGATGAGCACCGCGATGCGGGGGGCGACGGCATCCCACGCCGCTTCGACATCGCGCTCGGCGACGAGCGGCGCGTATCCGTACTGCGTTCCGAAGGGCATGGCTCCGCGAAGCCCGAAGGACCTGCCGGCGCGGGCGACGGCGGGCTCCAGAGCCAGCACCTCCGCCGGTGTCATGTCGGCCGTCACCGCCGTGGCCGCACGCGCCATCGCCGCATTCATTCGCCTGCGCCCGAGGGCGATCCCCAGGGGCGGGCTTTGGATGATGGCCCGTTGAAACAGGGTCTCGGCGCCGTCCGTCGCCATGAGGTGCGCGATCGCATCGCCGCCGGCCGACTGACCGAACGCGGTCACGTTCCGCGCGTCGCCTCCGAACGCGGCGATGTTGCGTCCGACCCAGCGGAACGCCGCGATCTGGTCGAGCAGACCGAGGTTGGCCGGCCTGTCGGCGCCGTCGCCGAGATAGCCGAACAGCCCCAGGCGGTAGGTCACGCTGACGACGACGACGCGCTGCTCCGCCACGAGGGCCGCGGGATCGAAGCACCGGGCGTCGCCCGCACCGCTCGTGTAGGAGCCACCGTGGATCCAGACCATCACGGGCAACGTCTCGTCGGCCGCCCGGTCGGACGGCAGGGTCACGGAGAGGCGCTGGCAGTCCTCGTCCTGCGGCAGGCTTCCCCACGTTCCGCCCAGCGCCTCGTCGATGAAGGGGAGCGGTCGCTGCGGGCAGGCGGGCGCCCACTGCGTCGCGGCGAACGGAAGCGTCCAATCCGGCACGGGCACCGGCTGCTCGAAACGGTCGGCGCGTGCATAGGGAATGCCGGTGGCACGGAGCACGGGGCCGTCGGCCCAGCCTTCGATCGGTCCACAGGGCGGGTTGAAGACGGGCGTCCCGCTCCCTGTATTCTTTTGCAAGGCGGTGTGACCGTCGCTCGATGGGTGACGTGTCATCGGCTGACAGCCGATTCGAGCACGACGCCGCCGATGCTGGCCTGGGCAAGGCGGAATTTTGGGGATGCGAGAACGGCGCCGTCGATGCCAAGGCCACGCTGGGTGGCTTTCAAGCCTGCGGTCATGTGCCTATCGGCGATCGGTACGAGGCGACAATCACGACACTCTGAGAGGGTCGGCTGAAGAGGCTACGACAACGCACCAAAAACATCATTGATGGGAGACGGCTTCAACGAAAATCGGAAGTCTGGTCTCGCTCCATCCAAGTCTTGCTCGGGAAGTCCCCCGATCAAGCTGAATGCTCACCGGAACAAAGCCGTGATAGCATGGGTTGCGATCGATCTCGCAACAGTCGGTTCGCACCTTTAACCACATCAGCGAACCGAGTTAGAATGCACCAACTCAATCGAGTTGGTGCGGCCAAGAGGACTCGAACCTCCACCCCTTGCAGGACTAGCACCTCAAGCTAGCGCGTCTACCAATTCCGCCATGGCCGCATCGTTGTCACCTCAGTCGCGGCGCCGGCCCGTGGGGCGTGGCGTCCGTTTCTTCCGGCGCGGCGCAGCAATTAGCAGATCGATCCGGGGGCCACAAGCGCATTTCAGGCGAATTCCGCGTCTTCGAGGATGGGCACCGCGCCGTCGCCGATGGTGACGCCGGGGGTGCGGACGACCTCCTCCTTCTGGATCAGCTCCGTGACCTCGATGGAGATGCGGTTTCCCGTCACCACGATCTGGCCGCGGGCGATCGGGTGGTCGTTGGCCAGGATCTCGACCATATCGGTCTCGGTGGCTTCGAGTTCGATCACGGCGCCCCGGCCCATGCGCAGCAGGATGTGCAACGGCATGTGCCGGCGCCCAAGCACCACCTTGAGATCGACCTTGAGATCTTCGAGAACCGCCACGCGACCCATTCCTTCGTTGTGGGACAGGCCGCGCCGACCGCATCCGTCCCTTGGATCCGACTGTCATCCGCGATGGTGAAATCTTGGTAAACGAACCCCTAATCACCCGTCGCCTCGGCGTCGCATCGGGGGACTTTCTCGCGCGGCCGGGGTCGGCGCCCGTGGAATGGCGGATCAGCGACGCCCCAGTGCCCTATGAAGACGCCGTCGCCGGCATGGAGGCGCGGGCAGCAGAGATCGCGGCGGGGCGCGCCGACGAGTGCGTCTGGCTCCTGGAGCATCCGCCGCTCTACACGGCCGGGACCTCGGCCAAGGCGGGCGACCTCGTCGATCCGGAGCGCTTTCCCGTCCACCGCACGGGCCGGGGCGGGCAGTATACCTATCACGGCCCAGGCCAGCGGGTGGCCTACGTGATGCTCGACCTCAACCGGCGGCGCACGGACCTGCGCGCCTACGTGGCCGCCCTCGAGCAATGGATCATCGCCACCCTCGAGGCCTTCAACGTCCGGGGCGAACGGCGCGAGGATCGCGTCGGCGTCTGGGTGCGGCGACCGGAGAAGGGCGCGGTGAACGGCGAAGCTGTCGAGGACAAGATCGCCGCCATCGGCATCCGGGTACGGCGCTGGGTAAGCTTCCACGGCATCAGCCTCAACGTCGAGCCGGATCTCACCCATTTCACCGGCATCGTGCCCTGCGGCATCACCGGCCACGGCGTGACCAGCCTCGTCGACCTCGGCCACCTCGTCACCCTGCCGGAGGTGGACATGCAGCTCCGGGCGCGGTTCGAGGCGATCTTCGGCCCGAC
>Ga0182233_1000027_pt1 | contig 25892 bp, 21 predicted proteins | sample G6R1MG_31_FD_129664 | JGI IMG/M metagenome (GOLD analysis project Ga0182233, IMG submission 129664) | Miscanthus phyllosphere microbial communities from Michigan, USA - G6R4_NF_07NOV2016_LD1 MG | ecosystem: Host-associated > Plants > Phyllosphere > Phylloplane/Leaf | place: USA: Michigan... | reverse complement strand
CAGGGATTTGACCTGGTCTTCAGGGACCTTGAGGTCACCGCTCAGCTTGACCGACTTGACGCTGTACTTCTCGCCTTCGTTGATGTTGACCGTGATATACACGTTCTTCTTGTCAGGCGTGATAGACACCTGGGTCGAGGCGATATCCATGTTGATATAGCCGCGATCGAGGTAGTACGAACGCAGACGCTCAAGGTCACCCGACAGCTTTTCACGGGCGTACTTGTCATCATTCTTGAAGAACGACAGCCAGTTGCTGGTCTTGAGCTCGAACAGGTCGGTCAGGTCTTCATCGGAGAAGACAGTGTTGCCCACCACGTTGATGTGTTGAATGGAGGCTACGGTGCCTTCATTGATGTTGATCTTCAGGCCTACGCGGTTGCGCGGCTGAGGAACGACCTCGGCGTCAACCTCGGCAGAGTAACGGCCCTGGGCAACGTATTGACGTTGCAGCTCGTTACGCACACCTTCGAGGGTTGCACGCTGGAAAATCTCACCTTCGGCCAGACCGGACTGTTTCAGCCCCTTCATCAGGTCCTCGGTGGAAATGGCCTTGTTACCCTCGATTTCGATACTCGCAACCGAAGGGCGCTCGACGACATTGATGACGAGCACGTTGCCGTCGCGACCCAGCTGGATATCTTGAAAGAAACCGGTTTTAAACAGCGAACGGGTAGCATCGACCAAACGACCATCGTCCGCCTGCTCGCCTACGTTCAGCGGCAATGCACCAAAGACACTGCCGGCGGATACCCGCTGCAGGCCGTTGACACGGATATCGGAGATGGTGAAGGACTCGGCGTGAACTTCAGCGATCATCAGTGCGGAAAGAACCGCAGTTAGCAGCAGACGTTTCATGAAGTCCTTTCTTATTCCAACTGGCAATAAACAAACTGCCGCAAAATGCGGCAGATTCGCAACTCGGCAACGCTTTACAGTCGGCCCAGATCGTTGACCAGCGCGAGCAACATTACGCCCACTACCAGACTGATACCGATCTGCGCCCCCCAACCTTGAACCTTTTCCGAAAGGGGACGACCACGCGCCCACTCGATCAGATAAAACAGCAAATGCCCCCCGTCCAGGACGGGAATGGGCAGCAGATTCAGAACACCCAGGCTAATACTCAGATAAGCGAGGAAGTTCAGAAAATCTCCGATGCCCGACTGGGCCGAAGCGCCCGCCACTTTAGCAATGGTTATCGGTCCACTCAAGTTTTTTACCGAGAGCTCGCCGAACAACATTTTCTTCAGCGAGTCCAGGGTCAGCACACTCATGTTCCAGGTGCGCTTCACACCCTCGGCCATCGCCGCGAAAGGCCCGTAACTGACCTCGCGCAGCATTTCCGGTGGCCAATCGACAGCTTTCACACCAGCACCGAGGTAACCCGCGGCAGCCTTGCCCTCGCCCTTGGCCGCGAGAGTCACCGGCACGTCCATTTGCACGCCGTCGCGCTCGATGCGCAGCGAAATCTTCGCCTCAGGACGCTCGCGTACCCGATCCACAACCTGTTGCCACTCATTGAGCGGCTGACCGTCCATCGAAACCAGACGATCACCTGTTTTAAGCCCCGCGCTCTGCGCTGGACCTTTCGGATCGATTTCTGCCAGCACCGGCAACAGCGCGGGACGCCACGGACGAATACCCAGCGACTTGATCGGATCAGGCTCTTCTGCGCCCCTCAGCCAGTCATTGAGTACCAGCTCACGGGAGGTGTCGACCGTAGAACCCTGATCCCTGACCTTCAAAGCGATAGTACCGCTTTCACCCAGACGACGGACCAGTTGCAGGTTGACCCCGGCCCAACCAGAAGTAGGCTCGCCATCGACAGCGACGATTTCCTGTCCAGCCGTCAGGCCAGCCTGCTGGGCGATACTTCCGGCCTCCACTGCGCCGATAACCGGACGCACCTGCTCACTGCCCATCATCGCCAGCACCCAGAAAAATGCGATGGCGAGAAGGAAGTTGGCTGTCGGGCCGGCGATCACGATGGCGATGCGCTGCCCTACTGTCTTGCGATTGAACGATTGGTCAGCGAGCTCGGGCGGAACATTACCCTCGCGCTCGTCGAGCATTTTCACATAGCCGCCCAGAGGGATGGCAGCCACCACGTATTCTGTGCCCTGACGGTCATGCCAGCGCAGCAGAGGCGTGCCGAAGCCTACTGAAAAACGCAGCACTTTGACGCCACAACGACGCGCCACCCAGAAGTGGCCGAATTCGTGGAAGGTCACCAGCACGCCCAGCGCAATCAGGGTGCCGAGAATCATGTATAAAGCGCTCATCAGTCTTCTCCGGGTACCGACTGGTCGGCCAGTGTGTTAATCATTGCAGGCCTTCAGGCCCGCCGTTGACGCACCACATCAACCCTTTCACTCACACCCTGACGGGTTTTCAGGTCGCTATCGCCCGTGTCTCTCAAGCCATTGGCCTGCCAGCAAACGCGCCTTCGCGTCAGCTGCGAACACCGCATCCAGCCCTTCGACCGCAGTGACAGGCTCGTGATCGAGAACCTCCTCGATAATACCGGCGATTTCCAGGTAGCGGATACGCCCTTCGAGGAATGCCGCAACGGCCACTTCATTGGCCGCGTTGAGCATGGCAGGTGCACTGCCCCCAGCCTCCGCCGCCTGTCGGGCCAGCCGCAGACATGGGAATCGTTCCTCGTCCGGCGCCTGAAAATCAAGCTGGCCGATACGAAACAGATCCAGTGGCGCAACGCCAGAGTCTACACGCGCAGGCCATGCCAGTGCATTGGCGATGGGGGTACGCATGTCGGGATTTCCCAACTGAGCCAGCACCGAGCCATCGACATAGTCGACCAGCGAGTGGATCACGCTTTGCGGGTGAATGACCACCTCGACCTGATCCGGACGCGCATCGAACAGCCAGCAGGCTTCGATCAGCTCGAGCCCCTTGTTCATCATGGTTGCCGAATCGACGGAGATCTTGCGCCCCATCGACCAGACCGGATGGGCACAGGCCTGCTCTGGCGTAACATTCTGCAACTGCTCCAGCGGCGTTTCGCGGAACGGTCCGCCCGAGGCAGTCAGCATGATCCGCCGGACACCGACGGCACCCAGCCCGCGGGCGAAGTCGCCGGGCAGGCACTGGAAGATCGCATTGTGCTCGCTGTCGATGGGCAACAGCACAGCGCCATTTTGCCGAACAGCCTGCATGAACAGGGCGCCGGACATGACCAGCGCTTCCTTGTTGGCCAGCAATACCTTCTTGCCCGCTTCCACCGCAGCCAGCGTCGGACGCAAGCCGGCAGCCCCGACAATGGCGGCCATGACCGCATCGACCCGCGGGTCAGCGGCCACTTCGCACAAACCGCCCTCGCCGACCAGCACCCGGGTATCGAGCCCGGCAGCCGCCAGGTCATCCTGCAGTTTGCGGGCGACCACCTGATCAGGCACTACGGCGTATTGCGGCGTGTGCCTGATGCACAAGGCCAGCAGTTCGTTCAGACGGCTGAAGCCGGTGAGCGCGAACACTTGATAAAGCGTTGGATGACGGGCAACGACATCCAGAGTGCTCAGACCGATGGAACCGGTTGCACCCAGAATGGTAATTTGTTGCGGCCCACTCACATGACACCCCAGTCAGCGGCCCAGAGCAGAACGGCAAATACCGGAATGGCCGCCGTGAGGCTGTCGATACGGTCCAGCACCCCGCCGTGGCCAGGCAACAGATTGCTGCTGTCCTTGACCCCGGACTGGCGTTTGAACATGCTTTCGGTCAGGTCGCCAATCACCGAGATGAATACGATCACCGCTGCGCCGAAGAGCGCCGCAATGAACTGCGCAACTGTCCAGTCGCGGGAAAAGCCCACTGCTGCCGTGATGCCCAGACTGACCACCAGACCGCCATATACGCCCTCCCAGCTCTTGCCAGGGCTCACCTTGGGCGCAAGCTTGCGCTTGCCAAAAGCCTTGCCGGAGAAATAAGCACCAATGTCGGCGGCCCAGACCAGCACCATTACCGACAGAATCAGCCAGTTACCCAGCGGCCATTGCTTGATCAGAACCAGACCCTGCCATGCAGGCAGCAGAATCAGAAGACCGATGACCAGCTTGCACGCTGCACTTGCCCAGTGACTGCTCGAGTCCGGATAGGTAAGGACCAGAAAGGTCGCAACGCCCCACCAGATGACTGCGGCAACCAGCACCCAGGGCTCCAGCCCCGGCAGCAGGTACATGAGAAAAAGCAGAACAGCGACCACAGCCGCATAGCCGATACGCATCGACTGTGCGGCAAAACCTGCGAGTCGTGCCCATTCCCAGGCACCCAAAACCACGACCACCCCGATGAACAGGGCGAAGTACATGCCGGTCAGCAGGAAAAACCCGCACAAGGCGATCGGCAACAGAATGAGTGCCGTGATGATCCGTTGTTTCAGCATTAAGCCCGGGCTCCAGCTTCTACCTGTTCGCTGGTTTTACCGAAGCGACGTTGGCGAGAAGCGAAATCTGCCAGCGCAGCGCGCATGGCATCGTGTTTGAAGTCCGGCCAGAACAGGTCGGAGAAGTACAGCTCGGCGTAGGCCAGCTGCCAAAGCAGGAAGTTGCTGATGCGGTGCTCACCGCCGGTGCGGATGCACAGATCCGGCAACGGCAGGTCGCCGGTGGCCAGACAGGTCTGCAACAACTGGGGAGTAATGTCCTCCGGCTGCAGATGTCCGGCCTGAACCTCACGCGCCAGCCGCTGGGCGGCCTGCGCGATGTCCCACTGCCCACCGTAGTTGGCAGCGATCTGCAGCACGAAGCGGCTGTTGCCGGAGGTGCGCACTTCCGCCTCGCGCATGGCCGCCTGAAGTTCAGGGTGAAAGCGCGAGCGGTCGCCGATGATACGCAGGCTGATCTCGTTTTCGTTCAAGCGCTTGGTTTCACGGCGCAGCGCCGTGAAAAACAGCTCCATCAGCGCACCCACCTCTTCGGCCGGGCGCTGCCAGTTTTCACTGGAAAACGCGAACAGTGTCAGCACTTCGACCCGGGCTTCAGCGCAGACCTCGATAACGGCCCGCACAGCATCGACACCCGCCTTGTGGCCTGCAACGCCTGGCAGCAGGCGCTTCTTGGCCCAGCGATTATTACCATCCATGATAATCGCGACATGGCGCGGCACCGAGGGCGTCATGGCCGGTTTTATCTTTTCCATGAAAGCGTCCGAAACCTTAAACAGCCATCAGATCGGCTTCTTTCTGCTTGACCGCAACTTCGATTTCCGCCACGAACTTGTCAGTCAGCTTCTGTATGTCGTCAGCCGCACGACGCTCTTCGTCTTCGCTGATTTCCTTCTCCTTGACCAGGTCTTTCAACTGGCTCAAGGCGTCACGGCGAATGTTACGGACGGCCACACGGGCATCTTCTGCGGCATCACGCGCCTGCTTGGTGAAGCCCTTACGGGTTTCTTCGGTCAGCGCCGGCATGGAGATCAGCAGCAACTCACCCAGGTTGGTCGGGTTGAAACCCAGACCGGAACTCTGGATGGCCTTGTCGACAGCGGCCAGCATGTTGCGCTCGAACGCTACGACCTGAAGGGTACGCGAGTCCTTGACGGTGACGTTGGCCACCTGGCTGAGCGGGGTATCGGCACCGTAGTAAGGAACCATGACACCACCGAGGATGCTCGGATGCGCTTTGCCGGTACGGATACGGGTGAACGCATGGGTCAGCGACTCCAGACTCTTCTGCATGCGGGTCTGAGCGTCTTTCTTGATTTCGTTGATCATTATTGTGCTTCCTCGATCAGGGTCCCTTCAGCGCCACCATGGACGATATTCAGAAGAGCACCCGGCTTGTTCATGTTGAAGACGCGCAATGGCATCTTGTGATCGCGACACAGGCAGATTGCGGTCAGATCCATCACACCCAGCTTGCGATCCAGCACTTCATCGTAGGTCAGATGATCGAACTTCTCGGCATTCGGGTCCTTGAACGGATCTGCAGTGTAGACACCGTCCACCTTGGTGGCCTTGAGCACTACATCGGCGTCGATCTCGATCGCTCGCAGGCAGGCAGCCGAGTCGGTCGTAAAGAACGGATTACCAGTGCCGGCAGCAAAAATCACCACTTCCTTCGAGCTGAGATGGCGCATGGCCTTGCGGCGGTCGTAATGATCGGTCACGCCTACCATGGAAATGGCCGACATCACGATGGCGGTGATATTAGCGCGCTCCAGCGCATCGCGCATTGCCAGGGCGTTCATCACAGTGGCCAGCATGCCCATGTGATCGCCTGTCACCCGATCCATGCCCGCAGCACTCAAGGCCGCGCCACGAAACAGGTTGCCGCCGCCGATCACCAGACCGACCTGAACGCCGATACCGACCAGCTGGCCGACTTCCAGCGCCATGCGATCCAGCACCTTGGGATCGATGCCGAACTCTTCCGAGCCCATGAGGGCCTCACCGCTAAGCTTGAGTAGAATGCGTTTATAGCGAGCCTGATAACCACTGCCCTGCTGAGCCATTGCGAATCTCTCCTGCGGCGTTTTCTGAAAAAAATCTGTGCGGGCTATTTCAAGCCTGCGCTTACTTTAGCTTGACGCTTTGCGCGCGTCGGGAGAATGCAGCCTTGTGGGCACAATCTCCAAGGAAAATTTCCCTTTCTCTTTCGACAAAGAGGCCGCACGCGTGAGCGGGCAGCCTCTTTGGGGCGACAGTTGAAAAACCGTCTTACTGCTTGGCGGCAGCCAGTTGAGCAGCCACTTCGTCAGCGAAGTTATCAACTGGCTTCTCGATGCCGTCGCCTACTTTGAAGTAGGTGAAGGAAACGATTTCAGCGCCGGCTTTCTTGGCCAGATCACCGACCTTGACTTCCGGGTTCTTGACGAAGGCTTGCTCGACCAGGCTGGCTTCTGCCAGGAACTTGGTGATACGACCGCCAACCATTTTCTCAACGATGTCAGCCGGCTTGCCTTTGATCTTGTCTTCGTTCAGTTGCAGGAAGACATTCTTCTCGCGCTCGATCGCTTCAGCAGACACTTCCGAAGGGAACAGGAACTCAGGGTTGCTTGCCGCTACGTGCATGGCGATATCTTTGGCCAGCTCGACGTCGCCACCCTTGAGGGTAACAACTACGCCGATCTTGTTGCCGTGCAGGTAAGTACCTACAACATCACCTTCGATACGCTTCAGGCGACGGATGTTGACGTTTTCGCCAACCTTGCCGACCAGTACCAGACGTGCAGCTTCCTGAGCTTCGATCAACGGAGCGGCATCAGTCATCTTGTCAGCGAAGGCTTTTTCGACGCTTGCAGCAACGAAAGCCTTGAAGTCGTCTTGCAGGGCCAGGAAGTCGGTCTGCGAGTTGACTTCGATGATGACAGCGGCTTTACCGTCGTCCTTGATGGCGATAGCGCCTTCAGCAGCCACGTTACCTGCTTTCTTGGCGGCCTTGATGGCGCCGGAAGCACGCATATCGTCGATTGCTTTTTCGATGTCGCCGCCAGCCTTGGTCAAGGCCTTTTTGCAATCCATCATGCCTTCGCCGGTACGCTCGCGCAGTTCTTTGACCAACGCTGCAGTAATCTCTGCCATTTCAAAATCCTCTTGGATAGGTCTTCAACCATTCCACCCGACAGGCCGGGCGTGCAATTCTTGAAAAATCAGGGTGGCAGCAACACATGACAGCGAGGTCATGGTTACAGACCGACAAATCATTTCCTAGGTGGCAAAAAGGGGGCTAAGCCCCCTTTTCGCGTACTGAGTAAACGCCAGGCGTTTGTACTCAGCCTTCTACAGCAGCTGCAGCTGGAGCTTCTTCGACGAAAACGTCGGTGCCGCCAGCAACATTGTTACGACCACGGATAACAGCATCAGCCATCGAACCCATGTACAGCTGGATGGCGCGGATTGCGTCATCGTTGCCCGGGATGATGTAGTCAACGCCTTCCGGGCTGCTGTTGGTATCGACGACGCCGATAACCGGGATGCCCAGCTTGTTGGCTTCGGTGATCGCGATGCGCTCGTGATCAACGTCGATGACGAACAGAGCGTCCGGCAGACCGCCCATGTCCTTGATACCACCCAGGCTGCGATCCAGTTTTTCCAGATCACGGGTACGCATCAGGGCTTCTTTCTTGGTCAGCTTGGCGAAAGTACCGTCTTCAGCCTGTACTTCCAGCTCACGCAGACGTTTGATCGACTGACGGATGGTCTTGAAGTTGGTCAGCATGCCGCCCAACCAGCGATGGTCGACGTACGGCGAACCGCAACGTGCTGCTTCTTCAGCAACGATCTTGCCAGCGGAACGCTTGGTGCCGACGAACAGAATCTTGTTTTTGCCCGAAGCCAGGCGCTCAACGAAAGTCAGAGCTTCGTTGAACATAGGCAGGGTTTTTTCAAGGTTGATGATGTGAATCTTGTTACGCGCGCCGAAAATGTACTTACCCATTTTCGGATTCCAGTAACGGGTCTGGTGGCCGAAGTGGCAACCAGCCTTCAGCATATCGCGCATATTGACTTGGGACATAAATAGTTCCTTGATAAGTCGGGTTAGGCCTCCACGTATCCCAATGACCAACCAATGGCATCTGCCAAGGGCACCCAGGTCATCGTGTCGACACGTGTGTGGGTTTGTGCTTCAAGGACGGACCTTGGAAAGCGGCGCATTTTATATCATAAAAGGGAAGAGAACGGAACTCCCATCAAGTGCTTGTTTTGCGGTGACTTTGCAGCTTCATGGACAGCCTATAGAAGGAAGCGATGATTACCCGGCACCGGCGGTCTGATAGAATTGCGCCTTTGCGCACCAACCGCGTGCCTGCCACGCCGAGAGAATTCGTATGACCATCACCCTCAAAACCCCGGAAGACATCGAAAAGATGCGCATCGCCGGTCGCCTGGCCGCCGATGTTCTGGAAATGATAGCGCCACACGTCAAGCCCGGTGTGACCACCGAAGAGCTGGACCGCCTCTGCCACGACTATATCGTCAACGAACAGAAGGCGATCCCGGCCCCGCTGAACTACAAGGGCTTCCCCAAGTCGATCTGCACCTCGATCAACCAGGTGGTCTGCCACGGCATCCCGAGCGACAAGAAGCTGAAGGACGGTGACTCGCTGAACATCGACGTCACTGTCATCAAGGACGGCTACCATGGCGACACCAGCAGGATGTTCCATGTCGGCACCGTTCCGGTATGGGCCGAGCGCCTGTCGAAGGTGACTCAGGAGTGCCTGTACAAGGCCATCGAAATCGTCAAGCCCGGCACGCGCCTGGGGGACATCGGCGCCGTCATCCAGAAACACGCTGAAAAGAACGGTTTCTCCGTGGTTCGCGAGTTCTGTGGTCATGGCATCGGCAAGGTGTTTCATGAAGAGCCGCAGGTCATGCACTTTGGCGAGGCCGGAACCGGTATCGAACTGCAGGAAGGCATGACCTTCACCATCGAGCCGATGATCAACCAGGGGCGCCCTGAAACCAAGATCCTCGGCGATGGCTGGACGGCGATCACCAAGGACCGCAAGCTCTCGGCGCAATGGGAACACACGCTGCTGGTGACCGCCGACGGTTACGAAATCTTCACCTTGCGCAGCGACGACACCATTGCCCAAAAGGCTCCCTGACCCGAGTCTGCCCCGCTGAACCCAGGCCCGTCACTTGCACAGCCCGACACGAGGAATACTGCTCAATGCCGCAAGTAGATCCAGACTTGTTCGATCGTGGCCAGTTCCAGGCCGAACTGGCCTTGAAAGCCAGCCCCATCGCTGCGTTCAAGAAGGCCATCCGCAAAGCGAGAGACGTCCTTGATGAGCGCTTCCGGTCGGGCCGTGACATTCGACGACTGATCGAGGACCGGGCATGGTTTGTCGATAACATCCTGCAAAAGGCCTGGGATCAGTTCGAATGGAGTGAAGACGCCGACATCGCGCTCCTGGCAGTGGGTGGCTATGGCCGCGGCGAGCTGCACCCGTACTCGGACATCGATCTGCTGATCCTGCTGGACAGCGACGACCACGAAGTTTTCCGCGAACCCATCGAGCGGTTTCTGACGCTGCTGTGGGACATCGGCCTGGAAGTCGGACAGAGCGTACGCTCGGTCAACGAATGCGCACAGGAAGGCCGCGCCGACCTGACCGTGATCACCAATCTGATGGAAAGCCGCACCATCGCCGGCCCCGAGCATCTGCGCCAGCGCATGCTGGAAGTCACCAGCACCGAGCACATGTGGCCGAGCAAGGAGTTCTTCCTCGCCAAGCACGCGGAACAGAAAAAACGTCACCACAAGTACAACGACACCGAATACAACCTGGAACCCAACGTCAAAGGTTCTCCAGGCGGCCTGCGCGATATTCAGACCATCCTCTGGGTAGCGCGACGCCAGTACGGCACGCTGAACCTGCATGCGCTGGCAGGCGAAGGCTTCCTGCTGGGCAGCGAAAACGCCCTGCTCGCCTCCTCTCAGGAGTTTTTGTGGAAGGTGCGTTACGCGCTGCACATGCTGGCCGGACGCTCCGAGGACCGGCTTCTGTTCGATTATCAGGTACGCATCGCCGGCTTGCTGGGCTATGAAGACAACGATGCCAAGCTGGCCATAGAGCGCTTCATGCAGAAGTACTACCGAGTGGTCATGAGCATCGCCGAACTCAGCGATCTGATCATCCAGCATTTCGAAGAAGTGATTCTTTCCGACGACAGCGGTACGGCACAGCCGATCAATTCACGCTTTCAGTTGCACGACGGCTATATAGAAGCTACCCACCCGAACGTCTTCAAGCGCACCCCGTTTGCCATGATCGAAATCTTCGTGCTCATGGCCCAGCATCCGGAAATAAAGGGTGTGCGTGCCGACACCATTCGTTTGCTGCGCGAACATCGTCACCTGATCAACGATGACTTCCGCAACGATATTCGCAACACCAGCCTGTTCATCGAGCTGTTCAAGTGCGAAATCGGCATTCATCGCAACCTGCGCCGGATGAACCGCTACGGCATTCTCGGCCTGTACCTGCCCGAGTTCGGCCATATCGTCGGCCAGATGCAGCATGACCTGTTTCACATCTATACCGTCGATGCGCACACGCTGAATCTGATCAAACACCTGCGCAAGCTGCAATACACCGAAGTGTCCGAGAAATTTCCGCTGGCCAGCAAGATCATGGGCCGTCTGCCCAAGCCGGAGTTGATCTACCTGGCCGGGCTTTATCACGACATCGGCAAGGGTCGTGGCGGTGATCACTCGGAGCTGGGCGCAATCGACGCACAGGCGTTCGGCACGCGCCATCATCTGCCTGCGTGGGACACCCGGCTCATCGTCTGGCTGGTGAGCAACCACCTGGTGATGTCGACCACCGCCCAGCGCAAGGACCTTTCCGACCCGCAGGTCATCCACGACTTTGCCCAGTTCGTGGGCGATGAAGTGCATCTGGATTACCTGTATGTGCTGACCGTCGCCGACATCAATGCGACCAATCCGACGCTCTGGAACTCGTGGCGTGCCAGCCTGCTGCGCCAGCTGTACACCGAGACCAAGCGAGCCTTGCGCCGCGGCCTGGAAAATCCGGTCGACCGCGAAGAACAGATTCGTCGCACACAGACTGCCGCGCTGGATATTCTGGTACGCAACGGCACCGATCCGGATGACGTCGAGCAGCTCTGGTCAGCGCTGGGCGACGACTATTTCCTGCGTCACACCGCAGGCGATGTGGCCTGGCATAGCGATGCAATTCTGCAGCAACCGGCCGACGGCGGGCCGCTGGTGCTGATCAAGGAGACCACGCAGCGTGAATTCGAGGGCGGTACACAGATCTTCATTTACGCTCCGGATCAGCATGATTTCTTCGCGGTGACCGTGGCGGCGATGGATCAGCTGAACCTGAACATTCATGACGCGCGTATTATTACGTCCAGCAGCAAATTCACACTCGACACCTACATCGTTCTCGACCATGAAGGCGGTTCGATCGGCAACAATCCGGAGCGGATTCAGGATATCCGCGAAGGCCTGACCGAGGCCCTGCGCAACCCGGATGATTACCCGACAATCATCAAGCGCCGCGTGCCACGGCAGCTCAAGCACTTTGCTTTCGCACCGCAAGTCACCATTCACAACGACGCCCAGCGTCCGGTGACGGTACTCGAACTGCTGGCACCGGATCGCCCCGGCCTGCTGGCGCGCATCGGCAAAATCTTCCTGGAATTCGACCTGTCCCTGCAAAACGCCAAGATTGCGACGCTGGGCGAACGTGTGGAAGACGTGTTCTTCATCACCGACGCCAACAATCACCCACTGTCCGATCCACAATTGTGCCGCCAGTTGCAGGATGCAATCGTCAAGCAACTGAGCGTCAACTCAGAGCCAGGCGGCGATTTACGGATCAGCATATGAATACTCGGTCATACGAATCGACTCAACGCAGCTCATTGAGGAACACGTTCCATGAATAACGCCATGCAACTGCTTCAGCCTTACCCGTTCGAGAAGCTGCGCGCTTTGCTGGCCGGCGTAACGCCCAATCCGGAAAAGCGGCCGGTAGCGCTGTCGATTGGCGAACCGAAGCACCGCTCCCCCGATTTCGTTGCCAAGGCGCTGGCCGACAACCTTGATCAGATGGCGGTTTACCCGACCACGCTGGGTATTCCGGCACTGCGCGAAGCCATTGCCGGCTGGTGCAGCCGTCGGTTCGATGTGCCACAGGGCTGGATCGATCCGGCGCGCAATGTACTACCGGTCAATGGCACGCGCGAAGCGCTGTTCGCCTTCACCCAGACCGTGGTCAATCGCAGTGATGACGGCCTGGTGATCAGCCCGAATCCGTTTTACCAGATCTATGAAGGCGCCGCTTTTCTGGCCGGAGCCCAGCCGCACTACCTGCCATGCCTGAGCGAGAAAGGTTTCAATCCCGATTTCGATGCCGTCAGCCCGGATATCTGGAAGCGTTGCCAGATCCTCTTTCTGTGCTCGCCGGGCAACCCGACCGGCGCACTGATTCCGGTTGAAACCCTGAAAAAGCTCATTGCCCTGGCTGACGAACATGACTTTGTCATTGCTGCGGACGAGTGCTACAGCGAGCTGTACTTCGACGAACAAACCCCGCCGCCGGGCCTGCTCAGCGCCTGCGTCGAGCTGGGCCGCAAGGATTTCAAACGCTGCGTGGTCTTCCACAGCCTGTCCAAGCGCTCCAATCTGCCGGGCCTGCGCTCCGGTTTTGTGGCGGGTGACGCGGAGATCCTCAAGGCCTTCCTGCTGTATCGGACCTACCACGGCTGCGCCATGCCGGTTCAGACTCAACTGGCCAGCATCGCGGCCTGGAATGATGAGGAGCACGTACGCGCCAACCGTGATCTGTACCGCGAGAAGTTCGCTGCGGTGCTCGACATCCTGAGCCCGGTGCTCGACGTTCAGCGCCCGGACGGCGGCTTTTACCTGTGGCCGAATGTTGGTACCGATGACGCTGCATTTTGCCGCGATCTGTTCGTCGATCAGCACGTCACCGCAGTACCGGGCTCGTACCTTTCCCGCGAAGTGGACGGCGTCAACCCTGGCGCAGGCCGGGTGCGTCTGGCACTCGTGGCACCATTGGCGGAATGCATCGAAGCGGCCGAACGTATCCGAGCCTTCCTGAGCAAGTAAAAGCCAAACCCAAAAAAATCACCCCGCCGCATGCAATGTGCGGCGGGGTAATTAGTTACCACCTCCCGCCCGCTGCGTGAACGTACTCTCAACCTTCATTTTTCATGCTTCCGGACACGGAGCGAATCACCATGAAGGCCAATCCCATGCCCGCATCCACTGCTCCCAAAGGCGTAAAACTGCCCGCATCCTGCTGCATGCGCAGCGCTGGAAATCACCAGGCTTCGTATGAAGCAGCGATTCACGAAAATCCCGCCAACGCGGCTATCAATCCTGCTTACAACTCGGAAACCGACGACACCGGCCAGCCAAGGCAGCAGGCGCGCCTGCTGGTTTCGTTCAGCAAATACTGGGCTCGCGGGCGAACCCTTAAAGTTCTTTTCCTTAAGAATCCTCCAGCCACCCTCACAGCCCCCATCGTGGAAGCGGCAAGCAAATGGCTGCCGCACATAAACCTGAAATTCGAGTTCGTGACGGACGGAGCGAGCGATATCCGAATTGGCTTCAATGAACATCTGAACTGGAGCGCCATAGGCACCGATACCCTGCTGGCCGAGCCTGATGAATCGACCATGGAGTTCAACGTCAAAGAACTGTACGCGGCGGACCTGAAACCAATGCCGGACCTGACGCGTATCGTTCTGCATGAATTCGGACACGCATTGGGCGCGGTTCACGAGCATCAACATCCGCAGGCAAACATCCCCTGGAACGAACCACTGGTGCGCTCACTGCTTTCGCAAACCGGGTTGAGTGACGAAGAGATCAATACCAATTTCTTCGACAGGTACGAGGCCGCCGATTTCCACCATTCGGCTTACGATCGTGATTCGGTCATGCATTTCGATATCCCCAACGGCCTGACCCTCGGCGATTTCGAGATCATCAATGTGGGCAAGACGCTCAGCAGCAATGATATCGCCGTGATGAGCGCCATCTACGCGGACCGGAGCAACTCGAAATTCGAAACGCCCTGACAGGACAGCGTTCGAACAGGTGCTGATCCTGCTGCAATCAACAGTGCGCCATACGTTTCGCACGTGTGGCGTGACCGCCTGAGAAAAGTGCTGACTATTCTCGGGTTCGCAGCTTTTCAGCTACCCAGCCGACCGCCCAACTGACAGGATCATGAGACTGCATGGGCAGCAACGGCTTTCCTTCACGAGCAGCCAGCCGGCCCTGGGCTTCGGCTTCACCGTGAATCCAGAGGGTACTTTGCTTGAATCCCTCGGCACGTTGACGCTCCCTGTAATAACGCTGCCGGACAAGCGCTTCCTGACGCTTCTTCTCTTGCTCAGACATAACGCACCCAAACTTCAAATGACGGGTAATAATTGCCCGCAGCAGCCAGCGACTCAAGCGTGAGCGGGTGAAGTTTTCTTAATGATGGTTAGCCTTATTATCTAGTTTCCGTTCAGTCTCCGTACTGGCGCTGTCACAACACTGAACGGAATGACGTGGCATAATAGTCGGCTAAATTGCGAGGAGAGGACGTGGGGAGTATCGAGCAAGATCAGCCACCCCACCTTAAACAATGACTTACACTCTGTTTGGCATCAAAGCCTGCGACACGATGAAAAAGGCCCGTACCTGGCTCGACGAGCATTCGGCGAGCTACGAATTTCACGACTACAAGACCCAGGGCATCGACCGCGAGCACCTCGAGCAGTGGTGCAATGAACACGGATGGCAGGTTGTGCTGAACCGCGCAGGCACGACCTTTCGCAAGCTCGAAGACGGACAAAAGGCCGATCTCGACCAGGCGAAAGCCATAGAACTGATGCTCGCGCAGCCGTCCATGATTAAGCGTCCAGTGCTTGATCTGGGCAATAAAACCCTGATCGGCTTCAAGCCTGACCTGTATGCAGCGGCTTTACAGTAAGCCAGAGCGCTACTGAAAGCCCCTTGATAAAGCCACGAGGTATTTACATGTCCACCACCCTGTTCAGCCTGGCCTTCGGCGTCGGCACCCAAAATCGTCAAGGCGCATGGCTTGAAGTATTTTATGCTCAGCCTCTGATCAATCCTTCTGCGGAACTGGTAGCGGCCATCGCACCGGTTCTGGGTTACACCGGCGGCAACCAGGCAATCACCTTCAATGTCGATCTGGCCTACAAGCTGGCCGAAGCGGTCAAATCCGTGGACACGACTCAAGCCGCACTGCTGACTCGCCTGGCCGAAAGCCAGAAGCCGCTGGTCGCGACTCTGCTGGCTGAAGACGCCACACTGACGTCGACTCCCGAGGCGTACCTCAAGCTGCATCTGCTGTCGCACCGCCTGGTCAAGCCGCACGGTCTGAACCTGGCAGGCATCTTCCCTCTGCTGCCAAACGTGGCCTGGACCAGCCAGGGCGCGGTCGACCTGGTCGAACTGGCCGAGCGTCAACTCGAAGCACGCCTCAAGGGCGAGCTGCTGGAAGTATTCTCGGTCGACAAATTCCCGAAAATGACCGATTACGTTGTGCCGAGCGGCGTTCGTATCGCTGACAGCGCTCGCGTGCGTCTGGGCGCCTATATCGGCGAAGGCACGACCGTCATGCACGAAGGCTTCGTCAACTTCAATGGCGGCACCGAAGGCCCGGGCATGATCGAAGGCCGCGTTTCCGCCGGCGTATTCGTCGGCAAGGGTTCGGATCTGGGCGGCGGCTGCTCGACCATGGGTACGCTGTCCGGTGGCGGCAACATCGTCATCAAGGTCGGTGAAGGCTGCCTGATTGGCGCCAACGCCGGCATCGGCATCCCGTTGGGTGATCGCAACACCGTGGAGTCGGGTCTGTATGTGACCGCAGGTACCAAGGTCGCGCTGCTCGACGAAAACAATGAGCTGGTCAAGATCGTCAAGGCCCGTGAGCTGGCAGGTCAGACAGACCTGCTGTTCCGTCGCAACTCTCAGACCGGCGCAGTGGAATGCAAAACCCACAAGTCGGCCATCGAGCTGAACGAAGCACTGCACGCTCATAACTGATGCTGTGTGCGGGTTCGAGGCCGATGGCGTTGAACCCGCCTCCACACGCTGGACGAACAATGCCCCTCTTCTCTCCCTGGCGCAGCGACTTCCCCGCACTCGCCGCTCTGCAACGGCAAGGCCAGACCTATCTGGACAATGCCGCCACGACGCAGAAGCCTCAGGCGCTGATCGACGCCCTGACTCATTACTACACCAACGGTGCCGCCAACGTGCATCGTGCCCAGCATCTGCCCGGCGCGCACGCCACCCAGGCGTTCGAGGCCAGCCGTGGCAAGGTCGCCCACTGGCTGAATGCCGGTGAACACGGCCAGATCATCTTCACCCACGGCGCAACGTCTGCGCTGAACCTGCTGGCCTACGGGCTGGAACATGAATTCGCTGCGGGCGACGAAATCGCCATCAGCGCGCTGGAACATCACGCCAATCTGCTGCCATGGCAGCAACTGGCTCAGCGACGCGGCCTGAAACTGGTAATTCTGCCGCTGGACATTGATGGCGTGATCGACTGCGATGCGGCAGCCAACCTGATCGGACCGCGCACACGCCTGCTCGCAGTCACCCAGCTCTCAAACGTGCTCGGCACCTGGCAACCCTTGGCCCGCCTCATCGCACTGGCCAAGACCCAAGGCGCACTCACCGTCGTGGACGGCTCACAAGGCGTGGTGCACGGACGCCACGATGTGCAGGCGCTGGGTTGCGATTTTTATGTGTTTTCCAGCCACAAACTGTACGGCCCGGAAGGACTCGGCGTGCTTTACGGACGCAACGAGGCGCTGCCCAGCCTCGCGCATTGGCAGTTCGGCGGCGAGATGGTGCTGACGGCCGATTATCAGCACGCGAAATTTCGTCCGGCACCCCTGGGTTTCGAAGCCGGCACCCCGCCCATCGCCAGCGTGATCGGTCTGGGCGCTACGCTGGGTTATCTGGACAGTCTCGACCATCAGGCGGTTGCAGAACATGAAGCCAGACTGCACCGTCGCCTGCTCGAGGGCCTGCAGCAGCGGGACGGCATTCAGGTCCTGGGCTCGCCGGATCTGGCACTGGTCAGCTTCGTCGTCGACGGTATTCACAATGCCGATGTGGCCCACCTGCTGACCGAACAGGGCATAGCCGTACGCGCCGGTCATCACTGCGCGATGCCGCTGTTCAAGACCCTTGGCCTGCCCGGCGCAATTCGGGTGTCACTGGCGCTGTACAACGATTCGGACGATCTGCTGCAGTTCTTCAGCGCACTGGATCAGGCACTGGAGCTGCTTCAATGAGCCTGCCCGCATTGGCGCAAACTGCGCTCGACAGTTTTTCCCGGCAACAAGGCTGGGAACAGCGCGCGCGCCTGCTGATGCAATGGGGCGATCAACTGGCGCCGTTGAGTGACGAAGAAAGGACCGACGACAATCTGGTGCACGGTTGTGAAAGCAAGGTCTGGCTGACCGGCGAAGTCAGCGACGACGCCTGGCTGTTTCGAGCTGCGAGCGACGCTCGACTGATTCGCGGTCTGGTAGCGCTGCTGCTGGCGCGTGTCAACGGCCTGTCGGAACGAGAACTGGCAGCCGTGGATTTACCTGACTGGTTCAATCGATTGGGACTCGCCCGCCAACTCTCACCCTCGCGCAGCAACGGCCTGAATGCCGTACTGCAGAAGATGCGCCATCTGACTCAAGCCTGATCGGGCGTTGCAGCCGCTGGCTTGACCCGCTCCGAAGGCCGTCGCGTGCCCGCCACCAACTTGTCCACTGCACGGGTGGCGGCAACCATGCCAAAGGTCGCGGTCACCATCATCACGGCACCGAAACCACCGGCGCAATCGAGCTTTACGCCCTCGCCGACGAATTTCTTTTCCAGACAAATGCTGCCATCCGGCTTGGGGTAGCGCAGTTGCTCGCTGGAAAACACGCAAGGCACGCTGTAGTGACGGTTCGGCGTACGTGAAAAACCATAATCCCGACGCAGGGTCGAGCGCACCTTGGAGGCCAGCGGGTCATTGAAGGTGCGGTTGAGGTCGGCGATCTGAATCAGGGTCGGATCGATCTGCCCACCCGCCCCGCCGGTGGTGACCATCTGAATCTTGCGTCGTTTGCACCAGGAAATCAGCGCAGCCTTGGCATTGACGCTGTCGATACAGTCGATCACGAAGTCCATGTCAGGGGTAATGCACTCGGCCATGGTGTCGCGGGTCACGAAATCAGCCACGGCGTGGACAATGCAATCGGGGTTGATCGCGCGGATACGCTCAGCCATCACCTCGACTTTCGGCTGGCCGACCGTACCGCTCAGCGCATGCAACTGGCGGTTGCTGTTACTGACACAGACATCGTCCATGTCGAACAGCGAAATCTCGCCCACGCCACTGCGCGCCATCGCTTCCGCCGCCCAGGAGCCCACACCGCCGATACCCACCACCGCCACATGAGCCGCGCGCAGGCGTGCCAACCCCTCGATGCCATATAGACGGGCGATACCCGCGAACCGTGGATCTTCTGCGCTCATGATCAATACCTCAAAAACCGGCGCGCATTATAGGGGTTTGTCGACGGCAAGACACCTGACTTGTTCCCGGCAGGCGAGGTCGTTGTCCGTTGACGAGTCTGCCCCAGAGACTCAAGGGAAGTAAAAAATAATGATCTCAGAACGCGATCAACGCTGACTGCTTAAACGCCATTCCGTTTTTGGAAAAGCCCGAGGAAAAGAGTCTAAGCATTGCAAACGGCAATGAACGAGGACGACTAAGGTTAATCAACGCGAAGGGAACTCGCGGCACCGGCGCAACAAGCATGGAGCACATTGCAGACATGGATGAATATTCAAACAAGGCAGGCACGTGGCTGAAAAACCTGTTCAAAACCAGGTTCAACTATCCGCCCAACTGGCCTGCAATGATCTCTGGCGTGGCCTACGCCCCTTTTCGACCGGGCCAAAGCCCCTACAAACAGATTTTTCCGACGCGTGATCAGATAAGAGAAGACCTGCTGCGACTTCGAAGCATTACACAGAATATAAGAACTTACTCGGTGGGAGGGACATTGATGCATATCCCCGAACTCGCCGAAGCACTGGGCATGAATGTCACGCTTGGCGTGTGGATAACAGAGGACGAAACGCACAATATCGAGGAAATAAATGCAGGGATCGAACTCGCCAACCGTTACTCCAGCGTGCAACGCCTGGTCTTGGGAAATGAAGTCCTGTTTCGTGATGATGTTCCCATCGACCTGCTTATTCTCTATCTGCAGACCGCACGACGCGCCGTCAATGTGCCTGTTTCGACCTCCGAGATATGGACACAATGGTACGAGACGCCGGAACTCGTCAGGCATGTCGACTTCATTGCCGCCCATATTTTGCCTTTCTGGGAAGGCGTTTCAGCGCTGGACGCGACCGCGATCACTCTGGCACACGCGAACGAACTGAGAACGAGATTCCCCGACACCCCCCTCATACTTTCCGAGATTGGCTGGCCGAGCAAGGCCATCGCCAAGAGGCGGATGACGACCTCTGACGCAGAGCACTCGATATACCTGCGCAACCAGATTCCATTACTGGATCAGCACGACCATGACTATTTCGTGATAGAAGCCTTCGATCAGCACTGGAAGACTGAAGAAGGTCTGCCCGGGCCCAATTGGGGTTTGTTCGATGCAAAGCGCAGATTAAAACTGCACATCAACGGCCCGGTAAAAATGCCGGTCAACATGCTCTCGGAAATACTCAGGCTTATCACCCGCCTTAAACCGGAGTCGTGGCCTACAGGCGCCTTGATAATCGTGCTGGCTTATTGCGTATTGTCAGGGTTCGGCATGCACTACTCACAGCCACTGCCCGCCTGGCTCGCGCTGCCTGTCGCCTTTATCTGGGCTGCCAGCGTGCTGACTTACGTGGGTATCGAAACGCACGAATTCCTCGAAGCCTGCTGGGGACCGGACACCCCACGGTCTTTCCGCCCCGTCCATCGTCCTGTTGGTCCCGCCCCGAAAGTTTCCCTGCATGTTCCGTGCTGCAACGAACCTCCGGATATGGTGAAACGGACCCTCGACTCGTTGCAAAAGCTGGACTACCCGGACTTCGAGGTGCTGGTCATCGACAACAATACTCAGGACCCGGCCATCTGGAAGCCTATCGAGCGATACTGTCAGCAGCTCGGCCCTCGGTTCCAGTTTTTTCATGTCAGTCCACTTCCCGGATTCAAAGCGGGTGCACTTAACTATCTCCTGAGACATACCGCTGAAGACGCAGAAGTAGTGGCAATCATCGACGCTGATTACTGCGTCCATCGACAGTGGCTCAAACATATGGTGCCCCACTTCACGGACCCGAAGGTTGCAGTCATTCAATCGCCGCAGGATTATCGCGACGGTCACGAAAGCCTGTTCAAGTATTGCTGTCAGGCCGAGTACCAAGGTTTTTTTAACATCGGCATGGTGATCCGTAACGATCACGATGCAATTATCCAGCACGGCACCATGACACTGATCCGCCGATCAGCACTGGACCGACTGGGCTGGGCGGAGTGGTGCATATGCGAAGACGCCGAACTTGGCCTGCGTATGCTGGAAAGTGGTTTCTCCACGGGTTACGCCGCTATCAGCTATGGCAAAGGGCTGACTCCCGATACGTTCATGGACTTCAAGAAACAACGATATCGCTGGGCATATGGAGCTATGCAGATCGTCAAGCGGCACGCCGGAAGCCTGATTGCAGGAAACTGCGCGTCCCTGAGCGCGATGCAACGCTACCATTTCATCGCGGGGTGGATGCCGTGGGTGGCAGAAGGAATGAATTATCTGTTAACGCTGGCTGCGTTGGCCTGGTCGATGGCAATGATCCTTAAGCCCGAGACTTTCGGGCCGCTGCCATGGATATTTTCCACGTCGTTGATACTGATGTTTGCCCTGCGCTCGTTAAAGATGATTGTGCTCTACCGGCAGTTGGTCAGCACACATACCAAAGAGGCACTGGCGGCGATACTGGCCGGCATGGCGCTTTATCCGACCTTGGGCAAGGCAGTGCTGGCGGGGCTTTTCACCTCGGCAATGCCTTTCTACAGAACGCCCAAACATACCTCTGCAAACCGGATCGGACAAAACCTGCTCGATGTAAGGGAAGAACTGTCTACCTTGGCGATCTCCTGGATCGCGATTGTGCTTTTGCTCACAGGCAGGGCATCCATCGATACGAATTCCGGTTTCTGGATAACCATGCTGTTCGCACAATCACTCCCTTATCTGGCAGCCATTACCATGGCAATCCTGTCCGCTCGCGCAACCCGCCCCGCCCGATCCACAACCTGACCTATTCACAGCGCACGATAAACGACGGCCTCAGGTCGTCGTTTTGCTTTAAGATATCTGCCTTTTCGCGCCCAAAGTCTTGCTACCGGAGTTCTGTACATGACGGCCCCAGCCGACCTCTCGCCCACCCTCCAACTCGCCTGCGATCTGATCCGCCGTCCTTCAGTGACGCCGGTCGATGCCGATTGCCAGACCGTGATGATGCAGCGCCTGGGCGATGCCGGCTTCAAGCTGGAGCCAATGCGTATCGAAGACGTCGACAACTTCTGGGCCACCCACGGCACCACCGACGGCCCGGTGCTGTGTTTCGCCGGTCATACCGACGTGGTGCCGACCGGTCCGGTACAGAACTGGCAGAACGATCCGTTCGATGCGTTGATCGACGAGCACGGCATGCTCTGCGGGCGCGGCGCGGCAGACATGAAAGGCAGTCTGGCGGCCATGCTGGTAGCGGCCGAGCGCTTTGTCGCCGATCATCCTGATCATAAGGGCTCGGTGGCATTTCTGATCACCAGCGACGAAGAAGGCCCGGCGCATCACGGCACCAAGGCTGTCGTAGAGCGCCTCGCGGCCCGTAACGAGCGTCTGGACTGGTGCATCGTCGGTGAGCCTTCGAGCACCACACTGGTCGGCGATGTGGTCAAGAACGGTCGACGCGGCTCGCTGGGGGCCACGCTGACGGTGCGCGGCAAGCAAGGCCATGTGGCTTACCCGCATCTGGCGAAGAACCCGATTCATCTGGCCGCGCCGGCCCTGGCCGAACTGGCCGCCGAGCACTGGGACCATGGCAACGATTTCTTCCCGCCGACCAGCTTCCAGATCTCCAACCTGAACGCTGGCACCGGCGCCACCAACGTTATCCCGGGCGATCTGGTGGCGGTCTTCAACTTCCGCTTTTCCACCGAATCTACCGTCGAAGGCTTGCAGCAGCGCGTTGCCGACATCCTCGACAAGCATGAACTGGACTGGCACGTGGACTGGGCATTGTCCGGCCTGCCATTCCTGACCGAGCCGGGCGCGTTGCTGGACGCCGTGTCCTCAAGCATCAAAAGCGTCACGGGCCGTGACACCAAAGCCTCGACCAGCGGCGGAACCTCCGATGGTCGCTTCATTGCCACACTCGGTACCCAAGTGGTCGAGCTGGGGCCGGTCAACGCGACGATCCACCAGGTCAACGAACGTATTCTGGCCAGCGATCTGGATGTGCTGACCGAGATCTACTACCAGACCCTGGTCAAGTTGCTCGCCTGATGCTGACCTGCCCGATCTGCTCAGCGCCGCTCAGCACTGCCGACAACGGCGTTGTGTGCCCGGCCAATCATCGCTTCGACCGCGCCCGTCAGGGTTATCTGAACCTGTTGCCGGTGCAGCACAAGAACAGCCGCGACCCTGGCGACAATCAGGCCATGGTCGAGGCGCGACGCGACTTTCTCAACGCCGGGCACTACGCTCCGGTAGCCCGGCGTCTGGCTGAACTGGCCGCCGAGCGATCCCCCGCGCATTGGTTGGACATCGGCTGTGGCGAAGGTTATTACACCGCGCAGATTGCCGAAGCCTTGCCTCATGCCGATGGCTATGCGCTGGACATCTCCCGTGAAGCGGTCAAGCGCGCCTGCCGTCGTGACCCGACGCTGACCTGGATGGTCGCCAGCATGGCGCGTGTGCCACTTCCGGATGCCAGTTGCCAGTTTCTGGCCAGCGTGTTCAGCCCCCTGGACTGGCAGGAAGCCAAACGCCTGCTGACCCCAGGCGGCGGACTGATGCGGGTCGGCCCGACCAATGAGCATCTGATGGAGCTGCGTCAGCGGCTCTATGATGAAGTGCGCGATTATGCCGATGACAAGCACCTGTCGCTGGTGCCGCAAGGCATGCAGCTGCAACACAGCGAAACCCTGCGCTACACGCTGAAGCTGATCGACGGCCAGTCCCGCGCCGATCTGCTGGCCATGACACCGCACGGCTGGCGCGCCAGCGCCGAACGTCGGGCAGCGGTCATCGAGCAACCAGGACCTTTCAAGGTCACCGTTTCCATGCGCTACGATTATTTCGTGCTGCAATAAGCATTCAACAGAGGCCCCCATGCGCCAACCCGATATCGAGATTTACCTGAAAGACGAAGACGTCGATCACAAGGCCATCGCCCAATGGCTCGGCGACGCGCTGGGCTCCTGCAGCGAATGGAAGCAGAAAGGCCAGACCTGGAAATGCACAGCGGGCACTGTGGCCGTCACCTGGCTGCCCAAAGCGGTCGGCAAATGGAACAGCCTGCATCTGGACAGCGACCAGACCCCGTGGGAAGACGACATCGCCTGCGCCCGCGCTGCATTCAAGGCCTTGAACGTTGAAGTACGTTGCGCCCCGGGCACCTGGGTTGAAGAAGAAAGCGACGAGACTGCCGATCGCTGGATACGCGTGAGTGCCGACGGCGAAGAAGAGATAACCTGGAGAACCTCGTAGGATTTTTCGCTGCGACGTTGCCGATGCGTGCCGTCGTGAGGTGAACCCGGCTCGGTACGCGGTCATTCAGACTTGATCCGTTCAGCCGGCATACGGCGCTTTTGCCGATCGCTGCGGGATACGTCACACTGGCGCCCATCCAGGGCAATCGCCCGCCCCTCACTCAGCAGAAGCCGTATGACCCGTTCTCCATTCCGTCGTCTTGTGTTCGGCACCCTGCGCCGGTTGTTGTATCTCTGGGTTCGCTCGGAAACCATCAATCAATCGTCTTTCACGCTGAATCTGGACCGCAGTCGCCCGGTGTTCTATGCACTGCAATCGCCGTCGATCAGCGATCTGGCAGTGATCGACACAGAATGCCGCAAGGCCGGTCTGCCTCGTCCGGTGCTGTCGGTGGCGGTCGGTAACCTGATTGAGCCCGCCGCATTCTTTTACCTGACCCCCTCCCCTGACTGGCTCGGTCGCCAGGACAAGCGCGGTGCGCCCCCGACGCTGGAGCGTGTGGTTGCAGCCATCAGCCAGAACCCCGGCGAAGACGCGCAGATCATCCCGGTCAGCGTGTTCTGGGGCCAGTCACCTGACCGCGAGTCCAGTGCCTGGAAGCTGCTGTTTGCCGACAGCTGGGCGGTGACCGGTCGCTTACGCCGTCTGGTCAGCATCCTGATTCTGGGCCGCAAGACCCGCGTGCAGTTTTCTGCGCCGATTCACATGCGCGAACTGGTGGGTGAAAACAAGGGTTACGAACTGACGCTGCGCATGACTCAACGTCTGCTGCGCGTGCATTTTCGCAACCTGAAAAGCGCCGTGATCGGCCCGGACGTTTCGCACCGGCGCACGGTGGTCAAGGGTCTGCTGGATGAGCCACTGGTCAAGCAGGCGATCATCGAAGAGGCCGAGCGTGAACACATCACCCAGGAAAAGGCGCGGGAACGGGCACTGAGCTACGGCAACGAGATCGCCTCGGACTACACCTATTCGGTGATCCGCTTCATGGAAGTGGTCCTCAGCTGGTTCTGGAACAAGATCTACGATGGCATCAAGGTCAGCCACATCGAAGGCGTTCAGGAAGTCGCGCCGGGACATGAGGTCATTTATGTACCTTGCCACCGCAGCCATATCGATTATCTGCTGCTGTCTTACCTGCTGTTTCGCAACGGCCTCACGCCGCCGCACATCGCCGCCGGCATCAACTTGAATATGCCTGTGGTCGGCAGCCTGCTGCGACGTGGCGGGGCATTTTTCATGCGCCGCACGTTCAAGGGCAACCCGCTGTATACGGCGGTGTTCACCGAGTACCTGCACACGCTGTTCATCAAGGGCTTTCCGGTCGAATACTTTGTCGAAGGCGGCCGTTCGCGCACCGGGCGCATGCTGCAACCGAAAACCGGCATGCTCGCCATCACCCTGCGCAGCTTCCTGCGCAACTCGCGGATGCCCATCGTCTTCATTCCGGTGTACATCGGCTACGAGCGTGTTCTGGAGGGCCGCACCTACCTGGGCGAGCTGCGCGGGGCAACCAAGAAGAAAGAGTCGATCTTCGATATCTTCAAAGTCATTGGCGCGCTGAAAAAGCGCTTCGGCCAGGTCTCGGTGAACTTCGGTG
>Ga0182233_1000025_pt1 | contig 26473 bp, 18 predicted proteins | sample G6R1MG_31_FD_129664 | JGI IMG/M metagenome (GOLD analysis project Ga0182233, IMG submission 129664) | Miscanthus phyllosphere microbial communities from Michigan, USA - G6R4_NF_07NOV2016_LD1 MG | ecosystem: Host-associated > Plants > Phyllosphere > Phylloplane/Leaf | place: USA: Michigan... | reverse complement strand
TGAACGCCTGCTTCTGTTTTTCGACATCCTTCTGGATGTCCACCAGCCCGCCGCCCTCCTGGATCAGCTCGATTTCCTGCTGATTGACGCCTTTGAAATCACGTGGCTCACGATACACCGTGTACCAGATCAACGCCCACAGCACGCCGACTCCCCCTGTGGCGACAAACACCATGTGCCACCCGTAGTGCGCCTGCAACCAGGCCAGCACCGGGGTCAGAAACGCCAGGCCGACGAACTGCCCGGAGGTATAGACGCCGATGGCAGTGGCCCGCTCGCGCTCGGGAAACCAGGTGGTGACTACACGGCTGTTGATCGGATAGGCAGGTGCTTCCAGCGCGCCGACCGCCATGCGCAGTACGAACAGGGCGATAAAGCTGGCCGCGAAGCCGAGCATGATGGTCGCGATGGACCACAGCAGCAGGGCTGCGGTGTAGAGAATGCGTGGTGGCACGCGGTCCACCAGCCAGCCACCGGGCAGTTGCATGGCGGCGTAGGTCCAGCCGAACGCAGAAAAGATCAGCCCGACATGCACCGGGTCAAGGCCCAGTTCGGAGGTCAGCGCTGGTGCGGCAATCGACAGGTTGCTGCGGTCCAGGTAGTTGATCACCACCGTGATGAACAGCAGCACCATGATAAAGAAACGTTTGCGGGACGGCGTCACCAGGGATGCCGCACCCTCCAGAGTTCGAGTGCGCATGGAATGTAGCCTCTTGTTGGATTTATTGAGGTCTGTGTTTCGATATAACTGAGCTGAAGGCACGCCGGTTCTCGTTCCCGCGCAGAGCGCTCATCGTTATGCACGAGTGCGCTTTTGATTCTGGCCAAAGGCCGTGGGAGCGAACGTGTTCGCGAAGACATTGTTCAAACGAAACATTTTCAGAGAACACGTCGGCCTTTTCGCGAATACGTTCGCTCCTACGCCCTGCGGGCAGAAGCCTGAACGCCCATTTTCCGGGCTCTTCAGGGCTTATGGATGGCGATGAGCGCAGGGCGCCGAAACGATGGTTAGCGGAGTTGTTGCTCTACCACTCCGCAAAACTGCCATCCGCATGCCGCCAGATCGGGTTGCGCCAGCGGTGGCCGATGGCGGCGCGTTCGATGACGTACTCTTCGTTGATCTCGATGCCCAGGCCGGGGCCGTTGGGAATCTTGACCATGCCTTGGTCGTAGTCGAAGACTTCCGGGTGCTTGACGTAATCGAGCAGGTCGTTGCTTTCGTTGTAGTGGATACCCAGGCTCTGCTCCTGGATGAAGGCGTTGTAGCAAACCGCATCCAGTTGCAGGCACGCTGCCAGCGCGATAGGCCCCAGCGGGCAATGCAGCGCCAGCGCGACGTCGTAGGCTTCGGCCATGTTGGCGATCTTGCGGGTTTCGGTAATGCCACCGGCGTGCGAGGCATCGGGCTGGATGATGTCGACGTAGCCTTCGCTCAACACGCGCTTGAAGTCCCAGCGCGAGAACAGCCGTTCGCCCAGCGCAATCGGCGTACTGGTCAGCGGTGCCAACTCCTTCAGTGCTTCATAGTTCTCGCTGAGCACCGGTTCTTCGATGAACATCAGCTTGTAAGGGTCCAGCTCCTTCATCAGCACCTTGGCCATCGGCTTGTGAACCCGGCCATGGAAGTCCACACCAATGCCGACATTCGGCCCAACGGCATCACGCACAGCGGCCACGTTGGCCAGCGCCAGGTCGACCTTGTCGAAGGTGTCGAGAAACTGCAGCTCTTCGGTGCCATTCATTTTCACCGCAGTAAAACCGCGCTCTACCGCCTCCTTCGCGGCGCGTGCCGTATCGGCGGGCCGATCACCGCCGATCCACGAATAGACGCGAATCTTGTCACGTACCTGACCGCCGAGCAGGTCACTGACCGACACCCCCAGCGCCTTGCCCTTGATGTCCCACAACGCCTGATCGATGCCGGCCAGCGCACTCATGTGGATCGCGCCGCCGCGGTAGAAGCCGCCGCGGTACAGCACGGTCCAGATGTCCTCGATGTTGCGCGGGTCCTTGCCGATCAGGTAGTCGGAAAGCTCTTCCACCGCGGCAGCAACCGTGTGCGCGCGGCCTTCGACCACTGGCTCGCCCCAGCCGACAACGCCCTCGTCGGTCTCGACCTTGAGGAAGCACCAGCGCGGCGGAACGATGAACGTGGTGAGTTTGGTGATTTTCATGGGTGCGGTTTCTCTTGTTGATTCTCTTGTTGGATAGCGGCTGCTGCACGGCGGCGTCTGCTGCGCCACTCAGTCTGCAAGCGCTGCGCTGTGCTGCTTCCAGGCCGCCACATAAGCCTGGGCACGCTCTGTGACGTCTGCGACGCTCATGCCGGGTTTGAACAGCCCGGAGCCCAGGCCAAAACCCTTCACGCCGGCGTCGAGAAATACCTTCATGTTGTCCGGTGAAATACCCCCGACCGGCAGCAGAATCGTGCCCTTGGGCAGAACAGCCAGCCACGCCTTGACCACCGCCGGCGACATCTGCTCGGCAGGAAACAGCTTGAGCACATCAGCGCCTTCGGCCAGCGCGGCAAAGGCTTCGGTCGGCGTCGCGACCCCTGGCGACAGGAACAGCCCGGCCGCCTTGGCCGCACGCAGCACCTTGGCATCGCTGTGCGGCATGACAATCACCTGCCCGCCGGCGTCCTTGACCTGAGTCACCTGTTCAGCGGTGAGCACGGTGCCAGCACCGATCAGGCAATCGGCAGGCAACTGCTGACGCAACAGGCGGATGCTATCGAACGGTTGCGGGGAGTTGAGCGGCACTTCGATGACCCGAAACCCCGCCTCGTACAGCACATCGCCCATGGCAGGCGCTTCTTCGGGGCGCAGGCCGCGCAGAATCGCGACCAGACCATTTTCTTTCAATGCTTGCTTGAGCATGTCAAACCTCTCGAATGTGTTGGGACGAGCGGCGCGCGATCAGGCCGGCCTGAACGGCGACCTGCCAGAGGCCGCGCTCGGTCGCCTGCTCGGCCAATGTCACCCCGGGAAAGCCACAAACGGCCAGCCCGCGCGCATAGCGCGTGCACAGCGAATCGCTGCCGATGAGGATCACCGCAGGCAATTGTTCGTGGTTGTGCAGATGCAGCCTGGCGATGGCGCCCAGTTCATGGCCAATCAACAGGCCGGAAAGATAGTCAGGTTGCGCACTGGCAGCCAATTGCCCGGTCAGGCCGAGCGTTCGTGTGCTGAAAATCGTCGACAGCGGCCCCGCAGAGCCCGCGTCGGACAGGGCAATCGACAAGCCGCGGTCAAACGCCTGCTCGTCGAACGCCTCCGAAGGCTGCATGGTGCGTCCCAGAATGGTGTGCGCGCAGAGCGCGGCGTAGACCTCCCCGGTCATGAAGGTATCGAAGTGAACGATGCGACCCCGTTCTACCTGCACCCATTTGGAGTGGCTGCCGGGCAGACCGATCAGCAGAGGCTGGCTGCCCTGCCCGTCTTCGCGCCCTGCCAGCACACCCAGCACCTGGGTTTCTTCGCCACGCATGACGTTGGGCAGGGTCGAGCGCTGCAGGACGCCGGGGATGATGTGCACCGTCACGCCGCGCACGCTGCGCACCGTCTGCAACGCTGCGCTCAGCTCATTGACGCTGGCCGGCGTTTCCCGGTAGGCCGCCTCACGCCAGCCCTGTGCGCTGCCGACCATGCCACAGGCAATCACCTGCAGGTCCGGCTGGGCATCGAGCCAGTCGCCGCACGCCTGGTCAAAGGCCAACTCGAAACCGTCACTGCAGAACTGCCCCGCGATCAGCCGCGGCGTGGTCGGCAACTGCATGATGCCCGCGCTCAATGCGCGCTGTTCCAGTACCTGGCCGTGTTCGCCAAGTCGATAAGCACGAAGTGAGGTTGTCCCCCAATCGAGCGCGATCAATTGCGCCTGCATTGCGTCACCTGTTGTTTTTTTGGAAGTGAGTGCAGGACGACTATAAACCTGTTGTTACACTTATCTCAATATGTAAATTTCAATCCCATATATAGGGATGAAAGTCGATCAATCAAAAGTATCAGGCATTAAAAAACCCGCCTTCCTTTCGGAAAGCGGGTTTGCTGTAAAACCGAGCCTCAACGCTCCAGCAGGATTCTCAGCATGCGACGCAGCGGCTCCGCAGCGCCCCACAACAGCTGGTCACCCACGGTAAAAGCGCCCAGGTACTGCGAACCCATGTTCAGTTTGCGCAAGCGCCCCACGGGAATGCTCATGGTCCCGGTCACCGCCGTCGGGCTCAGCTCATGCATGCTGGCTTCGCGATTGTTCGGCACCAGCTTGACCCACGGGTTGTGCTGGCTGATCAACCCTTCGATGTCCGCAATCGGCACATCCTTGTTGAGCTTGATGGTCAGCGCCTGACTGTGGCAGCGCATGGCGCCGATGCGCACGCAGATGCCGTCCACCGGGATCGGGCTCTTGAAGCGACCGAGGATCTTGTTGGTCTCGGCCTGGCCTTTCCACTCTTCGCGGCTCTGGCCGTTTGGCAGCGCCTTGTCGATCCACGGGATCAGGCTGCCCGCCAGTGGCACACCGAAGTTCTCGGTAGGGAACGACTCGCTGCGCATGGCTTCAGCCACCTTGCGGTCGATATCCAGAATGGCGCTGGCCGGGTTGGCCAGATCATCGGCCACCGAGGCATGTACCGCGCCCATCTGCCTGATCAGCTCACGCATGTTCTGCGCGCCGGCGCCGGAGGCTGCCTGATAGGTCATGACATTCATCCACTCGACCAGACCGGCATCGAACAGGCCGCCCAGCCCCATCAGCATCAGGCTGACGGTGCAGTTGCCACCGATATAGTTCTTGGTGCCCGCGTCCAGTTGCTGGTCGATAACCTTGCGGTTGACCGGATCCAGCACGATGACCGCGTCATCCTGCATGCGCAGGCTGGACGCCGCATCGATCCAGTAACCCTGCCAGCCCGCTTCGCGCAGCTTGGGGAACACCTCATTGGTGTAGTCGCCACCCTGGCAGGTCAGCACCACGTCCAGGGTTTTCAGCTCGTCGATGCTGTAGGCGTCTTTCAGGGGCGCAACATCCTTGCCCACCGAAGGCGCCTGGCCACCGACATTGGAAGTAGTGAAGAACACCGGCTCAATGAGATCGAAGTCCTGCTCTTCCCGCATCCGCTGCATGAGCACGGAACCGACCATGCCACGCCAACCGATCAGACCTACACGTTTCATCGCAACTACACCTTGAATAAAAGTGGGACCGCCGCTCTGCGCGTACACAGCAGGCGGCGGGCCAGAGAGATTACAGATTCCGCAGCGCGGCGACTACCGCATCGCCCATTTCCTGCGTACCGACTTTGACTTTGCCTTCCGACCAGATGTCGCCGGTGCGGATACCCTGATCCAGAACCAGGCTGACAGCCTTTTCGATGGCGTCGGCCGCATCGGTCAGATTGAAGCTGTAACGCAGCATCATCGACACCGACAGAATGGTCGCCAACGGGTTGGCAATGCCTTTGCCGGCGATGTCCGGCGCCGAGCCGTGACATGGCTCGTACATGCCTTTGTTGGCCGTGTCCAGCGAGGCCGACGGCAGCATGCCGATGGAGCCGGTGAGCATCGACGCCTGATCGGAGAGGATGTCGCCGAACAGGTTGTCGGTCACGATCACATCGAACTGCTTGGGTGCACGCACCAGTTGCATGGCGGCATTGTCGACGTACATGTGGCTCAGTTCGACTTCAGGGTAATCCTTGGCGACCTGCTCGACGATTTCACGCCACAGCTGGCTGGACGCGAGTACGTTGGCCTTGTCCACCGAGCAGAGCTTCTTGCCACGCACCATGGCCATATCGAAACCGACCCTGGCAATGCGGCGGATCTCGCTTTCGCTGTACGGCAGCGTGTCGTAGGCCTGACGCTCGCCATTATCCAGCACCCGCGTACCGCGTGGCGCACCGAAGTAGATACCACCGGTCAGCTCGCGAACGATCAGGATATCCAGGCCGGCGACGATTTCCGGCTTCAGGCTCGACGCGTCGGCCAGTTGCGGATACAGGATCGCCGGACGCAGGTTGCCGAACAGGCCCAGTTGCGAACGGATTTTCAGCAGACCGCGCTCAGGACGGATGTCACGCTCGATGGTGTCCCATTTCGGGCCGCCGACTGCACCGAGCAGCACGGCGTCGGCCGCACGGGCACGATCCAGGGTTTCATCGGCCAGCGGCACGCCGTGCTTGTCGATGGCCGCGCCACCGATCACGTCGTGGGTCAATTCAAACCCCAGTTGATACTTTTCGTTGGCCAGCTCCAGCACCTTGACCGCTTCGGTCATGATTTCCGGACCAATACCATCACCTGGGAGAATCAGAATCTGCTTGCTCATAACATCCTCGATTTTGTGCATCGGCGTCTTTGACAACGCCTGCTTGAAACGCTCAATACCACAGAAAATTTAGCGTCCGGCCAAAACACTTTTGCCAGCAAGGCGCAATTGCACCTTACTGGCAAACATGCAGCATCCGCTGTTGATCGATCAGTCGCGGAACAGCCATGGCTGGCTGGCGCGGTGCCTGCTCTCGAAACCGGCGATTGCCTCAGCGTCCATCAGCGTCAGGCCGATGTCATCCAGGCCATTGAGCAGGCAATGCTTGCGGAACGCATCGATTTCGAAGCTCAGGACCTTGCCATCCGGACGGGTCACGGTCTGCGCCTGCAGATCGATATTCAACTGATAGCCGGGCGTGGCTTCCACCTGCTTGAACAGTTGATCGACGTCTTCTTCGGACAGGATGATCGGCAACAAGCCGTTCTTGAAGCTGTTGTTGAAGAAGATGTCCGCGTAGCTCGGCGCGATGATTGCGCAGAAACCGTACTCTTCCAGTGCCCACGGGGCGTGTTCGCGACTGGAGCCGCAGCCGAAGTTTTCCCGGGCCAACAGCACGCTGGCACCCTGGTAACGCTCGTGGTTGAGGACGAAGTCAGGGTTCAACGGACGCTTGGAGTTATCCTGGTAAGGCTGCCCCACGTCCATATAACGCCATTCATCGAACAGGTTCGGGCCGAAGCCGGTGCGCTTGATCGACTTGAGAAACTGCTTGGGAATGATCTGGTCGGTGTCGACATTGGCACGATCCAGAGGAGCGACCAGGCCATGATGCTGGGTAAAGGCTTTCATACAGGACTCCTCAGTGCTGGATCAGGTCGCGAACATCGATGAAACGGCCATTGACCGCAGCGGCAGCGGCCATTGCCGGGCTCACCAGATGCGTCCGGCCACCGGCCCCCTGACGACCTTCGAAGTTACGGTTGGAAGTCGACGCGCAGTGCTCGCCGGACCCCAGGCGGTCCGGATTCATCGCCAGGCACATGGAGCAGCCCGGTTCGCGCCATTCAAAGCCAGCATCGATGAACACCTTATCCAGCCCTTCCTTCTCGGCCTGCTCCTTGATCAGCCCCGAGCCCGGCACCACGATGGCCTGCTTGATGGTCGCGGCCACCTTGCGGCCCTTGGCAACATCGGCCGCAGCACGCAGGTCTTCGATACGCGAGTTGGTGCAGGAACCGATGAATACCCGGTCCAGCTGGATATCGGTAATCGGCTGATTGGCTTTCAGGCCCATGTACTTGAGCGCACGCTCGATGGAGCCACGCTTGACCAGATCCGGCTCTTGCGCAGGGTCCGGCACGTTCTGATCGACCGCCAGGACCATTTCCGGCGAAGTGCCCCAGCTGACCTGCGGCTTGATCTGTGCGGCATCCAGCCTGACCACGGTATCGAACACAGCGTCCGGGTCGGACACCAGGTCCTTCCAGGCTTCGACAGCAAGGTCCCACTCCGCGCCCTTGGGTGCGAACGGACGGCCTTTGACGTACTCGACGGTCTTCTCGTCGGTGGCCACCATGCCGACCCGGGCACCCGCTTCGATGGACATGTTGCAGATGGTCATACGGCCTTCGATCGACAGGTCGCGAATCGCGCTGCCGGCGAACTCGATGGCGTAACCGTTACCGCCTGCCGTGCCGATCTTGCCGATCACCGCCAGAACGATGTCCTTGGCCGTCACGCCGAAGGGCAATTGCCCTTCGACCGACACCAGCATGTTCTTCATTTTCTTGGCGACCAGGCACTGGGTGGCGAGCACGTGCTCGACCTCGGAAGTGCCGATGCCGTGGGCCAGCGCACCGAAGGCGCCGTGGGTAGAGGTGTGCGAGTCGCCGCAGACCACGCTCATGCCTGGCAGGGTTGCACCCTGCTCCGGGCCGATCACGTGAACGATGCCCTGGCGCGGATCATTCATCTTGAATTCGGTGATGCCGTATTCGTCGCAGTTATCGTCGAGGGTCTGCACCTGCAAGCGCGACACCTGATCCTCGATGGCACCGATGCCACCCTTGCGTTCGGCCGTGGTCGGCACGTTGTGGTCAGGCGTGGCGATGATCGAGTCGATCCGCCACGGCTTGCGCTTCGCCAGCCGCAGACCTTCGAACGCCTGCGGCGAGGTCACTTCATGGATGATATGGCGGTCAATGTAGATCAGCGCCGAACCGTCGTCGCGCTGTTTGACCAAATGCGAATCCCAGAGCTTGTCGTAGAGCGTTTTCCCGGCCATCGGACGTACTTCCTCATCAGCTTGTTTCTATGCCTTGGGCAATCGTTGCGATGACCCCTTGGCTTGTGCGGTCATCCTATGGAATATGCTTAAATAACTCAAATTCATAATTTTCATACTTTGGATAACCAACTGGAATCCGACCATGGACCTGGCCAACCTCAATGCCTTTATCGCCATCGCTGAAACGGGCAGTTTCTCCGGGGCAGGCGAACGCCTTTACCTGACCCAGCCGGCCATCAGCAAACGCATTGCCGGTCTGGAGCAGCAACTCAACGTACGCCTGTTCGATCGCCTGGGCCGCGAAGTCAGTCTGACCGAGGCCGGACGCGCCCTGTTGCCGCGCGCCTACCAGATTCTCAACGTGCTGGATGACACACGCCGGGCCCTGACCAACCTGACCGGGGAAGTCACCGGGCGGCTGACTCTGGCGACCAGCCACCACATCGGCCTGCACCGTTTGCCGCCGATATTGCGCGCCTTTACCCGCACTTACCCGAAGGTTGCACTGGACATCCAGTTCCTGGATTCGGAAATCGCTTATGAAGAAATTCTTCACGGGCGCGCCGAGTTGGCAGTCATTACACTGGCGCCCGAGCCGCATACGCTGATCCGCGCCGTGCCCGTCTGGGACGATCCGCTGGATTTCGTCGCGGCCCCCGAGCACCCGCTGGCCAACAGCGGCCCGATGAAGCTGGAGGATATTGTGCGCTATCCGGCGGTATTTCCCGGCGGTAACACGTTTACCCATCATATTGTCAGCGGATTGTGCGAGGCTCAGGGCCTCAAGCCCAACATCGCGATGAGCACCAACTATATGGAGACCATCAAAATGATGGTTTCCATCGGCCTGGCCTGGAGCGTTCTGCCGCGCACCATGCTCGACGAGCAGGTGGCGCGCATCCCGCTGCCGGGCGTACAGCTCAATCGCCAGCTAGGCTACATCCTGCACACCGAACGCACGCTCTCAAATGCGGCACGGGCATTCATGAAACTGCTCGATGCGCAGACACAGTGAACAGATGCTGCAGCAGGCCGCAGGCAGATCGCTCTGGCCGCCCTATCGATCAAAGGCTCGGATAACATGCCCAACCCACCGGATAACGCCGTGCCGAATGTTGCCGCACAGTCGGTCTCTGCCAGGCTGCCGCTGACAGACGCAGAGCGGATCCTGCAGGAAACCCGTGATCGCCTGGAGCTGGCACTGGAACTGGCGCAAATGGGCACCTGGGATCTGGATATCGTCCGCAACCGGCTGCAAGCCTCGGCACGCGCGGCGCTGCTGCACGGCATGCCGGCACTGCCCTTCAATGAGTCTGGCGGGCAGTTCTTCGGCAGCCTGCCCGGCGAAGAACGCCGCCGAATGCGCGCGCTCTATGCCGCGGCGCTCGAAACCGGGCAGGACTGCCTGCAAGTCACTTACCGGTTCCGGCTGAAAAACGGCACGTCACGCCTGCTTGAGAGCCGCGCGCGGATTTACCGGGATGAACAGGGCCAGCCCGTCAGGCTGTCCGGCACACTGCTGGACATTACCCAGCAGTGTGCTCAGGTCGCACTGGAGGCCAGCGAGGAGAAATTTGCCAAGGCGTTTCATTCAAGTCCCGACTCGATCACCATCACTGAAATCGACTCGGGCCGCTATGTCGAGGTCAACGATGGCTTCAGCCGCCTGACCGGTTTCAGCGCCCAGGAAGTGCTCGGCCGTACAGCGCATGAAGTCGGCATCTGGACCGACACCTTGCAGCGCGAACACATGCTTGAAGAACTGCGCCAGAAAGGCCGCGTGCATCATCGTGAAATGAACGGGCGAGACAAGCACGGTGCGCCTCTGGTGCTGGATATATCGGTCGAGTTCATCACCCTGAACAACACCGCCTGCCTGCTGATGAATGCCCGCGACATCGGCGAACTCAAAAATGCCCAGGCGCAGATCCAGCACCTGGCTTATCACGATCCACTGACCGGGCTGCCCAATCGCGCGCTGCTGCTCGACCGCCTCAGCCAGCAAGTGTCGCTGCTCCAGCACCAGAATCTGCGCGGCGCCCTGTTGTTTCTCGATCTAGACCATTTCAAGCACATCAATGACTCGCTCGGCCATCCGGTAGGCGACAGCGTTTTAAGCATCATCGCCGCGCGCCTGGAAGCCAGCGTGCGCCAGGAAGACACCGTGGCACGCCTCGGCGGCGACGAATTCGTGGTATTGATCTGCGGCCTGGAAGGCTCGCAGGACGAGGTCACCCGGCAAGTCCGGGAGCTGGCCGACAACCTGCGCAACCTGTTGGCCGAGCCGATGTTTCTCGACGGCCATCGTCTGCAGGTCACGCCAAGCATCGGCGTGGTGCTGATTCCGGATGATGGCCTGACCCCGGCCGATCTGCTCAAGCGCGCCGATATTGCCCTGTATCGGGCCAAGGATTGCGGGCGTAACGCTTCACAGTTTTTCCATGTATCCATGCAACAGGCCGTCAGCCAGCGCCTGCGCCTGGAAAATGACTTGCGCCTGGCGCTGACCCGCAACGAATTTCACCTGCACTTCCAGGCCCAGGTCGACTGTCGTAACGAATACATCACCGGGGCCGAGGCCCTGCTGCGCTGGCAACACCCCGAATACGGCCTGCTGGCGCCCGATCAGTTCGTGCAGATACTTGAAGAAAGCGGGATGATTCTGGAGGTCGGCAGCCATATTCTGAACGAGGCCTGTAAAACCGGTGGCCTGCTGTTAAAGCAAGGGCTGATCCCGGAAAACAGATTCCTGATGGGCGTCAATATCAGCCCGCGACAGTTTCTGCAGCACGATTTCATCGAGCGCGTGGAACGCAGCCTGACCCTGCATCAGTTGCCTGCATCCATGCTCAAGCTGGAAATCACCGAAGGTATCGTCATCCAGAACCTGGACGACACCATCCTCAAGATGCTCAGCCTCAAGGCACTGGGCGTCAGCTTTGCGATGGACGACTTCGGCACCGGCTACTCGTCCCTGACCTATCTCAAGCGCTTACCGGTGGATACGCTGAAGATCGACCAGTCCTTCGTCCAGGACGCTACCAGTGATCCCAACGACGCAGAAATCATCCGTGCCATTGTCGCCATGGCGCAGAGTCTCAACCTGAACGTAATCGCTGAAGGCGTTGAAACCTCAGAGCAGTTGGCGTTTCTGGAAAAAGTCGGCTGCTACACCTATCAAGGCTATCTGTTCAGCGAACCGCTGCCAGGCCCACAGTTCGAGTCCCTGCTGGAGCTCAGGGGGCCTGCGCAGCAAACCGCACATCAGGACTGAAAAAAGGAAGGCGCCCCGCAGGCGCCTTCCCCGTTACATGCCGCTGACTCAACATCACCTGTCGGATCAGTTTTCCAGCGCTTTCTGGCTATTGAGCGGAATGCGTTTTGGTTTCGCTTCTTCCGGCACGTTGCGCACCAGGTCAATATTCAGCAGGCCGTGAGACAGATCGGCCCCTTTGACTTCGATATTGTCCGCCAGCCTGAATGACAGCTTGAATTCACGCCGGGCAATACCCTGATGCAGATACGTCACGTTTTCGGCTTCTTGCTCGCGCTTGTTGCCGATCACGGTCAGCACACCTTTTTCAACCTGCAACTCGAGATCCTGCTCTTGCATACCTGCTGCAGCAATCACGATTCGATAATGGTCATCGGTGTGCCGCTCGACGTTGTAGGGCGGATAGCCGCTGGTTGTCTCATTTCGCGCCGCCGACTCGAAGAGGTCATTGAAGCGGTCGAATCCCACTGAGTTGCGAAACAGTGGAGCCAGAGAAAATGCAGTAGCCATAACAATTCTCCTGTTTATCAGCGAGTGGTTTACGCGACCCGTGTTCGGCATCGCTTGATCACCAAAGTAGGGACAGCCATTCGCTTTTCAAGAGACTTTTTTCAGGATTTTTTTGACCGTTCGTCGAGATCAGCTTCTGGGTAAGCAACCGGGCGCGCAACCCAGCAATACGCTGATGCGATTGCAGTCGGTTTCGCGGCGCAATGTATTGAACATGAGAGTCGCCTCGGGGTAGCTTTTGGTCAGCAGCACCAGCCACTGCTTGAGCCGGCCCGGCGCCTGAATCAGTGTCATCTTCGCCAGACAGTCCTGCCAGAAGACCCGCAGCATCGGCTGCAACTCGTCCCAGGTCATGGGCACGACCTCGTCGCCCTTCTGCGCTGCAGCGATCTGCCGGGCCAGATCAGGACGCGCCACCAGACCGCGACCGATCATGATGTCCCGCGCACCGCAGATTTCACGGCAACGGCGCCAATCCTCAACGGTCCAGATTTCCCCGTTGGCGACCACCGGGACATTGACCACTTCCTGGATGCGCGCAATCCACTCCCAGTGCGCGGGAGGCTTGTAGCCGTCGACCTTGGTGCGCGCATGAACGACGATTTGCTCTGCCCCGCCGTCAGCCAGCGCTCTGGCGCAGTCCAGCGCGCCATCGGTGTTTTCGTAACCCAGGCGCATCTTGGCGGTAACGGGGATAGGTCTGGGCACGGCACGGCGCACCTGGCTGACGATCGAGTGCAGCAGTTCCGGCTCCTTGAGCAGGATTGCGCCGCCCCGTGAGCGGTTGACGGTCTTGGCCGGGCAGCCGAAGTTGAGGTCCAGCACGGGTGCACCCAACTCGCAGGCGAACGCGGCGTTTTCGGCCAGGCACACCGGGTCAGAGCCCAGCAACTGAAGGCGCAACGGCGTGCCTGCGTCAGTTTTCGCGCCCTGATGAAATTCCGATGCGTACTTGTAGAAGTAATGCGCTGGCATCAAACGCTCGGACACCCGGATGAATTCGGTCACGCACCAGTCGATGCCGCCGACTTTCGTCAGCACATTACGCAGGATGTCGTCGACCAACCCCTCCATGGGCGCCAGAGCAATTTGCATGGGTCACACTCGAAAAAAAGTCCGGCAGTTTACTGCCCGGCGTGCGGATTGGGAACGGCGCTGTCAGAGATGGCTGCGCCATAGCCCTCGATGAACTCGGCAGGCATGCGCTTGGGCTTACCAGTGGACAGTTCGATGCAGACAAAGGTGGTTTGCGCGCGCAGCAAGGTCAGGTTGTCGGCAGGACGCTTGAGCTGAAAGCAGCGGGTCATTTTCAGGCGGCGATCCCAGTCGACGATCCAGGTCGCCAATTGCAGCCCGTCGTTCTCGTAGGCGCTGGCAAGGTAGTCGATCTCATGCCTGACCACCGCCATCGCCCGATCCAGACGCCGGTATTCGGTAAGGTCCAGCCCGAGGAACTGCGAATGACGCCAGGCACAGCGCTCCAGCCAGGACACATAGACAGCGTTATTGGCATGCCCCAGCCCGTCGATGTCTTCGGCGGCGACATTCAGATCGATGACAAACGGCGTTGCCCGGTCCCAGACCATGCGTGCTCCTGCTTGAGTGGATGTAATTGGCGGGAGTGTAGCGGGTCATGGCGCGCGTTCACACGCGTTGGCATGAAAAGCGCCCCTCCGAACGCCTTTTGCTCTTCACGCTACAGCGCTCAGAGTCATACACAAGTCTGGATAAGCCCGGATAAAAGGCCTGAAACCGTACGTGCAGACTGGACACAGACCTGTGGGAGTGAGCTTGCTCACGAAGACGATGCATCCAACCCCTATCTCCTGGGGGCTATACCGGCCTCTTCGCGAGCAAGCTCGCTCCCACAAGATTTGTGTATAACCAAGAGGGCTGCAGCGCGAGGATGTAGTTCGCGGCGCACTGCGTTGCGAACGCATAGAGGACGCGGAGTGTCCTGAACGGCATGCCAACGCAGTATCGGCACGAGAGTCGGTTACAGTTGAGTGTGGCAATAGATAAAAACAGAAAGGAGGGGTTTTCAAACCCTGAAAAAACAAAAGGGCCATTCAATAATCGAATGACCCTTGGTCCCGCAGAGCGGGAAATCGTGGCGTCCCCTAGGGGACTCGAACCCCTGTTACCGCCGTGAAAGGGCGGTGTCCTAGGCCACTAGACGAAGGGGACGCAAAACCTTCAGTCAGGTTCATCGAACGATGAACCCTGGCAAAATTGGTGGAGCTTAGCGGGATCGAACCGCTGACCTCCTGCATGCCATGCAGGCGCTCTCCCAGCTGAGCTAAAGCCCCGGATTTACGCCTCTCGGCGGAGATCAACCTTCCGGCATCCCTCGGTGAAACTGGCGTCCCCTAGGGGACTCGAACCCCTGTTACCGCCGTGAAAGGGCGGTGTCCTAGGCCACTAGACGAAGGGGACAAAACCTTCTTGCAAAACAAACGGTCGCTGGATCCGCTTGTTTCACATCATTTCAGAGCAGTGTAGCAGCACTCTGAAATGCTAAATTTGGTGGAGCTTAGCGGGATCGAACCGCTGACCTCCTGCATGCCATGCAGGCGCTCTCCCAGCTGAGCTAAAGCCCCACATCAGTGGACGGGGCGCATATTAAGCGTGAGTGACAGGGCTGTCAAATTTATTTTCTACAATTTGCAAAGTTTTTTGTCGGTAATACAACCACTTACCTTTCAACCCCCGGAAAACCGGGGGCGATTCACAGGAACAGGTAATGCCTCAGGCAATCGAGCCCAGTAGCTTTTCCCATTCCTTGTTTTCTTTCTTGGAAACGCCGCCCAGCAAATCGAGGGCCTGACGCAGGCGGAAGCGAGTCAGGTCCGGGCCGAGGATTTCCATCGCATCGGTCACCGAGACCGAGTTGGCCTGACCGGTGATCGCAGCGAACATCAATGGCATGGCGTCTCGCAGCTTGAGCTCGAGATGCTCGACCACGGCCTGAATGCAGCCCATGATCCGGTCCTTCTCCCACTGACGCAGCGATTCCAGCTTCCACAGGATCAACTGAATCACCTGGCGCACCTGCTCCGGGGACAGCTTCTTGTGTTCGAAGAGCTTCACATCAGGCGTGACGCCACCTGCAAAGAAGAAGCCGGCCAGCGGTGCAACCTGACTGAAGGTCTCTACCCTGCCCTGCACGTGCGGTGCGATCTTCATCATGTAGTCAGGGTTCAGCGCCCAGGTCTTCAGACGCGAGGCAAACTCCTCGACCGGCAGATCACGCAGCCATTGGCCATTGAGCCAGGACAGCTTTTCTATATCGAAGATCGGCCCGCCCAGCGAAACACGCGACAGGTCGAAGTTGTCGACCATCTCCTGCAAGGAGAACTTCTCGCGCTCGTCAGGCATCGACCAGCCCATACGCCCCAGGTAGTTGAGCATCGCCTCGGGCATGAAGCCCATGCGCTCGTAGAAGGTCACCGACGTGGGGTTCTTGCGCTTGGACAGCTTGCTCTTGTCGGGGTTACGCAGCAGCGGCATGTAGCACAGCTGCGGCTTGTCCCAGCCGAAGTATTCGTACAGCAGGATCAGTTTGGGTGCCGATGGCAGCCATTCTTCGCCGCGCAGTACGTGGGTGATGCCCATCAGGTGGTCATCGACGACGTTGGCGAGGAAGTAGGTCGGCAGGCCGTCGGTCTTCATCAGGACCTGCATGTCCATGCGGTCCCACGGGATTTCGACTTCGCCACGCAGCATGTCAGGGACGACGCAGACGCCTTCGGTCGGCACTTTCATGCGGATCACGTGTGGCTCGCCGGCGTCCAGGCGGCGCTGGACTTCTTCCTTGGAGAGCAGCAAGGCGCGACCGTCATAGCGCGGGGTTTCGCCCTTGGCCTGCTGTTCGGCGCGCATCTGGTCCAGCTCTTCGGCGGTGCAGAAGCACGGGAAGGCATGGCCCATGTCGACCAGTTGCTGCGCGTATTTCTTATAGATGTCGCCGCGCTCGCTTTGGCGGTATGGGCCATGCGGACCACCGACGTCGGGGCCTTCGCTCCAGTCGATGCCCAGCCAGCGCAGTGCGTCGAAGATCTGCTGTTCGGACTCGCGGGTAGAGCGCAGTTGATCGGTGTCTTCAATGCGCAGGATGAACTCGCCGCCGTGCTGTTTGGCAAAGCAGTAGTTGAACAGCGCGATGTAGGCCGTGCCGACGTGGGGGTCGCCAGTGGGCGATGGCGCGATGCGGGTACGAACGGTGGTCATGGAAAATCCCGAATTAGGTCGATCAAGCGCGGAATGTTAACAGGCCGGGGGCATGAGGCTCCAGCAACAAAGGCAATTGCCCGGACGCCTCTCGTTTCGCAAGCTCCGCGCCCGGAGCTGTAAACAAATTCAGCTGATTATCGTGCCAGTGCTCCGCGTGGGCATGCAGTTCGTGACGCTCTGCGTCACACGGCGGTTTTTCTTTGTCAGGTAAATGGGGGTTCGACTCAGGTCACCTTTTCGCCCCTCGGCGAGTCACTTCGAAAGGGGCCAAAGTGACCGAAGCCCCCTGCTCCGTTTCCGGCCCGACTTCGTCGGGTTCCTTCGCCCTGACACTGATCCGGGGGTCGCCGCACCGGCATGAGAGGTGGCGTGTCCAATGCTTCAAACCGCCAGCAACCGCTCGCGCAGTTTGCCGATTTCGTCGCGCATTTGTGCGGCGGCTTCGAATTCCAGGTCGCGGGCCAGTTGGTACATTTTTTCTTCCAGTTGGCGAATGCGTTTGTTGATCTCGCTCGGCGAGCGCAGTTCGTTTTCGTAGCGGGCGTTTTCTTCGGCGGCTTTGGCCATGCCTTTACGTTTTTTGCTGCGCGAGCCGGGGACGGTGGCGCCTTCCATGATATCGGCGACGTCCTTGAACACACCTTTGGGGGTGATGCCATGTTCCAGGTTGAACGCCAATTGCTTCTCGCGTCGCCGCTCGGTCTCGCCGATGGCGCGCTCCATCGAGCCGGTAATCCGGTCGGCATACAGAATCGCCCGACCATTGAGGTTACGTGCCGCCCGGCCAATGGTCTGGATCAGCGAACGGTCGGAGCGCAGGAAGCCTTCCTTGTCGGCATCGAGAATTGCCACCAGCGACACTTCCGGCATGTCCAGGCCTTCGCGCAGCAGGTTGATGCCCACCAGCACATCGAACGTCCCCAGGCGCAGGTCGCGGATGATTTCGACACGTTCCACCGTATCGATGTCCGAGTGCAGGTAACGCACGCGCACCCCGTGGTCGCTCAGGTAGTCGGTCAAATCCTCGGACATGCGCTTGGTCAGCGTGGTGACCAGCACCCGCTCTTCCAGCGCGGTGCGCTTGTGGATTTCCGACAGCAGATCATCGACCTGGGTCAGCGCCGGACGAATCTCGATCTGCGGGTCCACCAGGCCGGTCGGACGCACCACCTGCTCGACGATACGCCCGGCGTGCTCGGCCTCGTAGTTACCCGGGGTCGCCGAGACGAAAATGGTCTGCGGGCTGATCGCCTCCCACTCGTCGAAACGCATCGGGCGGTTATCCAGTGCCGATGGCAGACGAAAGCCGTACTCGACCAGGGTTTCCTTGCGCGAACGGTCACCTTTGTACATCGCGCCGACCTGCGGCACGCTGACGTGGGACTCGTCGATCACCAGCAAGGCATCCGGTGGCAGGTAATCGAAAAGGGTTGGCGGCGGCGCACCGGAAGGACGGCCCGACAGGTAGCGCGAGTAGTTTTCGATACCGTTGCAGTAGCCCAGCTCCAGCATCATTTCCAGATCGAAACGGGTGCGCTGCTCCAGACGCTGGGCTTCCACCAGTTTGTTCTGGCTGCGCAGGTATTCGAGGCGCTCCTGCAGCTCGACCTTGATCCCTTCCATCGCCTCGATCAGCGTCTCGCGCGGGGTGACGTAGTGGCTTTTCGGGTAGAAGGTGAAGCGCGGCAGCTTGCGAATCACCTCGCCGGTCAGCGGATCGAACGCCGACAGGCTCTCGACCTCGTCATCGAACAGCTCGACCCGGATCGCTTCCAGATCGGATTCGGCCGGGTAGATATCGATCACATCACCGCGCACCCTGAACGTCGCACGGGCAAAGTCCATGTCGTTACGGGTGTACTGCAGGTCGGCGAGGCGGCGCAGCAAGGCACGCTGATCGAGTTTGTCGCCACGATCGATGTGCATGACCATGCGCAGATAGGTTTCCGGACTGCCCAGGCCGTAGATGCACGACACCGTGGTGACGATGATCGCATCCTTGCGCTCCAGCAGCGCCTTGGTCGCGGACAGACGCATCTGTTCAATGTGGTCGTTGATCGAGGCATCCTTCTCGATGAAGGTGTCGGACGACGGCACGTAGGCTTCCGGCTGGTAGTAGTCGTAGTAGGAAACGAAGTACTCCACGGCGTTGTTCGGGAAAAACGCCTTGAATTCGCCATACAACTGCGCCGCCAGGGTCTTGTTCGGTGCCAGCACCAGCGTTGGACGCTTGATCTGGGAAATCACGTTGGCGATGCTGAACGTCTTGCCCGACCCGGTCACCCCGAGCAGGGTCTGGTGCGCGAGCCCGGCGTCGATCCCTTCGACCAGTTGGCGAATGGCCTCGGGCTGATCGCCGGCTGGCTCAAAGCGGGTAACGAGCTGGAACTCGGACATAACTGACCTCTTGAATGGTGCGCGTGTGACGGGGTTCGCGTGAAACCTTCCGCGACCTGACCGCCTCGACGGCACAACTGGAAATATTCGTCGGCGCATGACGGCGCGCAACGACGAAATCATCGCAAACAGCCGTTCCCGCCGGGAAGCAGGCGTGCGATGTTTTGAAGTGATGGCTAATAGATGGAGTCATATATCAGCCTTTCAAGGCACGCACTTAAAGCATTGAGGTTTTAACCGAACGAACGTTCTACAAATATGCGCAAAAACCTGTAAAAAACCCGCCCTGCACTGTCGATCACCGAGGGGATGCTCTCTATACTACGCTCAGTTTGCGCACCGCTTTGGCGCATCGAGCCTCAGCGTGTCCCCTTCCCACTCTTCACCAAGAGCCGCCGCACCATGAGCCTGTTTTCCGCTGTCGAAATGGCACCCCGCGATCCGATCCTGGGTATCAACGAAGCCTTCAACGCCGACACCCGCAGCACCAAGGTCAACCTTGGCGTAGGCGTCTACTGTGATGAAGACGGGCGCATTCCCCTGCTGCGCGCCGTGGCCGAAGCCGAAAAGATCCGCGTGGCCCAGCATGCGCCGCGTGGCTACCTGCCGATCGACGGTATTGCCGCCTACGACCAGGCCGTGCAAAAACTGTTGCTGGGCGCTGATTCGCCGCTGATCGCCTCGGGCCGTGTGCTGACCACCCAATCGGTCGGCGGCACCGGCGCACTGAAGATCGGTGCCGACTTCCTCAAGCAGTTGCTGCCCGATGCCGTCGTCGCCATCAGCGACCCGAGCTGGGAAAACCACCGCGCGCTGTTCGAAACCGCAGGCTTTGCGGTGCAGAACTACCGCTACTACGACGCTGCCACCCACGACGTGAACCGTGCCGGCATGCTCGAAGACCTGCACAACCTGCCGAACAACTCGGTAGTCGTGCTGCACGCCTGCTGCCACAACCCGACCGGTGTCGACCTGAGCCTGGATGACTGGAAAAAAGTGCTGGAAGTGGTCAAGGCTAAAGGCCACGTACCGTTTCTGGACATGGCCTATCAAGGCTTCGGTCAGGGCATTCAGGAAGATGCCCTGGCAGTGCGCCTGTTCGCCGAGTCGGGCCTGACCTTCTTCGCCTCGAGCTCGTTCTCCAAATCACTGTCGCTGTATGGCGAACGCGTCGGCGCGCTGTCGATCATTACCGAATCGAAGGAAGAAACCACTCGCGTCCTGTCCCAGGTCAAGCGCGTGATCCGCACCAACTATTCCAACCCGCCGACCCACGGTGCGATCATCTCCGCTGCGGTGCTTAACGACCCTGCGTTGCGTGCAATGTGGGAAGAGGAACTGGGCGAAATGCGTCTGCGCATCCAGGGCATGCGCAAGGCGATGGTCGAGCGCCTGGCTGACAACCCGGCCGGTCAAGACTTCAGCTTCGTCGCGCGCCAGTGCGGCATGTTCTCCTACTCCGGTCTGACCGCCGAACAGGCCCAGCGCCTACGCAGCGAGTTCGGTATCTACGCGCTGGACACCGGGCGTATCTGCGTGGCCGCGCTGAATCAGAAGAACATCGACGTGGTGTGTGACGCGATCAAAAAAGTGCTCTGACTGCGCTGAAGCGCACTGGTAGAAGCGAACCTGTTCGCGAAGGCTGTTATCCGGTCGATGCATCTCATGCAACGTACGGGCCTTTCGCGAACAGCGCTTATCCAACAGCCTTGCACGCAGCACTTCCCACTGCATCACCATTCGGCAACTGAATCGAACGATCCCCATTACTACTCCTCGAAACTGTGTCAGAACATTTTCTGAAACCGATATCGAGGTACTCATGTCTATCGAACCGCAACGTCAGAAAGAACCGACGCCAAATCAGGACGCACCTGCCAGCCCGGGCCCGGACCGCAACGATCCGGCAATCGAGCCGCAAGTCGGGGATGTAAAACCCGAGACTGAAAAGGGCAATGGCCAGAGCCAGGGCCAGACGCCTTCCCCAAGTCAGTCACAGACTCAGTCGCAGGGCCAGTCAACCAGCGACAGCGCCTACGTGCCTGACCACGAGCCGGAAGAAAAAACCGAGGATTTACGCAATCATCAGCCCACCACTGGCGTTGACGCCGATATCGATACACCGGGCGGCTGATTACCGATAAGCGCATTTGGGCCGCATGGCCCAAACGCTTTTCTTGCCTCTTTCAGCGATCAGGCTCCTCGCTTATCACCTGCACCTCATACGCAGGATCAGCCTTGATCTGCTGTTCAGTGAACGGCAACGCCTGCCATTGTTTTTTTGAAAATGCGTCAGTCTGGTCGCTTGAATGGGCTGACTGTGGATTGCTCGACTCAGAGAACGCCAGTAAACCCTGCGCCCTTGGGCCGTGCTCGTCGAACGTCACCACCTGCAGGTAGCTGGTGCCACTGACCACCTCGCGCTTGCCGTCCTTGCCTGCCACGGTCTGCATGGCGTTGTAGATGCCAAGCCCGGCCGGACCACCGTGAATCGGGATCTGCTTGCCGCTGATGCTGGACACCTGAATGTCGCCCCATTGACTGCTTGCCGAGAGGCCTGCCTTGGCCACTTCATCCACTGCGGCCCGCATGGCGGAGCGCAATGCAGTGGCGACCTGCGGGTTCTCAATCGCCAGCCCGCTCGGCGTGTGAACCGGGTCGCGCGGGTCGAACGCAACACGCCAGCGCGAGGCAACAGCCTGCATGGACGTCATGATTCTCTGGAAGTACACGAACCCGATGCCACTGTTCAGGTCAGCGCGTCCATCCCAGGCTTTCAGTGCGGTACACAGCGGCGTCAGCCGCGCAGCATCATCACCCAGCTCCGAGGCACAGAACCTGAGCAGATCCGGCAGCACTTGCCCGGCCTGATAGACCTCGTTGTCCATGACCATCGCTTGCAGGTTCTCGACGCTGATCTTGCCCGCCTTCTTCAGGCTGCCCAGCCGATCCAGCGCAAAACGTGCTCGCTGCCCCAGCGGCTGGCTGTCCTCGCTGATCAGCGGCGAAAAGTCCTTCAACGGCGCAGCGGGATTGACCATCCAGGCCGAGTCGTTGGAGTGCTGCACGAAGTCGGTCCGCAATAACTGCGGCTGACGGGAAGAGGGATAAATACCGGCCTGTGCCGCCTCTGCGGAAACCTCCCAGTTGCATTCACTGCGCGAGCCGTCGAGCACGATCAGTTCCGTGCCGATGCGCGGATCACTGCATCGGGCAAGCCTGACGGCGTCGACGTTTGGCACCACCGAGAGGTTCATGTACAGCGCCTGCCCCCGCGCATCGACTGCCAGGGTGTTGACCCACGGGATGCCCTGGATCTTGCGCACCGAATCCTGAAACGCCTTGAGGCTGTCAGCCTTGTCCATTGCATACCACTGCTGCAACACTCGGTCGTTTTGCAGATTGGCATCACGCAGGCTGAAGGCAAACTTTTCGTCCCAGTCCAGCTTGCCCGGCCACTGCACCACCGGACCGAACCTGGACGAATAGACAATGCGTGGCACCGACTTCAGGCTGCCATCGGCTTGCTTCACGTCGACACTCACCTGCTGCTTGTCCATGGCAACCGATTTGCCATCCAGCAGGTAACGGGTGGAATCCTTCGGGTCGAGCTGCAGGCGATGCAGCGTGAAGTGTTTCGACGTGTCGACGGTATGGCTCCAGGCCAGATGCTGATTGAAGCCGATATTGATCAGTGGCAGGCCCGGCAAGGCTGCGCCCATCACGTCGAGCTTGCCGGGAATGGTCAGGTGCATTTGATAGAAGCGCAGGCCGCCAGCCCATGGAAAATGCGGATTGGCCAGCAGCATGCCGCGCCCGTTGGCCGATAGCTCGCGCCCTATTGCCACGGCATTGCTGCCGCGCTCCAGAGCAAACCGCTGGTTGCGCGCAGCAGCCAGTTGCAGCGCCTGAACCTGCTGAGCATTTACCTGCAGTGGCTTTTGCAGCGCAGGCGGCGTAGCACCGGCCAGCGCTTCGGCGAACTGCCCCACGCCCCCCTCTACCAGCAGGCGACGGGTCAAGCGCACCAGATCATCGGTACTGATCGGCCGAACCCACTCGGCCGCACAGGGCTGCGGCAGGCCCTTGGCCTTCTGTTCATCGAGCGAGCGGTTGTAACCGGCGACATAGCCCTGCATCAACTGGCGAATCTCCAGCGGCTGCGCATTCCAGAAATCCGCCAGTGCCTGCGGCGTATTGAGCCACTGGAACAACAGGTCGCTGGCCATATTGTTGCGCTGCTCAAGGGTCGCCTTATCGGGGCCAAAATAGCGCGAGCGCTGGCCGTTGACGGTGACGATCTCATTGGCCAGCAGGCACAGGTTGTCCTGCGCATAGGCATAACCGATGCCGTAACCCAGACCGCGCTCATTGGCGGCAACGATATGCGGCACCCCAAAACCGGTTCGCCTGATCTCGGCACTGGCCGCCTGTTTTCCAGGCTCAACCAAGGCTTGCGCAGGGAAAATCACAGCGAACGAAAGACCTGCAAACACAAAACCGCACAGGGGTCTGGACATAATCACGCTGACTCCAACTCGACAAGACGACCCGAATTAGCCGCTCCCGTTAAACGAAGCACGGACGCTGATGTTTAGCCGAAGCGGGTAACCCGTGATCAACGCTAAATTCCTGCTGGCATGCCTCGTTTAAAGGGCAGCTCTCGTGGCCGTCGTTCACCGACCGACTGATCTCCCAGCGCAGGAATCTGCATGAAACGCTCTCGACATCCTCGCCGCGCCCTCCTGGTGGCGCTGTGCCTGTTCCCGGTCATTGCCGTATGCGTCTGGCAGATCCTGCCCGACAGCAAAAGCAGCGCCGCGACCGTGACGGTGACCCGCGGCACGATCGAAAACAGCGTCACGGCGCTCGGTACCCTGCAGCCGCGCAGTTACGTGGATGTGGGCTCGCAGGCCAGCGGGCAGATCATGAAAATCCATGCCCAGGTCGGCGATCAGGTCAAGGAAGGCGACTTGCTGGTCGAAATCGACCCTTCGACGCAAAAGGCCAGACTCGACGCCGCACGCTACGCCATCGATAACCTCAAGGCGCAATTGCAGGAGCAGCGTGCGCTGCACGAACTTGCAGAACAGAAGCAGCAGCGCCAGAAGCGCCTCGCCGCAGGCGGCGCCACACGAGCCGAGGACGTTCAGGCTGCGGAATCGGAATTTCGCGCCACCCAGGCACGGGTCGACATGTTCAAGGCGCAGATTCTCGAAGCTCAGGCCGCGCTGCGCAGCGACGAAGCAGCGCTGGGCTACACCCGTATTTTCGCGCCCATGAGCGGCACAGTGGTCGCCCTCGATGCACGTGAAGGCCAGACGCTGAACGCGCAACAACAGACCCCGCTGATTCTGCGCATCGCCCGCTTGTCACCGATGACGGTCTGGGCCGAGGTCTCGGAAGCCGATATCGGCCATGTCAAACCCGGCATGACTGCCTATTTCACCACCTTGAGCGGCGGCAACCGGCGCTGGAGCAGCACCGTGCGGCAGATCCTGCCGGTGCCGCCCAGGCCGCTGGATCAAGCCAATCAGGGCGGCGGCAGCCCGAGCAGTTCGCGCAAGAACGGCGGTGGCCGTGTGGTGCTGTACACCGTGCTGCTGGACGTGGATAACAGCGATCAGGCGCTGATGGCAGAAATGACCGCACAGATATTTTTCGTCGCCGAAAAAGCCGAGAACATCCTCACCGCGCCACTCGCGGCGTTGCGAAACGGGGCGCAGGCCGATCGGCAGACCGCCCAGGTGCTATCTGCCAATGGTGAGGTGCAGAACCGTGAGGTGCGCACCGGCATCAGCGACCGCCTGCGCGTGCAGGTACTCGACGGGCTGAATGAAGGTGAGCGCCTGCTGGTGCCCGCCTCTGTCGGCAGCGGAGGCTGAATGCGCACGCCGCTGATCGACCTGCGAGGCATCCGTAAATCCTACGGCGGAGGCGACAGCCCACGGGTCAACGTGCTGCGCGGCATCGATCTGTCGATTCATGCCGGTGAGTTCGTGGCGATTGTCGGCGCTTCCGGGTCCGGCAAGTCGACGCTGATGAACATCCTCGGCTGCCTGGACCGCCCGACCTCGGGCGAATACCTGTTCGCCGGGGAAAACGTCGCCGAACTGGGCAGCGACGAGCTCGCCTGGCTGCGCCGTGAAGCGTTCGGGTTCGTGTTTCAGGGCTATCACCTGATTCCGTCCGGCTCGGCTCAGGAAAACGTCGAGATGCCGGCAATCTACGCCGGGACGCCCGCCGCAGAGCGTCACGCGCGGGCCGCCGCCCTGCTTGACCGACTGGGCCTGGCGTCGCGCACCGGCAATCGACCGCATCAGTTATCCGGCGGCCAGCAGCAACGGGTTTCCATCGCCCGCGCCTTGATGAATGGCGGGCACATCATCCTCGCCGACGAGCCCACCGGTGCGCTGGACAGCCACAGTGGCGCGGAGGTGATGACCCTGCTGGACGAACTGGCCAGCCAGGGCCATGTGGTGATCCTCATCACCCATGACCGGGAAGTGGCGGCGCGCGCCAAACGGGTCATCGAGATCAGCGATGGGCTGGTGATCAGTGATACGGCTCGAGATGCTTCTGACGTGCAGCGCTCAGTCAATCCGGGCACGCTGCAGGCGGTCGACCTGCGCAAGCGCCTGAGCGAGGGCAGCGGCAGCCACGGCGCCTGGCAAGGCGAGCTGCTCGAGGCGGTTCAGGCGGCGTGGCGCGTCATGTGGATCAATCGCTTCCGAACCGCGCTGACCCTGCTGGGCATCGTCATCGGCGTGGCGTCGGTGGTGGTGATGCTGGCCGTCGGCGAAGGCAGCAAGCGTCAGGTCATGGCGCAGATGTCCTCGTTCGGTTCCAATATCATTTACCTCAACGGCAAGGCGCCCAATCCGCGCGCGCCCAAAGGCGTCATCACCCTGGAGGAAGTCGCCGCGCTGGGCCAGTTGCCCGAGGTGAAAATGATCATGCCGGTCAACGGCGGCCAGGCCGGGGTGCGCTACGGCAACGTCGATCACTCCAGTTACGTCGGCGGCAATGACACGCACTTTCCGGCGATCTTCAACTGGCCGGTGGTGGAAGGCAGTTATTTCAGCGAAGCGGATGAGCAGAACGCAGCCGCCGTCGCAGTGATTGGCTACAAGGTTCGCCAGAAACTGTTCGGCGAGCATAACGACCCTGTCGGCCAGTACATCCTGATCGAAAACGTGCCTTTTCAGGTGGTCGGCGTGCTGCAGGAAAAAGGCGCCACGTCCGGCGATCTGGACAGCGACAATCGCATCGCCATCCCCTACTCGTCGGCCAGTATCCGCCTGTTCGGCACGCAGGACCCCGAGTACATCACCATCGCCACCCGTGACGCCAACAACGTCAAACAGGCCGAAAGGGCGATCCGTAACCTGCTGCAACAACTGCATCACGGCAAACAGGATTACGAACTGACCAACAACGCCGCGATGATCCAGGCCGAAGCACGCACCCAGAACACCCTGTCGCTGATGCTCGGCTCG
>Ga0182233_1000019_pt1 | contig 27420 bp, 28 predicted proteins | sample G6R1MG_31_FD_129664 | JGI IMG/M metagenome (GOLD analysis project Ga0182233, IMG submission 129664) | Miscanthus phyllosphere microbial communities from Michigan, USA - G6R4_NF_07NOV2016_LD1 MG | ecosystem: Host-associated > Plants > Phyllosphere > Phylloplane/Leaf | place: USA: Michigan... | reverse complement strand
GGTGGCTAACACCCGGCTTTTATCTAGTTTTAGGGCCTAAAAACATGCCTTTTTAGCGTTATTTCGCACTTTGGAAGGCAAAGTAGCGCGTTTTGGGCCAAAAAAAACGCCCCTTTTAGAGCCGTTCTAAATAGCGCAACTACAGGAATTAAAGCGCTTTGAATCGCAAAGTAGCCGCCGGTTTTGGCTGCCCATTTTTGGCATTACCTTCGTCTGCCAAATTCTGTACTATGCCACGTAAACCCGCCAACCCCGAAGCTATTGCCCTGTCCGACTTTGCCCGGCGGGTAGAATGTACCCCGAAGACAATAATTCGCTATATCGAAGACGGCAAAATACACGGCCCGGCCGTTGTTAAGTCTTCGGGCGGGAAGGACAAGGTTATATACGAATTGGCGCTACCTCAATACCTGGCAGCCAAGGCAAACGTAGCCCACCGCTTCGCGCGGGCCGCCAACTCCGGGGGCGAATATGCCAAAAAAGTAGGGGGCCAAAAACTGAACCCGGAGCAAAGCGAAGCGCTCGACAACCTGCTAGCCTTCGGGTCCATGTCTCCTTTTGACGCGGCCGAAAAGGTAGCAGCGTACCGGGCCGGAGAATACCCGCTACCGGAAGGCCCCGCGCTCGACTTGCTTTTAGCTGACTACCCGGAGCCGGACGGCAAGCCGGGCAAACGGAAGGCGAAGCCCGGAGACGGCCAAGTAATACCGGCAGAGCGCCGGCCGCAACCTCACGGCGGGGACCTGAAAAGCGGGAAGGATAAAGTAGACGCGGACATTACCGGCATGGACCAAATGTCGGAAGACGAATTGGGCCGAATGGATATTAACGCGCTTACTAAACGCGAAGCTGTCTTGCGGGTAATTGCGAAACAATTAGAAATAGGTAAAACGTCCGGCGAATTAGTAGCAATTGAAAAGGTTTACGCCGGTTTATTTAGCTTCGGAGTTGAAATAAGAAAACGTATTGAAGCAATACCCGCGCGTATTATTGATTCAATACGAAACGCTAAAACACGCGCCGAAGCAATGATAATAATTAACAAAGAAATAAACGACGCTTTAAGCAGCTTAGCTAATTCTTCCGAAGTAATAGACACAATTAAAGCCGGGCGCGGTAAATAGTATATGGATTATTCACCTATTGCCGGTTTTCTGGCTGGCTTAAAACCTACCGAATTATTAACGGTTTCGGAATGGGCCGACAAACATAGATACTTGGACGAAATTACTTCGGCTATGCCGGGGCCTTGGCGTACTAGCGCCGTTCCTTATTTGCGCGAAATACAAGATTCCTTAACTACGGGAAACGGTATCGAGCGCGTCGTAGTAATGAAGGGCGCGCAATTAGGATTAACGGAAGCGGGTAATAATTGGGTAGCCTATACTATTCATATAGACCCGTCCGCTATGCTTTTGGTAATGCCTACAGAGGCTACCATGAAAAAGAATAGCGAAATACGGATAGACCCCATGATAGAAAGCAGCCCGGCGCTACGCGAACGGGTACAGTCTGCCCGGAGCCGCGATAGCGGTAATAAAATGCTTCAAAAGAAGTTCCCCGGCGGCGTGTTGGTAATGGTAGGGGCTAACTCCGGCGCGGGCTTGCGCTCACTGCCGGCTAAAAAAGTGTACTTGGACGAAGCGGACGGTTACCCCGGCAACGTCGAAGGCGAAGGTTCGCCCATTAAGCTAGCCGAAGCGCGGCAACGGACATTCCCGGATAAGAAATTATATATTATATCTACGCCCAAGATTAAAGGCCGGAGCGCAATAGAAAAAGAGTTCGATAACTCCGACCAACGTTTTTATTTTGTTCCCTGTCCGCATTGCGGCAGCTATCAAAAATTAGTTTGGGGACAAATTAAATGGGATAAGGACGTACCGGATAATAAGAAGCATAAGACCGCGTATTACGAGTGTATCGACTGCAAAGGACATATACACGAATACGATAAAGAAGTAATGTTAAAACACGGCAAATGGAGAATAACCAAGCCGGAAAACGCTTCGGACGAAGCCGTAGGGTATCATATCAATTCTTTGTATTCGCCTTTTCAAAAATGGCAATCAATAGTAAAAGAATGGTTAGAAGCCCAAGGCAATACGGAGCTATTAATTACTTTTATTAATACGTTTCTTGGCGAAACTTGGGAAGAAGAAGGCGAAGCGCCGGATTGGCAATTACTGTACGATAGGCGCGAAGAATTTAACGGGCTAAAACTCGTTCCGAATGCCGTAGGCGTAATTACTGCCGGTACAGATATACAAAAGGACCGGATAGAAGTACAAGTAATTGGTTGGGGCGAAAAGAACGAATCTTGGTCCCTGGCTTACGAAATTCTATTGGGAGACACGGAGAAGCCCGAAGTTTGGCAGGACCTGGCTACGTTTCTCGATACGCCTTTTTACCGGCAAGACGGCGCGCGTATGAACATTCGCGCTATGGCAGTAGATACGGGTTATTTGGCCGGCGAAGTGTACAAGTTTGCGGCCAACTACCCTTCGGACAGGGTAATACCTGTTAAGGGCCAAGATACCCAAATGACTACTATTAGCGCGCCCCAAGCTGTCCAAAAACGACTAAACGGCAAGCGCGGTAGCAGTGTCTTGCTAACTAATATTGGCGTGTCAGTTTTGAAGGGTGAGCTATACGGCTGGCTAAAGCGTCGAATTGACGCCGATACCGGCGTAGTGCCCTACGGGTATTGTCATTTCCCGACCCTGTACGACCAACATTTTTTCAAGATGCTAACGGCCGAAAAGAAAGTATATAAGCCTAATTCGCGCGGCTTCGGGAAGTACGAATGGACCAAGACCTACGAACGTAACGAAGCGCTCGATACCCGCGTGTACGCGCGGGCTGCCGCCCTAATTGTCGGTATAGAGCAAGTAGGCCCGGCCCAATGGGCTACGCTTCGGGGTACGGCAGTAGTCGAGAAGCCCCCGGTACGAGAAACGCCCATACGGAAGGCTATTCGGAAGGCGGTAGCAGCTACGCCGGCCCTGTCGAGTACGCCCGAAGAATTTTCGGCCGGCTTGGCTGTGGCTGCCGTCGAATTACTGTCGGACCTGAACGAGTTAGTAGCTGTACCGGAAGCCGCGCCCGAACCACCGCCGCCGGTCCCGGCAGCTACCCGCCCAACAAACAATATCACGAAGCGCGGTAGCTTTTGGGGGCCGCGCCGTTAATTTGCACCTATGCAGCCTACAAACCCAATTCCTAACCCGGCCCCTACCGCGCCTAATGGCCGGTACACAATGGAGCAATACACGGCCTTAAAAGCCGCGTTAGCTTCGGGCGCGCGCTCCGTCCGATACGGGGACCAAGAAGTACAATTTCAGTCCCCGCAAGCTATGCGCGATACCTTGGCGCTTATGGAGTTGGAACTAAATATTAACAGCGCCCCCCGGCGCTCGTTTCCGTCATTTGGCAAGGGCCTACTATGAAAAGTAATTTTCTCGACAAGGCAATAGGGGCGCTGTCCCCGCGCGCCGGTTTCGAGCGCATGAAGGCGCGCGCGGCTACCGAACAACTCGAAACGCTCTTAGGTGAGCTTGGCGGGAAGCGCGGCTACGAAGGCGCGGGCCTAGGCCGGCGTACCGAAGGTTGGCGTACTACGCCGGCCGGGGTGAACAACGAGAACCGCCCGGCTATGCGCCTGCTACGGGACCGGAGCCGGGACCTAGGCCGTAACAATCCCTACGCGAAGAAGGCTATACAGGTCTTCGGCTCGAATGTCGTAGGCGGCGGTATTAAAGCTACGTCCGACCTGTCGGCAGGGAAGGCCAAGCGGCTAAACAAGGCTTGGAATCGTTGGGCCGATTCGCCGGCTTGCGACTTCGACGGCCAACGCAACTTCTACGGTATCGAGCGCGCCGTAATGCGCGCCGTAGCTGAATCCGGCGAAGCGCTCGTACTCCGTAAGCGCCTTACGCCGGCCGAAGCCAAGAAGTACGGGCGCGGCTACCCGCTACAGGTCCAAGTTTTGGAAGGGGACTATTTAGATTCCGGCCGGGACTACCAACTAGCCGAAGGCGGCGGCCGGATTATCCAAGGGGTAGAATTTGACACGAACGGCCGGCGCGTAGCGTACTGGCTTTTTAGCTCGCACCCCGGCGAAAACGTCCAATGGGGGGACCGCACGTCGAAGCGCATTCCGGCCGAAGACGTGTTGCATATTTTTGAAGTATTGCGCCCCGGACAGGTACGCGGTATTCCCTTCGGCGTGTCGGCTATGCTACGGCTCCGGGACTTGGACGAATACGAAGACGCCCAACTAATCCGGCAGAAAATAGCGGCTTGCTATGCTGTTATTTACTCCGGGGCAGAGTTCGCCGGCATAGGGTCGGAAGTGCCCGGTACGGCTGCCGCCAACCAAGGCACTATACCAACCCATATCGAGCCGGGTATGATTGAGAAAGTGCCGGCCGGCAGTACGGTAACGGCTGTAACGCCGCCGCCGCTTGTGGGCTATGCCGAATACGTGAAGGCCGTACTACAGGCCGTAGCGGTAGGCTACGGGGTTACTTACGAGCAACTAACCGGGGACTACAGCAACGTAAATTATTCTTCGGCGCGCATGGCTCGACTAGAATTTGGGGCCTACGTTTCGGAGTTGCAAGAAATGCTAATAGTCCAACTCTGTACCCCTATTTGGGATTGGTTTGTACTGGCTGCCTTCTTGGTAGGTGAGACGGACGAAGTAGGCGTAGGGGCCAAATGGACCGTACCGGCGCGCGCAATGGTAGACCCGGCAAAAGAAGTTAAGGCCATAAAAGAAGCTGTACGAGCTGGCTTTATGTCTTGGTCGGACGCCGTTTTAAGCCTAGGAAACGTACCCGAAGAACTCCGGGCCGCTATTGTTGCCGACATGAAAGAAGCTGACAAGGCGAAGCTAAAACTTACTTCGGACCCCCGGATATTTACGGACGTAGGGCAGCCGATAGACGAAAACGCGCCGGCAACGCCAACAAAAGAAACGACGCCCGTTAAATAAGTAATTTTTTGTTCTACTTTTGCCTAGCTATTATTTCCAATGCAACGAACCCAACGAACTATTAACGAAGCGCTACAGGTTGCGGCTCACCAAGTCGAAACCGGCGGGCGCGTAGCCGTTCAGACCGAAGCGAATTGGATTCGGGCGGCCATTCGGCAAACTGAAATTACCGAAGTAGACGGCCATTTGCACGTTCCGGTAGTGTTCGCTACCGAAACGCCGGTACGCCGGTATAACTACCGCTACAACGACTACGAAGGCGAATACTACGACGAAGTATTAAGCATGGACGCGGCGCATTGCGACCTGTCCCGGATTAATGCGAACGGCCCCGTACTCGATTCCCATGATAGATACGGCGCGGTTGGAACCGTTACCCTTGGCGTTGTTGTACCGGGTTCCGCTACCGTCTCCGGGACGGAAGCCCGCGCTACGCTCCGTATGTCCAACCGGGACGAATTGAAGGGCCTGCGCGAAGACATACGCGCCGGCATTGTTGCTAATATTTCAGTAGGTTACGACGTATCGGAGTTTACCCGCGAAGAATCGGTAAACACCAACGCCGTACCTATCTACCGCGCTACTAAATGGACCCCTACGGAAATTTCTTTCGTTCCGGTTCCTGCCGATTATAATTCCGGCGTCCGGGCTGCCGATTCTAGCCCCCCAACTAACCTTATTACCATACCTATGAAGTACGGAGTTCGCGCCCAACGCAACGCCGCCGCCGGGGCTTCCGACAACGGGGGCGCGGCTGCACCAACTACGGCCCCGGCCGCACAACCCGCCGCGCCGGCTCCGGCTCCGGCCGCCCCTGCCGCGCCGGCAGAACCCGCCCCGGCCCCGGCCGCGCCTGCTAACGCCGCCGCCGCCGAACGTTCGCGCGTGTTGGGTATCCAAGACGCTGTACGGGCGTTTAATATGCCGGATACTTTCGCCCGTACCTATATCGAAAACGGCGCTTCGCTCGACACGGTACGCGCTGCTATCCAAACCGCCTTCGTTGAAGGGGACACTACGCGCGGTATCGGCGGCCCCAACAGCAACGCCCAAGTAAACGGCCGGGCCGAAGCCGAACGCCTAGAATCGTTTGGCCGCGCCGTAGAAGCGTCGCTATTGCTCCGGGCTACGCCGGGCGCTACGCCGGCTCGTTTGGGCCTGACAGACGCCCAAGTAAGCGAAGGCCGGCAGCTTACGGGTATGTCGTTAATCCGACTAGCCGAAGAATACTTGGTAGTTCGCGGCGTGAATACGCGCGGCCTGTCGAGCCGCCGTATTTATAACCAAGCTATGGGCTTGGAACGGTCTTCGGGCGAAATGACTACTTCGGACTTCCCGCTATTGCTGGCAAGTACGATTAGCCGGACGCTACAGCGCGAATACGCTGCCGCCCCGCAAACCTTCGACCCTTGGATAACGCGCGGTACGCTCCGGGACTTCCGCACTTCGACCCGCGCCCGTATTACCGAACTCGTTAAGGACTTCGCCAAGGTTCAGGAATCCGGCGAATACACCTACAACGCGGTAGGCGAAAGCGGCGAAACTATCAAGTTAGGCAAGTATGGGACTATCATTCCCATTTCTTGGGAAGCGCTCATTAATGACGACCTAGGCGCTTTTAACCGCTTGCCTACGGCTGTAGCTCGTAAGTCGAAGAACCTGCAGGCCGATTTAGTTTACGGCGTCCTAACCGGGAACCCGACTATGGCAGACGGTAAGCGCCTTTTCTCGACTGAACACGGTAACCTAGGCGCGGCGTCCAACCTTACGATTAAGTCCATGTCGGACGCTCGTAAGGCGCTCCGTACCCAAAAGGCCCCCGGCGAAAAAACGGCTACGCTTAACCTGTCGGCTCGTTTTATGATTGTAGGCCCCGAAATGGAGACGGAAGCCGACCAATTCCTAAGCGACTTGTACAAGGCGCAAAAGCAGGCCGATATTAACATTTTCCAAGGCCGCTATACGCTTATTGTAGAAAGCCGCATTACCGACCGCGCTTGGTATCTGGCTGCCGACCCGGCCCTAGTAGATACCGTAGAACTCGACTTCTTGGAAGCCGAACCGGAGTTGTTTACCGAAGAACGTTGGGGTTTCGAGCGCGATACTTACGAGACGAAGGCCCGGACCGTCGTAGGCACTGCCCCGGTAGATTATCGCGGTTTGTATAAGAACCCCGGCGGGGCTGCACCGCAATAAAAACGGGTGCGTTCCTGACGCACCACTAGCGAACGGGGGCCGGTTGGTACGGAGACGTAACCGGCCGGCCCCCAATAGTTTACATTAAGTTTTCACCCGCCCGAATGGGCTTTAATTTCTCTTTTTATGACGAATATGATTGAAGAAGGCAACGTAATGCCGGTAACTCTTACCGGCCCGGCGCTTAGCTCCGGCGTTGTTGTAGCCGGTTCGCTCGTTGGCGTAGCCGCTACTTCGGGCAATACCGGGGACACTATTTCGGTAGCGCTCCGGGGCGTCTTCGCGGTAGCCAAGGGCGGCGCGGCTATTACGCAAGGTACGCGCCTGTATTGGGACGCCGCCGCTAACAATGGCCTAGGCCAAGTAGCTACGGTGGCCGGCTCGTTGCCTACGATTGGCTACGCCTTTACGCCGGCCGCCGCTGCCGACGCTACCGTAAACGTGAAGCTGGCAGCGGCGTAAGCGTATGCTTTTTTCCAACCTGTTTAACACTGCCAAGGTCCTTACAGCCGGCATTGTAGAAACGGTTATGGGCGAACCGGCTACTTGGGAAGAAAACCAAGTAGCCGGTTTTGGCTTGTACCGGAATCCAACCGGGCCGGAAATGCTAGCGCCTTCGGCAAGCCGCGCAGACGGCGCGGAATACAATTCGGAGCTACCTACATTCCGGTATAAGTCCGGCGAATTTCCCGGCCTGTACGAGTACGTCCGGGCCGGCGAATCGGCAACGATAGTACGCCAAGTAGAAAACCGCCGCTACTTGTGTTCGGAAATTAAAAGAATCTTCGACGGAGACACTTACTTAATGCTTTTAGAGCCGCTTCCTTATGCAGCCAGCATTCCCAACCCAACCCCCGGCCCCTAGTCCTGTCGTTCTGCAAGTCCCGGTAATGCAGCAATTAGAAGAAGGAATAAAGGGCTTGTTAGCTGCCTTCGCTTCGGTGGGCTTAATCATACAAACCCAAGTCGAAGTACTGCCGGAGAACAAAGCAGGCATAGAAGACGCGATACCGAAGGACGGCGCGCGCGTTACGATAGCCTACCGCCAATCCGACTTCGGAGAAACGGCCCGCAACGAAGGGCAGATAATGTACGCGGGCCTTGGCGCTACTGCCGCCCAAACCGAAGTACTAAACGCGGACATTGTGATACAGGCGCGCGGCCGGTCCAATTCCAAGGGCGTTTACCAAGTAATTGAAGCTGTCCGCTACTTCTTGCTTGGACAAGTGCCGTTCCCCGGCGCGCGGGCGCTCTGGTTTACCGGGCAGCAATTAGACGGTTTTGAGGAACGCGGTACTTGGCGCTACGTGCTTAGTGTAGCTACTTCTACCGTTCTTGTTGCTCGATACAGTAGCGCCGAAAGTGCCTTAACGTCTGTTAGCTTTGCGCTTGCGGAAATTAACGGAACCGTTCAAACCTCACCAATTCAACTTCCTGGCAACTATGGACCCGGTAAATAAGAAGTACACCAATACGAGCGCCCAAGTATTGCGCTTCGCACTCGATAACCGGGACTACGTTGTAGGCCCCGGTAAATCCTTCACGGCTCCGGCTACGCCTTATACCCAAGGCTTGGTAGCTCGTAACCTGGCTACCGTCGAAGACATTGCCCCGGCCCCCCAAGAAGCCGCCGGCCCCGCCGAAGCTCCGGCGTCCGTAGAAGCTGCCCCGGCCGCGCCTACGACCCCCGAAGCATCTTCGACGCCCGAAGCCACGTCGAAAACTTCCCGACCCCGCTAAGGGGCTTAAATCAATTATTCACCTTTTAATTTTTCATAATGCCAACATTCCTTCACGGGTCGGAGACGAAAGAAGTAGACGTAGCCGGCCGTCCGTTTACTGTAGTACTAAGTAGCGTTGTCGGCTTAATAGGCGTTGCGCCCATTGGCCCGGTAAACGCGCTTACGCTCATTACGACCCCGCAAGACGCGGTAGCTACGTTTGGGGCCGAAGTGCCCGGCTTCAACATTCCCGAAACTTTGGCGGCTCACTTCGACGCCGGGGGCGGCGTTGTTCTCGTTATTAACGTCTTCGACGAAGAAGTAAATACCGTAGGTGTAACGGGTGAACTCGTTACTATTTCGGGCGGGAAAGCGGTACTAGCTGCCGCGCCGTTGTCGGGTTTGGTAGTGCAAAACGAAGCCGGTACGGTTACACTTGTTCGCGGTACTGACTACAACGTAAACGCTTACGGCGTTATTACTGTCGTAAACCGTTTAACGGCAGGCGGTTACCCGGACGGCGCGAAGCTGCAAGTAGCCTATACCAAGTTCGACGCTTCGACGGTTACCCCGGCCCAACTTATCGGCGCGGTAGATGCTGTTACGAACGCCCGGACCGGCTCGTACCAATTCGAGTTAGCCCGGAGTACCTACGGCTTCGACCCGCAAATTTTGGTAGCTCCGGCCTACTCTGCTATTGCCAGCGTAGCCGCCCGGTTGGAAGTGTTGGCCGATAAGTATAGCGGCTGCTTTTTGCTCGACGCGCCCTTTGGCGCTACCCAATCGGCCGTACTTGCCGGCCGCCGTCCGTCTGCCCCCCTTGGCGGCTTCGGTACGACTTCGGAGCGCGCCGGCCTATGCTACCCGTATATGCAGCGCCCGGACCCTGCTACGCCCCCTTCTCCGGGTAATTTGGAGCCGAAAAAATTAGTACCTTTTTCAGCCATTTTTTGCGGCGTAATGTCCGGTACGGACCTTAGCCTAGGGTATTGGTACAGCGCAAGTAATAAGGCAATGCCAGGCGTAACCGGGGCCGAAGTGCAGTTGTCGGCAGCCATTAACGACCCGACTACGGACGTTCAGCTATTGAACGCGGCCGGTATTATTACCTACTTCGCCGGCTACGGTACGGGCTACCGGACCTTCGGTAACCGTTCGGCGTCGTTCCCTACTTCGACTAGTATTAAGTCGTTCTTGTCAGTACGCCGGACTGCCGACGTTATCGAGCGTACTATTGAACTCAATATGTTGCCTTACTTGGACCTGCCGCTAAATCTGGCTACGATTGACGCGGTAAAAGGCGGCGTAGCTGGCTTCGGTAGCTCACTCGTACAGCGCGGGGCTACGATAGATTTTACTATTGACTTCTTGCCGGAGAAGAACCCGGTAGCCCAACTAGCAGCCGGTAACCCGGTCTTCACCTACGTTATTTGCCCGCCGCCTGCTATGGAGCGCGTAGGGTTTGAAGCGCTGCTAGATATTTCGTTGCTTCGGAAGTTGGTAACGGCCCAAGGTTAATTTTCTTCTCACCTTCTAAAAACCAACTTCTAAACTATGGCTTCAATTGGCGTTCACCGTGTAACTAACGGTAACCTGTACATAGACGGTACGAGTATGCTAGGCAAGGTAGCCGAAGTAATGCTACCCCAACTTAAAACTATCATGTCAGAACACGCCGCGCTAGGCTTGTTCGGCAAATTCGAGCTACCGGCCGGCTTGGATAAGATGGAAGCAACTATTAAATGGAACTCCTACTACGCGGACGCTATGAAGGCTTCCGGTAACCCGTTCGCGGTAAAGGAGCTTCAACTACGTTGCTCTATCGAAGAATATTCTTCGCTTGGCCGGACCGGCGAAATTCCCGGCGTCGTATTCATGCGCGGCACGTTTAAGGACCCTTCTTTGGGCAACTTTAAGCAACATGATAACGTCGAACTCGAAACCAAGTTTAACGCCCTGGCTGTCCGCTTTGAAATTGGCGGCCGTCCGGTACTCGAAATAGACGTACTAGCGAATATCTACAAAGTAGACGCGCAAGACGTATTAGCTACTTACCGCCTGAACTTGGGCGCTTAGGAACTAAAATCGAGACATTAAGAAGCCGCCGGTAGTAATATACCGGCGGCTTCTTACTTTTGTGCCCTAACCATTTTCACCCTTCAACAAAAACAATCATGGGACAACTAACCCCGGAAGAAATGTCGGCTTGGCCGAAGGCTCAACAAGACGGTGTATCGTTTGAGGAATTTACCCGCGTCATGCTGGCAAAGCGGACGGGCAACGTTAATTCGAGCGCTCCGGCAATGACTGCCGCGCCCGGCCAAGGGCAGGACATTAACCCGGATTTTGCCGGCCCTTCTTTCGGCCCCGGTAACCTTCGGGCGGGCGCTACTATTCCGCAAGCTGTAGACGAAGAAGCCCGCGCAAAAGACCCGGATTATATCAAACTACAGGACGGCCGTTGGGCCTACGTAGGGACCGGGACCGGCCGCCTTATCCCCAAGGCCCGGCAGATTATGAACGAAGACGGCGAAAACTTTTCCGACTGCTTAGCCGCGCTCGTTACTCGTATCGACGGTAAGCCTATTACTATCGAAGACCTGTACGACCTACCGCTACGGGACGCTTCGCAAATTATCGGCCGGCATAACATAAAAAACGGGTAATTGGGTTACGTATGATTGGGTACGTATCCCACATATTCAGCACTTCGTTAGGCGAAGTTCAGGATATGACCCTTTACGAGATTTATATTTGGTACAACGAAGCTAACGGATTAATGAAGGCCATGTATCCGAAAGATTCTTAACATTTTAGACGCCGTACTATGGCCGAAAATCTAAAGGTAACCGTAGAACTTGCCGCACTCGATAACGGCAGCCGGGTACTTAATGTAGCCTTCGACAGAATGGCCGCTAAGGCAGCTAGTACGGCGTCTAAAATTTCCAAGTCAGCTTTTGACATAGGTAAAAAGGCCGCCGTAGTTGGCGGCCTTATTGCTGCCCCCCTTGCCTACGGAGCTAACCAAGCGATTAAGTTTGAAGACGCTATGGCCGGCGTCTCGAAAGTAGCCGGCAAGGGCTACGAAGTAGGGTCGGCAGGTCTGAAAACGCTAAGCACTGCCGCCAAGGGGACGGCCGCCGAATTGGGTATAGCTGCTAGCGAATCGGCCGACCTTATGGCTTCGCTAGCTTCGGGCGGCGTAGCTACGAAGGACCTTAACGAAATGGAGCGCGTAGCCGGCAAAATCGGCATAGCTTACGACCTAGCCGCTAAGGACGCCGGGGACTACTTTGTAAAAATGCGTAACGCCTTGGGCGTCTCGAATGCAGTAGCTAAAAACGCGGCAGACGCTATTAACTACATTTCGGATAACGACGCTTCGACGGCCGCCCAAATTCTTACCTATATGGCCCAAGGGGGCGCGTCCGTAGCGCGCTCGTTGAAGCTAGCCGCGCCCCAAGCTGCCGTATTCGGTAGCGCGCTTATCAGCATGGGCAAAAGCGGCGAAGAAGCGGGTACGATTATGCAGCGTTTCCAAAAGGCGCTGTACCTGCCGAAAAACGAAGATATGTTAGCTACCTATAAGGCAGCCGGCCGGGGCGCGGCGGGTCTTATGGCAGTACTAAAAACCGGGGCCAATATTAAAAGCCCGGACGCGCAACTAAACTACTTTCTCCGTATGGGCGAATACGGAACGAGTATTAGCCAGTTGGCGAAGTCATACGGCAAGCTAGACGAAAACATGAAGCTAGTAGCCAAGCCAAAAAATTACGAGAACTCCGTACAAAAAGAGTTCGACAATAAAAACAGCACTACAGGCGGCCAACTCCGGCGCTTAAAAGCCGAAGCCGGCGTACTGGCTGTAGACTTGGGTACGAACCTGCTACCGGCTATTATGTCGGTAGCAAAAGAGCTACTACCGATTGTTCGGCAGGTTGGCGCATGGATAGCCAAGAACCCGGAGCTAACTGCCCAAATAGTAAAAGGCGCTGTAGCGGCGTCCGCGCTGTCGTTCGCAGTGTCGGGCGTGTCTACTGCCGTAGGGGGCGTAGCGAAGGCTTGGGACGTGTTCAGCGGGCTAAAAATAGCGGGCCGCTTGGGCAGCGTTGCGGCCGGTCTACGTAACCGGGGGTTTGAAGCTACTTTTAAGCTGTACGAGCGCTTCCCTAAGTTGGGCGAAGCCGTGTACGGTTTCGGGGGCCGGCTTGCCAGCATGGGCAGCGTAGCGGGCCGCGTACTGCCTTGGATAGCTACGGCCGCGCGCGGTATCGGTGCGGCTATCTTGGGTATCAGTTGGCCCGTAGCCTTGGCTATTACTGCCGTCGTAGCCCTAGGGTATGTTATCTACAAGAATTGGGCTAGTATCAAACCTGTACTACTCAACACTTGGCAGACAATTAAAAACGTAGCCGTAGGTACATGGAATACGGTAGCGTTCTACGTTGGCCGCCTATGGGACAGCTTCACTACGAAGTTTACTTGGGTACGCTCTGCTATTACTTGGATTAAGTCAGCTATAGCCGGTATTAAAATGCCGGATTGGCTAAAGGCTACAGGTAATTGGATAAGCAACCTTGGCGGCTCGATAGCTGCCGGCGCGCGGAATATGGCTAACAATTCGGCAGACTTCGCCAACGCGGCAGCCGCGCGGCGCGGCTTGGCCCAAACGGCTACCGGGGCAGTAGATAACCCCGGCTTACGCGCGGCGGGGCGCTCGACTTCGGCCGCGCCCATGTTGCGCGTGTCGGGCGCGGCGCGCGGCCGGGAAACCGAATCGGCTACCGGCGTACTTGCGCCTACGGGGTCGGGCGGCGGTAGCTCGACAACTGTACACGCCCCGCTAACCGTGAACCTGCCGCCGGGTACTTCGGCAAATGATACGCGGGAATTTAAGCGCTTGCTACAGCAACACAAGGGCGAAATAGGTAAAATAGTAGACGAAAAGGCCCGGCGTAAGGACGCCGCTAAACTCTAAACCATGTTCCAATTAGGCGAAAGAATTTACGACGGCGCTATAGGTTTCGAGACGTTAGACCAGTCTAAACAATCGGCCTACGCGGAACACGCGCTAATCGGCGCGAAGCCGGCGCTACAGCGCGTAGGGGACTTACTCGATACGGTTAGCGTCTCGATACGGCTACATAACGCCTACTGCATACCCGAAGACGAATTGGATATACTCGAAAACCAAAGGGTAGTCGGGTATATCCTTTCGCTGTTTTCGCGGGGCGGCCGGTACTACGGGGACTTCTTAATAACAACGATTAACACCCGGATAGAAAAGGGCAATTCGGACGGTACTATTTTGCTTGCTTCGGTTGGTATCGAGCTACGCGAATACTACTACCAAGACCGCGCGGCAGCCGCGCGCCGGGCGGCTCAAATTGTCGGCTTCGCTTCGGCGCTCGTTGCTATTCCCTTCCCGGAAGTACCGCTACCGGATTCGCAAAAAGTGCCCGGCTCCGACACGCTGCCGGACGGTACGCCGGCCCCGGTCCAAACCATAACGACGGCCGCGCCAACGAGCGCCGGCCGCGAAGGGCAGACCTTTGCCCGGCTTACGCAAATGGCCGGGACAGTAAGCCGGCTTGCCGACAGCGCGCGCCGGGCGGCAGCCAACCCCGCGCAACGGGCCTACTTGCTACAGGACGTAGCGCGGGAAGCCGGCGGCCTTACGAATCAGTACGCGGCCCTTGTGGGCTACTTGGGGGGCGCTAGTGGTACGCCGAACACGGCTAGCGCCAACTTTCTTTTTGCACTGTCGGGCGGCTCCGGCGCGGGGTCGGCAACGCTGCCGGGCTTAGCTATGGTTCTTCGGGGCCAAGCGGCCGGCGGGGACTACGCCGGGGCTGCGCTTACGGCTGCCGACATACAATCGGAGCAAAATAGAATCACAAAAGCCGCTATGCCGTTCGCAACGAGCGCGGCAGTAGGACGCAAAATCTTGTAAATAAAAACCCCGCCTATTCGCAGTAGGCGGGGTAGTAGTCAGTCCGTCGCAATGAAAAAGCTCACAAATATAATACGAAAATGGCAACTCGACTAGGCTACGTAAATTACACTACAGAAGCCGGGGACCGTTGGGATACGGTAGCTTTTAAAGCTTACGGAGACGTTCAACAAGTACCCTTGTTAATCGCGTCTAACCGTGAAGCCGGCATACCGGCAGACTTTCCGGCCGGCGTAGTTTTGCGCGTTCCGGTATTGGCCGGCACCGATTTATTGGACCCTGAACTACTGCCCCCTTGGAAGCGCTAACTACTCATACGTTTTATGTCGAGCAACCGGAGCCGGGGCGGGAAGCTGCCCCGGCTGCCGCTTTTGCGGTATCCTACAACGGTAAAATAATTTCCGGCCCCCTTGCGGCCCAACTGCTTTCTATTACCTATACCGACAAGACGGCCGGCGAGGCGGACGAACTCGAAATAGAAATAGAAGACAGTAACGGGAATTGGCGTCGCGGCTGGTATCCTGACAAGGGCGCTACACTTGTGGCGCGTATTGGCTGGCCCGGCAAGCTGCTAAGTTGCGGAGAATTTGAGGTAGACGAAGTGGCCCAAACCGGGCCGCCTTCGGTAGTCTCGATACGTGGCCTAGCCGCCGGCCTTACGAAGTCGGTTCGGACGAAGCGTAGCAAAGCATTCGAGAACCAAACCCTAGGGCAAATAGCCGGACACTTCGCCAAGCAACACGGCTTAACCATTGTCGGCAACATTCGCCCGGTAACTATCGAACGCTGTACCCAATCGCAAAGCAGGGACTTAAAATTTTTAAAGAAGCTAGCCAAAGAATACGGCTACGTCTTTAGCTTGCGCGGCAAACAATTAGTATTTACCGACATATATTCTTTAGAAGGGTCTAACCCGGTTGTAACACTGAACGAAGCCGACATAGTGTCTTACTCGTTTATTGACAAGCGGACAGATACCTACGAAGGGGCAGAACTCCGCTACCATAACCCGAAACACCGTCGAACGATTAAGGCCCGACACGCGGCCGGTACGTCCGATACGTCCGGGGACACGCTCATAGTACGGCGTAAGAGCGAAAACCAAACCCAAGCGACAGCGCAAGCCAAGGCCGCGCTACATTGGGCCAACCGGCGTTCGACGGAGTGTAGTATTACCTTGGAAGGCAGGCCCGAAATAGTAGCCGGCGTAGTCGTTCGTCTGTCGGCTGAATTTGGCCGCGTCGGTGGCCTGTACTACGTCGAAACAAGTACGCATAGGGTAGGCCGGGGTACGGGCTACGAAACTTCTTTTAACGGTAAACGAGTAAGCAAATGAAGACTTTTATTCTACTGGCTGCCGGCCTTGTTGGCTGTAGCCCGCGCGTAACAAAAGAACTTACGCTACGGCCCGAAGGGTCTTCGCATACTGCCGACACTACCCAAATGGTAAAGGCGGTTTTTCTCGTTCAGGACGGCAAGCTAACGCTAGCGCCGGCCATTGCTCCGGCTCCGGTAGTGAAGCCAGCAAGCCGGGTAAAGCCGGCTGTAGTTCAAAAGCCCCGCCCTACGCCCCGCAAGAAATGATATTTACGCATGGTATTGTTAGCGCTGTAGATGCGGACGCGGGCAAGGTCCGGGTAACGCTACCGGACCGGGACGACTTACCTACCGATTGGCTGCCCATCTGTACGCCCTTCGGTACGAAGACGAACAAAAGTTACGTACTGCCGGACATAGACGAACAAGTAGCGGTAATACTCGATAAGCATTGCAACGCCGGGGTAGTCCTAGGCAGCATCTATAGCAACGAAGACACGCCGGACCCGGATAACTCCGGGCTTGGCGTGTACGCGCTTAAACTCGTACAGGACGGCGCGGCCGTGTTCCTGGCTAAGATTAAGCGCGCGGCGGCCGGGGCCTTCTCCCTTTGGTCCAAGTCGAGCGTTAGCGTAGAAACGGCTTCGGGCAATATCGAAGCCAAGGCAGGCGGCCGAATGAAGCTAACGAGTACGGGGCCTATCGGCATTACCGTAGGGGACGAAACATTACACAAGCTGCTAAAAGACATTGGGCAGTTTTTGTTACTGCATAATCACGTAGTAACCGGCCCGAAGACTACCGTACTACAGCCCAACGATATAAAGACGGCTACGGAATTAGCTTTGCGGATTGAGAAATTTACCCAAGATTAAGCTATGGCAGTCCTAACAATTCTCGACTTTATAGCCGCCGCCGGGGCCGCTATTCCTAATACCGTTTTTGGTACTTCTAATTGGTCCCTGTATATCCATAACACGGCCGGAGTAGTAACGGACGAAGACGAAGTAAACCAGACAATAAAACTTATTTGCAAAACCATACCCGGCAGCGACCCGCTACGCCCCGAATTTGGTTGCAACTTCTTGCCTTGTTTGGACCTGCCGCTACTTCAATCCGGGCCGCTACTCCGGGCGCGGGTTACGGCGGCGCTAGCTACTTGGGAAAAGCGAATTAAGGTAGTGCGAGTAGACGTAACTTCGCGTAAAATCGGCGTTTTGGACATAGAAATAGTTTGGCAGTACGCCGCTAATTCTGCCGCCCCCGCCCAAACTGTTAGCTTTGCCCTTGCATGATAGACCGTAACGACCTTAAAATATTCGGGCTTACTCCGGCCGCCGTACTGGCTTCGGTTGTAGCTGACTTTATAGCGCAAACCGGCCGGCCCATTCAGCCCGGACAGTCGGATATGCTAGTACTTAACGTACTGGCTTGGCACTTGTATTTATTTCGTGAGCAAGCCGACGAAGCTATACGTAATTCGCTCGTACCGTTCGCGTCCGCGCCCATGTTGGACTACTTGGGCTTGTTCGTAGGCGTTACCCGCCTGCCGGCCAACGGCGCGGCTACGGTCCTGTCGTTCAGTACAGGCGGTAACAATCCTTCGGCGCTCGTTATTCCGGCAGCTACGCGCGTTTCGACGCAAGACGGCCAACTAGTATTCGAGACGGTTACGGACCTTACCCTACCCGCCGGCTACGACGGCAGTACGCCGGTTACCGTCGAAGCGGTTTGTACGACCTTGGGAGACGCCGGTAACAACCAAGTACCTACGGTAATATTGGACCCCCAATCTTACGTCGTAGGCTTCACGGCTACGACCCCCGAAGGCGGTACAGACGGCGAAAACGACGAACAACTACGCGCCCGGATACAGGACGCCCCAAACTCGTTTAGTGTAGCCGGCCCGGCCAAGGCTTACGAGTTCTTCGCCAAAACTGCCCACCCTTCTATAATTGACGCGCGGGCCATTACGACGGCTCCGGGCGAAGTAACTACTTATATTCTTGTACCGGGCGGCGTTCCGGGGCCTACCATTTTGGCGGCCGTCGAAGCCATATTGTCCCCGGAAGATATACGGCCTATGTGCGACAGTCCAATAGCTGCCGCGCCGGGCGTAAAATACTACGACCTAAAAGTAGAATTGGAGTTGTATTTAAAAACGGACGCTAACGCCGAAAAAGCTGCCGCAATTAAGGCGCTAAAGCCTTATACCGACAATCGAGCTTCGGGCCTAGGCCGGGACGTTGTACGCGAAAAGCTGTCCGCGCTGGCTATGACGGCCGGAACCTACCGCGCGAATGTTATTACGCCGGCCGCTACGCTCGTTGTAGCCGAAGACGAAGTAGCGATATGTAACAGCATTACGGTAAACGTTATCGGCTTCAATCATGGCTAACAACAAGGTAAGCGAAATTATCGCTAGCGCGCTCCGTTCTACTGCCCTGGCTACCTACGCTAATGTTATCGAAAAGCAAGTAGGGGCGGTAGATTTAACGGGCCTACTCTTTTCTAACTTCGATACGGTCCCGGCTCAACTACTGCCGATTTATGCAGAGTTGTACGATATAGCGCGCTTCGTGAAGACGGAGCAACAAACCCGCGCCTTCTTGGGCCGGGTTATCGCGCTGTACCGAAAGAAGGGTACGCCTTGGTCCATACGGCAGGCGTTCGACGCCCTAGGCTACCCGGATATTACGATATTGGAAGGGGCAGCCGGCGGGGCAGTTATCTACTACGACGGTACGATAAGCTACGACGGAGCTACCCAATACGGCGGCGGGGCTTGGGCGCTATTCAGCATAATAGTACACCTTCACGGCGCGCCGGCTGTCAGCTTTGACGAAGACCAAAACCTACGGGACGTTATCGAAGAATTTAAGCCGGCGCGTTGCCAGCTATTAACCCTCACCTACAACTAGCCGCCGGCCTTAACATGGGAGTACTACAAGACGCTGTACAATGGGTACAGAATATTTACCAACTCGAAACAACCGACAAGGTATTGGGCGGCTTGCTGCCTACTGGCATTTCTAACCGGCAGGCGCAAGAATTGGCGAACCGTACCGCGTTCCTTTTGGACCTATGCGAAAAGCTACAGGACCAATTAGACACGGTACACCCTATAGGCGAAGTACAGTACTTGGCCGCCCCGGCTTACAATGCTGCCGACTACGATACTACGGGACTGGGTAAGCCTAATACGCCGGCTCAACATTGGGCCTTGTGTAATGGGCAAAATGGTACGGCCGATATGCGCGGCCGATTCCCGGTAGGTATGGATACCGCTTCGCTCGACTACCCTTCGCCCGGCGCGGCCGGCGGCGTTGAAAAGGTGGCGCTTACCGTTGCCCAACTACCAAGTCTTAATCTAAACGGCGGGAATCCTAACGCTGTCTACGCTTATAAGGACGGCCATATTACGCTTAATAGCGCTACGGATGATTCTTCTAGCGAGCCTAATTTATCACGTACTGCACCTATTCCGCAAATTGGCGGTAACGAATCGCACGAAAACCGCCCCCCTTACTATACCTTAGTATTTCGCCAACGAGTTTCTAATTAATAAAGAAAAAAATGCAATTAACCGTACAACAGCTACAGGCGGCCGTTATTGGCTGTACCCCGGAGCTTGCGGCCAAGTTCTTGGACGCTATTAACCAGACGCTAACCAAGTACGAAATAGGTAAGACCCCGCTTCGGGTAGCCTACTTCTTGGCTCAACTTGGGCACGAATCCGGGTCGTTTAAGTACGTCCGCGAAATTGCTTCGGGGGCAGCCTACGAAGGCCGCGCGGACCTTGGCAATACTCACGTCGGAGACGGCGTAAGGTTCCGGGGCCGGGGTCTTATCCAAATTACCGGCCGCGCTAATTACAAGGCTTGCGGGAAGGCGCTAGGCGTAGATTTAGAAGCCCACCCGGAGCTATTAGAGTTTCCGCTAAACGCTGCCCTATCTGCCGGTTGGTATTGGGCTAGCCGCAACCTGAACACGGTAGTAGATAAGGACCGGGGCGCTAATACTGGCTTGGACCAAGCCGTATTTATCCGCGTTACGAAGGCCATTAACGGCGGTACGAATGGGTTAGCAGACCGGCAAGCCCGCTTCGTACAGGCTCGTAAGGCCCTAGGCATTCCGGCCCCCTACCGCGTACCGCCGGTTAAGCCGGCCGCGCCTGAAAAAGCGTTGTAGCTCGACACGAAAAAAGCCCCGCCAATTCGGCGGGGCTTTTTTGTTGTGGCTGCTAGTGCCTACATGGGCAAGTCGAACAAGTCCGATACGCTGTCCCCTTCGGGCGCGGCTCCGGCAGTCGAGCCGGCCGGGGCGTTATCGCGCTTGTATTGCTCCGGGTCCCCGCTTGGGGGCCAAGCGGCGAACGCGCCTTGGCTGCCGGCAGCATGGTAAGCGCCTTGGCTGTCCGGGCCTAGCATACGCGCGGCGGCCGGAGCCGGGGCCGGCGTAGCGGGGTATTGTTCGGCCTGCTTAGCGTCTCGTATTTCTTGGGGCGTAGGTTGCGGGTCCCGTAGCACTTGCATAGTAGCAGTAGCGGCGGGGTCCGGCTCGTTAGTCATTTGCGCCGATTCAGCTACGGGCGGTTCGCCCATGTCTCCGGGGTCCTGGCTACCGGCGTTTAGTTCGTCGTAAGCGGCTACGGCGGCCGGGTCGGAGCCTAAGAACTCCAAACCTTCGGGGCTAATAGTAAGCTCCGTTTTGCTGCCCATGCGTTGCGGCAGCTTCACGAAGTCCGGGTAGGCGTTGCCGAACTCTTTAATAGCCTTACGTTCTTCTTCCGACAAATTGACGGCTAGCGGGTCCTTTTGGATTTTCAGCAAAACGGCAATATGCCGGGGCTGAATCACAAAAGCGGCCGGCGTAGCCACAGGCGCGGGCTGTACGGGCGCGGCGGCAGCCGGCGCGGGCTGAACTACTGCCGGGGCCGGCGCGGCTGCTACAGGCGGCGTAATAGCTTCGGCTACCGGAGCCGGAACCATTGGCGGCGTATCGCTATAAACTGTTATCGGTCCGTCTTGGGTCTGTACTACAGCTTCGTTACGAACTAGGGTCGGTCCGGTAATTTCTACCGTAGGCGCGGCTACAGCTTGCCGGCGTTGCCGGCCCTTGGGCGCGTCTCCGGTTACGCCTTCCATAATTTCAACGGCTCCGGTCCCGGCTTCTTGTTGGGCAATTTCGTAGGATTCTTCGGCCGTGTGCATACCCAAAAGAATATCCTGTACGTGAATCCGGCCGAAGAACGAAGCCGCCCGGTACTGCAACATTTGTTCCGGCATATTAGGCCATTTGCTGCCCTTGCCCCCGTACCAACCTTCGGAAACGGCCATTTGAATACTAACCGTAGTGCCGCGTACTTCTTCGCCGGTTACCACGTCCGTAGCAACGAGCGCGCAAGTAAGGTTAGGTACGTTCTCGACATTGCGCCCGGCGGGGTCGTAGGCCCCTTGTACCCAAGCCTTCGCTACTACGCCGTTTTGGCCCATGTCGTAGCGGACGTTACGGAAACGGCCGCAAGCCTTAATAACGGAGCCGATAAATTTACCGTCCCAAGACGGCTTACCTTTTACTACGTGTAGGTTCTGCATTACCATAAGCGGACGCATACCTAAGTTAGCCGCGTATTCGAGCGCTATTAGGCATTCGTCCGGCTTCTTTTGGAAGGCTTCGGGAATGAAGGACGAAGCGGCTAGGGCGGTAGCCATTTCGCGGTATTGCGACAGCTTGTCCAAGTTGTCAAAAATGGACGAAGGGGCTACCGTAAAAAGGCCGCCGGTCTGTACTGCTAGCGCTTGGTTTTGGTCTGACATTTTAAGAAAAAAGAAGGGTAAAAATTACTTATTGAGCGCCCAAGCGGGCAAGGTTAGGGCTTGCGGCTTTTGCGGGTAGCCTTCCCATACGCCGGTTACTACGGCCTTGGCGTAAGCGGCCAAGTTTTCTTCGTAGATACCCCGGCCAATTTCGATAGCTTCCGTAGGCAGGTAATACACGGCCAAGGCATACGGCGGGGACTTCTCGACGGCTACGAATACAAACCGCTTCGGCGGCTCGATACCCAAGTAAGCGAAGGCGTCCAAGTAGAAGGCGGCTTGTCTATGGTAGCCGTACTTCACTACGGACCGGGCGAACTCCGAAGGGCTAGCGTCTTCGGTTGTCTTAATGTCCGCTATAAACTCGTTGCTATTTCGTAGGTAGTCCATACGAATTTTACAAGCTACAGCTACGGGGCCTTGTTCCAAGTGAGCAACCTTGTCGAAGTGTAACACGCCTTCGACTTGGCCGGCGGCTAAGTCTAGTAGGCGGTTGGCTACGGCATGGCCGCGAACGGCCTTCGTAATGCCGGTAATGGTATCGAATTGGTCTTGGTCCAACTCAATACGGCCGCTATTGTCTTCGCGGAATTTAGCGTAGGCGGCCTTCCCTTCGTTTGTGCGGCGCTCACCTTGGAAGGCCCCGCAATACCGGGCGTTAAATTGGTCCGGTTCCAAGATAGCGCAATGTACCGCGCTACCCATGATTAGAGCCGGCGTCTCTTTTGTCGGCTGCCGGTCCGGGGCTAGGTACTTGGCGAAGTAGTGAGCCGGGGACCTGCCGACAACGGCAAGCCCGGAATTAGAAATACGGGAAGTATCGGCGTGATATTCCTCATTGGTTAGCTGTAGAAGCTCCATTGGTTGAAGGGTGAATAGTGTGCCGCAAAAGTAGTACAGGTTTTGACATTTACAAGAATTTGGGTACTGCATACAAAAATTTTTGTATTAGCCGCTTCTTGCTGTATGTTTGTAGCCCACTAAAGCCCCGTTTAATCTTGGCCCCGTTTAACCCTCATACCTTGTACAACGAGCTATCGGCAGCCGCGCGCGCCGTAGGTTGCTCGTTGTCTGACATTTGCACCGAAGCGGACATACCCCGCAACACGGTACAGAATTGGAAGGACAGCCCGCCGCGCTCGTTCCTCATTTTGGAAAAGCTATTAAAGGCTATCGAAGCCAAGGCCCCCGTAACGCCGCCGGTTATATGAAGCCAACCGGAAAAATATTTTTAGGGGAATGCCTAGAATTAATGAAAAAGATACCGGCCGGACAAGTCGATATGATTCTATGCGACTTGCCTTACGGCACTACTCAAAATAAATGGGATAGTATTATAGACCTGCCTTCCCTTTGGAGTGAGTACGAGCGTGTAATTAAACCCGGCGGCGCTATTGTTCTTACGGCAGCCCAACCATTCACTTCTATTTTAACTTGCTCTAAGCTCGATTTATATAAGTATGATTGGGTTTGGAACAAAGTAAATCGTTGGTCAGGACACTTAAACGCGAAAAAACAACCACTAAGATTTACGGAGTCTATTCTTGTTTTTTGCAACGGGCAGCCGCCTTATAATCCTCAAATGATTCAGGGGAACGCTTATAAGGCTATTTCAAAAGGGGGCAAGTCCGCAAACTATGGTAAGCAAAAAGACGAAATAACAACCGTTAGCAACGGGACACAATACCCCCGAAACTTACTTAGTATTCCGGCAGACGAACGCGGTACAGTTGGTAGAATCCACCCTACCCAAAAACCCGTTGCCCTATTCGAGTACTTAATTAAGACCTACACACTACCGGGGGAAATGGTATTAGACAACTGCATAGGGTCGGGTACTACTGCTATAGCCGCAATTAATACCGGCCGGCGTTGGTGCGGCATGGAAAAGGACCCCGAAATATTTGCTAAAGCGCAAGCGCGCATTACTCAACATTTAGCCAGCCTTAATAATGATTGAGCTACGCCCCTACCAATCGGATATAGTTAAGGGAATTTGGGAAGCGTTCGCCAAATTCAAGAAGACGGCCCCCCTTGCCGTAGCTCCTACAGGCGCGGGTAAGACGGTTATATTTTCGTTCCTGGCTGCCGGCGCGGCTGCCAAGGGTTTGCGTACTGTTATTGTTGCCCATAGGTTCCGGCTCATTAAGCAGGCTTGCCGGGCGCTAGCTGACTTCGGCATACAATACAGCATTATACACCCGGACGCGAAGCCAAATTATAACGCGCTCGTACAGGTTGCTAGCGTTCAAACCCTGGCTAATCGAGTAGAAGAACTAGCGGCGGCAGGTATCTACCCGCGCTTCTTAATTTACGACGAAGCCCACCACGGAACCGCCGGTACTTGGCGTAAGATTAGCAACGCATGGCCGGCCCCGAAGACGCTTACCATTGGCGTAACGGCTACGCCCATTCGGACGGATAACCAAGGATTAGGCGCGCAACACGAAGGCGGCTTATTCGATACGCTCGTAATGGGTCCGCAAATAGGCGAACTAACGTCAGGCGGCTTCTTGGTCCCATCCGAAGTATTCGCCCCGGCTCGTATGCTAGATTTAGCTAGCGTTCACTTGCAAAGTAACGGGGACTACAATACGCGCGAAGTCGAAGAAGCGGTAAACAATGCTATTAACATTAAGGACGTTATAGCAGCTTACGAGCGCTTCGCCCCCGGCGTACCGGCCGTAGCCTTTTGCACGTCTGTACACAAGTCGGAAGAAGTAGCCGAAGCCTTCCGGGCCGCCGGTATCCCTGCCGAAGCCGTGTACGGGGACCTTCACGAAAAGGAACAAGAACGGCGGCTAAAGGGGTTGGAGAACGGGACTATTCACGTTATCACGTCTTGCGACTTAATATCGGAAGGTTTCGACATTCCCAACATAGGCGCGGCGTTACTGCTACGGCCTACTACTTCGTTGGGTATGTATCTACAGCAAGTAGGGCGCGCGCTCCGGCTGTACCCTGGCAAGACTAAGGCGGTAGTTCTCGACTTCGTGGGCAACGTGTTAAAGCATGGTATGCCGGACGAAAACAGGGAATGGAGTTTGGACGGCCTAGTAAAAGAGCGTAAACGCAAGAAGGGCCAACCCGAAGCCGCGCCCCGCGCGCTAAAGTGTGAAGAATGCTTTGCAGTCCATACGCCGGCCCCAATCTGCCCCCGTTGCGGCTACGTGTACCCGGCCCCCGAAGTCGAGCCGGAGCCGCAAGCCAAGCCCGGCAGCAACGAGCTAAAAGAAATTACCCCGGAAATACGGGCGCTAATTATGAATGCTAAGGAACGGGAAATAGCCGAAGCCCGGACGTTGGACGAACTACAGCAAATAGCTGTTATTCGGGACTACCCGCCGGGTTGGGCGTCCCATACTTGGAAAATGCGCGAAAAGCTCCGTAACCTACAATTAGAATTAGCATGAACGCCGAAACCGTCTTAGGTAAGCAAGTATTATTAGCAGTCGGCAGCCGGCCGGGCGTTACCCTATTCCGCAATAATACGGCTATGGGTTGGGCCGGTAAGGTTATTCGGAGCTACAAAAATGGCAGCAAGGAAATAGCCAACGCGAACCCGCTACACGCCGGCTTGTGTGTTGGTAGCTCCGATTATATCGGCCTTGTTACTATCGAAATAACGCCGGATATGGTAGGCAAAAAGGTAGCCGTTTTTACGGCGCTCGAAACTAAAACCGATACCGGAGAAGAACGCCGCAAGCAAGAACTTTTTATTAAGGCAGTACGCCGCGCCGGGGGTATTGCTGGTTTCGTTCGCTCGATAGCGGACGCTATTACGCTCGTTACGAGCCGCCCAAGTTAGTACAACCCTTCCCGCCCTACCCGACCCTTTTACGTGCAAAATTCCAACCTGTCCGGCCGCGCCCTACTTGCGGCTGTAGACCTTGTTACTTTGGCAGAAAGCTACGGCGTATCTACCAAAAAGGACAAGGGCGAATACGTAGGCTTATGTCCATTTCACAACGATACGAACCCTTCATTATGGATTAACAATCGCAAAAGCCCCAACGTCTTTACCTGCCGCGCTTGCGGCCAAGGCGGTAGCGTACTCGACTTTATTATACAGGCCGAAAACCTACGCGGGAATAACGTAGACGCGGCAGGCGCATTTAAGATTATCGAAGGCGGCTTGGCCGGGGGCGAAATACCCCGGAGCTTGCAAGTAGACAAGCCTACGGTATCGGATTGGACCGTACTAAACCCGGCCCCGGCAGACGCCCCGCCGGCTACGTTCAGCCATACGAAACTAGGGCTAGCTACGAAGTATTGGGCCTACCGTAACGCCGCCGGTTCCCTAATTGGCTACGTAGCCCGCTTCGACATGGCAGACGGCCGTAAGGACGTGCTACCGCTGTCGTATTGTGAGCGCAACGGGAAGCGCTTTTGGTCTTGGCGCGGCCAAGACGTACCCCGGAGCTTGTACGGCTTGGACCTGCTAGCGAAGTTCCCTGGCTTGCCGGTTCTTGTTGTCGAAGGTGAGAAGACGGCAGACGCGGCCAATAGGGTATTTTCGGGCGCGCTCGTTGCTGTTACTTGGCCCGGCGGCAGTCGTTCGGTAAAGTATGCCGATTGGACCCCGCTAGCAGGCCGTAACGTACTGCTATGGCCGGACGCGGACCTACCCGGCTTCCAAGCTATGTTCGGCTTTTGGAAATGGACCGAAGGGCAAACCGACCCGGCCGAATGGAAGGACGGCGTTAGCCAGTTGGCCCAAGCTGCCGGAGCTAAGCAGGTTAAGGCGGTACTACCTACGGACGTGCCCGAAGGTTGGGACGTAGCAGACGGAGAAGCCGAAGGTATCGGCCGGGCCGCGTTGCTCACCTACTTACGCGAACATACCCGCCCCGCGCCGGTACAGCCCGAAGCCCCCGGCGTAGCAGTCCCCACAAGCGCGCCGGAAGCCCCCGAAGGTACTTCTACCCCGGATAAGCCGCAAAAGCCCGCCAAGGCCAAGAAAACGCCGGAGAAAACGCCTACCGTTACCTTCTCGATAGACGCCCAAGCGCCCGAAGGCGAAGAAGAACCGTTGGGCCTGCCCTTTCGGCCCTTGGGCTACCGTAAAAATGCTTCGTCCCAAAATGAATTTTGGATATACTCGTACAAGGCAAAGCAAGCCCTATGCTTTGCCGCGTCCAAGTTCACCAAGTCGGCACTACTTCAGTTAGAAGATGAATGGTATTGGGAAGAACGTTTTTCGGACGGTAAGGCCGGCTACGAGACGAAGGCGGCAGAATACCTAATGAACCTATGTTATAAAAAGTACTTCGACCCGGAGACGGTACGCGGTATTGGCGCTTGGTTGGACGAAGACCGGGTAGTAATACACGCCGGTACGCATATTGTAGCCGAAGGCAAAGAACACGCGCTACAGGACTTCCCAAGCGAATTCTTGTACGAAGCTAACCGGCC
>Ga0182233_1000018_pt1 | contig 27696 bp, 40 predicted proteins | sample G6R1MG_31_FD_129664 | JGI IMG/M metagenome (GOLD analysis project Ga0182233, IMG submission 129664) | Miscanthus phyllosphere microbial communities from Michigan, USA - G6R4_NF_07NOV2016_LD1 MG | ecosystem: Host-associated > Plants > Phyllosphere > Phylloplane/Leaf | place: USA: Michigan... | reverse complement strand
GCCTCCCCCGTTGCGCGCGTCTGGTCGGCGGCGACCTTGACCGCATCGGCCATCCGTTCCGAGGCGTCCTTCACGACGCTCGTACCGTTCACCTGATCTTCAAGTTCGCGGAATACGTCGCCGAAGATGCTGTCAAACAGTTTGCGGCCTTGCAGCGTCTGGAACGCGTCGAGCAGCTTGCCAGGCGACTTGAGAAGTTGCCCCAGGTCGCCGCGCACGAACGCCTGTGTGGCGTCCTCCACCACGCCCTTGATGCCGCCAAGCGCCTCCAGATACTTGGCGTTCTTCTCGCGCAGCACGTCCAACTCGCGTTGCTGCGCGCGCATCGCCTGCACCGTCGCAAGCACACTATCCTTCTGCTGATCGGTCAGCGGCCCCATTTGCGCCTGTAGCTGCTGCACGACGCGGAGGGCATTAGCTTCGTCGATCCGGCCGGCGCTGGTCAGGCGCTGCACCGCAAGCTGTTCGTCCTGCGCCTTGAGATAGTCGCGAAACGGCTTGGTCAGGTTGTTTTCGATCAGCGGTTTCAGCGCGTTCGCGTCGTCGATCAACTGCTGAAAGTTCGGCGGCTTGCGGCGGCCGAGGTCGTCGATCAGGTCGTCGAGTTGGCGCAACTGCTTGTTGACGTTGGCGATGACCGGCGGGGTGGTGTCGAACTGCTCGCGGATCGTGGCGAGACGATCAGCGGCGTCGCGCCCGAATTCGTCGCGCGCGGCAGTCGATTTCGGCTTCGGCGGCTTCTTCGTGCGTCCGGTTTGGCGCAGGCCGCTGGATAGTTCGCCATCGCGCAACGACTTGTCGGCGAGCGCGGCGATCTCGCGCAGAGCCGGCGCGCTGGCGAAATCGCGCACGCCCTCAAGGAAGGATTGCCGGTCAACGCCGGTGCCGGTGAAGTCGAGCCGTTCCGCCGCCGCAATGGCATCTTCCGGCTTGATCGTGCCCGACTTGATACCCTGCACGACGCGGCCGATGTTCTTCGCGTTGGTCCCGCCGCGCTCTGTGCCGCTGACCAGCCCCTGCGCCGCACCGAACGCTCCGCCGAGAAACGCACCAACGCCACCAGCCCGAGCGCGCCCCGCCAGCGAACCAGCCGCCGCGCCTTGCCCGGCGGCGGTCAGGCGATCGGTAATGGACTGTCTGCCCGCCGCGTCGAACGTCTTGTCGGCATTCAACTGCGCCTGTGCCGCTTGGGTGCGCAGGTTGATGCCGGCGAGGCGTGCGTTAACCCGTAGCAGTTCCGCCGACGCGACCAGTTCCGCGTTCTGCGCCTTGATCTTGCCGGTGGTCAGATCGAAGATTTGCCCGAGCGCACCTTGCGCCGTCGCCAGCCCGTTCGACCCGAGTTCGACCTCCTTCGCAGCCTCGCCGGCCTTGAACAGGTTCTCGACGAATGGAGCCAACACCGCCGCGCCGACCGTCAGGGCGATGCCCCACGGTCCGGTCAGGAATGCGCCGACCTTGCCCAGCCGGCCGCCCATCTCAGACAGCGCATAGCCAAGCTGCCCCGCCTGCTGCCCGAAGGCCAGCGCAACGGAAGTGCCGCCGGCCACCTGCAACCCGAAGTCGCCGAACTGCTGCCCGACGTTGCGGATCGCGTATTGCTGCGCGTTCGCCGATTTCGTCACGTCGCCATTGGCGCGCGATAGACTCTGCTGCGCCTTCTCCAGACGGAGCGACGCCAAGGCGGCGGCGGCGGCCGATCGCTCCGCCTGCGACGTTGCAGAGGCGAGACGCTGTTCGGCGATGGCCGTTTGCGTGGCCGTGGTGATCGCCCGAATGCGCTCAACCGTCTGTTGCGCGGTGGCCGTCGTTACCGTCTTGACCGCGCGCATGGCCTCGGTTTGACGAGCAGCAAGAGATTTGCTGTTGTCGGCGAGCGCGGCCGTAGAACGGCTGGTACTTTCCGTCGCCGTTTCCAGCGCCTTCGCGCCGGTCGCCGCCCCTTTCGCCGATGCGCCTAGGCTGTCGAACGCCTTCGCCCCCTGATCGGCGGCACGCTCCAGACCGGAAGCGTCGGCGGTGATGCGGGCGGAAAGGTCGAAGGCCATGCGGAACCCCTATCTGGTGGCCCCTCCTACCGCTTCCGCGCCCAATATTCCATTGCGGCCGCTTCCATGATCCGCACGTCAGGGAAAGCGGCGCGCAGCTTCTTCGGCTTGATGCCCAACAGCCGGGCCGATGCCTCTAGACCGGGGCGGCTGATCCCGGCGCGGATAAAGCCCGCCATGCCCGACAGCCATACCCATTCCGCGTCACAGAGCAGGGCGAAGGCGTCGCGCATGTCGGGCCATACCGGGATGCTGTCGGGGTCGTCGCCAGTTTCGCCGAAGGCGCGCGGATCGACGTTGAACCGCGCGCACTCCTGTTCCCACTCGGTCAGTTCTGCGGCGGGCTGCTCTTGCTGGTCGTGTCCTTCGGCGTCGCGTCGGAAGGCTCGACCGCCGGCCCATTGGCGGGCGAGCCTGCGGAGTTTCCCTCCCGCAGTTCCGCCTTGCCGCTCCAGGCTTTCAGGTACGCGTTGCCGAATGCGTCGGCGAAGCCGGGCACCTGCAACAGCTTGTCGATATTGCCATCGGTGAACGGCAGGCTCTTGCCGTTGGCGACTACGCCGCGCCACTCCTTCGCCACCGCCTTGAATGTGGAGCGCGCATGGTCGGCGCGGGCGGCGGCGTCAGCATCATCGGCGAGCGCGCCGCCGGCTGCGATCCAGTCGTTCAGCGGGTCCACGTCGAGCAATTCGATCTGCACGTCGACGGTATGCTCGACCGCCACCGCGTCCCCATTGTCGTCCGCCTTCAAGCCCGGCCACTTGACCGGAATGTAAATCAGCGGCTTGTCGAGAAGGTCGAACGACATGGGTTTCGCTCCGTCATTTCGTGGTGAAGATCACCTCGTCGTTACCGACATTCGGGAGCGCCGTCACGGGGATTGTCGCCATCGTCTCGCCGTCCTCGTTGGACAGCGCCACGTCGCCCGTGATCTGGAGGCGGGGACAGTCCGCCTGCACGATGTTGCCGGCCGTGGTGCCGTGAACGGCGGTCGCCGGCAGGGTCGCGCCCGTGCGGATCGTGGCGAACGGGTTGGCGTTGGCAACCGTGATGTCGGGCACGCGCACGACCACCGTGCCGCTCCACGACCGGCCGCCGTAGTTGATACGGTCCTGCGGGTTGATCAGCGAACGGAGCGCGAGCTGCGCATTGTCGCTCATGGTCCATGACCGCAGCGGGAAGGCGTACCCGCCATAGGTGAAGGTCGAGACTTCGGTCGAGGCGATCAGCGGATCGATGTAGCCGGTCGGCACCAGCGCGGGCGGCGTTGCCTGTTCGGCCAGCGCCAGCGGCGGCCGGCCGAGCATGTTGATCGAGAAGATCGGGATTTCGTCGTCCTGGAACGTGAAGCCGACGCCGCCGCGCGTGCCGATCGCCTTGAGCAGCAGATCGTCGATATACGTGTAGAACGTCGCCGCCGCGATGCTGTCCGTGACCGGCGAAAGCGTGACGCTCGACGCGCCGACGACCGGCGTACCGAAGCCGCAGAACGCCAGCACCTTCATCCAGGGCGGGATACCGGTGGCCGTGCCCGCGCCGTGCCAGTCCATGTCGAACGACGCGCCGCGCCGGAAGCTGGCGAGCGCCACGGGATCGGCACCGAAGAACGCCTTTTCGAGCGTCCGAACCTTCTGGTCCGCGTTCATGAACGTCGGCGTGAAGTTGCGGACTTTGATCACGTCGGCGGCGACGCCGGGGGCCGCGTCCGTGCCCTCCGTCGTCTCGGCCTTGAGCATGATCAGCTTCTTGTTCCAGTTCTTGATCGGGCCGGGCATCTGTTACGCCTCCGTGCTGGCGGGCGCACCCGCGTTGATGGCGTCGAGGATTTGCGCCTTGGTGGCGTTGCCCTCGATCTGGATTTGACGGGTCGCGGCCTCCTCGAGCAGTCGTTCCTTCGTCCAATCCATGGACGGAGTGGCGTCCGCTTCTGCCTTCGCCGCATCGGCGCGCTCGGCGACCAGTCGCTCACCGGTCGAAGCGATCAGGTCATCGGCGACTAGCCCCTCCGGGTCGGTCGTCTTGCCGGCGTCTGCCAGCGCCTCGGCGCGAAGGCGGGCGTTCAGCGGGAAGCCGCCTTGCAGCGCGAAGCCGGTGGCCTCGTCGACTGCCGGCGGTTGGGTCTGGGGGGTGTCATCTGCCATCGCTTCGGCTCCTGTGAAGTCGTCGCGGTGATACGTCCCGCCCCCCACGGGCGAAAGGGTACATTATGCCAGGGTGCTGACCACGTAGCGGGTCGTGAACACCACCTCAGCCCACACGAAGCCGCCGCCGATCTGGACGACACGGAAGCGCACATAGTCCAGCGGCGTGCCCGCGCCGTCCGGTTGCCAGCCTATGAACTGACGGATCAGCGCGCGCTTGGCAGTGTCCACCACGTCTTTCGTGTCGCGCGCGAAACGGGCGCTGCTTTCGACGAACAGGATCGTCAGGTCGCAATCCACCTCTTGCGTGTGTCCTCCAATATAGTCGTTCTTTGATCTCGCTCGCTCGTCAGATATGGCGACGAACGCGGCGGGCGCGCTGGCGGGGATTTCTGCTTCCAGCGCTTCGGTCGCGGCTGTGATATCGGCCACCGTCACGAAATAGGACAGCGCCTCCACGCGCGCGACGACGGTGGACAGGTCAACGCCGAAGTCGAGCGGGTCAGCCATTGGAGCGATCCTCTGCAAAGGTGGCGATCAGGCGGCGTTCCCAGGCGCTTTCGATGTTTGCCTCGTCGGCCTTGTCGATGCCGATGAACGGGCGAGCGGGTAGGTTGGTGATGCGGCCATGACCGCGCACGGTGGACGTGACGGGCCGGCGCAGTGGTGCGCCGAACGCGCGGGTGACGGTGCGCTCATGGCGAACGACGACCGTCTGCCGGTGCGATCCGAACTGATTGGCAAGCGCCTTGACCGGGTTCTTGAGGCCGTCCGATCCGACCTCGACGTAATCCGGCCCCACCTGCGCGCGAATGCTGGCGAGGAGGTCGCCCGTGTCGACGAGGATGCGCGCCTTGTTCGGGCCGGCGGGGCCGACCGCTTGCCGCACCTGCCGCTTGGTCTGCGCCCATGGGATGCCGTCAGGGCCGCGCCCGGTGCGGAACCGCTCGACAGTGCTATCGAGCAGGACGCTTTTCGCATCCTCCATGAATGGCCGGATATTGCCGCCGAGCGCGCGCATGTTGCGCAGGGCCGCCAGCGGGCGCGACAGGCCGCTGCCTTCGAAGTCGATGCGGGTGGCGAAGCCCGCCATGTCAGCGCCGCCAGTTGGGCAAGCAATTGCCGCCAGTGAACGCCGACGTGAAATCGTTCAGCACGTCGTTGGTGAAGGTGGGCGAGATGCGGTCGCCGAGGATCACGGGCGCGCCGCCGTCAATCGGTGCCGGCGCTTCGTCGCCTTCGGGGATGGGCAGGTTCAGCTTGCGGTTGGACAGGTCGCGAAGATCGGCGCGCGCGCGGTCGGCAGCCAGCCGGATCGCTTCGGGCACGCGCCCGGTGTTTGTCGCCAGTTGCTCGCGCGCCAGCGCCGCGACCCAGCCGCGCACGATCGGCGGCGCGTTCTCAAGCGGCGTGGTGTAGCGGGTTCCGATATAGGCATCGACGGTCTGGGACTGGTCCTCTAGCGCCTCGTCGATCTTGCCTTCGTCATATTGCGCCGTCTGCCCCGGCGTGCGGGCCGCCTCATTGGTCAGGTCGATCGTCTCGCGTGCCCCGAAGCGGCGGACGTAATCAGGAACGTCGATATACGGCATGGCGGCGGCTCCAAACGAAAACGGCACCCGAGCCATAGCCCAGGTGCCGCCTCAATGCGATATGCGCGCCGATCAGGCGGGGTTACGGGCCGCCAGGATGGCTTGCACGCGCGCCGCGTTGGTGTCGGCACCGTCGAGGTTGACGCCTTCCTTCTCGGCCTGCGCGGTCAGGTCGGCGGTGTTCATGCGGCCGAGCGCGCGATCGTCGGGCAGGGTGGTGTCGCCGCTGCCGCTGTCGTCGCTGTCGTCCGTCTCGCTGCCGGCCCCGACGCGCTCGCGGTGCCGGGTCACGCCTTCGCGCAATGCATCGTCGCTCATATCGCGGACCTGCGAATGGAAGGCGGCGAGTGCGGCGGCCTCCAGTTCCGAACGGGTCATATCGCCCACGTCCTTGTCGGAACCCGACAGCGGCACGGGGAAGGTGGTCGGCGGCGTCTCGGCGATACGGCCCTGATCGCGCAGCACGCGCAGCACCTGCGGATGCGTGTCGTCGTCGATCTTCTCGCCGAGGGCGTACCGCTTGCCGGCGACATCCTCGCCATCGAACTGCGCGTAAAAGTCGGTCATCGTAGCGGCTCCTGTGGTCTTATCCTCGCGGCGGGGTTGCCCCCGCCGTCCGGTAAGATCACGCGGCCGGTGCAACCACGTTCTGAAACAGGTAGCCGGCATAGGGGGCGACGGTGCGCTCGACGACGCTTTCGCCCGCCAGCACCTTGACGCCACCGTACAGGCCCATGTCGCCGGGGTCGTATTCCGTCTCGCTGGCGACCCAATCGTTCCATTGGAACGTCGTCAGGAAAGCCGGCGAGCGCGCGCCTTCGCCCGAGTTCAGCGACGTGACGCCATCGGCAGCGACGCCATCCTGATAGTGCATGGCGAAGCTGTCCGACCAGATGTTGCCGGTCGTCAGCGTCTGCCCGCGCTTGCTGGTCTGGTACAGCGTATCGCCGACGATGATCTCGCGCAGGTTGAACAGACGCGCGACGCGCTGGAGGTCGTTGTACTGGCCCGACTGGAGCGAGCCGCCCAGCGCGGCAGCGACCTTCGGATGCCGCTCCAGAATGTCGGCGACGCGGCGCGATGCAACGCCGGTCGTCGGCTTGATCAGCATCTTGGCCTGTGCATCGCGAACGTCGGCCACCGGATCGCTGGTGGTGAAGTTCGACCAGCCCTGCGCGATGTCGCGGGTGTAGCCGGGCAGATAGCTGCTTGCCGACATGGTGAGCGTCGCAACGCGGATTTCACGGCCGAGCTGGATTTGATCGACGACGTTCTGCGCTGCGGATGCGCGGAGGTCGAACGGGATGCCCTGCGCCTCCGCTTCGCGCTGATCACGATAGGCCACCGGCTCGCGGATGGCATAATCGCGGGTGGCGTCCGTCTGGAGCGTCCACCCATGCGTCATCTCGTTCGCCTGCCCGAGGCGATCGATCTGCGTGTCATAGACGGTGAACGCCTCGTCGATCTTCGACGAGTACCAGCGGAATAGCTGACTGGAAACGCGGCGGCGCGGGGCGACGCGATCGGCGATATAGCCGCGCTGCGCCCGGTTGATGCCGGCGTAGTTGATCGCCACGCCCGAGAGCGGAACGGAAACCAGGGGGAAATTGGCGCGGGCCATTGCGGTCTATCCTTGTGCCGAGAGGTTCAGAGAACGCCGGGGGCGACGTTGACGGTGCCGATGTCGCCGGTCACGCCGGAAACCTCCGCGAAGCCGACGTAATGCGCGCCGGTGGTGGTGGTCGTGATGGCGCGGCCCTGCGCGTCCGCCGTCAGCTTGTCGCCACGCGCCACGGTGCCGCCATAGCGAACCTCCGCGACGTTGCCGACCATCTGGACGGAGATGCGCTCACCGGCGATCACGTCGATTTCCGACGACACGCCGATGATCGGCTTGGTCGCGTCAACCGCGATTGCGCCGACGCCATCGGCCGCGCCTTCGGTGATGAGGGTATAGGCCGGGACCGTCCCGGTGGCGTTGCGGCTCTTGATCAGCCCGTTCGTGGTGCGGCCCATGGCCTATCTCCTGTTGGTCTGCGGTGGGGTGGTAGGGGTCAGCCGGCGAGTTCGGCGCAGGCTGCGTCGAAGGTCAGGCCCTTCTCGGCAGCGAGCGCCTTGGCGGCGGCATTGAACGCGGCCGGATCGGTGAACGTCTGCTTGCCGGCATCGCCCGCGTCTCCGGTCGGGGCGGTGCGGTCGCCGAGCGGCACGCGCTTGTCGAGGCCGGCGATGAACGTCAGCAGCTTCGACGCGGCGGTCGCCTTGCTGGCCTTGTCGCCCGCGCCGAAAGTCAGTTCGTCGGCTTCCGGGTCCAGCGCGTTGAACGCGGTCTTGAGGTCGGCGGCCTCGGCGGGCAGCACCTTGCCCTCGCGCACCAGATTGTCGATCGCGGCATTGTTGCCGGCTTCGAACTGCGAGCGGATGCGGGCGCTGGCGCGCTGCTCGCGCTCGGCGAGATCGGCCTCGCGCGCTTCGAATGCCAGTTGCTCGGGCGTCTTGTCGGTCATGGTGGTCGGCTCCTTTGCCTCGAAAACCGTGTGGGTCGTGGTCGGCTGCTCGGTGGCGTACACGATTGCGTCGGCCGGCGCACCCTCCGCGACAAGGCCGCCATCGGCGGTATATGCCAGCCGCGATCCTAACTCGCTTTGCAGCGACGCCATGCCGGGGATGCCGGGCGCGGCACCGCCGAGCAGGCCGACATGACGCGGCGACCACTTGCCAGGACGCGGGTTCGCTTCGTGATCGGGGTGAAAGAACGCCATGCTGCGGTCTAGCCATTCGCCCGACTTGATGCCCTCGATCGCCTTGTCGGTCAGCGTCGCCACCTTGGCGAACAGGCGATTGCCCTCCGCGCGGAAGCCGCCGATGCCGCCCGCTGCCGGGGTGTCGCTGGTCGGATGGCCGAAGCACAGGGGCACCGGCTTATCGGCGCACTCATACGTCGCCACCTCCGCCAACTGCTCGGCGGTGATGCCACGGGCGGCCGGGGTGCCGCAGCGAAATACCTCAATCTCGGTTTCGATCATGGCCGCAGGATTTACCCCGCGCGCGATAGGGCGGAAAGGGTACATTATTGGAGGCGATTGCGACATTGTTGTGAAAGGGGCTTGCAATGGTCGTGATAGGGTGTATGTAATGTGCATCACGCGAAAGGATGTCGATTATGCCAGCCCCAGACCAAGCCGAAGTCAGCCGATCAGAGCGCCAGCTTAACCGGGGCTGGGCAGAGGCCAATCCAGAGTTGTTCACTAGATACGTGTTCGATTTTTTCACCGCTTATCCCGCGACCGAATGGCGTCACCATATCGATTTGCATCGCGGCAAAGGTCAGGTGGTTTTCATCGCCAACAGACGCGAAGAGCCATTCGTTGCTGAGCGGGACTATCTTATCGAAATTGGCATGAAGTGATAGGCGCGGCGGGGGCAACCCCGCCTGCCCCCAGACGGCCGGTGCGATCGGCCGCGAGGATGGCATCAGCCCATGGAGAAGCGCCCATGTTCGTTACCCGGAAAACATACGACGCCGTAGTGCGCGAGCGTGACGAGGCCTTGGCCTTGATCGCGAAGATGCGCCGCAACGCTGAAATCAGCGTCAACGCCAGCAATATCGTTATCGCTGGCCACGCTGACACGATCCGACATCTGGAAGGCGAGTTGCGACGCGCATACGTGCATGACGAACGCGGTCGAATTAAGCGCCATCCGATGAACAATGGACGGAGGCACCCATGACCGCCGCAGAACGCGCCTATTTCACCAGCGAACCCGTCGCGCACGTCGCCCGTTATGACGAGGTGCGCCGGCTCGCGCGCCGACAAGCGGAGTTCCGCGCGGCTCATGCGGCGCACGTTCGCCGCGATCCGAGGAGTGGGATGCAATGGCTCTGATCCGCAAGCGACGCCGCCGGTGGGGCGGCATGTACGGCGATACGCATCGCGGGTTCGTCGTGTACCTGCTCGGCTTGCCGATCTGGCGGCGCAAGGTGCGGCTGTGAGCGCGCGGTGCATCGTGTGGCGCGACGTGGTGACGCGCGAGGTTCGGCGCGTTCCCGGCGGGAGCCGTGAGCATCTCAAGCTGACTTGCGGCCATATGCTGACGCGCTCGCTCGGCTTGAAGCCGACGCAAAGGATCATCTGCCAGGAATGCACGTCCGCATTGAGCGTCAGACAGCACGAAGACGCGCTTGCCGCCCTGCGCGCGCTGCGTGACTGCGGCACGTTGCTGGTCAGGACGGAGCATATCGGGCTGTTGCGGCTCTACGGCGCAGGCCTCGCCAACATCCGCCCCTATGGGAAGCGCGGCGACGACGCGGTGATCTATCAGCTTAGTAACGAGGGCAAAACCATCGCCGCCGAGGTGCTGAAATGATCCGATACGTGATCACGGAGTTCCCCAACGGCGAAGGTGTGAACCTGTCGCGGGAAGGCGATTGGGGCGGCCTCCGCTTCGTCGACGCCGCGACCGCCCGCGAATATGCCCGGTGCGACGCTTCACCCCATCCGTACATGATCCGGCAGCATACCGCGCGCCGCAATAGGAGTGACTGACATGCTTGCGTTCCTGCTCGCGATGACCGCGCAGCCCGAGATGACCGACCTGCACGCGGCGGTTGCCCGATATCAGGCCATGGCGTCCCAGGCGATTGCGACCGGTGATACGTCATGGATGCCGAACGCCACGGTCAACGTCTGCTCGATCGCATATCGCTACACCCTGACGCGCGGCGACGGCGCGGCTGCGGATATCGTCGCGAGCTACAACGGCCCCAGCGCCGACCGGCTCAAGCTGTCGTGCATCGTCTACTTTCAGGAGCATGTGCAATGAGCGATTATCGTGGCCGTGAACCCGTGGATGCGCCTCGGGTGATCAACTTCAACTGGTGGCTGTGCGCCGGCATCATCGGCGCGTGGATGACGCTCGGCGTTGCCGTGTACGCCGTCTGTGTTGCCCTCGGTCTGGCGTTCCGGTGATGGCTAAGACCATCGGGCAGCAGGTGCGCGAGGCGTTGCAAGAGGCGGCCGGGCGCAGTCTATGCGAGCGGGAGGAGTCGGCGATGCTGGTCCTGTCGGAACGGCTGACGGAGGCCGGGGCGCGGCGGTTGCGGGCGTTGATCCGGTGACAAAGCCGCAACGCCGGCCTCCGTGCATCGCCGCCCTTGTCACGGGTAATGCCGCTGGTCGGGTCGCAACTTATCAGCCCGGCGGGGTGTGCTACGTGCTTGAGGCGTCACGTTCACCGCTAATCGTGTTCGCAACACTCGACATGCTTATCGACAGGCGAATTTCATGATCACCACCCTCGCCTGTCGCTGCGGCTTTCGTGAGGAGGTGCGCGCCGATGTCGCCCGCCTCGACTGCACCGAATGCCGCGCGCCGGGCGGGCTGGTGGCCTATGCGCCGCGCTGGACGCCCCCAGCCGGCGCGGGCCGCCTCCTCACACCGGCGGAGGCCGAGCGTGTCGCCGAGGTCAGCCGGCGGCGACGCGTTCTAGCGTGACCAGCGTCATGGCGCGGACCAGCGGCGAGCGCACGGCGGCGGTGATCCGCACGGCCTCGCCGTCGATCGTGCCATCTGCCGGCAGCTTGGCGCGGGACGGCGCGGTGCCGACATACGCCCCCGCCAGCGTGTCGCCCTGCTGCTCGATCGACATCAGGCCGCTGTAGAAGGGGAACTCGGCCTGCACGCGGCGGCCATTCTCGACGGTGCCCTCGATCATTTGTTCGTCACCCGGATTTTCAGCGTCCGTTGCTTGATGCGCGGAGGCGTGTTGGTGGTGGTGATGGTCAGTTCGATCGGGAGCGTCACGCCCTGACCGTCGAACGCCGTCGACTTCTGCTGCGACGGGTTGACGTTGAGCCAAAAGGCAAGCGTGCGATCGGCAAGCCGGGTCGCGTACTTGCCGTTCTCCGTCTCCTTCTCGACGATCGTTAGGCCTGCCGCCGACGCTTCCAGCGGAAGGGCAAGGGTGTAGCTTGCCACCTCCTCGCCGGCCTGGAGAACGTCGCCCTCCAACGGCCCCTGCGATATGGCGATATAGAAGTCGAGCAGATCGACAGGCTCGATCGTGCCGAGGTCGAGCGCGGTTGATGGAATGGGCATTCAAACCTCCTGCATCATGCGGTGATCGCCACGCTGTCCTGATAGGCTAGGGCCTTGGTATAGCCCTTGTCACCGACCAGAACGAGGTTGACGCCCAGCTTCTTGTTCACGTTCGCGCTGGTGAGCGCCAGCGACCATCCCGATTGCCCGGAGATAGGCACGCCGTCCAACGTCCACTGGATTTGGTACGATCGCGTGTTGAAGGCCGGCGGCACGTCCAGCGTGACGGTCTGCCCAACGGCGCGGGTGCCGAGGATACGGATGTTCGCGCCGTAGCGGAGGTAGGGCGGGAACACGCCATCGTAGGCGTCGAGATAGGCGTCCATCTTCGGCGCTTCGGAACGCGGCTGGCCCAGATACTCGATCAGCCCCCACGCGCCGGATTGGCTCGTCGCGATCATCGAAATCCAGTGGTAGTGGTAGAACGGCACGGTGCGGCCGAAGCCATGGATGCGCTGGAACTCGCTCAGATAGTAGCCGTACAGCGCCTTCATCTCGGGCGAACGCTGGCGGCGGCGAGCATTGGCGATGTCGCTGTCAAGCGCGTGCTGCCCGACTTCGTATGTCTCGACGGCGATGCCCTTGGGTGCGGCGATCTGCTTGTGAGCGGCGACCACCTCGATTTGCGCATTGATGTTCTTGTACGCGCCTTCGATATAAACCGCGTCGTCAGGTTGATCGAAAGTAGGGTAGAAATAGGGCGCGATGAACACGGCACTGATCACGTCATTGGTCATGCCGGGATAGTTCAATATCTGCGCCGTCACCGAAGAATTCGCGGCCATCGAACCCATGCCGGTCCTGACCTTCGAGCCAAACGCTTGCTTGAGCGCGGCGAAGATCGGGCGGGCACGGTAGCACGACTCGTCAATCGACTGAGCCAGAATGTTCGTCTCGGTTGTGCCGCGATAAACAGCCCATGCGCCGTACCAAAGCGAGCCGGGGAAAGCGAGGTTGAAGGCCTCGTTGCCGTGTTCAGCGCGGCAAGTCTTTCCTGTCACGTCGGTAACGACCTGAATGGCGCGAGTAGCGAAATCAGGCGTGCAGTTGACGTGCAGATTGACATACGGCTCAAGGTTCGCCCGCTTGAATAGGTCTGCCAAATCTTCAAACGTCACTTTCGCCGGGTCCGCGTCGACGCCATCGCGCAGATAGGTGCGGGCCATCGGTGGGATGGTGTCGGCGGGAACGTCATATTTCCCAATATCGAAGATTTCGACCATGGATGGCGTGGCGCGCATCAGGTCGATAACGCTTTGCACCGTGCCTGCGGCCGGCGGTGTGATGATGACGTTGCGATCATCAATGGTGATCGATCCGCCGCCCGAGGCCGCGAGGATCGTCACGCTCCACAAGTTGCCCTTGCTGCCGTACCAGTGCCGGTTCGGCAGATACTTGGCGATGAACGTGTGGGACGCATAGGGGCGTATGCGAAGCGGCAGGCGGGCCGTCGCGCTGCTCGTCGGAATGAAGATGCGAGCATTGCGTGGGAATAGGCCAAGCGGCGTCTGACGGCGGTTCTTCCATTCGAGAATGCCGTTGTCAAAACCGGTGTAGTAGGAATTGACCCCCAGCAGGTCCATGAACCGCGTGAACTTCCACTGCGATACGGCGGTTACGAAGGCCGGGTGCCACGTCGTCTGATCGATGTACGGGCCGCCACGGGTGGCGATCTCCGAACACCAGATGTTGCGTACCGGGTTAGAAGGGTTCCACGCCGATTTCGGCACGCTGACATAGAGCGCGTCGGCATTGGCTTTGAGGTTGAACTCGATCGAGCTTCCGGTGCGGACCTGATTGCTGGTGTTGCGCGAAAGATCGGAAATGGTGACGCTTGCCGGGTCGCCGTCCCAGCTCAAGCGGACAAGGCAATCCTCGGCTACCGGGTCCATCTTGATCAGGTAGGCATTTACGCCGTCTTCGAACGAGAGGATGTTACCGGTCAATGTGTCGATATACGGCGCGTTTGCCTCACCATATCCATCTTTCCCGTACCCATCCCCGCGCCAGTAGGTCGCCGCCAAATTGTTGCGAGGCCGAGGATGCCCGGCGACATTGATGCCCCAAGTCGTCTTGTCGGTGACGACATATTCAGTCGGCAAGGTAACCGCGCTATTGCCCCGCTGAACGATGGTGATGGGGGCAGTGGTCCCAGCCAACTGCGCAGACACTGACGTGTCAGGAATAGTGATCTTTGCCCGGCCAGGGCGCAGGTTTTCGGCAAGGCTGCACGCCACAATTGAGCCATCCGGTAGGCGGGCATCCCACCCTTGGATGCGTTGCCCGACAGCGTTGGAGTATGCGATATGGATGTCGGCACCGCGCCCTGCGAAGTGCGGTTCCACCGCCAGAATGCGGAGGGGAGCGCCACCGCTGGAAGAGAACGTCGTCTTGATGTTGTCCGTGCCGCCGCCCTTCACGTAGCGCGCGAAGCGGCCGGGTCCGCCAGGAAACATGGTCTTGACGACTTCGGCGACGATGCGATGGACCTGCACGTCGTTGATGAAAAACAGGATCACCCCTTCGTCATCGCGGTATTGCGCGGTGAACCGATCTTCCTTGGTGAGCGGCTTACCGTAATTCATCACCGCGTTCGCACCGGGCAGGAGCGTCCATTTGCCACCGACCGGGTAATAGAACTGCTTGTATTGGCTGTTGCCGATGTTGTCGACGCGCAGCCCGGACGAGGGCGTGACGCTGCCGATGTCGCAATACATGTACAGGGTGCCGGCATGGTTCAGCGCCCCGGTGTCGCCATCGACGGCCGCTGCGGTGGCGAACGTGCCGAAGATGCTTTCCAAGTCCTGCCACCCGGTATCGGCGACGACCTGCGGGCCGACCGTGCGGACGATCGAGGGATTGGAAATGACGGTGACGGGGGCCGGCACACCCGCCTCAAGGGCGGTGACGCGCTTCTCGTCCGCCGTGATTTGCGCTTCCTGCGCTGCGATCGTCAATTCCGCCGCATCAAGCGCCGCCTTCCATGCGGCCTCGGCGGCGGTCAGGGTCGCGGAAAGATCGAGTGCCATATGCAGTCCTTCAAAAAAGGTGGGCGAGGCTAAGGCCGACCGGCGACTTGAGGAAACAGGGCGGCATAATGTGCCGCCCATACTCCAGAAGGTTCAACGAGAAGCGCGAAAATTTTGTCATGTGATGCTGAATTCGGTGACGACTGCTGCGTTCAGGTAGGCAAAACCGCTAGCCGTCCCGTTGATTGTTCCCTTGCCCCAGCCAACATTGATCACACCACCGGACGGCCTGATCTTCAAGAAAGTGACTGTGTTCGCGGTATTATTGGAGGCGTCCAACGTCTGAGTGTTACCGTTGATCGTGAATGCCGTGAACCGACCAGTCGTAGCACGCGACGAGAAGAGCGTGACGTCATATGCCTTCGCGTCGTCGAGGCCACCAAATACGTGGTTCGCCGGCGTGTCGCTCTGGTGGAACCAGTACGATGTCATCACAGCATCGGGGTAAACGCCACTATTGTTGCCGGTCGTAGCGCCCGTGTTTGCTGCCCCGCCCGTGGTGCTGGGAACTCCCGACACAGTTTCATAATCCGTCCAGCCGGTGCTTGCACCAGCAGGAGTGACGACAGCGGTAGCCGTTGGATTGGTGGATACCTTGCGGTTGTTCCAGCCAGCCACCGCCGGGTTAGTGTCGACGTTGTCCCCGCCGTAATTCATTTGGGCTGATTTGCCCGTCGCGGTGTAGGTCGGCGTCCCGCCGCCAGACCCAGAGGCACTGACAGCGATGGTGACGTTAAGCGTCGCGCTGGTGCCGCCGCTAGTCACTGTGATTGTGCCAGAATAACTGCCAGCCGGAACGGTGTTGCCGGCCGCTGCCGTAATGCTGCCAGTGGCAGTCGAGAACACAAGCCCGCTAGGCAGCGAACCGCTGAACGAGAAGACCTTTCCGCCATCCCCGCCGGACGTAGTCGGCACGAAGCTATACGCCGCGCCGGAGGTCATTGGGCCAGGCGTGCCACTGATCGTGACCGGCGTCACTGTCGCTCCGCTGACCGCAAGCAAATCCTCGCTCGGCTCTGCGAGGAGGGGCACAGTCCCGTTGTCCTTGAGAGCATTTGGGTCAGACTGCCCTGCCTGCGAGGTCAGCGGGTTGGTGTAGAAGTCGATTTTGCTGACACCGGTCGGGTGGGTCACACGCACGACGGTCGGCGAAACTCGCGCCCCGGTGACCGTGCCGGTAATCTGAGCGCCGCTGCTGTCATAGACGCTAAACCCGAGCGCACCGCTTGTGGGCGTGAAGTCGTTGCCGTTGCCATGCTGGAAAGTAACGTCTGTGGTCGTATCGGTAACGCGTGCTGCGCCAACCGTGCGAGGGCCACGGACCTGCGCACCACCAGAGAAGAAGGCACTGAGCTGTAGGAACGCGCGATCGGCGAACGTGTCGTAAGCCGTATCTTGAACGTGGACTCCGTCATTCGTCAGGAGGTCAGATTGATTGCAAAAGATGCGGACGAACGGATCATTGTTAATGATCGTCATCTCCGCTTGGCGCACATAACGCACCTCGGGCGTGAAGCTCTTATCCTGTGTGATGCCGATGAAAATCATCAGGTTGCTCTGCCCAGATCCACTGCGGATCTTCGCAATCAGTGACCGCAACAGAGCTAGGTGAGACGCTTTGCTTGCGGGCACACCAGTGTTGATGTCGTTCCAGCCGACTTGCAGCCACAGACAATCGACGCCACCGGCCGCCTTTATAGCGTTGGTTAGATTGGTGAGGAGATTGTTGGAATTAGCCTCCCACCCTGCGAGGGTCGTGCCGCCGGCCCCCCGAGTAACGAACTGAACATTTCGCCCGAACGTGTCAGCTAGCTTCTTGCCGAGACGCTGGCCGAAGCGGCCAGTATCAAGTTGGGCGAAGTTTGTGCCAGTGTCGGACGACGTTACACGCGGGTCTGAATTATCGGTGCTGCCGTAAAGCGTGAAGCCGTGTTGAGGCGTGCTTGAACCGGCTGCGGCAATCTTCATAGGCGCAGTGGTGGCCGCTGCGATCGTCACGTTCGTCGGCATGGTCGATGCACTGCCGCTGCTGTCCGTAACGGTGATGACAAGGCCGTTCATGGTGCCTGCGACAGTCGGCGTGCCGGTAATCGCGCCCGTGGTCGTGTTGAACGACAGGCCGCCGAGCAGCGTACCCGACGACATCGTAAACGCCTTGGTGCCCGAACCGTTCGCAACGGTCGGCGTGAAGCTGTATGCGCTTCCCACCTGTCCGGTCGTCGGCGGAGTGCCGGTGATCGTCACCTTGTTGACGTTCTCCAGCGCAGAGATGCGCGCCAAGGCGCTGCTCAAATCGCTTTCCAGCTTGGAAATGCGAGCGCGAGACGTTGGATCGCCACCGATCGCGTCGATGATGGCGCTGGTAACTTCGGTCATGCGTTGGCTCCATAGGTCAGCGGCTCGCCCTGATAAGTCAGGTTTTGCCCTTGATAGGTCAGGACGTTCGTGGGGGCAGGCGGATTTTCCAGATCATCGATCCGCTTCCGCAGCGCGGCAAGGCCGGTCGTCTCGCTGCTGACAAGGCCCACCACCGCGTCCAGAAAGCCGGAGAAGCGTTGCGCGTTCACCGTTACCGTGTCGGTTGGGCCATATGCGGGATCGTCAGCCAATTTGCGCCTCCAATGCTGATACTCGTTTCTCTAGGGCTATGCGCCGATCGCGAACCGCCGCGCTACGGTCGCGCAAGGCGGCCACGCGCGGATACAGCGGCACGTAGATGGCAGGTTCGCCGGCCACGACCGCCGAGGGCAGTGTCGACGACGCCAGGGTGTTCTTGACCGTGTTGATGCTTGGCAGCGGTGGAACCATGATGTCGCCGAACAGCGTTCCATCCTTGCCCACCTCGTAGAGCGTGAACGATCGGGCTTTAGGGGCAAGGGCCATCGTGGTTCCTCCGTTGCGGCCTTTTCGCCTTTTCCGCGCCGCGCCGCAATGGCTCTATCGGCGCACGACTTGCCGCACGTTACGGCTGATCTCGTCCAGCGTGCGCCCGCTGATCACCGCGTCCCATATGTCGCGGCCGGCGCGTTCGGTCTGGATCGGGTTGATCGGGGGCAAGCCGGGAAGGCGGGGCTGCGGCGTGCCGTCCGATGCGGTCGGCCGGTTTGTCTCCTCGACCATTTCCGCCAGTTGCTGCCCGATCGGTGCAGCCGGCGGGGCGAACACGGGCGGGCCAAGTCGCTCGATCCGCCATGCGAGTTCATCTTCCGACGTAATGCCGTCGCGGTAGCGGGCGAGCTGGGAGCGCGACATTTGTCCGACGCTGCACCGGCAGTTGTGGACGATAACGCCATCTGCGGATACAACGCCCTCCTCTGTCTGAAAGTCGTACACATGACCCGCAAAATCGAACTGCCGAACCTCGACTACCTCGTCGAGCAATACTGCGCTGGAGTGAGCGTCAAGCAGCTCGCCGAACAAGCCGGCGTCAGCCGCACAGTGATTAGCCGCCAATTCAGCGAACAAGGCATCGTCCTGCGTGGTCGTAGCGAGGCGGAAAAGATCAAGTGGCAGGCCATCAAACAGACGCCGGGTGGCGTGGAGCGGCAATGCCGGCGGGCGTGGCAGGTCAGCCGTGACCGTGACGCCGATGTTGAAGCGCGGTTCCGCATCGCCGCCGCCGCCGGAGACCGGTCGATGGCCGGCGTCGCCGCTGAAATCGGGGTCAGCAAGTCCGAGGTGGCGCGCCTGTCCCGCGTGACCGGCATACGTTTCCCGAACGCCGTTCTGAACCGCGCCAAGGCGACCGAGGGCGTTGTCGGCTCCAAGTGCAGTCCCTACGAGGACGTTCTCGCTGCCCACCTTGGCAACGCATTCCTGCGCCAATTTAGGGTCGGCGAACACAATGTCGATTTCGCCCTGCCCGACTGCCGATTGGTCGTTGAACTTGAACGCAACGGGTTCAGCAACGCCAAGAGCATGAAGCGAGAGCGCCTGGAAAAGATCATCGGCGCGGGGTGGCGCATTGTCATCCCCACTGAATACGTCGAGGTTACCGGTGACTACGCCGCGATGGCGCAATGCGTGATCGCCTACGCGAACATGCTCCGCCATGACCCAGCCACGCCGGGTCAGTATCGGGTGATCCGGGGTAACGGACAGCCGGCTACCCGACGCCATGACCACTTCGACGGCCTTGCCCGAATGCCAGCGCCGGATGCCTGCTTTTACCGCGCCCTCGATCCGCGTGCCGGGTAGGAAGCACCGGAACCCAAGCGGGGGCCAGTAGGTGCGCCAGAATGGATGGCTGACCGGCAACACGATGCCGTCCCAAGCGCGGTGATCATCTTCGCTTTTCGGGGGGTGGCGCACGCGGCTATCACCGACCGTGAACGCGCGCAGGTATGGGAACATGCCCTCGCTTGCCTGGACGTGGTTCCAGCGCCCCGCCGCGCGCGCCAGCCGCAGGTTCGTGTCGTAGATCAGCCGCACCCGATTGCCGATCTTGCCCTCGTCGCCGCCGAGCCACCCCTTTTCCTTGAGGATCGGCATGACCAGCTTCGCGAAGTCCTGCTCGCTCCCGCTGCGCTCGACCACATCGACCATGGCATAATACAGGTCGTCGGCGATGTCGGTCCCGGCCGTCTGCGCGGCGGTGAAGGCGCGGGCATATTCGTCGCTGCCGATTTCGTCGAACATGCCGATCGCGCGCGGCTCCTTGCCGAGCAGCCATTCGAGGATGTCGGGTGCCGCCAGTTGCAGCGGATAGAGCGTGGCGGGGGATCGCGTGGGCATGGCTCCAGATACAGCAACGGCCCCACCGTCGCCAGTGGGGCCGCGTATCTGGTGGGGTGGGGCGCTCTCGACTCGCCTATCAGGGTGCTTCCCCGATCCGGACCATGCGGTTGATCAATCCGCCCGGCCACTCCGTGGCACCCGCCACCCTGCAATCGCATCACCGATCACCACAGGGCAGCGAGTTGCGCCGTGTTATGGGGGCGGCGTCCCCCGGTCAAGTCAGCAGGTTCGGTTTTCGCCGGGCTGAGGCGTACAATCGTCCTGATTGGGCGGGGAATGCGTAGGCGTCGGCGCGGGCTGGGGCCGCTTGTCGTCGCAGGCAGCGACCATCGAAACGGCGAGAATGAGGAGCGCAAAGGGGAGGCGCATCGGTCTGTCTCCTGTCGCGGGGTGCGACGTGGGGACGATGCCTTGCCGGGATGCGATAGGCAAGAGAAAGGCCGCATCCAAGGGGGGAGGATGCGGCCTAGGAGAAAACATGCATACGAGAGGAAGGCTTCTATGCGCCCGCCAGGGTCAGCCGTCAACCCGATCTTCCAGCCCGATAGCCGCCGCGCCGCGCTCCGCCAGCAAGGGCAGTGCCAGCGCCTTCGCCAGTGCGGACGGATCGAACCGCTCGACCGCCTCCAGCAACGCGATCCGCGCGCCTTCAATGGTGGTCACGCCTTGCATGTTGCCGCGCATCGCGTTGCCGATCGCTTCGAATAGCGGGGAGGCGTCGCCGGCTGAGGCTTCGATCAGACGGTCGATCGCGTCTTGATCCTCGGCGGAGAAGGCGTGGAACAGCGAAGCGTCGGGTTGCTCTTCGGCCGGTTGCTGCCCCGTCTTCGCCGCCACAAGCGCCGCATCCCGCGCCGCCTGCTCCTCCGTCGAAACGCGATCCACCTCGTAGCCGTCGCCGTACACCTCCGCGACGCTTTCCTCGGTCCGCTTGATGCCGATGCCGTTTAGCTTCACGTCGCGTTCGGCGACCGTGGACATATCCTCGGCGTCGTCCAGCACGCGATAGACCGTCGGCGGGGCCACGTCGGGTCCATGGTTCCAGAGCGTGACCCACCGCGCGAACGTCCGATTGATCGCTTCCGAAATCAGGTCGCTGTCCGCCTTGACGATCTCCGCCTTGACGCTGGCGTGTTCGGTCGCCTGATTGTTGTTCAGGCCCGACGACACGCCCTTAGTGGTGCCAGCCTGCCCCAGCACGACGCGCATGGTGGCCTCCTCGGCCCACTTGACCATTTCGTCATACGACGCCGCGCTCGATCCGCTGCGGGTCGCCTCCATGATCTTGATGCGCTCGTTCTTGAGCGTGCCCTCGGGCAGCAGAACGGCGCTATCCCGGCCGACCGCGACCGCCGCCTGTAGCAATTCGGCCTTGCGCTTCTGGTCGCCCTTCTCCGCCTCCGTGAACTCGATCGCGACGGTCGGTTGCCCCAGCTTCTCAAGGAACAGGGACCAGAACTTCAAGCCAGCGCGCTTGAAGAACACGGGCCAATAGAGCCAATGCCCCAGCCCCAGGCCATAGAAGGCGAAGTCGTGCGTGCCGCCGGTGCGGACGGTCAGGAACTTGTTGGGCAGCAGCGTTTCGCCCGACAGCCCGCCGCCGACGCGCGACACCATCCGCAGTTCGCCCTTAAGCGTGAAGCCGAACCAGCGGCGATCAGGGATCACCACGTCATCAAGCCACACGATCGGGCGGCCGTCGTGATCCTTCGTCGTCCAGATCGCCTCCGCCACCGCATAGCCGAAGAACACCGCGTAATGCAGCAGGCCGGTGATGCGGTCGAACCCCACCTGCTTGAGCATGTCACGGAATTGCTCGGCCGCCAGCTTGGAGCGCGCGTCATCCTTGTCGCCCGGCGCGACCTCCCAATCCCGCGACGTGATCGCAAGCCGGCGCTGTTGCAGCGTCGAGAACACGGTGTCGTCGGACAGAAGCTGCTCGTAGAGCTTCAAGCCCTCCGCGCCCTTGAGCAACATCGGATCGTCGTTCTGCGCCAGCGCGTCCATCCAATAGGACGGCAGGAACGACAGCGCATCGGGCCGCGACTGCATCTGCGCCAGCGTCGGCGTTGCGTCGTCGTCGGACGGTGAGCCGGCCTTGGTCGGCACCGGGAAGCTGACCACGTTGCTTGCTGCGAACTCCAGTCCGCGCGCGCTGTTGCGGCGGCCGGTGCGATACTGGTCGGGAGAAGCCATCAGAACGCGAACCCCTGCGATGTTGAGCCGATAGAGCCGAAGCCCGCGCCGCCATTATCGCGCGTGTCGGGTTCCCTGTCACGCTCCACCACGCCGAGGGTTTCGCGGCGGCCGATGCTGGCGCTTTCGAACTCGATCACGCGCGCGCCTGCCAGCTCGTTGAAAGCGTCGGATGCTGCGTCGACCTGATCGTCGAATGCGCCGGCCGGGAAGGTGCAGAGTTCGTCGAGGAACGTCCCAATCCAGTCGTCGACATACTCGTCGGGCGAACAGCTATTGACGAGGTAGATGTGACCATATTCGGCCTGGATCGCCAGCGGCTGCGCGCGCGCCGCCTTGTCGCCCCGCCCCGTCGTCACCTGCGGCTTTAGCGGGTAGCCGGCAAGCGCCGCGACGTAGCTTTCGACCTGCGCGACGCCTGCCTGTCCAGGGTCTTGCGGAATGCGGATCGTGGTGCCGACCGGATCGCGCATGGCGCACGACTTGACCAGTTCCTGCACCTGCCCCGGTGACTGCCGCACCCGCTCCACGTCGAAGATATAATAATCGCGGCCATGGCGGGCCATCAGCAGGCCGGCGGTCCAGTCCGGTGCCTTGCCCGGCTTCTCGCGCGACCCGGCGAAGTCCCACGCGCGGCAGAACGTCAGGCCCGCCTTGGGCGCATCCTCCGGCCCGATGATCTTGCCGGCGAACCATGCGCGCTTGAACATGCCGCCCTCGCGCGCCGTGGGGCGCTGCTGATACTGGCCTGCCCAGGCGAAAGACCCCATCCCCTTCAACTCGACATCGACGATCGCGCGCGGGAACCGCACCGGATCGATCAACTCGCCGTCGTGCGAACGCGGATCAGCCCAGCCGATTGCCGTCTCGCAACGCCGCTCCGGTTCGAACTCCATGGGGATCATCAGATGCACGTAATCCTTGCGCCGCCGCAGGATTTGCCCGCTGATATCGTCGGCATGCAGCCGCTGCATGATCACCACCAGCGCGGATCGGGTCTGGTCGTTCAAGCGGTTGGTGCCGCCCTCAATGAACCGGCGCGCGGCGCGGAGACGGTCGGCCTCACTCTCGGCCCCCTCGACCGAATGCGGATCGTCGACAATGAACCGATCGCCGCGCTGTCCGGTCAGCGATCCGAATGACACGGAGACGCGCGAACCGGTATCGGTGTTGGAAAGCCACTTCTCTCCGGTGCGGTTCAGCGTCACGTCAGGCCACAGCGCCCGATACCAATCCGACAGCATCAGGTCGCGGCTCTTGATGCTATCGCGCACGACCGCCGTGTCGTTGAACGAGGTGGTCAGGTAGCGCATCGCGCGCATTCCCTTCGGCCCCCATTCCCATGCCGGCCACAGGACAGACACGATCATGGACTTTGAGGAACCGGGCGGGACGTTGATCAGGAGGCGGGTAATCCGGCCATCCGTCACCGCCTCCAGATGCTGGCAGATGGCCTCGATATGCCACCCGTGGACGTAAGGGGTGGACGGCTCCAGAACGTGCCACGCTTCACGCACGAAGCCCGCAAGCGTTGAGCAGCGGGCGCGAATGCCTTCGATGTCGTTCGCCAGCCGCTCCGCTTCGGCGTCCTTGCGTCGCCTGTCGCGTTCAGCCCTGATCGCCGTCAGGCTCGGGATCGCCAATGCCGGCGGTGGCGCGGTCGATGATTTCGCGGGCGCGTTCAAGCTGCTCAAGCTCCTCGTCTGTCATTTTGGCGAGCGCCGCAGCGTCCACGACCTCGCTCTGTACCTTGCCGCTATGCTCCACTTCGCGCTTGTCGCGCCACTCGATCGGATCGGCATTTTTCAGCGCGTAGAAGCGCGCGCGGGCGATCGCCAAACTTTCGGTGGTCATCATGTCCTTCTCAAGGCTGTATGTGCGCGCCGCCAACCCGATCTGACACGCCTCCTCGAAATCGGGGTGTGATTTCCGCCACCTATTGAGCGAGGTACGGGCTACTCGGATGCTGCCGGCAAAGGCCCCGAAGGAGTAGCCCTTCGCCATGAACTCGATCACTTCGTCGCAATATTTCGGATCATAGAGGGTCGGGTTCGGCATCGTCATATCCTGTTCGCAAGGCTGTCTCGATACCATGTAGGGCGGCCTCAAGCCAAACGTTGCTGTAGGAACCGGCGCGCACGGACGAGGCGGTGTTTGCCCAGGCGGGGCCTTGCGCGTCGATCGCATCGGCGAGAATGCGGCGCGCGGTGGGGGAGGGTTTCACTCCGCCCCCTGCGTCGGCTGCACCATCTCACTGTTCGACATGGGCGGTTCCTTGGCGGGCGCGGGCGCGGATCAGTGCGGCGGTGCGGCCACGTACGGCAGGACCACCAGTCCAGTCCGGTGACCAGCACGTCTCCTCACCGCCATCCAAACGGCGAGTGTAGATCACCTTCGTGCCTTCACTGTTCGAGCGACAGGCCGAATAGAGGTGATCTGCCTCAAACAGCGCCACCTCAATCTCCACGTCTATCGCGTTGTCGCAACCCTCCCCCGCATCCACGCGCGAGGCCAGCTCCATCAGATCAGTCATGGTGGTTTCCTTGGATGAAGTTGCGGACGGCGAGGCCGAATTCGGTGATGTTAATGCGATGGCCGAAAACGCGCTGCTGACGGTCCAGCAACCCGAGCTCGACCAGCTTTTCACCGGGTTTGTAGCCCGCGACAAACCGATAGCTCGCCTCGTTTTCGATTAAGAACCGCCGCTGCGCCTTGCTCAAGCGCCCCGCGATCTCGGCTACCTGCTGGGGGTCTGGCGGGGTCATGCGGTGGACTCTCGATAAGCGATGATATCGCTGTCATTCCCGCAAAAATGGGTCGCCTCGTGCCGCCATGCGGCATCTTGCCAGCCGCCTGCTCGCTGTTGCGGGTATGTGTCTCGCCGGGTGCGGATGTCGACAATAGCCTCCTCACTGACGGGCCGCTCCCCGCCCTCCCAATCGATCCAGCCGCTCACGCTCCCTCCCCCTCGGTCGCTGCATGGCCGGAGGCATCGCGCGCGGCTTCTGCATGTGGCTTGCACCGCCATGACCGCTTGTCGCCGATGGTCCGCGTGACGATCTGGCGATCGGGCGGGCAGTCTATGCAGCGGAACAGGTATTCGCCTGGCGCATACCCCCACGGGCGCAGATCGTCGGGATCAACCGTCGATGCATGGCCGGTAGCTGGGATGCTGGCCTTCGGGGTGTAGGCGACTATTCGGCTTGGCGATCGGCTAGGGTGATGATCCCAAACATTGCCATCTCCCATCTGCTCATTCTCGAGCAGCACTTCGCCACCATCCCAATCATTCGGCGGCCCATTCCCGCCATGCCATGGCTTCATGCCCTCCGGTATTGCCTCCCCCGTAGCTGGGATGGTCGGGGCGGCTGCGAGGGCGGCGCGGGCAACGATGCGCTTGGCGATGACAGTCAGCTTTGCACGATTGACCGTGACGTAATCGTTGGCGTCGAGGGCGGCATCTTCCAGTTCGAACGACAGTTCGTGCACGAGCTGTTCGACTGCATCATCGCTCCAATTCGCTACAGCACGGCAGCTATCATTCGTGCCGGGAATGGCCTCCGCCATCGCTGGGTCAGTCGCGGGCGGGAGGGAGGCGGCGTCGTCTGGGAACAGCGACAAGCGCAACCCCCAATCCTCATCGCCATCACGCAGTTGCTCGGAAAGGTTGGAGGCGATCGCACTTGCCATTTCCGATGTAATCTCGCCGCATGAATGGAAAAGCGCGGTTTGCAAGCGGTCGGTCATTTCATCGCCCGTCGCCTTAAACCTTCGCTCCCCAGCCCCGCTCGCGGCTTCGGCGGTGGCGAGAGCCTTTTCAGCCATGCCCGCGATGAGGCTTAGCGCCGTCTCGGCATCCGCTTTGGTGCGAACGGTGCCTGACGCCGTGTTGAAGATCGTGCGGAACGCTGCCCGCGCCCGCGCCTCTGCGGCATCGGTGGTCGTGTGGGTCATGATACGTCTCCCTTGGTCGGGGCGAGGGCGGCGCGGATGGCGTCCGCAGGTGTGTCGCCCCAACCTTCTGCCGGCCGCGCCATCGTCATTGGATTGAACACGCGCGCTTTAAATTGCGACGGGTCGGCACCTTCACCATCATGCCCGAGTTGCCAGAATGCTTCGTCAGGAATGCGAGAAACTGCTTCGTCAATCGAAAGCGCATTTTTCGGGCACTGACCCGGCTGACCGTTTGCCTCAGCATAGCAGACGCCATACTGCTCGCAGCCAACCCCCATATTGCACCGCTCGATCGTCTCCGCCTCCAGCGCCGACCGCAGATCAGCCGGTGCGCGGGTGTTGGCAAAGTCGAGGGCGTCTTGGATCGCCAGCAAATGCACCTGAGTATCCGGCAGCAGGTCCGATCCGCCTTCGATGTAATTTGCCGCCCCGATGTCGCCGTTGTCGCGATAGGCCTTCGCAAGGATTTGCCGGGGAGTCGGCAGCTTCTCATTCCCCATGGCGGGTCTCCTGACGGGCGGAGAGCGAGCGGAGCCGCATGACGTTGGCCTTGCGGCCTGCTGCGACCTTGGCGCGCTCGCGTTTGTGGGTGTTGCAGGTCGCGCGGCGTTGGCTGATGCGGCGCTTTGGCTTCTTCGTCTGGCGAGACGACAGGGAGCGGCGGATGTAGGCCAGATCATCGCGCGGGTCGCTCAGGACAAAGGGCGAGTTCATGCCCATCAGCGTTGCCGCCAGCAGGCCGACAGACCCGTAGCTCGGGCTATACTCTCTCACTTCGTCTCTCCCTGACGGGCGAAGGTGGCGGCTGCGCGTGCAGCCTCGGGCGTCCAGATTTTGCCATCTGCGCCCTGCCAAGACAGACAGCCGTCGCGGTGATGATCGTCGCCCCAGTCGAGCAACGACTCTTTGCCCGCCATGAATGCCGGGATGCGATCAGGATGGGCAGCGAGGTAGGAGACGATGACACCTGCCGTCTCGCTTCCGCCAACGCCGGCCTGCCAACCGATGGCGTGAGCATCCATCGCGATCTTCGCGATCACCTTGGCGTATGCAGCATCCAGCACATCGGCCACAATCTGAGGGGCGGTCATGCCCGTGCTTGCCGCTTTGCCGGAACCGTCTATATCGTTGTCTTGCATGATCGTCCTTTCGCTCGCGATCGTGTCAGGGCCACGGAGGGTTTGCGCTTCCCTTCCGTGGCCCTTTACTTAGCTGGTGTGATAGGGTTGCGCAAGGGGATACTTTGCGATGGAGAGGCCAAGCGGAAGCATGATGTCCTTGAGCGTTTCGCTGACTTCGTTGGGGAAAATTCCCCACCCTTCCGACCGCCCCAATGCGAACGTCTCGACCACTTCGGCCGCCGCGTCGAACTGCTCCTGCGTGACGAACCGTGGCGACACCACCACCGCCACCCTCGGCTTGGGCGTATGCTCGTCGATCGCCACGTCGAGGAAGTCGATCACCTCGGCCGGGTCCATACGCGCGACCAGCCCGAGCCGTGCGCCTGCGATCCGTTCGCCGAGTGCGTCCGACCGCTTCGCTTCCCGCCGGGCGTTCTCCGCCGCCGCATCGCGTTGCTGGAGCGCGTCGGCGAGCTGACGGGTCAGGGTCGCAACCTGCTCGCGCAACGCCTGCGCTTCCGTTTTCGGGTTGTCGTCGAGAATGCGGCGGACAGCGGCGACAAGAGCCGCGTCGTTGAAAGCCGGTGCCGTCGTCATATGCCTGTCTCCCGATAGCTTCCTGTCATGCGCCACTGTCCCTTGAGCAGAACAGCGCACTGACCATCGTCATAATCCGCGACCAGCATCCGCATCATGCCCCGGTCTGGATCGAACCAGCCGACTGCGTTGACGGGCTGGCCGAGCGTGTCGGGTGCGCCGTGTCGGCGCAGCGTTTCGGCG
>Ga0182233_1000008_pt1 | contig 32377 bp, 29 predicted proteins | sample G6R1MG_31_FD_129664 | JGI IMG/M metagenome (GOLD analysis project Ga0182233, IMG submission 129664) | Miscanthus phyllosphere microbial communities from Michigan, USA - G6R4_NF_07NOV2016_LD1 MG | ecosystem: Host-associated > Plants > Phyllosphere > Phylloplane/Leaf | place: USA: Michigan... | reverse complement strand
TACCTTCGTGATGCTGATCCAGCAGTGCGTCCTTGATAACGAACTCTCCTATGGACGTCGAAAGTCGTCCAACGTTGAATTCGCCGTTACGGCCGCTGATTGTACGTATGGCCAAATAGCCGGGCAGGGTGATCATGAGCTACTCCGGATTATCGGGCTGGCCGCGTATTTCGGTACCCGAAAAAAAAGCCCGAAGATTCGGGCTTGTTCGTGGTTTCAGGTTGACGACTGGGTCAGAAGAGATTGAGAGGCTGTTCAGCTCTAAGCGAAATGCAAAGGTAGGAATTGCCGTTCAGCGCATCCATCCGATGAAGTCTCAGTTCGAGCCAATGACGCCCCGAGCGGTCACCGTTGGGCAGAAAACGATAGATACCGAAGTCGATCTGAAGCTCATCGGGTTGCAGATGCAGCTCGCGATAGGCTTCGAGTACGACTTCGCCAAGACGAGTGCCGACCTCCGCAATGTGTGATGGTTGTTCCAAATGAACCGATTCTTTCCAGGCGGAAGGAGTCAGCACAACAGGCAGTTTCAGCAAAGTGGATGGCAAGTGATTTATGGTGATGGACATAGTAGTTCTCCAGGTGCGGGTAACCACCTGGCCCGACCGGGAGGTGAATTACCCGGTCAGGTTGGTTTTCGTTCTTGAGAACGTTTGGTTAGAGTCTTTCTGTTACAGCGGATGGGCTATCAGGATATATATCTATCCCGCACCATTCCCGAAGAGTCCAGTAAGACCTGAGGAGTGCAGCATCTTCAATATACGAGCTGTGGTCCGGTGTGAAATTCTCAACGTGGTCCAATAGGGCCAAGTCTTCGAGCTTGTCCAGTACATCCTCCCAATACAAACTGGAAAAGCGATCCGGCGGCGTATCTTTGTTCAAAACCTTTTGATAGATACTATCTTGAGTGTGTGCTTTTGAGATCAGCAAAGCGAGCTCAAGTCGCAAGGTTAGTCTATTAGTATTACTGTCCATAGGAGCTCCAATATAAGGGGCCCGGTCCCTTAAGGGTGGGGGCCTTAAGGGTAAAGTTGAAGGTTTTGTGTTAAGAAGTGATCACCATACCTGTCATTGCAAGAAAAGTGGCGACCAGTCCTCCTGCGCCGATCTGTGTCAGTAGTCGAGCGGAGAGCTGTTGTCCAAATTCCAGAAAAAATATGCTTAGCACTGTAAGCACGAGTGTAGCGATAGCGAATTTCATGAAGTCGTTACCTACTTTGTGGAGAAAAGAAAAGGCGCCTGGAGGGCGCCTTGAGGTTGTGAAAGATCTATCAAGCGGCTTGTTTATCCCCTTTTCCAGCGCGAGCGGGTTTCGCTCGTGTCGGCTTAGAGGGAGTAGCAACTGGAGCAGCTGTTTCAAATTGCTCAACAGGGGCCGGGGCCTCAGATTGAACTACTGGTGCTGTCTCAGATGCTGTGCTTTCAGAAGAGGCAGAGGCTTCTTCTTTCTGCGGAGCCTGGTAAACGTACTCACCTTCAACTTTGATCCAGGAAAGGTACAAGAGACGGCCTTTCAGGCTAGCACTTGTTTGCCCTTGCTTGGCACCACTGCTGTAGGTGAAAACATCAGCCCACATATCACCGACGCGGAAGTGCACAAGAACTTTCTTGCCGGCACCAACTGCTTCTTGGCAACGGCGAATCAGCTTGTCAGCTTCAGCGCCCACCACGTTGCAATCGATGTATGAATACTCAACCGAGTCTTTGCTGCCTTTGAGGGCAGCAATGGTGACAGCCATGAAAGGGTCACCCTTGCGAGGCTTTACTTCACGAATGCGGTTGAGATAGCCAATGCCGACCGTGTGCAGGTCGAAGTATTTGGTATCGTTGGTAGAATTGCTCATGATGTATCTCCAATTTTGAGTGTTCAAAGCGGAGATACACTTCGCCCAGGGGGAAGGTATTCCCCGCGTGGGTGGTAGAGCGAAATTTTACGACAATCAATGCATGAATCTGAAAGCAGTAAGCATAATGCCTACAGCAGCAGTCAGCATGACAGCCATACGAATGGTGAGTTTCAGTTCGAGTCGAGACTCAAGATTGTCGATGTCGGCTTTTGTCGCGAGTTGCATTTGCATATCCGACTCCAGAGCATCGACGACTGCAGTGGCGCGGTCTTCCGGAACATCGATTGAAATCAATGCTTGGTAAAGCGCAAGACTGCTTTTCATGAAGGTCTCCTGCTAAGCACGAGACCATCCCTACGGGAAAGGTCCCGATGGGGTGTGAGAATCATTATGCATCCATCAACCAGTTAAACTGGCTAACCGTTCGCGCTTCCGAATGCTTTGCGAACTGGGGGTTGGATTAATGCGTAGAACGCATCGTAGTCATGAAATCCAGACTACCTCGGGCATGTTGCTGACAACGTCAGCGGTACATGGCTTTAGAATCCTTCAAGGGAGATTCGCTTGTCAACCCTCCTGATAAAAAAAGCCCCTCAATGAATGAGGGGCTTGTCGGGGAGGGGAGTATCAAGCAATGAGCTGATCCAAAGAACCCATGACAGGGTCCTTAACTGATGGTTCAGCATTCTGCTTTTTGGACGCCTCAGGCACCTTCGATGCGCGAGATTTACGGGGTTTCTTCACCGGTTTGGTCTGAGCTTCTTGCGTATTAGCCTCATACCAATCATGAAGATTGATCCCTTTGCGACGCACTATGGCTGGAACGCTGCAGTAGTTTTCGCACTCGTCGTGGGTCATCGCAGGTTCAGGCATTCTCCTGCACTGCGCTGTTACCACATGGACTGCTGAAGGTCTTGGCTTTTGGTTGACCGCACGGATGCATTCACGCAATGCAGTGCCGACCATCACGCCAAAACGAAAGCTTGCTGTACTCATGGTGTTTCTCCAGGGAAATTGCGGAGAACACCGCCCGAGAGGGGAGTGATTCCCCGCTGGGTGAGTGACGCGTTTAGTGTGCATCCATCGGCGTTTAAATCACCGATCGTTCGCGCCTCCGGAAGCTTTGCGAACTTTAGGTTGGATCAATGCATAGAACGCATCGTAGTCATGAGATCCAGACTACCTTCTGCGTGTTGCTGACAATCGCAGCGCCACATTCCATTGGTAAGATAGGTACGAGAGAAAACCCCGGATAAGCGTGGTTTTGGTATGGGTAGAGACCCACACCATTTTCGCTCCGCTAGGGCCCGAAATTTCTTGTATGACGAGGTCTGGATCATCTATCAGGTCACATTCCTGAGGTCCGTAGTCCTCATAGACCTCTAGACCCGTGAACTCAAAACAACCGCATGGGCAGGTGTCTTTAGTAAGGCCGTGGCTGCAGATGCCATGGCTTCGATTAACTTCCCTTGCCGCTATAATTTCTGAAGGCGAAAGATAATCATAGTCCGAGCGTGCATAGCTAAATGCATCTGCCGCTTCTGGCGCCAGTTCGCCATCGCCGAAAGTCTCAATCATCTGAGAGCAAAAATGCTCAAAGACCATTGTTTCGTATGTCGGAAATTGACCACATGCCTCGCCGTAAAGCATATCAACGCGTTTAGTGATCTCAGCATTTTGGGATGTTGAGTTTGCAGCCGTGTGATCCGACATAGTCTGTCTCCGTTCAAATTGCAGAAAACGGAGACACTTGTCCCTAAGGGAAAGTATTCCCCGAGGGCAGGTCAGTGATATGACATGACTCAGCCAGGCTGAGTGCAGCGTTGTGCGCGATGTTGAATATGCATCCATCGGCAATCGATACCGATCGTTCGCGCCTCCGGAAGCTTTGCGAACTTAGGGTGGGATCAATGCGTGGGGCGCATCGTAGTCGCGAGATCCTGACTACCCGGGCATGTTGCTGACAACGTCAGCGGTACATGTCTTGAGAATGTGAATTCTGTGAAGGCTTGTCAAGCACGAGCTGTCGGGTTTGGCCACGATCAGCGTGAGATGCTTGTTTCAGAGCTCTCTACGACAGTATCTCCCTTCGGCTTGACTAGGTTCGCAGGCAGCAATCACGGCATTTGTTGCATCGATCACGGACTGCAGTCGCCTGGTGATCATGGGGATTTCGTCATACTCCAAGGCTCCGCCTACCCTGAGAATGGCGGCGAGTTCTAACGCGGCCTGAGCTGCGTGGTTTTCAACTGTTTCTGGTCTTACTGGAGACTGCTTTGACGCCAGCTTAGTGACCACCCAGTCAAGCACTCCCTTCAATACACTCATGTTCATTCCTAACATTGACGAACGCTAGATCGAGCGTTCCTTACTGACTTAGCCCCGCAAAAGCGAGGCGTGCTTACAGCTTGTCTTATTCATATCGCTTAACTATCCGCTTGAGGATTTTGACGCGAGAAGGCATTTTGATCCGGCTGAAGCAACAATGCTTTTAGATAGTGGACTCTTTGGGAATCGTGCTGAGAGCTATCGCATTCAAGGACAATAGCTCTCAGCCGATGTGTACTTTGCTACAACTTGTAAAGTTTGCCACCTGTGAGCGCTAGCTCAGCGAGGATCCCTGGGCATTGATCGCACGCGTTGCTACATCGACATCACCCGGCCCATTGTCGTGGCTGGGGCCAGTTATCAAAAGGCACGCATTCGCGCACAAAGGGAACCCGTTTTTTCACCGGTGGGCGCCGGCAGTGAAAAGTGGCTACCTCGGAAGGTAACCTGGTCATCCAGCGTTGCGAGATGACCAGGTTACCTGCCGAGAGAGTCGGAAGCGTTTTTAAAAAAAAGTGGACCGCAACACCAGTGCGGCCCTGAGACGATTATGCATCGAACCTTGTGTGAACTCTGTGTGCCTATGAACCCGCTTTCACGAGTTAGACGGCTGCGTGTCTGCTACTGAACAGGGAGACACAGGGAGAATTCACAACAAGATCTGTACGCCCCTCCCGATGCTTTGCGTACTTTGGGGGGAGGAGAATGAAGGCAAGGCCGACTTCTCCAGGGTGTCACTGATGACCGTCAGTGACCAGCGGGGTGGAACTGGTAGTAGCCCCATTGTGGCACATCATTTGTAACCCCGCTATCACCAGCCTCTCAGCTGCTCTTGGCATTAGTGGCTTTGGGCTTGGCTGACTTGCCAGGTGATTTTTTCTTCCCTGTACCAATGTTCACCGTCCCTTTGCATTCGGGGTAACGGGAGCACGCCCAGAACACGCCTGAGGATCCTTTACGTTGCGAGGTTTTCGCGTTGCACAAAGGGCACTTGGGACCTTCGGGCACCTTGATAGACAAGGTGGTGCCTTTGTATTGGTCGACGAGCCTGGTGATCCAGCTCGATTGTCTGGCGATAAAATCATCGAGCGTCAGGCTGCCTTGCTCGATCATCGTAAGCGCTTGCTCCCATATCGCAGTTGTGCCGGGATCGGCCACTGCCGGCGGGACCGCATCGATCAGTGAGAACGCTGCTTCAGTGGCCCGCAGCGCGCTACCTTTTTTGATGAGTGATCCTCGGTCTATCAAGCCTTGAATTGTGCCTGCGCGGGTTGCTTCAGTACCAATACCGGTGGTTTCTTTGAGCTTTTGAGCCAGCCGTGGATCCTTGACCAGCTTGGCAATGGTTTTCATCGCTTTGATCAATGTACCTTCGGTGTAAGCCTTGGGCGGCTCGGTTTTCAGCGATTTGAGATGCAGGTCCTGAATGTCACACCGAGTGCCAATTTGCAGCACTGGTAGGATCTGAGAGCGCCCACCGCTTTCATCAGCATCCTCTTCGGACGATGTAGAAAAAAGAGCCTTCCATCCCGGGACCACAATTCGCTTGCCCACTGCTTGCAGTGAAACTGAGTTGGATTCGAAGTTGGCCACGGTCCGGTCGTACTCATGGGTAGGCAGGAACTGCGCAAGGAAGTGAGCGCGGATCAGTTCATAGACCTTGCGTTCCTTCTCAGACATGGCTGAAAGGTTTACTGGTTCAAGCGTGGGGATTATCCCGTGGTGGGGACCAGTGATTTTTTTGTCATTCCATGCCCGGGAACGTTGCTCCGGGTCGATCAGTTGCAGCGTCTTGCCGATGGATGGATCAGTTCGGTTCAGAGCATCGAGGACCATCGGCACTTCATCAAACATGCTCTCCGGCAGGTACCCGCAATCGGTCCTTGGGTAGGTCGTCGCCTTGTGAGTTTCGTAAAGTGACTGTGCTACGTCCAGCGTCTCTTGCACACCCATCCCAAACTTTGCAGAGCACACCTCCTGCAGGGTGCTCAGATCGAACGGGAGCGGAGCTGGATCCTTGCCACGCTTTGTATCAACAGAAACAGTCGTTGCAGCTTGACTATTTTTCAGCGCGGCCAGTGCTGCAGCTGCAGCGGCTTGATCAAGGCAACGGCCTTCCTCATCTACCACGTACTCGTCTGCGACCCATTTCGCCAAGAACGATTGTCCTGCAGTCCAGAGCTGAACCTCGACACTCCAGAACGGTTTGGGTATGAAGTTTGAGATCTCCCGGTCGCGGTCCACCACCAGACGCAGGGTCGGTGTTTGAACTCGGCCGACGGAGAGCACACCGGTATACCCGGCCTGCCGGCCCAGCAAGGTGAAAAGCCGCGAAAAGTTCATGCCGATGAGCCAGTCCGCTCTGGAGCGAGCGAGCGCGGAGAGATACAACGGATAGGTTTCAGAGCCTTGTCTGACGGTGTTGAGTGCCTGGCGGATGGATGCTTCATTGAGCGCAGACAGCCATAGCCTTTGAATCGGTCCCCGGTACCCACAATACTCGATCAGTTCGTGCGCGATCATCTCCCCCTCGCGGTCAGCGTCTGTCGCAATGACGAGCTCGGTGGCCTGCTTGAGTAGCTGCTTGACGATCTTGAACTGACTAGCGGTTTTCGGCTTGACGAGCACTTTCCATTCCGCAGGCAGGATTGGGAGTGTGTCCAAGCTCCAGTTTTTCAGGTGCTCGCCGTAGGCATCGGGCGGAGCTGTTTCCAGCAAGTGTCCAATTCCCCAGGTCACGGCCACACCGTTGCCTTTGATGCAGCCGTCACCTCGTGTCTTGGCTCCGAGAACGGCTGCGATGTCTTTACCCTGGCTGGGCTTCTCGCACAGATACAAACGCATAAGGCCTCCGATGAAAATCTAACTCAAAGGAGAACATTGCCTAACACGGGCAAGACATGCCTTAAAAAACCCGATATGGATCGTTTTGGGTTTAGTCGACCACGAGTAATTTCCGGCTACAGCATTTCTGTTGAGTCGATGGGCGCGCCAGCTACCCCCCACCAAGGACACTTGCACCTTCGATGCGAAGATCATGTCTGCATTGCCCAAGTCTTGGGTCCAGTCACCAGTGAGGCCGATTTCGAATCGTTGGCCCTGGGCGTCCGCTTCCACATCCTTGAGGTAGGTGCGGTCCAGGTCGTGGTTGTAAACCGTCTTCAGCGTAGTCCCGTTGCCGCCTCCGAACCCCGTGTAACCCAGTGCCGGCACGTCGATCTTGTCGTTGTTGTCGGCGAACCGGGTAATCAGATCCACAAAGCTCTGCCTGTCCGTGCGGTAGCTGTCAGTGGCCGCCACGAAAGCGCACTTTCACGTAACCAAACTGGCGTTTGATCACCCGAAATGGATGCTCGACCTTGGCCCGTGTCTGAGCTTTGCAGTACTCGATCTTGCGCTTGGCTTTGTAAAGCACAATGCTTTTATTCAGCTTGAAATACGTGCTACGGCGCGCTGCTATTTGCCAGATGACGTCACGATTTTCATGCTCTTCACAGTTTCTCGATGCCGGTATATCCAGCGTCTGCATAAACCGCGTTTTCTTCGCCGTGCTACAGCTCGGCCACCTGCGTGACATCGGCCACATTGGCGGCAGTGCTATGAACATGATGAACCAGCCTCGACTCGGCATCGGCGCCGATATGCTCCTTCATTCCGAAGAAGTATTGGTTACCTTTCTTCGTCTGATGCATCTCGGGATCACGCTTTCCTTGCTCGCTCTTGGTCAAGCTGGGGGCATGAATGATGGCGGCATCGACGATGGTGCCTTGGCGCAGGGGCAGGCCTTTTTCCTGCAAATAACCGTTGATTACCGCGAGGATCGCAGGGGCCAGTTAATGCTTTTCCAGCAGGTGCCGGAAGTTCATGATCATGGTGTCTTCAAGGGTCGGGGCGCTCAGGGTCAGGCGCGCGAACTGGCTGATGGGCGTGATTTCGTAGAGCGCTTCTTCCATGGCCGGGTCACTCAGGGAGAACCAGTTCTGCAGCAGATGAATCCGCAGCATGGTTTCAAGGGGATAAGGTTTTCTGCCGCCGCCGGCTTTGGGGTTGAACGGCTCGATCAGGCCCAGCAGACCTGTCCAGGGGCACGACTTGATCCATTTCGGCGAGGAAGCGTTCGCGGCGTGTCCGCTTGCGCTTGCCGGCATATTCGAAATCGGAAGAGCTCATCTGGCTCATGGGCGGCTCGAATCAGGTAATCAGACGTGTTTCATCACATTTGGGGACTTGTTCGGAGAATCCCTAGGAGTGCATGACTTGTGCGCGACCGCGGCGACCAGCGCCTTGGAACTTGAGGCCGATATCGCCAAGGCGCAGATGTGGGTGGTACACGCGAGCATCAGCACCACTCGCCTCTACGACCGGCTCGGTTAGCGGCCGGAGTATTTGCCAACTCTCAAGGGAAGTAAAAAGCTGACCCCAAACCTTAGATTAACAGCTCGCTCTCGAGCGTATATTTAAGCTGCGAGTTTGAAGTCAGCTCAAGGTGCGGTGTTATTGCGTCAGCCGATGGATGTCAGTCCCTCCAGTCTTGACAGACCAATACAGCGCATTTAATCAACGCAAAAAAATCACTAAGCTGGGAACCAAACTCATGCGATGCGCCACTTACTGCACAGGATCGCGACTATTCCGCTCGCGAACCACACACCACTACAACCTTCTATATAGTAGTAGCCATCATGCCAATCGTATCCAATGCTGCCTTAATCCAGCAAAATCCGGGCATCCGGGATGTTACCGCGCCTACCGGATTCACCTCAATCCCTTCCGTGGGCGAAAAGCTCGGAAGCGGAAGTCAAAAGGATGTTTATCATTCTCGGCAAGACCCAACGCAATGCATATGCCTTATCCGGCCAGGCACGACCGGGATTATTTCCGAAGATGAATGGGCGGCCAAAGAGCTAAGGATGACAAAACACTTGATAAACCTTGGTTTTCCTGTCGTTAATGCGCATTTGTTAGTGAAATACGATAATAAGTTCGGGATAGCAAAAGACTACATTCATCATGCTCTGGACTCCGAAGACATCATTCATAACCGCAAACATATTCCTACTGACCTGGCTTTCAATAAAAACATTATGAAAGATTGTGATGACATCATTTTCCGACTCAAAACTCACAGTTTGCACGTTGAAGACTTACAGTTCCTGATCGATGAGTATGGTCGGGTGAGAATCAATGACCCAAGAGATGTAAAACGTTCTTCGCCAGAGAAAAGCATTTCTAAAGTTCGTGAGCTACGAGCCATTGCATTGAACAACCTATTGGACGATAGCGATTAAAAGCCGCTGAACAGAATAGTTTTGACACTTTTCTGTGGCCATCGGGAGGCTGTGAATTCCATTTTGGTCAGGAAATTGGCGGCAGATGGATTCGTTCGGACATTTTTTAACAGCCCGGGCCGTAGCAAGGTGCTCAGATAATGCTGATCGGCATTAGACAATGACAGTAGCGCTAACCGTAGGATTTTGGTTAATTAAAGACGGATTAGTAAAGCAGCATGGTGAGCACATTACTTCTATACTTTACGAATACCGAATTGGGCTACTTTAGCCGTCGATTCTTCGCGATTTTGAGGATAGGTTTTTGAGTGGGCGTTACAGGTCGTAAAGCGCCTGCAACTAGCTCTCATTCAGCTTCGCAGATCAAGTCGATGTGCATCGACACGTAAGCGGTGATTGAATATTAGATATCACTAATAATGCTTCCTACCTACAGGATCAAGGGGGGGCTGATGCTCAAAGGGATCAGCTGGCAACTAGCAAGCCACAGCTGTGCTTTGCTGTGCTGTTTTGGAGAATAGTATTGTTCTGGCGAACCATTCTTCGACGCCCATGAGTTTCGTGCTCGCATGGCCCCGGTGATCGCTAAACCAAAACCGTTGCTGAGAGCGCTGGTCTTGGATTAAGCCAGTGCTGAGGCTCAACTGCCTCATTTCTAAGCCTGCAGAAGTCCATTATGCGTAGTGATTTACTAGCAGGTCGTATGGGCATTGAAGTCTTAGCAACTGGGTCAATTTGGCACTGGCGCCAGCAATCCATGACAGCCGCGAGGTAACGTTATTTGCCTTGCACCCCTACGGAAGTGACGTGGCCACACCAGACTCGATCAGGCGGGGAGAGGGGACTGGCATCGAACTCCCGATTCAAATATTCGGAATCTCGGGCCGCTCCGCTGTCGCATTTTATAAGCATACTAGCCCGATTTATGCTGACAAATTCCAGTTCTAGCATCAGGCTTCGCACCTTTAACCGACCGATTTGCTAGCCGTGTTCCTACATCATCAACACGATACTACGGCTGTCGGCAGCGCTTCGACATTGTCCGAGCAGCTCATTGACCCGGCTTGGTAAACGAACCCGCTCGAAGTCCAGAGTCAGGCGCCGCAGGCAATAGTCGTAGTAGCACGAGCGAGGTATCTCGAACACTTCGCGTAGCAACTCGATTGCCATCCTTCGGCCGGATGCTGGATGATGCCCCATCGGCGCATTGCCAAAGGCTCTGCGAATAACCTGGGGTAATACGGTAGAGCAGTTTTCGACTGGGGCTGTGAAAACGCAACGCAAGGAACTGGCTTCGCAGCGTTAGAGATTGACGACCCTCAAGGCTAGTGGGGAGATGCCCTCCCGGCCTTGATTAGTTGGTTAGATATCCATCCAGAGCAGTGGTTTCTTCTCATCGTCCATTTCGTACTTTCGAACGAATTCAAGCTTACCGTCTTCCTTGATCCTGAAAATGGCGAGGTTGGAGCGGATCTTTTTCAGCGTGTCGCCATCCTTGACCCACAGTGTCTTCTGATTCGCTACTACCAGCATTTTTCCAGATGGATCGACCTTCATCGTGCGTCCTTCAATGCCTTGGCCATCAATGATCTGGATTAATTGCGGCTCACCGGTTTTAGCATCGAGCTTGAACACCGCGACGTTGTTCTCCCCGCCAGCGCTGATCTGTTTCCCATCCTGTTCAACCGTAGCGTCTGCCCGATTGGTCACATACAGGTATTCACCGTTGGGGTTGACCTGAATCACTCCGCCTCGTTGGCGTGGGGTTTCAAGATTGGCCTTGTTTTCAAGGGTGTCTTTACGGAAAGCTGGTCTGGTCGCCAGGGTTCCACTGCTTTCCAACGGGTACATGTAGAGCTTGCTGCCGCGTTCCATGGACACATAGGCCCGAGGCTGGCTGGGGTGATAGGCCAGGTGGCGAGGCCCAACACCCGGATCGATGGCAGAGGTCATCAGCTTCGAAAGATGGCCCTGGTCATCGATAGTAAAGGTGTTGATGCTGCCTGGCTGATCAGGAATGTTGCCGACCGCATCATTGCCACGTGCCAACGCCACCACTCTCTTGTCAGTCGGCGTAAACGTCACCTGATGAGTAAAGATGCCGGCTTCCGGAACTTGATTCTGAGCCACAGCGGGGCTGACGCTGCCGTCTTCTTTAATCGGATGAACACTGAGCGTGGCGGATTGATTAAAAGCTACTACTGCGAAGTGGTTTTGGTGATCCAGCCCTAGGTTGATTGGCCGCTCTGGTAGCGCAATGGCCGCTCCGAACTGTTTTAGCGCGCCTGTTTTGGTGTCGATCCTGTAGCTGTTCAATACGTGCGTATCACCCTTGGCGCCTAATGTGCCGCTGCCTGCGTTGCTGGAGACAACGTATAAAACATCGCCAGCACTGTTTTTGACAGCGAACTGCACATTTGCCGGGGCAAGCGTTGCACCCAGGTAAGTAAGCGATTCACTCGCGGGGTCAATGCTGTAGCCCAGAAGTTTTTCTCCCACGCCGGCGAACAGCAACTTCGCATCCGTGTGTGGCGAGGGTGATGAGGTATCTGCCAAGGCTATGCCAGGGATAACAGCGGCGAGGAACAGAACGCGAAACGTCTTCTTCATAGTGACTTCTGCGGTGTGTGGTGTGGAGATAAGGGGGGCTGTAGGCAATGGGGGCAAACAACAGTCGGTCAGAATCCGTACAGGCGTGCCGGGTTCTCAACCAGGATCTGGTTGACCTCAGCTTGTGTCCGAGTCCAGACGCTGAGCAAATCCATCATGCCGGCGTCATCAGGCATGGGTTGACGTTTAGTTTGCAGGCTAGGGTGGGGCCAGTCGGTGCCCCAGATCACTCGGTTAGGCGCGAGTTCGATCATGGTTTGAGCTAGGGATTTCACGTCTTCGTAAGCAGGGCCGCCTAATACCGAGTCCTGATAAGCCCCAGAAATCTTGACCCAGGCTCGATCTCGCTTAACCAGGTCTGCGATGAGTGTGTAGGCGGGATGATTGATTCCAGCTGGGTGAGGGATGCGACCAAAGTGGTCAAAGACGATCTGAACGGGCAGATCCGACAGAACTTCTTTCATGCCAAGAAGCTCGTCAGCGCGCATGTGAATCTCCACATGCCAGCCTAGTTCTGCAATGCGACGGGCCAATGGCTTGATCATTTCGGGCGTGGTGACGCTTGCCACCCCCAGATTGAATCGCAGCCCGCGCACTCCAGCCGCGTCCAGTCTTTTTAGTTCCGCGATGTCAACTTTGTCATCCACGACAGCAATACCGCGTGACGTTGAGCCCAGTTCGGAAAGAGCTGCAACCAGGCAGCGATTGTCCGTGCCATAAGAGGAGGGTTGAATGGCGACGCTGCGACCAAGCCCCAGTCGGGAGCGCAACTTCAGGTAATCCGCGACGCTGGCTGTCGGCAGGTTGCGGTCATCCACATAGGGGTAGGCCCTATCGTAGATATGGTGGTGGCAGTCGCACGCCAGGGGTGGTGCTTTTAGCGTAGGCCGACCAGACCCCGCGCTAAAAGGGTATACCTCGTCGGCTCTGGAAAACGGCACATGAGCACCCGTCAGACCCGCACCTGCAATAACCGTCATTGCTTTCACAAAGGCACGGCGACTTATTTCCATACTGTTCATTTTTTATCCTTGTTATCAGTACGCTTCATTTCCCGATCCAGGCGAGCCCCTGATACCGGGCCTCGCCTGCACCGACTAACTTTCCAGCCTTTTTCTTTGACTTGTCGTGCGCAGACGAATGTTCAGCGCTTCCACGGCCAGGGAGAAACCCATCGCGAAGTAGACGTAACCCTTCGGAATATGGAAGTCGAGGGACTCACCAATCAGCACTACACCCACGACGATCAGGAATGCCAACGCAAGCATTTTCAGGCTCGGATGCTTTTCGATGAAATCGCTGATAGGGCCGGCGGCCAGCATCATGAACAGCACCGCAACGATGATGGCGGCGATCATGACCGGCACATGGGAAACCATGCCGACGGCGGTGATCACCGAGTCCAGCGAGAACACGATATCGATAATGGCGATCTGAACGATTGTGCTGAGGAATCCCGCGTGTTTTTTTGCTGGAGCCTCAGGATCATTCTCGGCGCCTTCTTCGTTCTGATAGATCTCCGTGCTGCTCTTCCAGATCAGGAACAGGCCGCCGAAAAACAGGATCAAATCACGCCCTGAAACCCCTTCGCCCATGACATGGAACAGATCGGCGGTCAGGCGCATGATCCAGGTGATTGAAAGCAACAACAGGATTCGGGTAACCATTGCCAGAGCGAGACCGAATAGTCTTGTCTTGGGCTGCATGGCCTTAGGCATACGACTCACCAGAATCGAGATCATGATGATGTTGTCGATGCCCAGGACGATCTCAAGCACGGTCAGGGTAACGAACGCGACCCAGATTTCTGGATTTGTAAGCCATTCCATAATGCACAAGTCTCTTGGTTGATGCGTTTAAAAAAACAGGCTTAAAGCCCAGAGGTGTCGAGAAAGAAAGGGCAGTCCGCAAATGCATATGCCCGGTGCTCAGTGGAGCAAACGACCGTGTATCAACATCGAAAAGCAGGGATAAAGACCAACAATATCGCCTGCCTGCCGGTGCTCTGACGACGCCAACTGTCGATCAGTCGAGGAGCAGAGATTGGCCCTCCATCTCTGCGGGAATGGGTAGCTTCATAAGGTGCAACAAGGTCGGAGCGATGTCGCAAAGTCTGCCATTACGAAGCTGGCAATCCTGCGCGCGATCGCTGACGTAGATCAGCGGGACGGGGTTTAACGTGTGAGCTGTGTGTGCCTGCCCAGACTCGGGATCCAGCATTTGTTCGACGTTGCCGTGATCTGCCGTGATCAGGCACTCGCCACCACTTTCGAGTGTGGCTTGCACGACCCGTTGCAAGCAATCATCCAGCGTTTCGACCGCTCTTATGGCGGCATTGAAATCCCCGGTGTGACCCACCATGTCGCCGTTTGCATAGTTGCAGACGATCATGTCGAAAGCGTCGCTACGAATTGACTCAACCAGCCGGTCGGTGAGCTCGATCGCGCTCATTTCCGGTTTTTGGTCATATGAAGCGACATCGGGAGAAGGGATCAAAATCCGTTCTTCTCCTGGGAATGGCTGCTCACGCCCACCGTTGAAGAAAAATGTAACGTGCGCGTACTTTTCTGTGGCTGCGATTCGCAGTTGAGTCTTACCCAACGTGCCCAGGTATTCGCCAAGGCTGTTGTTGATCGACTCTGGCGGGAACGCACACAAGCAGCCCAAATCCTGGGAGTACTGAGTCAACGTTAGAAACTGATCCTTGGCGACTGTTACCGGGCGAGAGAAGTGATCAAACACCGGATTGATCAGTGCCTGGCTCAACTCACGCGCCCGGTCGGGGCGGAAGTTCAAGAACACGACGCCATCCTCCGGCTCCATGTGCACCGTGTCGCCAATCACCGTTGCATTGACGAATTCGTCGGATTCATCTCGCTCATAGGCAGTCTGCAGCGCTTCGGCGGTTGAGCGGTACTGGTGCTGCGCTTCCCCACAACTGACCAGTTTGTAGGCGGTTTCAACACGCTGCCAGCGGTTGTCCCTGTCCATGGCGAAGTAACGACCGACCAGTGTCGCTACCCGGCCTGCACCCAGCGCGGCGAGCTCACGCTCAAGTGCTTCGATGGCTTGCGAAGCGCTGCGGGGAGGGGTGTCTCGGCCATCCAGAAAAGCATGAACGTAGAAGCGTTGAACCCCTTTTTGCGCAAGGATCTTGCAGGTTGCGATGATTTGGTCGACGTGGCTGTGCACGCCGCCAGGGGAGAGCAATCCCATCAGGTGTACAGCGCCTTGGCGCGCCTTTACACCGCTGAGCAGGGCGTTGAGTGATTCATTGTTGGCGAGTTCACCGTCGGCAATGGCTTTGTTGATCCGCGTGAAGCTTTGGTACACCACCCGCCCGGCACCCAGGTTCACGTGCCCGACTTCGGAGTTGCCCATTTGCCCTTCTGGCAGGCCAACAGCCATGCCAGAGGTGGCGATTTGCGCGTTCGGATATTGCGTGAGCAAAGCGTCGAATACGGGCGTGCGTGCCGCTGCGAAGGCATTGGAATCCTTCGCATCGCGCAAACCTACTCCGTCCAGAATAATCAGTGTGCGAGCACTCATTGTTTAGCCACTCAGAATATGTAATCAGTGGTCAGGAAGCTCGATTGCCGATTACGGATAATCTCGCTGATCAGCGCCTTGTTGCTTTCCTGAAATTTGGTAGCAATTAATGTACGAATCGAGAAGACCCGCAAGGCGTCGTCCACCGACAAGGTGCCTTCGGCCGAGTTTTTGCGGCCATTGAACGGGAAAGAGTCCGGGCCGCGCTGGCACTGGGCGTTGAGGTTGATGCGGCCTACCTGGTTGGCGAAGGCATCGATCAGACGGCCAACTTGCGCTGCGTTGGTGCCGAAAATGCTCAACTGCTGACCGAAATCAGAGTCCAGAACGTAATCGATCACGGTTTCCAGGTCGCGGTAAGGCACGATTGGGACAACCGGGCCGAACTGTTCTTCCTGATAAACACGCATGTCCGACGACACCGGGTACAACACAGCCGGGTAAAAGAACGATTCACGAACTGACCCGCCACCCGGATTCACAACCTTCGCGCCTTTTGCGACGGCGTCGGCAACCAGGCTACTCAGATAGTCGGTTTTGCCAAGTTCGGGCAGTGGCGTAAGGGAAACACCTGATTCCCACGGCATGCCGGGCTTGAGAGCAGCCACTTTGTTGTTGAACTTCTCAACGAATGAATCCACCACATCATCATGTACGAAGAGGATTTTCAGCGCGGTGCAACGCTGACCATTGAACGACAAAGAGCCGGTCACCGCTTCGTTGACGGCGTTGTCCAGATCGACTTCCGGTAGAACGATACCCGGGTTCTTAGCATCCAGGCCCAGTACTGCTCGCAGGCGATGAGGCGTTGGGTGCAGCTTCTTGAGTGCGCTGGCCCCCTTGTTAGTGCCAATGAAGGCGAAGATATCAATCTTGCCGCTCGCCATCAGGGCGCTGACGGTTTCGCGTCCACTGCCGTAGATGACGTTGATTACGCCGGCGGGGAAGCTGTCGCGGAACGCTTCCAGCAGCGGGCGGATGAGCAACACGCCGAATTTGGCAGGTTTGAATACCACGGTGTTACCCATGATCAACGCAGGAATCAGGGTGGTGAATGTTTCATTGAGTGGGTAGTTGTAAGGGCCCATGCACAGGGTGACACCCATCGGAACGCGCCGAATCTGGCCGAGCGTATCCTGTTCAAGCTCAAATCGGCTGGAACGTCGATCGAGCTCCTTCAGTGCGTTGATGGTGTCGACAATGTAGTCGCACGTGCGATCAAATTCTTTTTCTGAATCTTTGAGGTTCTTGCCGATTTCCCACATCAACAACTTCACGACGTCTTCGCGTTGAACGCGCATGCGCTGTAGGAACGCTTCGACATGCTGAATGCGCTCGGCAACGCGCATCAGCGGCCATGCGCCGTGACCGTTGTCGTAGGCTTTCACGGCGGCGTCCAGAGCGACCAGTGCAGTCTCGGCGTCCAGTTGTGGCGTGCTGCCCAGGATGACCGGCTCGTCACCGGTACGTGTGTTGATGAACACCGGGCTGCGCACCGAGGCCAAAGGGCCTTGCCATGTCTGCAGAACGCCGTCGACCAGATATTCACGCTGCTCAATGACTTCACCGAGTCGATATTGCTCGGGGATATCGGCAGCTGCCGGGAACAAATTTTCGAGAAGACTTACGGTGCTCATGCTGTGCCTCTTGGAGTTGTTCTTGCGGCATCACAAATGGAGATAAACGAGGACGCGTCCACAGAGGCTCCGCCTATCAATCCACCGTCAATGTCGGGCTGGGGGAAAAGGGGTTGGGCGTTGTCGGCTTTCGCGCTGCCGCCGTAAATGATCTGAAGATTGCTTGCCGCTTGCTGGTTGAATACAGCAATCACACGTCTGATGTGTTGATGCACGGCCTGGGCTTGTTCCGGGGTGGCAGTTTCGCCGGTGCCGATGGCCCAGACGGGTTCGTAAGCGATCACGCCACGTGTCAGCTTTACAATCCCGGAGTGCTTGATGACGGCTGTCATTTGGCTGGTCACGATGCTGTTGGTAATGCCCGCGCGGCGCTCCTTCAGTGTTTCTCCAACGCAAAGCACGGGAATCAGTCCCTGATCGAGGGCCGCCGCAAACTTCTGTGCAACGACTTCGTCGGTCTCGCCAAACAACGCTCGACGTTCGGAATGGCCGACCAATACGTAACGGCAACCGATATCGAGGAGCATGGAAGCGCTGACTTCGCCGGTGAACGCGCCGTGAGTCTCGGGGCTGAGATTCTGCGCGCCCAGTGCAATTTTGCTGCCTTGCAGGCGCGCCGCCGCCGATGAGAGGTACGGGAAGGGCGGGCACACCGCAACTTCGAGGTTTCCCTCGTCGCTCATGCCGGCAATGAGCGCGTCCAGTAATGCCTCGTTGGCCTGCTGAGCACCGTTCATTTTCCAGTTACCTATAACAAGGTTCGGCTTCATGGCATGAGCTCCTAAACGTTGCGCTTGAGCAATGGATCAGCGCTGTAAGGGGCGGCGTCCTGTAGGGCGTTTTCGATTCGCAGTAGTCGGTTGTATTTGCCGACCCGGTCAGAACGGCACAGCGAACCTGCCTTTATCTGGCCCGCGCAGGTGGCGACTGCCAGATCCGCAATCGTCGTATCTTCCGTTTCGCCGGAACGGTGGGAGATCACGGCGGTATAACCGGCGTCCTGCGCCATGCGGATTGCATCCAGCGTTTCGCTGAGGCTGCCGATCTGGTTGAATTTGATCAGAATCGAGTTGGCGATCTTTTTATCGATGCCCTCTTTCAGGATTATAGTGTTGGTCACGAACAAATCGTCACCGACCAGTTGAACCCGCGAGCCCAGCTTTTTGGTCAATGCCGCCCAGCCGGCCCAGTCGCTCTCATCCATACCGTCTTCAATCGAGATGATCGGGTACTTGTCGCAGAGTGATGCGAGGTAATCCGCGAACCCTTCGGAGTCAAACGTCTTACCTTCGCCGGGGAGCACATACTTGCCGTCTTTGTAGAATTCGGACGCTGCGCAATCCAGCGCCATGGTGATGTCTTTGCCTAGTTCATAGCCCGCGCGTTCAACGGCCTCTTTAATTACCACCAGCGCTTCTTCGTTCGAGCTCAGCGATGGCGCAAAACCGCCTTCATCGCCCACCGCAGTACTGAGGCCGCGTTCGGTCAGTACCTGCTTGAGGGTGTGGAATACTTCAGCGCCGATACGCAAGGCCTCTTTGAATGAAGGCGCGCCGACTGGCTGAATCATGAATTCCTGGATGTCGAAGTTGTTGTCCGCGTGCTCGCCACCGTTGATGATGTTCATCATCGGCACCGGCATGCTGAAACGGCCCGCCAGGCCGTACAGCGCCGCAAGGTGTTGGTAGAGAGGGATCGACTTGAACTCGGCAGCGGCCTTTGCAGTGGCCAGAGAAACAGCAAGCACGGCATTGGCACCCAGGTTGCTTTTGCTGTCCGTGCCGTCGAGCTCGATCATCGCGGCATCGACCGCCCGTTGGTTGAGGGCGTCCATCCCCACAATCTCATCACGGATGGCGGTATTCACATTAGCAACCGCTTTGAGTACGCCTTTGCCTTTGTAACGTGAACCGCCATCGCGAAGCTCCAGAGCCTCTCTGGAGCCTGTGGAAGCTCCCGAAGGTACGCTTGCCGTCGCCTTGATACCGCTTGCCAGCGTCACAACAGCTTCGACGGTCGGATTGCCGCGAGAGTCCAGAATTTCATGTGCAACGACATTTACGATCAGGCTTTTGTTAGTCATTTTTATCTTTACCTTGCAAAGGGATGTCGCGTTGCTGGGCTTCATCGACCATTGGAGAGAACTCAGCAGTCAGCAGCTCTTGTTGCTCGGAATATTCGGCGCGTATGTCGAACCCCCGGGGCTAGGTCTCGTGCTCTTGAGTATTCAGAGTGCTCTGGTTTTTCATAACCACACCTCTCAGCGGATCGCTTCGCCGACACGAACCACTCGCAGGGAGTTAGTGCCGCCCTGAGCGTTGGCGTAGTCACCCTTGGTAATCAGCACGTGATCGCCATCGGTGACGACACCGCGACGGATGAGCTCATCGACTGCGCGGTGATTCACTTCTTCGTTGGGGTAGTTGTCGGAGTCGAACGGGATCGTGGTGACGCCCCGGAACATCGTGACCCGATTCTGCGTGCGGGCATTTCTTGAGAACGCAAAGATTGGCAGGTGTGAACGGATGCGAGACATCAGGCGCGGAGTGTCGCCGCTCTCGGTCATGCAAATGATCGCTTTTACGCCGTGCAGATGGTTCGCCGCGTACATGGCGGACATGGCGATCGATTCATCGATCTTATGGAATACTTCGTCGACGCGGTGTTTGGAGCGGTGCGCCAGGGGGTGCTTCTCTGCGCCCATGATGACGCGGTGCATCGCATCAACCGTCTCGATCGGGTAGGCGCCGGCAGCTGTTTCGGCAGACAGCATGACTGCGTCGGTGCCGTCGAGCACGGCGTTCGCAACGTCGAACACTTCCGCTCGGGTCGGCATGGACTGGGTGATCATTGTTTCCATCATCTGGGTTGCAGTTATAACGACGCGATTGAGCGCGCGAGCGCGGTCGATGATCAGTTTCTGCACGGCAACCAGCTCGGCATCGCCAATTTCTACGCCCAGATCCCCGCGAGCCACCATGACTGCTTCCGACGCTTCAATGATGGCGTCCAGAACTCTCACGTCATTGACGGTTTCGGCACGTTCGATTTTGGCCACCAGCCCGGCTTCGCCACCGGCTTCGTGCAGCAGTTGGCGGGCCAGGTGGATATCAGCCGCATCCCGGGGGAACGACACTGCCAGGTAATCCACTTGCATCTTGGCAGCGGTTTTAATGTCGATACGATCCTTCTCTGTCAGAGCGGATGCAGACAGACCGCCGCCTTTGCGGTTGATGCCCTTGTTGTTGGAGAGCGGGCCACCGATGACCACCTCGCAGAGCAACTGGGTCTTTTCGACGCGCAACACTTTGAGCTCGATCCGGCCATCATCCAGCAGAAGGATGTCATCTGGACGGCTATCGGTAATCAACGCTTCATAGTCGATACCGACTCGGTTCTGGTCGCCAGCGTTTTTGTCCAGGGACGCATCAAGAACGAATTGCTCGCCTTTCTTGATGACTACTTTGCCCTCTGCAAAACGCGCAATGCGAATTTTTGGCCCCTGCAAATCCGCTAGGACGGAGACGAACCGACCGTTCTTGGCGGCCAATTCACGCACCAGCTGTGCACGTGCGATGTGATCCTCAGCGCTGCCGTGAGAAAAGTTAAGACGTACGACGTCAACACCGGCCTTGATCAGTCCTTCGATGGCCTCCCGGGTTTCGGTGGCTGGGCCGAGCGTGGCGACAATCTTGGTTCTTCTCTGCATTACGGGTTCCTTGAGGAATTTTGTGGGTAATGGTTTGAAATCAACTTTTACGCATAAATAGCCAGATTGATAATCTGGTGGCTAATTCGTCCGGGGCGTCGTCTTGAGCTGTTTTGAACGTTTTTATGGGTGTTTTTCTCAATGAATGCTTGGTTTCTTAGCTAAAGTAATACAGGCTTGGGCCGATCCGAGAATGACGCGGCAGAAAAAGATTCGCATATTGGCGTATAAAAATGCAATGTTATTTTGGTGGTGTAATAGGGTTTCTCCATATCTACTGCGTGACCGGTGGTGCGTGTACTGACATTGATCAGTGAGGGTTTTTCAGCGCAGCACGCCACCAAAGGGGCTAGCTTCAACATCAAAACAAGAAAGCGCGGCTTGAACGGCCAAGCGCACCTACTTCCAACACGGGGATGCAAAAAATGGTTATCGAGAAAATCTGTGGTGCCTGGTATCGGGATGCGGTTGAACCTTGTGGTGCTTTTTCCGATGCGCAGCTTCTCCTGCTGCTATCTGCCTCGAGTGTAAGCCCATGCTGCTAAGGAGAATCCGGATTGCACCCCGGGCGTTCATCGGGTTCGCAGCCATCGCGTTGCTCAGCGTGTTTCTGGGGTTGTTTGCGCTCAAACAAATCCGCGATGTGCAGACTCAGGCCGCCGATATTCAGGACAATTGGATGCAGCGGGTGCGAGCGTTGGGGGCATCGAACGCTTCGTTGAACCGGTACCGTATGGGCTCCATGCAGCACATCCTGTCGACGACTGAAGATGAGATGCAGTCCTACGAGGACAAAACCGCTGGGCGATTGAAAAACGTGCGTGAGCAGATGGCGGCCTATGCCAATCTGTTAACGACAGCCGAGGACAGGGGGCGGCTGGAGGCCTTCAACCGTAGCCTCGACACGTATGCCAGGAATCACCTTGAATTACTCAGGCTCTCTCGTTTGGGCGACAAGGCAGGTGCGCGCGCTTACCTCATGACGATCCGAGACTCCTACGATCAGATGACCAAAAACTTCGATGATTTGATTGATCGTGCAAACCAGGGCGCGGAGCTGGCGAGGCAGCACTCCGATAGCGCTTATTCAGAGGCGGTCAATGGCATCAGTCTGGTCATCCTGCTCGTAGGTGTCGGTACGATACTGGTGGCGTTGCTACTCACGCGCAGCATTACCTTGCCCATCATGGACGCTGTCCGCGTCGCAGAAACCATTGCCAAGGACGATCTGACCAAGCCCATTAATCCCGATGGTAACGATGAGGCCAGTCGTTTGCTTGAAGCATTGGCCATCATGCAGGCCAGTCTATTGACCACCCTCAAACAGATCAGCGGTTCATCAACCCAATTGGCTTCTGCTGCGGAGGAGCTGAACGCCGTGACATCCGAGGGCAGCAGATATCTGCAACAACAGCATGGGGAAATCGAACAGGCGGCCACCGCAGTCACTGAAATGACGGCTGCTATCGAAGAGGTTGCGCGAAATGCCGCATCGACTTCTGACCTTTCCCAAGAATCTCGTGCTATTGCCCTCAAAGGGCAGCAGCGAATGTTGGAGGCAGTGGCTTCCATTCAAGGGCTCACGCGAGGTGTAGCGGTCAGCTCCGAGCAAGTAGGAGGGCTTGCAGATCAGGCTCAGGGTATCGGCAAGGTGCTAGATGTCATCCGCACGATTGCAGAGCAAACCAATCTATTGGCGCTCAATGCTGCGATTGAAGCGGCGCGTGCAGGGGAGGCGGGTAGAGGATTCGCGGTAGTTGCTGACGAAGTGCGCGCTTTGGCTCACCGCACTGCGCAATCGACCCGGGAAATCGAGGAAATGATTGGCAGCATTCAGAAAGGCACTGCCGATGCTGTTGGCACCATGCAGAGCAGCAGTAGCATGACCCAACAAACCCTGGAGCTCGCCGAACTCGCCACGATTGCACTTGAGGAGATCGTCGCGGCGAACGACGAGATCAATGACCGTAACCTGGTCATCACTACCGCTGCCGAGGAGCAGGCTCATGTGGCGAGATCCGTCGACCAGAATTTGCTGAACATTAGGGAGCTTTCCATCCAGTCCTCTGAAGGTTCCAACCAAACAACGGCTGCGTCTCAGTCGCTGGCGAATCTGGCGTCAGAGCTTAATACGATGGTCAGGCATTTCCAGATCTGAAATGCGCCAAGAACCTTTCGCTGGCCGTATACTCCGGCAGTCGCTGTCTAAGCCAGCGAAGGTTTATTGTTCAGGTTTTTGACAAGTCAGTGAGTTGAGAATGGCTGCAAGCGCTTTAGTCCAAAGGATTGTTGCAGAAATCCGCCAGAAAATTCAGGTTCGCGAACTTGAAGTGGGCGCGCACATGAGCGCCCAGAAAGTGGCGGATGAGTTCAAGGTGTCGCGGTCTCCCGCCCGTGAGGCATTGCTCACGCTGGCCAATGATGGCTATCTGGAGCAGTTTGCCAATCGGGGGTTCTTTGTACTGGAGCGCGCGCACGAAACGGTAGCGCTCAATGATGAGGTGCGATCACTCGAAGAACCGGAAGAATATTATCGGCTCTCCGAAGACTGGCTGAACAACCTGATCCCTCAGGAAGTTACCGAGCAATTCCTGCGCACCCGCTACAACCTCACTAAAGTTCAGGTTATCGATATTCTCAATCGTGCGGCCAAGGTCGGTTGGGTCGAGCCCAAGCCTGGTTACGGCTGGCGTTTTCTGGATGTTGCGAAGACCCCGGAAACCCTGGAGCAGATTTATAAAGTCAGATCGCTAATCGAGCCTGCAGCCTTACTCGAACCGACCTATCAGCACGACATGGACATCCTGCGTCGCCTCAAGAAAGAACAGCAGGACATGCTGGACGGGGGCATCGATACATTGCCAGCAGATGTGCTGCTCAGGAACGGTATCCGTTTCCATGAGGAGTTCATCAAACTCTCCGGAAATCCGCTGTACCTGATGATTTTGAGGCAGATGAACAACATGCGCCGCCTGCTGGAGTATCGCTCAATGATCGATCGCAAGCGCCTGTACAAACAATGCGCCGAGCATATCCAGATGATCGAACTGGTGGAGCAGGGAAACAACCTCGAAGCGGCGCATTTAATGAAGCGCCACCTCAGCGGCTCGTTTGCCCATAAATCTCCGATTCTTCGGTTGCGAGTTGAAGATCAGCTAGCCGCACACGTCTGAGGGCACACCGCTGTGCGGAGTGCTCACAGGGACATTTGAAAACACCGGCCAAGGCCGGTTTTCACTTTAGGGGGCTGACTTTCAATCCACTTTTTCCCTTTCTGGAAGCGCACATCGCTTCACCCATCGATCGTGTATCGGCTCAGCGCAGAGCATCACCACCACCAAGCGCATGATCTGCATCGCTGTGACCAGACCGACCGCCAGGTGCAGGGCCTCGGCTGTGAGGTACATCTCGGTACTGCTGCCCGGCATCATGCCAAGTGCCAGGGTTGAGGTCGGGAGGTCGATGACATGGCTCAAAAGCCACGCGGTCAGAACCGTGAAGCCGATCATTGATAGGGTGAACGCCGCCACCTTGAGCAGGTAGGTCGGGGCTGACCTGAAGAATTGCCGGTCAAAATGGGTACCCAGTGCACAGCCAATCATCAACTGGCCGTAATGGCTGAGCTCTACCGGCAAGGCCATTTGCAGGTTGAACATGGCTGTGCAGAACGCGCAAAGGGCCATGGGCCCGAACATCCAGGGATTTGGCCAGCCCAGACGCTTCCATCCCATCGCGACCAATGCGCCTCCCAGCAGCATAGGTGCCAGCCAATGCCAGTCCGCCGGCAGCCTTGCATAGGTCGCATTAGGCAGTACGTGGGCCAGATAAAACATCGTGGGCGGCACACATAAGACGATCAATGCCAGCCTGACGCTGTGTGCGGCTGCGATCTTGCCCACATCTGCTTTATGACGCATGCCCAACTGGATCATCTCGGCGAAGTTGGCTGGCATGAAGGCAAAGTAAGCAGTGGTGAGATCCATCCCTCGGCGGTGCATGAAGCTGATGCCAACCAGCGCGATGCCTAGGGTCAGGAACGCTACCAACAACATCATCGGAAAGCGTTGGATGATCTCGTCCAGTACCAGGGGTGTGAAGTGCAGGCCGATGGATGTGGCAATCATACATTGGCCTGAAATGCGCCCTTTAGGTATTTCGCCAATCCTCCAACCGATACACCGCACGGCGATCACCGCCAACATCGAACCGATGATCCACGGCAACGGCCAATGCATCCAGGTTGCTGCCATGGCTCCACATACTCCCACGATGGGGGTGCCCCACCAGGAGCGAAGTCCCTTTAGAAAGGATTTCATGCGCTGAAGTCGCGACGGTCAGCGAAAACCATGCAAACGGGGCTCCCTGTCTCGATAACCTGGCCTGTCGATTTCAGTCGACCTGTCTGTGAATCTACGGAAAACGTGACAATGGTGTCGGTGTCTTCATTGGCAGCGTAGAGAAACTGTCCGGACGGGCTCAGCGCGAAGAAGCGTGGTGTTTTGCCTTCAGTGGGGAAGGCTTCGACAAAGGTGAGCAGGCCGCTTTGCTGGTCGATGCTGAATAGCGCGACGCTGTCGTAACCGCGATTGGACGCATAGAGAAAGCGGCCGGTTTTATCAACTTCGATTTCTGCCGCCCGGCTGTTGCCGACGAAGCTCTCTGGCAGCGATGACAGTATCTGCAGGGGCGTCAGTTCGCCGGTTTCGCTATCAAAATCGTATGTCGTTGCGGTCGAGTCGAGCTCGTTGATCGCATAGAGGCGCGCAAGTGAAGGGTGGAAAGCAACGTGGCGAGGGCCCGAGCCTTCTCGCGCGACGACAAGCGGCACTTTGGCAGGCTTGAACGTGCCTGTTTGCGCATCGAATTCGAAACTGAAAATTCGATCCAGGCCTTTGTCAGGCACGATAACGAAGCGACCACTCGGATCAAACGGGTTGAAGTGTGGTTTCGGGATGGTTTGCTCTACCCGATGAGGCCCTATTGGCCCTTCCATTGTGGTGCACTGCAGCAGTTCACCCAGCGTTCCATCAGCCTCTATCGCTATCACCGCCATCGAGCCGCCTATGTGGTTGCTGACCAACAGATAGCGATTGTCAGGATCGATGGCCAAGTGAACCGGGTTCAGCCCGCCAGTCGTGACGGTGTTGAGCAACAACAATCGACCGTCGGCATTGACGGCAAAAGCACTGGCCTCTTCACGATCCCCGTGAACGCAGTACAGAAACTGCTGATCTTTGCTCATGGCGAGAAACGACGGGTTGGTCAGGCCTGCAACAAGCTGCAGATGGGTTAGTCTACCGGTCGCTTGGTCGAGTTTATAAACATTGATTCCATCGCCGCGAGCGTTTCTGTCTCGTGTCGTGCGACATCCTACGTATGCGTACATGCTCAGCTCTCTTGTTCCATAAAGTCAGGCAATTAATCCTGCGTTCGACGCGTCCACGACGAGTACACCGTCTTCATCAGCCACCACCAGGTCGCCAGGCTGAAAAGTGATACCGGCGAGCGTGACGGCAATTCCCGCCAGTCCCTGGCCTTGTCGGTTTGAGCCTTTGGGCACAACCCCAAGGGCGCGTACTCCGATGTCCATCGAAGCAATGGTCGTCACGTCACGCAAACAGCCGTTGATGATCACGCCTTCCCACCCGTTATCCATCGCAATTTGGGCGCTCATATCGCCAAACACCGCACACCGCTCACTGGCGCCCGCATCGATGACCAGCACTTTTCCCTGGCCGGGAGTCGCGATGGCTTCTTTGATTCGCGAACTGTCTTCGTAGCATTTGACTGTGACGGCCTCGCCTCTGAATTGAGTGCGTCCACCGAAGCTTTGGAAACGAGGAGGGAGGAACCGGGCTCGATCCTTTAACTCATCGCAGATTTCAGTGGTGTTCATGGCTGGTAGCCTCCTTCAACGGTTTTGTCTGGGCCACAACCTTGCGCACGACGTAGGGAAGAATGCCGCCTTCGCGCAGGTATAGGGTTTCCTGGGTGGAATCTATTTTCAGGACAAGTTCGAAGACTCGCTGTTCGCCGTTTTGAGTAATCAGCATACGAATCGGGTTGACCCCCACAGCCAGACTGTCCAGTCCTTCGATATCAAGTTGCTCAGAACCGTCCAGGGCTAGATCTTCGGCGCTTTGGCCAGGTTTGAACTCGATGGGGAATACGCCCATGCCGATCAGGTTGCTACGGTGGATCCGCTCAAAACTCCGAGCCACCACGGCCTTGACCCCCAGGGTTGCTTGAGCCTTTGCGGCCCAATCGCGACTTGAGCCCGCGCCATAGTTGAACCCGGCGACGATCAATAGCGGGATCTTTTGCTCGACATAGGTCAGCGCGGCGTCATAAACCCGCATCACGTCGCCGGTAACGTTCTTCGCCCAGCCGCCTTCTGCCGGCTGCTCTGCCAGAAGCAGATTCCTGACTGACCGGTTCACGAAAGCACCGCGCATCATCACCTCGTGGTTGCTGCGGCGGGTCGAGTACTGGTTAAGATCGTCGATGGCCTCACCACGATCCAGCAACCATTGGCCAGCCTGACTTTCGCTTGGAATGGCACTGGCCGGTGATATGTGGTCGGTGGTGACGTTGTCACCTAACACCATGAGCGGACGAGCGCCTTTGATCGCCAGGGATTGAGCGGGCTCAGGATTGACGCCCTGCAGGTAAATCGGGCGACGGAGGTAGGTCGATGCAGGATCCCAAGGGAACTGGACACTCCCCACTGCTGACAGTTGTTGCCAATGATGAGTGCCATCCCATAGTGTCGCATTGCGTTTGCGGAACAGCTCTGGCAATACCGTGCGCTCGACCAGTGCGTTGACTTCGTCCTCTTGCGGCATCAACTCGTGGAGGAATACATCGTTGCCTTCAGTATCCTGGCCTAGTGGCTGACGCTGAATATCCGTATCAATGGTGCCTGCAATGGCGTAAGCGACGACCAGCGCAGGTGAAGCCAGATAGCCGATCTGTACTTTTGGATTGACCCTGCCTTCAAAGTTTCGATTGCCAGAGAGCACGACAACGGTCTTCAAACCTTCGTCGGCAAAGGTTTCCATGTGCGGTTCTAGCTTTCCGGAGTTACCGATGCAGGTCATGCAGCCAAAACCTGCGAGGTCAAACCCGAGTGCCGAGAAGTCAGCCATCAGATCGGCATGTTCAAGGTAATCGGCAACCACCTGGGAACCAGGCGACAGCGAGGTCTTGACCCATGGTTTGCGCTTCAGGCCTCGGGCTCGGGCTTTACGTGCAAATAAGCCGGCCTGAATCATCTGGCTCGGGTTCGCGGTGTTGGTGCAACTGGTGATCGCCGCGATCGAGATCACTCCATGCGTAACAGGCTCGCCGAATGAAGGCTCAAAGAAACTCGCGGTCTTGTCGGTTGAGGTGGCAATGACTTGTGCACCTTCACCCAGGATGTCATGGCGGAAGGAGCTGGCTGTGTCAGCCAGCTTGCGCCATTGATGCGGCTGATGCGGGCCCGCAACGCTGAGTTCGATTGCATCCAGATCCAGCTCAATGACTTGTGTGAATTGAGGCTCAGGGTCGCTGTCATGACGCCACAGCGATTGCACGCCGAGGTAGGCGTCAATTCTCGCCAATGTTTCATCGTCGCGGCCGGTGAGACGCATGTACTGCATGGTCGTATCGTCGAATGGGAAAAACACCACCGTCGCGCCGTACTCAGGGGCCATGTTAGACAACGTGCCCCGAGCGGCCCAGCTCAACCCTGATAAACCCGGGCCGCAGAACTCTACAAATTTACCGACCACGCCACGGGCCCGCAGGATTTGAGTCATCCGCAATGCCAGATCGGTGGCCGTCACTCCGGGCCGCAACTTGTTTGTCAGGCGAATGCCGATGACTTCCGGAAAGCTGATAGGGATTGGCTCGCCGAGCATGGCTGCCTGGCCTTCAAGACCGCCAACGCCCCAGCCGAGGATGCCGATGGCATTGATCATCGGGGTGTGGCTGTCAGTTGCCACCATGTCGTCCGGGTGCAGCAATGGCTCATCGTCGGACGTGCGGCTTTCCCATACCACCTTGCCCAGTGATTCCATGTTGACCTGGTGAATGATGCCCGTGCCTGGAGGTACGACTTTGAAGTTATCGAGACTTTCCTGCGCCCACTTGATGAAGCGGTAGCGCTCGGAGTTTCGGCGGTAGTCGATATCCAGATTGCGCTCGACCGAGTCGGCGTGGGCGTAACTTTCCACGATCACGGAATGGTCGATGGTCAGAACAGCCGGAATCATCGGGTTCATGGTGGCAGACGCACCACCCATTTCGCTGACCATGTCGCGCATTCCGGCGAAATCTGCGAGCGCGGGCAAACATGTGGTGTCGTGAAACATCAGGCGATTAGGGAAGAAGGGCACTTCACAATCGGCACGGTTGGTTTCAAGGCATTCCAGAAAATCGGGCAGCGAGGCAGGGGAGCAGCGGGCTACGTTCTCCAGCAGAATTCTCAGGGAATAGGGAACGCTAGCCAACCGTTCTGCAGTAACGACTTTTTTGAGATCTACAAAAGCGTATTGACGGTTGCTCACATTCAGATGATTGAGAAACCGAGGGTCGATGGTTGAGATCATATGACCTTCAAGATGTGTTCGTGAGTCGAAGTGGCGGTTCCACTGCTTGATAGGATGATCCTAAGCAACCTCTGACCAGGCGAAAATTGATACTTGAAGAAAGAAACGTTCGCCTCAGGAGAACGTCAGGCAGTGAGGTGCCCGACAAAGGCCTTGGCGGTGGGAGCCAATGCCTCAAAACTGCGGGAGACGATGTTCAGTTGCCGATGCGCCCACGACTCCTCCAAGGCGATGGCATGCAGATGCAAGGGCTTGAGGTACCGTCTTAATACGTCGCGCGGGAGGATGCAGATCCCCAGATTGGCTGAGGCCATCTGGCACATGCATTCAAAACTGCTAACCCGGATCCGTTGGCGCACCGTCGTGCCCAGCTTGCCGGCGTGCTCAGTGAGCAAGTTGTGGACAGAGCTTTCCTGATGAGGCCCGATGAATTCGTAGCCCAAGGCCTGCTCGAATCTGACGCCCGTGAATTGCGCCAAGGGGTGGGTTTCCGAGACGGCTACGACCAACTCATCGGTTCGGTAGGCGATCGATTCAAGCCCCATGGCAGGTGTCTGCTCGGCAATGATGCCCAGATCGGCGCGCCCGTCTGCGACTGCTCTGACGATCGCGGCACCCACACGCTCTTCGATGTCGAATTTTATTTCAGGATAACTGTTCAGAAAGCGGCCGACGTCGATGGTGAGGTGCTGTGCCAATGCAGAAGTAATGGCGTGTAGACGAATATGGCCCTTGGTGCCCGAGCCATATTCTTCCAATTCCGAATCCATTTTGCCCAGCGTTTCCATGAGCTGCACGGTGTAGTGCCTCAAGGACTGGCCCGCCGGAGTCAACTCCATCCCGCGCGGATACCTGACAAACAAGCTGGCCCCGACCTTGGCTTCCAGTTCGCTGATGCGTTTGCTTACAGCAGACGTCGCCAGGTGGCAGCGTTCAGCTGCTCTGGTGAGGTTTCGCTGCTCAGCAACTGCCATGAATATTTCAAGGCTCAGCAGGTCGTGGCGCATTGGCTGTCTCGCTTAGCGCTGTGGATACCGTCGATGCAGATCGGCAATCTGATCGGGTGTCAGCGTCTTGAATTTATGTTGAAAAATCAGCAAGAAAAGCTGGGCTGTTGCTTCGAGCTCTTCCGTGGCATCCACAGCCGCGCTCAAATCAGAACCCGCGACAACCGGCCCGTGGTGCGCCAACAGCATAGCGTGGTGTTTGCCGGAGAACGAACGCACCGCGTCCGCCAGCGCTGGATCACCTGGAGCGTAGTACGGAACGAGCGGCAGCTTGCCGACACGCATGGCGTAGTAAGCCGTGATAGCGGGCAACAAGTCGTCCGGATCCAGCCCATCGAGTACTGACACCGCAACCGAGTGGGTGGAATGCAGATGAACCACCGCACCACTGGTTGGCCGCTCCTCGTACATGCCGAGGTGCAGCAGTGCTTCTTTGGAGGGTTTGTCACCACTGATGTGGCGCCCGCTCCAGTCGAGCTTCGACAATCGCGCAGGGTTAAGTCGGCCCAGCGATGATCCGGTAGGGGTCAAAAGCCACCCATCGTCTACACGTGCGCTGATATTGCCTGTGCCGCCATGAGTCAGCCCACGGTCATACATGGACTTGCCCAACAGAACTATCTCTTCGCGAAGTTTGTTTTCGCTCATCGCACCCGCCCCAACGCCTTCTCGAAGAAGTCGACAGTCCCGAAATTGCCGGACTTCAAGGCTAGCGCAATCGGAATATCTCTAAGCCCGACCGTCCAAGGTACACCTGGATCAATGGTCGCCCCGACGCGAAGGGCCTCAAAATCAAGCGCTTTCACCACGGCACCGGAGGTCTCACCACCGGCAACAACCAGCTTCCTCACTCCGAGGTCGACCAAGCCGATTGCTATGCGTGAGAGGGCGTCTTCGACGATCTGGCCCGCAGCTTCCACGCCGAGCAATTCCTGGGCGGCTTTTACAGTTTCTGGTTTGGCACTGCCATAGATCAGGACGGGCTCGGTCTGGATCAGGCTTTTCGCCCACTCCAGTGCCTGTGCCACTTGATCTTCACCTTTGGCCAGGGTCAGAGGATCAATCTGGAAACTCGGCCTGCTGGTTTGCCAATGCTCGACTTGCGCGTTGGTCGCAACCGAGCAACTACCGGAAAGCACCGCCCCAAGACCACCGACTGGCGGCAGTTCGGAGGCTGCTTCGTTGCGCACCAGCAAACCTTTACGGCCGAAATTGTCCGGCAAGCCCAGGGCAATTCCTGATCCACCGGTGACCAGCTTGTGATCCTGGATGACGATGGAAATGGCCCGCAAGTCGTCGTCGGTGACGGCATCAACGATGGCATAGCCGCAACCGGATTCCTTCACTTGAGCCATGGTCTTCTTAAGCAGGCCGTTGCCCTTGGATACCGCGCTGTGAGGGATCAGGCCAACTTTCTTGCTGGTTTGCTGCTGCAATACATTGACCAGGTTTGAGTCGGTCATGGGAGTTAGCGGGTGATGACGCATGCCTGATTCGCTGAGCAGTACGTCGCCCACGAACAAGTGACCTTGGTAGACGGTGCGTTTATTTTCAGGGAAAGCAGGGCAGGCGATGGCAAAGTCGATACCGAGGGATTCCATCATGACATCGGCGACCGGGCCAATGTTGCCCTTGGGGGTGGAGTCGAATGTGGAGCAGTATTTGAAAAAATACTGGCGACATCCGAGCGTTTTTAGCCACTCCAAGGCCTCTAGCGACTCTTTGATCGCGTCATCAGCAGGCAAGGTGCGGGTCTTGAGTGCGACCACGACGGCCTCAATATCATCCGGGATTGGCGCCTTGGGAAT
>Ga0182233_1000003_pt1 | contig 47770 bp, 30 predicted proteins | sample G6R1MG_31_FD_129664 | JGI IMG/M metagenome (GOLD analysis project Ga0182233, IMG submission 129664) | Miscanthus phyllosphere microbial communities from Michigan, USA - G6R4_NF_07NOV2016_LD1 MG | ecosystem: Host-associated > Plants > Phyllosphere > Phylloplane/Leaf | place: USA: Michigan... | reverse complement strand
CTGCAATCGACGGTGGTTTCGGTCGGGCCATACACGTTGTGCAGGCGCACCCCTGGCAAACGTTTGCGTAGCTGCGCGGCCATCTCCACGGTCAGCTCACCGCCCCCGCAGACCACGTCGGTCAGGCTGCTGCACGCGCTGCTCTGCGGCAGATCGAGGAACTGCTGTAACAGCGCAGGAACGAACTGCACCACGCTGACCTGGCGTTCCTGAATCACTTGCGCCAGGTAGGCAGGATCGCGCTGGCCGTCAGGACGCGCGAGCACCAGCGCAATACCACTGCTCAGTGGCCAGAAGATCTCCCAGACCGAGGCGTCGAAGCTGATCGGGGTCTTTTGCAGCAAGACGGTGTCCGAGCTGGGTGGGCACAATACCGAGCTCCACTGCACCAGGTTGCTGACGTTGCGGTGCTCGACCATCACCCCTTTCGGCGTGCCGGTGGAGCCCGAGGTGTAGATCACATACGCCAGATGCTCCGCGGTCAGGCCGGTAACGCGCGGATTCTGATTACGCTGTGCGTCCCAGGTCACGCTGTCCAGATCGATCCGCAGGGCGTGCTCGTCGTCGAGCAGATCGCGGGTGCCGGCCTGTACCAGCAAGGCGACCGGCGTGCTGTCCTTGACCATGTACTGCAAACGCTCGCGCGGGTAGCTGGGGTCCAGTGGTACGTAAGCGCCACCGGCCTTGAGGATCGCCAGCAGACCGATCACCATCGACAGGCCGCGCTCGACGCAGATCGCGACCCGTTGATCGGGCCGCACGCCCAGATCGATCAGGTGATGAGCCAGGCTGTTGGCCTGTTCATTGAGCTGGCGATAGCTCAATTGTGCACGTCCGGCGCGCAGGGCTATCGCCTGCGGCGTACGCACCGCCTGGGCTTCGAACAGCCCGTGCAGGGTTTGCTGAAGATCGTGGTGGATCGTCGTGGCGTTGAAGTCGACCAGCGAACGCTGCCGCTCTTCAGCGCCGAGTACCGACAGGTGCTGCACCGGCAGATCCGGCTGGCCTTCAAGGGCGTCAAGCATGGTCACCAGCGTCTGCTGCACATAAGCACAGATACGTTGCGCCCCTACCCGGGGTGGCACGGTAACGCTCAGACGCAGGCTGTCGCCCAGATCGTCGACGTTGAGGCTCAACGGGTAGTTGGTGTGCTTCTCGCTGGTCAGAATCTCCAGGCCTTGCCATGCATCGAGCTGCGCATCCTGGCGCGCCTGGCCTGCTGCGTGTCGATAGTTGAGGATTGCACTGAACAACGGCAATGGCGCTGCCACCCCGCTCCAGCGCTGTGCCTGAGCCAGGGATGCGTGCTCATGGCCAAGCAGTGCCGCCAGTCGGGCATGTGTGGCACGTGCGCCGTCGCGCACACTGAGGTTGCCCAGATCGACCCGCAACGGCAGCGTATTGATGAACATGCCCATACCACGGTCGGCACCCGCACCGCCCTGCAAACGACCCAGCAGCACAGTGCCGAATACCACGCGGTCATTGCCGGTGGCCGCGCCCAGAACCCGCGCCCAGGCCAGATGCAACAGGCTGGCGACGCTGACACCCAGTTGCCGTGCCTGACTGCGAAGGCGCTGTAGCAACGCATCGGGCAGCACCTGCTGGGCTTCCTCGATGCAACAGCCGTCACCCTGCACATCGCGCAGATCGAATGGCAACGTCGGCTCGTCTATATCGCCCAGTTGTTCGCGGAAATACGCCTCATGCTCCGCCTCGCTGACACCCAGGCGTGCCTGAGCCACATAGTTGCGATACGGCACAGCGGGCTGAGTCGGGCCCGGCTCGCCGCGCAGATGGGCGAGCATTTCTTCGCGCATGACTTCGAGTGCAGTGGCGTCCACCACAATGTGATGGAAGCGCAGCGTTGCCGACAGGCCTGGGCCTTCCGCGTCCGGGCAGTAGGCCAGGCGGATCAGCGGCGCACAGCTCAAGTCCATACGCGCCGCGCCCGCCGGGGTGTCGATTTGCGCCATTGTCACACGCTCGACAAGCAGATCCGCCTGGCGCCAGACCACCTGTTGCGGCGTTTCCAGGCCTTCCCAGACGATCGCCGTGCGCAGACTGTCGTGCCGCGCGATGACCTTGCGCAAGGCAGCGGCCACTGCCTCCAGACGCTCCGGGCTGTCGACGTTCATGCGCAATTGCAGCAAGTACGGGTCGCCCTGCTCGGCAGTCAGGTGGTGATAGAGGATGCCTTCCTGCAGGGGCGCCAGCGGGTAGATTTCCTGAATATTGGCCGCACCGCCAGGCACCGTGGCGACAATGCGCTCGATGGTCGTCTGGTCGAGCTGTGACAGGCTCAGCAGCTCTGGCGTGATGTGGGTGCAACCGGCCGGAACGCGATTGAGCGGCGTCGGGACTTCACGCCCTTTACCCACGGATGCGGCCAGCGCGGCGACGGTCGGCTGGCCGAGCAGGACACGTACATCGACGCTGAGTCCGGCGTTGCGCAGGCGCTCGACCAGACTGACCGCTAGCAGCGAGTGGCCGCCCAGTTCAAAGAAGTTGTCATGCCTGCCGACTTTTTCCAGGCCAAGCACGTGCGCCCAGAGATCAGCCATAAGGGTCTCCGTTGCACCCACGGGTGCCTCGTAGGCCTGACTGGTCAGCGCTTCCAGCTCTGGATCCGGCAAGGCACGGCGGTCAAGCTTGCCATGGCTGGTCAGCGGCAGCGCGTCCAGGCGTGTGAAGGCCAGCGGCACCATGTGCGCGGGAAGACGTGCACGCAACGCTTCGCGCAGCGCTTCGGGTTCGACAGGAGCGTTTTCGGTGAACCAGGCCAGCAAACGTTCACCGCGCACCAGCACCACAGCGTCCTGCACCTCGGCCTGACTGGCCAGCGCCGACTCGATTTCGCCCAGCTCGATGCGCATGCCGCGAATTTTCACCTGGTCGTCGTTACGCCCCAGGTAGTCGAGGCTGCCATCGGCATTCCAGCGCACCAGATCGCCGCTGCGATACAGGCGCGCCTGCGTTGCGGCACTGAACGGGTCGGCAATAAAACGCTCTTCGGTCATTTGCGGACGATTCAGATAGCCACGGGCAACCCCCGCGCCACCGATATACAGCTCGCCGACGACACCCACCGGCACCGGCTGCAACTGCTCGTCCAGCACATACACGCGAGTGTTGGTGATCGGGCCGCCGATATGCAACGGGCCGCCCGGCTGCACGGCACCAGAGGTCGCCACCACAGTGGTTTCAGTCGGGCCGTAATTGTTGATCACGGCGAAGCCAGGGTCGCTGTCGAACTGGCGCAGACGGTCGCCGCCGATCAGCAACGTGCGCAGCGTCGGGTGCTGGCGCGGGCGTCTGAAGGCCTGCTCGGCCACCGGGGTGGGCAGGAAACCGACCTGAAGTGGCTGTTCCAGCCACCAGTCGAGCAGTTCATCGACGTGCTCGTTGCCGACTTCGGCCGGTGGCAGATGCAGCACTGCACCGGCACACAGCGCCGGCCACACTTCCCAGGCCATGGCGTCGAAGCCGAAACCGGCCACGCTCGCCGTATGACTGCCAGCCTGCAGAGCGAACGCCTGACAGTGCCAGTGCACCAGATTGACCAGCGTGCAGTGCTCGACCATGACGCCCTTGGGCTGACCGGTGGAGCCGGAGGTGTAGATGACGTACGCCAGTTTTTGCGCATCAAGGTCCGCAACGCAGGGGTTATTGCCGGAAGAACCAGGCCAGTCAGCCTGCTCGATGTTCACCCGGGCAGTATCGCCGGCCAGATCATGAGTCAAGTTTTCAGTCAGAACCACGCGGGGCGCGCTGTCCTGTAGGAGGTAGGCAATACGCTCAGCCGGATAGACCGGGTCGACCGGCACGTAGGCCGCACCGGCCTTGAGCACCGCCAACATGGCAACCAGGCGTTCGGGACCACGGTGCAGGCACAGGGCAACACGTTCATCGGTTTTGACGCCCAGACCCATCAGATGGTGGGCCAGGCGATTGGCGCGCTGGTTGAGCTGAGCATAGGTCAGGACATGGCCGCCCTGAATCACCGCTGGGCTGTCTGGCTGGCTGGCAGCCTGCGCTTCGATCAACGCATTCACGGTGCAGTCCTGCGGGAACGGCTGCTCGCTGCCATTGAAATCGAGCAACAAATGGTTGCGCTCTGCCGCATCGAGAATCGCTACGTTCTCCAGCCGCAGCGGCAGTGCCTGTTCCAGAGTGTCCAGCAGATGCTCCAGCGTGTTGAGCACCCAGCCAGCGATACGCTCGGCTCCTATACCCTGCTGCGCCAGCATATGCAGGTCGAAACCTTCGCCCAGATCGTCCACGCAGAGGGTCAGCGGGTAGTTGCTGCGTACATCGCCACCGAGCACCCGCACGCCTTGCCAGAGCCCTTCGCCGTCCTGCGGTTTTACCTCCCCGCTGTGGCGATAATTGAGCAAGGCACTGAACAGCGGGGAACCCGATGCCACCGCACTGCAGCCCTGGGCGAGTACCAGTGAAGCCTGCTCGTGAGCGATCAGCGCAGACAGCTTCGTGTGAACCGCTTTGACGGCTGAACGAGTGTCCTGCGCCGTATCCACGCGCAGCGGCAAGGTATTGATAAACACACCGAGTGCCCGATCAGCGCCCTCACCGCCCATGCGTCCCAGCAACACAGTGCCGAACACCACGTCGCGACGATTGGCGAGCACGCCCAGAACCCGCGCCCATACGACGTGCATCAGACTTGCAGCGCTCACCCCGAGCTGGCGTGCCTGTTCGCGCAGCCGCAGCGCCAGCTCAGGGTCGAGGGCCCGTCGCTCCTCCTCGATGCCACTGCCATCGGCGTGTACGTCCTGTATGCCAAAAGGCAGGGTTGGCTCATCGACGTCACCGAGCATTTCAGTGAAAAACGCTGTGTGGCTTGCCTCATCATTGGCCAGGCGTACTTGCGCGACGTAGTTGCGATACGGCACTGGCGTTTTCAAGTCATAGCGGTGGCCGAACAGCAACGCTTGCATCTCGCGGCTGACGATCTCCATCGCCGTGTTATCCAGCACCAGATGGTGGAAGAGCAGAATGGCGACGGTTTCGCCGCTCGACGATTGCTGGGCATGCACCAGACGCATCAAGGGGGCCTGGGTCAGATCCAGTCGATGATGACGAGCGTCGAACTGGCGTTGCAGACGGTCGATGACAGCCGTTTCGGGGTCTTCGGCCTCGAACTCGATGGCTTGTACTGTCAGCTCGGCATTGCGCCAGACCACCTGTTGCGGGCTTTCCAGGCCTTGCCATACCACTGAGGTGCGCAGGATATCGTGGCGGTCGATAACCTCCTGCAAGGCCGCGGCCCAACTATACAGGCGCTCCGGCGTGTCGAACGCCAGGCGCCATTGCAGCAGATAGGTATCGCCGTGCTCTGCGATCAGGTGGTGATAGAGAATGCCTTCCTGCAGCGGTGCCAGCGGGTAGATATCCTGCACATTGGCAGCACCGCCCGGTACGCTGGCGACGATGCGGTCAATGGCTGACTGTTCGAGCGCCACCAGACTCAACATGCCCGGAGTGATCTGCTTGCAGCCTGCCGGAATAAGGTTTGCCGGCACTTTGAAGGTGTTGACGTCCGTCTGAGATGCCGCCAGAGCGGCCAGTGTCGGCTGGCTGAGCAGCACATGCACATCCGCCTTGAGTCCGGCCTTGCGCAGTTGCTCTACCAGACTGACGGCCAGCAGTGAATGGCCGCCCAGTTCGAAAAAGTTGTCGTGCCGCCCTACGCGCTCGATGCCCAGCACTTGTGCCCAGATGACCGCCATGGCGATTTCCACTTCGCCCTGTGGTGCTTCATAAGCGTTGCCGAGCAGGTACGCCGGGTCGGGATCGGGCATCGCACGACGGTCAAGTTTGCCGTTGGCCGTCAATGGCAGCGACGCCAGCCGGGTAAAGGCACGCGGCACCATGTAGCCCGGCAGACGTGCGCGCATTGCCGCTGACAGCGTGTCGGTGTCGACCGTGGCGGTTTCGGTGAACCAGGCAAGCAGATGGAGATCGCGAACCAGCACGACTGCGTCTTTCACACCGTCCAGACTGGCCAGCACCGACTCGATTTCGCCCAGCTCGATGCGCATGCCTCGAATCTTCACCTGGTCGTCGTTACGGCCCAGGTAATCCAGAGTCCCGTCGCCGTTCCAGCGTACAAGATCGCCACTACGGTACATGCGTGCCTGCGCGACATCGCTGAACGGGTCGGCAACAAAGCGCTCGTCGGTGAGTTGCGGCTGGTTCAGATAGCCCCGCGCAACACCCTCACCGCCAATGTAAAGCTCACCGGGTACTCCGACGGGCATCGCTTGCAAGTGCTTGTCGAGTACGTAAACACGGGTGTTGGCGATGGGGCCGCCAATGTGCAGCGCGCCATTGGCCTGCACCTGACCGGAGGTGGCGACAACGGTGGTTTCGGTCGGACCATAGTTGTTGACCACGGCATAACGGCGGTTGTGAGTGAACTGGCGCAGACGATCGCCGCCGATCAGCAGCGTACGCAAGGTCGGATGGTCGTGATTCTGGCTGAAGGCGTACTCGGCCACCGGGGTGGGAAGAAAGCTCACGTCCAGCGGTTGCGCGCGCCACCAGTCGAGCATGGCTTCAATGTCCTCACCACCGTCCTGGACCGGCGCCAGATGCAGGGTTGCACCAGCACACAGGGTCGGCCAGACCTCCCAGGCCATCGCGTCAAAACCGAAGCCGGCCAGGCAAGAAGTATGACTACCCGCCTTCACATCGAAAGCCTGACAGTGCCAGTCAACCAGATTGGCCAGGGTTCGATGCTCTACCATCACGCCTTTGGGCTGGCCTGTGGAGCCGGATGTGTAAATGACGTAGACCAGATTGTCGCTGCCCAGCCCCGCTACCTGCGGATTATTCTCGGCGCCCTGGCCGCCGGTGCAATGGTCCAGCTCAATCAGCGGCATTGCCAGCGGCGGCAGACGCTCGATCAGCGAAGACAGGGTCAGCACCACCACCGGCGCGCTGTCACTGAGCAGATAATGCAGGCGTTCACGCGGGTGCGACGGGTCGATGGGCACATAAGCCGCCCCCGCCTTGAGGATGGCCAACAGCCCTACCAGGGTTTCCAGGCCACGGCGCGAAACGATTGCCACGCGATCGTCAGGGCGTACGCCCTGGTAGATCAGGCGCTGAGCCAGGGCATTGGCCTGCCGGTTGAGTTGCGCGTAGGTCAGGTGTTGCCCCTGGAATATCGCCGCCACGGCATAGGGGCGAGTACGGGCCTGCTGTTCGATGCGTCGATGAATCAGTTGCTCGTCGCCCACAGCCGTTTCAGTCTGATTCCAGGTCTGCAGTTGCAATTGCTCGGCACGTGCAGACAGGTGGAAGTCCTGAATCTTCAAAGCCGGGTTTTCCAGCCCCTGTTCCAGAACGTGCAGCAAACGTCCGGCAATCGACGAGGCCTCGTCGTCATCGATCCAGGCACGGTGGTGAACCAGGTGCAGCGAGGCATCGTCGTTGCAACTGTTGCTGCGCAAGTGGATGGCCAGCGGCGTCGCCTCGTAACCATTGGACACTTTTACCGTCCGCGCCTGCGCATCGGTGTAGCAGTAACCGTGGTCCTCCAGCTCGTAGGACACCGAAACTTCGAACAGTTGCGCCCGTCCCTCACGCGACAATTCGAGACTGCGATTGAGCTCGCTCAAGGGGAAGCGCTGATGACGGAAGTCACGTTTCAGTGCGTCACGCACCTCGGCCACCAAGGCAGCGAAGTCCAGCCCGTCGTCGAAAGCCATGCGCACGGCACTGACCTGAGCGAAGTGACCCAGCGTCGCCTTGAAGCGCGCGCCGCTGCGGTTGAGCAGCGGCAGCCCGACAATCCACTCGTCGCGTTGCGCAGTGCGCGTGAAATAGACATGCAGAACCGCCAGCAGTACATGAAACGCAGAGGCGTTGTGGTGCTCGGCAAATTGTTTCATGCGCGCATGTAAGGTGCCGGGAAGCGGCTGCACCCAGGCATGGGACGGCGCCGGGTCAGTCGCCCGGCGGTTGTGATAGCGCGACACCAGCAACGGCTCCGGCAAATCGCGGTATTTCTCCAGCCAATAGGCCCTGTCCAGCGAATAGCGTTCTGACGCCTGATACCGGGCATCGTCTGCAATGAAGTCGCTGTACCCCGGTGCAACCAGTTCGAGGTCTTTACCTGCCATCAATGCGCTGTAAAGCTCGCCCAGGGACTTGAACAACTGTGCGAAACCCCAGCCATCGAGAATCAGGTGGTGGGCCTGGCCTGCCAGCCAGTGGCGATCATCCGCCAGACGGATGAGGCAAAAGTCGAGTAGCGGGCTGCCGTCGAGCACGTACGGGCGGCGCATGTTGTCGTTGATCAGTGCTCGCGCTGCCTGCTCCGGCTCGGGGTGGCTGCCGAGGTCGTAAAATGGCAGTGACACCGGCATGGAGGCCGCATAAGTCTGAAGCGGCACGCCATCCGCTCCGGCACCCGGCATCAGCACCGTGCGCAGCGCCTCATGTGCACCAACCAGTTGCTCCAGCGCCTTGTGCAGGGTTGCCGGGTCAACCGCTCCGGACAGTTGCAGATAGCCGCCAATGTTATAAAGCGGAGAGTCACCGCGGCTGATCTGATCAAGCCAGACGTCGCGCTGAGCAGCGGTCAATGGGAATGTTGCGGCGCTGGAGGCGAGCATGACTCAAGGTCCTTCTTGGCAGGTAGGCAGCGGATTAAGCACTGCCGTCCCAGCTGTGTATGGCCCCTTAAACCCGGACAGTGCCGTACGGCCAAATGCCAGCGCAGATACACTTTCGGCGGATTGCAATCCTGTCCCTGTTTTTTGTTACAGACGCAGGATGAAAGCTTAGGCTGAATACCCAAAGACCAAGTGCCATCATCAGGCTTATCAGTAAGTGCAATCAGTAGTTGCCGCGCAGCAGTCGACATGGTCCGTCTTTGCGCGGTCGGAATCAGGAAAGCTCAAGATGAACACGGCGCAACATTTCGAGTACAACGACGACCCACGCTTTTATCTGCAACTGGCCAAGCTGGTATCCAGTACAGGCGACGACACTTTTGCCGGGCACATGCTGCAATTGGTGGATTCGCTGGTGCCCATTCACGGGCTTGGCCTCAGTGAATGGACGCTGGACCTGCGCGAGAGCAGTATCAGTCGTATCAATCTGCTGGGCAGCGCGGGCCTGCAGCATGATCCTCCCCACAGCGAGGACACCGGCCATCCTCTGCTCTCGAGCATTCTGAACATGCAGGACCCGCTGCTTGTCCAGCTCAGGACCCCGCTGAGCGCGCAACACCCTCAGCACAACACCCACCAGTGCAATCTGGTTTCCAGCCACGGTGAACGTCGACTGATCATCTGCTTTTATCGGCTGACCGCGCTGCGCGCGTTTTCCCTGACTGAGCTGTCCTTGCTCAAGAGTCTCTCCGACACGCTGCTGCCACTGGTCGAGCATCACGCACAGAGTCTTGCTCAGTCCAGCAGCAACGCCGCGCGGCTCGAGCCGGAACCTGGTTCGCTGGATCAGGCCTTCAGTGGCAGGCTGGCACAGGACTCGGTCACACTTTCAGCACGCGAGCAGGAAGTCTGCCTGGGCTTGCTGACCGGCGGCACCGTGGCTGAAATGGCACAGCGCCTCAAGGTCAAGAACAGTTCGGTGGAGACCTACCTCAAGCGCGCTACCGCCAAACTGGGCGTCAGCGGACGACATGGTCTGGCACGCTGGATGGCGGGTGATTGAAGCTCGCATGTTCTGGTGCCTGACGGGCAGCGATACGCCCCACGAAAAAAGGGCCATTAGAGGCCCTTCTCGCGCATACGCCTCTGCCTTCAATCAATCCGAAAGGCAATCACGCTGTCGCCCAATGTCGTACCGAGCGATCCGTGACCGCCGGCAGCAATGACCACGTACTGCTTGCCGTCGTTGCCGGTATACGTCGAAGGAATGGATTGTCCGCCTGCGGGCAACTCATGCTCCCAGAGCACTTCGCCATTATTAACGTCATAGGCGCGGAAAAAGTTATCCGCCGTTGCACCGTGAAAGGCCAATCCGCCTGCTGTCACCATCGGACCGCCATGGGCGACCATGCCCATTGGAAAGCCAACCGGGAAACGCTCCTGCATGAAGCTGGTCTTGAGGTTTTTGGTCGTGCCGACCCGGCGCATCCATTGGGTCTTGCCGGTCGTAAGATCGACCCCGGCCATGGTTCCCCACGGTGGCGCTGTGCACGGGATGCCAAGGCTCGAGGCGAATCTGGAAATACGGATGGCATAGTCACCGTCGAAGTTCTCGTTCCAGTAGGGTTTGCCTTCCTGAGTGAACAGACGTTTTTCCTGGGCCTGCTCGGGGCGCTTGATCAGGTTGTAGACATACGCCAGACGCACTGGTGCGGCGATCAGCACCTGGCGGTCAGGATCGACGGCCACCGAGCCCCAGTTGAACACGCCTATGTTGCCGGGATAGATCAATGATCCCGACTCGGTGGCCGGTGTCCACGGATTGCCGTCATAACGAAGTCTGTTGTAGGCGATCCGGCAAGCCATCTGGTCAAAAGGCGTAACCCCCCACATGGACTTCTCGGTCAGTACGGGAGGAATGAAGTTAAGTCGCGAGACCGGCTGGGTGGGTGCAAAGCGCTCGCCGTCGACACCACCCTCGGTGCGTACACTGACCTGATCGACAGGCACGATCGGCTCGCCAGTCAGTCGGTCAAGCACGAAAATATTGCCGACTTTGGTCGGTAATACCACCGCGGGCTGGCGGTTGCCGTCCTTTCCCAGGTCCAGCAGTGAGGGCTGTGATGGGTTATCGCGATCCCAGAGGTCGTTGTTCGAAGTCTGGAATCTCCAGCGCAGCGCACCGGTTTTCAGGTCAAGAGCCACCAGCGCATCGCGAAACTGCTCGGTATTGCTGTCAGGGTTACGCCGAGTGCCGGTTTCGTCGGGCGAAGCGTTGCCGAACGGGACGTACACCAGCCCGTTTTTGACATCGGCGCTCAGGGTTGCCCAGGCGACCGGCGTGTCCTGCGGATAGCTCTGGTCAGCCGCTATGGGTTGGGTGTTTTTCGGATTTTGCGGATCGAAATTCCACACCAGCCTGCCAGTGATGACGTCGTAGGCACGAATCACCCCGGACGGGTTGCCGTCGTTATAACCGTTATCCATGATCGAACTGCCGATCACGATCAGTTCGCCCGCAATCAGTGGCGCGGAGGTCTGCATGAGCGCGTGCGGGCGGATGGTGCCCATGTTGACGCTCAAGTCGATCACACCGCCGCTGCCGAAGTCGCTGCACAGGTTGCCGGTGTCGGCATCAAGCGCTACCAGTCTGGCGTCTGCGGTGGCGGTAATGATGCGTTTGGCGCATTGAGCAGGCTGTTGTGGCTGGCCAGCCGGGCTGGAGGCCGCAGAATAGTAGCTGACGCCGCGGCAGGTCTGGTGCTGCTGCAGGTACGAGCGTTTTTTCTCGGGGGTGTATTTCCAGGCCAGTTGCCCGGTCTGCGGGTTCAGTGCATGCACTTCGTTATGAGGCGTGCACACGTACACCCGATCGTTGATCTTGAGCGGCGTGGCTTCAAAGGTGTACTCACCGGCGTCCTTGTCCTCATCACGCAGGTCGCCGGTGTGGTATTCCCAGGCCACCGACAGCTTGCCTACGTTGTCCGGGGTGATCTGATCGAGGCTGGAGAAACGCTGGCCCGCGTTGCTTCCGCCATACGCGGCCCAATCACTGCCTGCCGAGTCGGTGTTTCGGGTGGTCGCCACGTTGTCGATCCTCCCCTGCTGCGGGTACGGATCGTGAAACATCAGCGCAATCACGATCAGCAGCATTGCGCCAAGCGTTCCACCAAGCAACGGGTGAAAACGACGGTTATCGGTACTTGAGCGCGCCTGATAAAGCGGCCGCACTACCCAAGGCATGGCCAGCCAAAGGCCGATCAGTGCAAACAGATCGCCGCGAGGAATCCACTGCCATTTGTCGAGGCCGACTTCGTAGATGATCCAGATCAGAATCCCCCACATCATCACGGCATACAGGGTAAGCGCCGATTTTCTTTTCAGGAATACCAGGGTTGCTGTGGCCAGCAAACCCAGGGCAATCACCGAGTAGGCCGGTGAACCGCCAGCAGCCACCAATTGCGCGCCCATTAACAGCAGAATGAGGCTGAGTATCGCGATCACGATACCGGTCACTTTGAGAATCATCTTCCTTGCCCTTTATTGTTATTCAATCTTGCGCCGCGACATTTTCGACCACGGATTTCGTCCGTAGTGTCAGTTTTTGCGTGTCGCGTCATCCAGGGCAAGGATGGTGTGGGCGTTGGTGACGGTGGTTGCCAGGGTGTTGATCACGCCTGAACGCAAGGCGCCCAGCGTGGCGGCGGCCTTGGTGTTTTCGCTGGCAATGGCCACTACATCGGGGATACGAAACAATTCCTGCACGGTAAGGCCGATTACCCTGCCCTGTATGGCATTGACCGCAGGCTGGCCGTGAATGTCGATGAAGTCATAGCCCATCATGTCGCCCACCGTGCCGGACAGCCTGGCCTGAGCGATTTCCTGCGGAGAGAACCAGCCCATGCGCACCATGTTGCTGTTTTCGCTCATGTCACCAATGCCGATCAGCGCCATGTCGGCACGCCGTGCGCGGTCAAGCGTCGAGCGCACAGTGTCGTTGCTGATCAGAATACTGCGCAGCTCAGGGTTGGCGACCAGCGCCGGAGCGTACAGGCTTTCGCTTTCGCCACCGAACCGCAGCGCCAGACGGCGGCAAATGTGGTCGGGGTTCATGTACTCGCCCGCCTTGAGCGAGCCGCCAATAGCACAGACAAATGTGCAGTTGCGCGTCACCGGCAGGAACACGTTGTCCGCGACCGCACCCACATTGCGGCCCATGCCCACGGCGACGATCATGCCGTCACCAAGGGTCTTGTTGAGGTAGTTGGCAACCAGACTGGCGACCGCCGAGCGCTGGGTATCCGGGTCACTGTGGTCGACTGCAATCAACGCCCTGTCCAGCTGAAACCGTTCGACCAGCGCCAGTTCCAGCTCGTTGTTCATCGCCGGGTGCTGCAGCACCCGTACTTCGACAATCCCTTCATCGCGTGCGCGTTTGAGCAGTCGGCTGACTTTTGCGCGCGACAGGTCAAAGCGTTTGGCGATGGCTTCCTGAGTGACGTTCTCAAGGTAATAGAGCATCGCGACTTCAGTCATCAGATCGATGTCGCTGGCCATGCGCTGGGTACTGTCACTCATGTGGACGGGCTTCCGTTTCGGCGTCAAAGGCACATTCTCCCTACTCCCGCCCTGTCCCGTCCACTGACTATTGATGCCCGTCACGCTCTATCGCGTTGATGCGCTCGACCTTGGCGCCGGAGCGCGCGGCTTCGAACTCCGACTCCAGGAACGATTTGACGATGCTTTTCGCCAGTTCCGCGCCGATCACCCGTGCACCGATGGAAAGAATTTGCGCATCGTTGCTCTTGCGCGCCCGCTCAGCCGAATAGGTGTCGTGGGCCTGGGCCGCACGAATGCCGAAGACCTTGTTGGCGGAGATGGCCATGCCTATTCCGGTCCCGCAGACCAGCACGCCAAGCCGCTGCTGCCCGGCATTGATGGCTGTGGCCACGGCCAGGGCGATGTCCGGGTAAAGCACCGGTGCCGTGGAATGAGTACCGAAATCGGTCACCGGATGACCCAGCGACTCGATATGGCGCTTCAACAATTCCTTGAGTTCATAACCCGCTTCATCACATCCGATAGCCACCGGGAAAGGTGTGTTCATGGCATCAGGCTCCGCTGCCGAGGTCTTATTATCTGACCAAATGTTCAATCGGTGAAATTCCGATCAGTCATTTCTGAAACATTAGCCTGGTTCTGTCAAGCAAGTTTTCCAACGAATCCTGAACAAAAGCTCAGAACTGCCGCAGGATTGCCTTTAAACGAACACTTGAAAACTTTTACAGGAAACAGATTGACTGATCAGAATTTCATTTGGTACACATATGCTCACTGAGCAACGCATCAGCACCTAATAAGAATTCACAGCACGAGGACACGCCAATGGCCAAGCCATTACTGCTCCAGGCTGAACACGTCACCAAGGCTTACGCTGGCATCCCCGCCCTGCGTGACGGGCGTCTCTCATTGCGAGCCGGAAGCGTGCACGCCCTGTGCGGCGGCAATGGCGCGGGCAAGTCCACTTTTCTGAGCATTCTGATGGGCATCACCCAACGTGATGCCGGGACCATCCTGCTCAACGGCGAGCCAGTGCAGTTCAGTCGCCCCGGCGATGCTCTGGCTGCCGGGATTGCGATGATCACCCAAGAGCTGGAACCCATCCCCTTCATGACCGTCGCCGAGAACATCTGGCTGGGCCGCGAGCCGCGTCGGGCCGGGTGCATTGTCGACAGCAAGGAACTGAACCGACGCACCCGTGCACTGCTGGACGAACTGGAATTCGACGTCGACGCCACCAGCCCCATGCATTTGCTGAGTGTGGCGCAGATACAACTGGTGGAAATCGCCAAGGCCTTCAGCCACGACTGTTCGGTAATGATCATGGACGAGCCCACTTCGGCCATCGGCGAGCGTGAAGCGCAAACACTGTTCAAGGCCATCCGCCGGCTTGCCGCCCGGGGCGCGGGCATCATCTATGTTTCCCACCGCCTCAGCGAACTGGCACAGATTGCCGACGATTACAGCATCTTTCGCGACGGCGCCTTTGTCGAAAGCGGACGCATGGCCGATATCGACCGGGCACACCTGGTGCGCGGCATCGTCGGCCAGGAGTTGCAGCGTATAGATCACAAGGTCGGCCGCGAATGCGCGGTCGAATGCTGCCTGAAGGTCGAGGGCCTGAGCCGCAACGGCGAGTTCGAAGACATCAGCCTGCAGGTGCGTCACGGCGAAATTCTCGGTATTTACGGGCTGATGGGCTCGGGTCGCAGCGAGTTCCTCAACTGCCTGTACGGCCTGACCACTCCTGACGCCGGCAGCGTCACCCTGCAAGGCAAGCCAATGCCGGTCGGACTGCCCAAGGCGACCATTCGCGCGGGCGTCTCACTGGTTACCGAAGACCGCAAGGACAGCGGCCTGGTACTCAGTGGCAGCATCCTGTCCAACATCGCGCTGTCGGCTTACCGGCAGCTGTCGAACTGGTCGCTGATCGATGCCCGCAAGGAACACAAGCTGGCCGAAGACATGGTCAAGCGCCTGCAGATCAAGACGACGTCGCTGGATCTGCCCGTCGCGTCGATGAGCGGCGGCAACCAACAGAAGGTCGTCCTCGCCAAATGCCTGTCGACCGAACCGGTGTGCCTGCTCTGCGACGAGCCGACCCGGGGCATCGACGAAGGTGCCAAGCAGGAAATCTATCACCTGCTGGATCAGTTCGTACGCGCTGGCGGAGCCGCCATCGTGGTCTCTTCGGAAGCGCCGGAACTGCTGCGCCTGAGTGACCGAATCGCCGTGTTCAAGGGTGGCAGGCTGGTGACTATCAGCAGCGATGCCGATCTTTCCCAGGAAGTCCTGTTGAGTCTTGCCTCATGAATGCCAAAACCATCATTGCCCCAGCCTCCACGTCTCCACGCAGCCGCCTGCGCCTGTCTCTCGACCGTTTCGGGCTGCCGCTGGTGTTCATTCTGTTGTGCCTGGTACTGGCGTTTGCCAGCGAATATTTCATGACCTGGCGCAACTGGATGGACATCCTGCGCCAGACCTCGATCAACGGCATTCTCGCGGTCGGCATGACCTACGTGATCCTGACCAAGGGCATCGACCTTTCGGTCGGTTCGATTCTGGCGTTCGCTGGATTGTGCAGCGCCTTGGTCGCCACCCAGGGCTATGGTTTGCTGGCAGCAGTCAGTGCGGGCATGTTCGCCGGCGCCATGCTCGGCGTGGTCAATGGCTTCATGGTTGCCAATCTTTCGATTCCACCGTTTGTAGCCACCTTGGGCATGCTCAGTATCGCCCGCGGCATGACCTTCATCCTCAACGACGGCAGCCCGGTGACCGACCTGCCCGAAGAATACCTGGCGCTGGGTATCGGCCGCGTCGGCCCGATTGGTGTGCCGATCATTATCTTCGCGGTGGTCGCGCTGATTTTCTGGATGGTACTGCGCTACACCACCTACGGCCGTTACGTGTACGCCGTCGGCGGCAACGAAAAGAGCGCACGCACCTCCGGTATCGGCGTACGCAAGGTGATGTTTTCGGTGTACGTGGTTTCCGGGCTGCTCGCCGGACTGGCAGGCGTAGTGCTGTCCGCCAGAACCACCTCCGCCCTGCCCCAGGCTGGCATGTCCTACGAGCTGGACGCCATCGCAGCAGTGGTCATCGGCGGCACCAGTCTGTCCGGAGGCACCGGCAGCATCGTCGGCACGCTGTTCGGCGCACTGCTGATCGGCGTAATCAACAACGGCCTGAACCTGCTCGGCGTGTCCTCCTATTACCAGCAGGTCGCCAAGGGCCTGATCATCGTGTTTGCAGTGTTGATTGATGTGTGGCGCAAGAAAAAACGCTAAACCGGCATGAACGACTGACTACAACAATAACGAGGTTCTCATCATGAAATTCGGTACATCCCTGGCCGCGGTCGCGGCGTTCTCCCTGCTTGCCAGCAGTATCTCCATGGCCGCCGATGGCAAGACCTACAAGATCGGCGCGGCGGTGTATGGCCTCAAGGGCCAGTTCATGCAGAACTGGGTGCGTGAGCTCAAGGAGCATCCGGCGGTCAAGGACGGCACCGTGAAAATCACCGTGTTCGACGGTAACTACGATGCGCTGACCCAGAACAATCAAATAGAGACCATGATCACCCAGCATTACGATGCGATCATTTTCGTGCCCATCGACACCAAGGCCGGCGTCGGCACTGTGGCCAGGGCAATGGAAAACGACATTCCGGTCATCGCGTCGAACACCCGGGTTGCCGGCAACAAGGTGCCTTATGTCGGCAACGACGATGTCGAGGGTGGTCGGCTGCAGGCGCAGGCCATGGTCGACAAGCTCAAGGGCAAAGGCAATGTGGTAATCATCCAGGGACCGATTGGCCAATCGGCGCAAATTGATCGGGAAAAAGGCGAACTGGAGGTCCTGAGCAAACACCCGGACATGAAGATCATCGAGAAGAAGACCGCCAACTGGTCCCGGGCCGAAGCCCAGACCCTGACTGAAGACTGGCTCAACGCGCATCAGAACGGCGGCATTTCCGGGATCATTTCGCAAAACGACGACATGGCTCTCGGCGCCCTGCAAGCGGTGAAATCCCGCAATCTGAAGCCTGCCGATGTGCCGATCACCTCCATTGACGGCATGCCTGACGCCATCCAGGCGGCGAAGAAAAACGAAATCACGACCTTCCTGCAAGACGCCCAGGCCCAGTCCCAGGGTGCCCTCGATGTCGCGCTTCGCACCCTGGCCGGGAAGGATTACAAGCCGCAGTCAGTGATCTGGGAGCGCTATGCCAAGGACGTCAAATGGGGCGATGGCACCGACAAGAACTACATCCTGCCGTGGGTGCCAGTCACCGATGCCAACGCCGACGCGCTGTACAAGCAGGTCAGCGGCGGCAAGTAACCGGTCTGAGATTCCCGCTTCTGCCCGAAGGGTGTGGGAGCGAACCGGGCGACGCTTCGCTTGTTCGCGAAGACAGTATTTCAAACGACGCATTTTCGGCGGTCATACCGGCCTCTTCGCGAACAAGTTCGCTCCCACGGCCTTCGGCCAGAATCAAAAGCTAACGTGTTTGAATCTTCAAAAAAACAGCGCTACAGGAGTCATCTTCATGTCTGAATTCTGGAACAAGGCGTTCGATCTCAATGGCCGTTGTGCGGTCATCACCGGCGGAGCAGCCGGGATTGGCCTTGCCTGTGCCAGCCTGCTGGTCGCACGCGGGGCGCGGGTCGCACTGCTGGACCGTGATCCGGCAGTGGCCGAGGTTGCCGCCGGCCTGGGCAGCGGGCACCTCGGTATTGCCGTCGACCTGCGCCGGATCGATCAGGTCAACAGCACCATCGACAGCGTCTTCGAGCATTTCAAGCGCATCGATTATCTGGTCAACAGTGCCGGAGTTGCCCTGCTGGACAAGGCTGTCGACGTCAGCGAAGAGGCCTGGGACACGACGCTGGACATCAACCTCAAGGCCAGTTTCTTCGTCGCCCAGGCCTGTGCGCGACATATGCTCGGCCAAGGCAGCGGACGCATCATCAACCTTGCCTCGCAGGCCGCGGTCATTGGACTGGACAGGCACGTCGCCTACTGCGCGAGCAAGGCCGCAGTGGTCGGCATGACCAAAGTCCTGGCCATGGAGTGGGCGCCGCACATCAACGTCAACGCCATCTCGCCCACCATCGTCGAGACCGCGCTGGGCAAAAAAGCCTGGGCGGGCGAAGTCGGAGAACGGGCCAAAACGCAGATCCCGGCAGGCCGCTTCGCCCAGCCGGAGGAAATAGCCGGGCTGGCCCTGTACCTGCTCAGCGACGCCGCCAGCATGATCACCGGCGAAAACGTAGTGATCGACGGCGGCTACAGCATCCAGTAATTCATTTTCTGTCGTGAGGTTCATCGTCATGTCCACCGTCACCGAACGCACTGCCGAACAACTTTCACCGGTCATCCCGAAAACCATGCAGGCCGTGGTCTGCCACGGTCCGGAAGACTACCGGTTGGAAACCGTGGATGTGCCGACTCCCGGCCCCGACGAAATCCTGACCAAGGTCGAGCTGTGTGGCATCTGCATGGGCGACATCAAGACCTATCGCGGCGCACCCTCGTTCTGGGGCGATGCCGAGCAGCCTCGCTACGTCAAACCACCGATGATTCCCGGCCATGAATTCGTCTGTCGCGTGGTGGCGCTCGGCCCTGGTGCCGAAAAGCGTGGCGTGCAGATCGGCGACCGGGTGATCTCCGAACAGATCGTGCCGTGCTGGGGCTGCCGCTTCTGTAACCACGGACAGTACTGGATGTGCCAGAAGCACGACCTTTACGGCTTTCAGAACAACGTGCAGGGTGCCATGGCCCAGTACATGATTTTTACCAGGGAAGGCATCATTCACAAGGTGCCCGACTCGATCGCCCCGGACGAAGCCATTCTCATCGAACCTCTGGCCTGCTCGTTGCACGCAGCCGAACGGGCCGATGTCGACTTCGACGACATTGTAGTCGTCGCCGGTGCCGGCACACTGGGCCTCGGGATCATTGGCGCAGTACGCATGCGCAACCCGAAAAAGCTCATCGTTCTCGACATGAAGCCCGAGCGCGCTGCCCTCGCCCTGCGCATGGGCGCCGATGAGGTGTGGAACCCGGCCGAGGTCGACGTGCAGGCGAAAATCCGCGAGATAACCGACGGCTACGGCTGCGACATCTATATAGAGGCCACCGGACACCACAAGGCCGTCAATCAGGGCCTGGCGATGCTGCGCAAACTCGGACGCTTTGTCGAGTTCAGCGTATTCAACGATGAAGCCACGGTGGACTGGTCGATCATCGGTGACCGCAAGGAACTGGACGTACTCGGTTCTCACCTCGGCCCCTACATGTACCCGCGCGCCATTGATTTTATCGGCAACCGCAAGATCGACATGCGCGACGTCGTCACGCACAAATTTCCCCTGGCGGAGTTCAAGGAGGCGTTTGCCGTCATGGAGCGCGGCGATAAATCATTGAAGGTGGTTCTGGAACCCTGATCCGCCCGATCCTTATAAAAAGAACACAGGAAATCGCGTTATGAACCGAGTGATAAACGATCCGGACCAGGTGGTCGAGGACATGCTGCGCGGCATTCTGGTAGCGCACCCCGAACTGTCGCAAAGTGACGGTAATCCACGGGTCATCAGCAAAACCCGGCCTTCGGAGCAAGGGCGCGTCGGTATCGTTACCGGCGGCGGCTCGGGTCATGAACCGGCCTTTCTCGGCTATGTCGGTCCAGGGCTGGTAGATGCGGTAGCGGTCGGAGAGATTTTTTCCTCGCCTACTGCCAAGAGCTTTTTCGACGCCTTTCGCGCGGCCGATCACGGTGCAGGCATCGCCTGCCTGTACGGCAACTACGCGGGCGACAATATGAACGTGAAGCTGGCGATGAAAATGGCCGCCAGCAAAGACCTGCAAGTGCGCACCGTGGTGGCCAACGACGATGTGGCCTCGGCGCCGAAAGCCGATATCGCCAAGCGACGCGGAGTGGCCGGGGAAATTTTCATGTGGAAGGTCGGCGGCGCTGCGGCCGCGCACGGTTACGATCTGGACGGTGTGATCCGTGTCGCGCAAAAGGCCGTGGATCAATGCCGATCCATCGGTATCGGCCTGACGCCCTGCACCATCGCGGCGGTCGGCAAACCCAACTTTCAGATCCCCGACGGCAAAATGGAGCTGGGCATCGGTCACCATGGCGAACCGGGTATCGAAGTCATCGACATCGAGTCTGCGGCGGCCATGGCAGAACGCATGCTCGCGCCGATTCTGGCCGACCGGGATTTCAGCGTGGACGACAGCGTAGTCGTGCTGGTTTCAGGCCTCGGAGCAACACCGGTAATGGAACTCTACGTGTTCTACGCCGAAGTGGAGCGTCTGCTGAAGGCTCGGGGCTTGAAAATCCATCGTTGCTACGTGGGCAATTACTTCACGTCGCTGGAGATGATGGGGGTAACCCTGACGCTGCTTGGCCTGGACGCCGAACTGAAAACCCTGATCGACCACCCTTGCCGTTCCATCGGAATGACCCAGGCGGAGTGAACCATGAGCGAGCAATTCTCTACCCAACATGGCACTGCCATCGTTGCCGACCTGGTGAGCGTGATCGTCGCCAACCGCGAATACCTCAGCGAAGTGGATGGCGCGATCGGTGACGGCGACCATGGCATCAATATGGCCAAGGGCTTCGCCCACTGCGGCCGTACCATCGAAGACCGCCAATTGAGCCTCGCCGAGGCGCTGGATGAGCTGACCCTGAGCCTGATGGAAGGCATCGGCGGATCCATGGGCCCGCTGTATGGCAGCCTGTTTATCGGCATGGCCGATCAGGTACGCGGCTGCGAGGAGATCGATGCCGCGGCCTTCGCCAAACTGCTGCGTGGCGGCCTCACTTCACTGCAGGACATCACCGAAGCCGGCGTCGGCGATAAATGCCTGATGGATACACTGATTCCGGCCGTCGAAGCCTTCGAGCAGGCCCACGCCCGGGGTGAATCATTCAGTGCAGCGCTCGATGCAATGAAAAGCGCAGCATCACAAGGGCGCGATTCCACCCGCGATCTGATCGCGAAGATAGGCCGGGCGAGTCGCCTCGGCGAACGCTCGCTCGGCGTGCTGGATGCAGGCGCGGTGTCGTGCTGCCTGATACTGACGCAACTGGCGGATTCAGTGCAGCCGAGGCTGAAAGACCGTTAAAACACCGCACTATCAAAGCTCGAATCGAATCCGCCGCTCGCGGCGCTGTGCTTCCGGCAGCGCCTCGCCGCGCCGGACCGCAGCAAGCAGTTGCTCGACGCCCACATGGATTGCATCGGCAGGCACATTGCACGGCTTGAAACCAGACGCATTGTCGAGCCCTTCGCGATGCGCCCGAATGATTCTGACGTCCTGTTGAATCACAATGTGCGTGTACAGATGGATAAAAGGACGCAATATCCTCAGCACCCAGGCTGGAATCGGAAAACGATAGGCAATGTAGGTGTAGACGCGCGACTGGCGATCATCGACAGGCGTGATCTGGCTCACGATCAGGAAGCCTGAGCGCACTCCCCACAGGTAATCACAAAACGTCACGTTAGGCGCCAGAAAACGATCCGTATGCACAAGCGGCTCGGCGTCCGGGTTGGTCAGCCATTGCATCATCCCTATCTCGTCGACTTCGTCGTGATAGACAACCTCGATGCTCTGAGCCTTACAGGAGAGCGTCGCTTCCATGGCTCGACCACTGCTGGAGCGAAAAATACCCTCGTGAACGAACACCGTGTGCGGCACGTCCAGAAAATTCTGCACCAGACTGCCGACATCGGCGTCGAAGGTGTTGATCATGAAATAGGATTGCCACGGCCGTTCGCCATAAGCAGGCAGCCGGAATATCGGTGTTTGGCGAGCATCGCGCGCGCCGGTGTAAACCCAGACCAGGCCATCCTGTTCGCAGACGGCAAAATGGCGCTGTCGGTAGCGATACTCAGGCGACTTCGCTGCGCCCTGCTTGGCGTCTACGCTGGGAATATGCACCACCTGACCGTTCGCGTCATAGCGCCAGCCATGATACGGGCACACCAGACAATCATCGGTGATTTTGCCAGCTGACAGCCTTGTGCCACGGTGCACACACTGGTCCAGCAATGCAGCGGGCTGCCCGTCGCGCTGGCGAAACAGAACGATATTCAGGCCGAGTATCCTGGCCCTGTATGGCTTGCCTTTGCGCAACTGTTTCTGCGTGCACGCCACATACCACTGCTCACGCGTGCCGTCGTCACGGGTATCGGTTTCACTGATCAAGGTTGCGGGCATTCAGATTCTTCCGTGATTGCAAGAAGCGCGTCAGCCGTGTCCAGACGGCTGATCAATGCACGCGGCTTGACGTCGCCTGCACGAATACCCGTCGACTCCGCAGCGCGCTGCAGCAATTCTGCGAGTTTTTGCGCCCCCCCACAGACAAAACGCAGACGCACCGGGCCCAACTGACCCAGCGTGCGCGCATGTGCATAGTGAAAGGAGCGCTGCAGGACCATTTCAATATTGTTGGCCAACGCATTGCGGCAAATGCTTGCCAGTGTCGTCGTTGAGGTACACAGCAGCACCACATAATGCGGCAGTGTACTGCTGGAGTCGGGTATCAGGCATGCGCTGTCGGCTACGTCTATGCATTGCGCAAGGGCTCGCTCGACCAGTTGCTCATCGAGCTTCTCGCCCACCAGGTCACAGGCACTTGCGCAACGCCCGACAAATTCCACACGCGGCGTCCCGGCGAGCTTACCGACTACGCGCACCCGATCACCCAATGCATACCGGTAAAGACCTGCACCGGTAGTCAGCAGCACTTGCGCGGTTTCACCCATGCGCAGGGAGTGAGCCTCTTTTGACAGCCCGTCGTCCCCGATGAATTCCAGATAATGACTGCCTATCGCCAACGGGCAGCCAGCCCCTTCGCCAAACGGGAGGCTGACCACGCCTTCGGTCGCGAACAATCCTTTGGCTAACCAGCGTGCCTGAGGGAAAAGCGAAGCCAGTTGCTGGGCGTATACTCGACTCGGCCCGTCCATCCAGCAACTTACCGCCGCCAGACCAGGCCACAACTCGGTGAATACTCCGTGAGTAAGGGCGTGACGCAAGGCTTTCTGGCGATTTGCCGGCAACCTTTTTTCAAGCCAAGCAACTATCTGCCGACTTTTAGGCGATTCAGTGTCGAGCAGTGGCTGTAGCAGGCTGGTCAGAAACGTCGGGCTCCACACGCTGATAAAGCTCAGCCCGGCATCTGCAATCAGGGCGAGCAGCGTTTGTCTGCGCCAGTGCGCCACGTCGCTGGCCAGTTCAGGAATCAGCAATGTGCCGGCCAGCCCGGCGATTGCGCTGCCTTGCAGATATTGCAGATCGCTGACACTGCCGATCGGTATGCCATTGGCCGTCATTGCCGGCTGCTGCATGGGCGGCGACATGGACCAATACCCGCTGCCATGGCTAATTTCCGGGACCTGGCGGTACATATCGGCCAGCCATACCGTCAGGGAAGCCTGCAATTGGCCAAGGAATTCCTGCGTATAAGGGATGTGTTTCTGCAGTGCACTATTGCCGCTGCTGCGCTCGAAGAATAACGGCGCACTGGCGGTCAGTATCGGCCCTTGTTGATGCTGCGCACGCTCGATCCAGGGTTGCAATTGGGCATAGCTGTGTAGCGGCACCCGCTTGCGAAACTCTTCGGCATCGCGGATTCCGGCAAAATCATGGGCTTGGCCGAAGGCGCAGTCACGGTTAGCCGACAGCATACGCAGCAGTAAACGCTGCTGAGACTCCTCAGGCTGCTCGAACAGACGCTGCCAGTGATCGAGCGTGGCGTTAGCACTGCCCATGAACGAGCGCCACAAGGCCCTTTTCACATCATCACCCACAAGCATCAAAAGTAGGTCTTGTCGAGCTGGGTCAGGTCATCGGGCAGTCGCTGCGGAGGCATGAACACCTGCAGCCAGCCGAACCACAGAGGTCGGGTTTCCTTTGGATTGGATGCCGCATGCATGTGCTGCCAATGCATCTGTGAATGGCGGTGGTGAGTCAGGTTGTAATTGAAGTTGAGGAAAGCCCAGCGGACCATGCGCGGCGCGCGCATGTTGTAGGCACCTTCCACGACATCTATCGGGGTGCGCATGTGATAGACCCATTGCAGCGATGACCAGGAAAAACCGAACGCGATATAGGCAATCAGAACCACTTCCCAAGACCAGCCAAACAGGTAAGCACACGTCAACCAGACGATAATGCCGATGATGACTTCCTTACGGATGCGCCGAAAGTCGCTGATCGAGAAATCCCTGAATGCTGCGGCGTAAGTATTGACCTCACCGCTCTGCGACCATCGATCAGCTATACGTGGCGGCAGCAAAGGCAGCAGCAGGCTGCCGACGAACGCCGCCAACCAGATACCACCGAGCACCGCAAAATAGTATTCCAAACGTTTACGCAGCAGCGATTCATCCGGCATCGCAAAATCGGCCAGTTCGGCACGTGTGCGGTTGCGTGAGTGGTGCCCGAGGTGATTGATGTGGATCAGCGTCGCGGATGCCCCAAACAGGGTCGAGGCCCACCACATCATCAGGTAATTGACGGTTTTGTCGCTGTGCGCAAGGCTGTGAAATGCCTCGTGCATCATCGAGAACACACCCTGCATGACCAGACAGAACGGAATCAGGATCAGCCATTTCCATGGACCTGCGCCGGTGTTGGACAGCCAGGTAAGCGTAGTGCCCCAGAACAGCGTCTGCAGCGCCAGCACAGCCAGGTTGGCCTTGTCGAAACGGCGTGCCGGGTGAATATCCATATATAACTGCGCCTGAATGACCACATTCGAAAGCACGGAAGTATACCTGCCCTAGCGCCAGTATGGTTATTCGGCAGTTTCAAGCCTGCCGGAGTCTGGCACACTGTGCACCTTGATATCACGGTAAGCCGAGCCCCATGTCGCTCTTCAAACGCATCCTGTCCAGGCGCTCGGCGGCCATGCTCTCCCCGCAGGCGATCAGGCACCGATCAATACGCTTCACCTTCGATGACAGTATCCCGCGCTACTGGCATGGCGGCCGGACGCATACCACGCGCTTTTTCGATTGTCTGTCGTTCATGTTTCCTCAGGGGGAAAAAATCTTCATCGAGAGTGTGGTGCACTTTCGCCACAAGCTCGACAAAGGCAGCGCTCTGGATAAGGCCGTCGACGATTTCGTCTATCAGGAGGCGTCGCACATCCGCGAACACCGTGCCTATAACCTGCTTCTGGGCGCACAAGGCGCGCCGGTCGAAAAACTGGAACGCATGCTGCTGCGACGCAGAAAGGAAAGCGAGCGATTACCGGCCAGCTTTCGTCTGGCGTTGACGGCCAGCCTTGAACACATCACCGCAATACTGTCCGAGCAGATTTTGCGAAACCCGGCATTCATGGCAGGCGCCGACCCGACGATGGCGCGCCTGTGGCGCTGGCACGCAATGGAGGAGATCGAGCACAAGGCGGTCGCCTATGACGTGCTGTGCAAAGTGGAACGTAACCCGCTACGGCGTTACCTGCTTCGTTTGGTGGCGATGACGAGCCTTTCGGTGTATTTCACTTTCGACCTTACTTACTTTACCTATTACCTCGTGCGCGGGGACCGGCAACACCGCAACTGGCGCGAATGGCTGCGCCTGCAGTGGTGGTTGTTCGTCAATCCCGGCCTGCTTTCGCGCATCGTGCCTGCCGGGCTGTTCTGGTTCGTGCCTGGCTTCCATCCTGACCGAATCGACACACGCGAACTGCTCGACAACGCTCGCCAGGCACTTGATGAACAGCGCTGAAGGCAGCTTTCGGGGCCGGCTCGCATGAGGACGATCTGGAAACCCGAGGGCTTCGAGGAATGGCAAAGGCATTTCCCGGCTACTGCGTTCGTGCGTCATCCTGCGGAGCTGGACTGGACCGATCTGTTCCTGCAGCGCTGGCAAGCGCCCTTGCCCGCTCTGCCAAAGGACACCCTGGTCGTGCTGGTTGCAGGTCTCTACTCGGAATTCATCCTCTACTGCAATCGCGCCTGCGCCCGGTCCCTCACCTCTGCGGGCCACGATGTCCTGCGTATGCCGGTGCGTTCCTCTCGCGGTGTGATCGCGCAAGGCAGGCACATCGCGACCCTACTCGGCAACCGACTCAAACCAGGACAGCGTTTTGTGGTGCTGGCTCATAGCAAGGGTGGCCTGGATACACTGGCAGCGCTGTCACAGAACAAGCATCTGCTCGACGCCTGTGACGGCATCGCTCTGGTGCAGCCGCCCGCTGGGCCATCGCCGATCATCGATGCGCTGCTGGGTCACGGCGCCGCTGGCGCTGGCCGAGGCTATCGCATGGACAGGTTCCGTCAAGTGATGATCAACAGCGCTCCGCTGGCTGCGGGTACCCGGGACATCAGCAGCCGCCGCGACCCACAGGTTGCCAAAATGCTCTCCGCCCTGCCCGACACGCTGCACTGCCTGCATGTCGTCAGTTGGTCCGCTGCGCGGCGCTCACATTTCGATACTCATCATCAGCGCCTGAATGCATTGCGTCCCGGGCATGCACATGACGGTCAGTTCTACATGGAACACCTGGCATTGCCAGGCGTCCCGCAGGTCTGCCTGCCGGACCTGGATCATGGTCAGCCAATACTGGGCGGCCCCGGCTTTGACCCGGCGAGATTCTGGCGGACATTGCTCGACATCCTTCACCAGACACGTGCGCCAGAAGGCTCTACACCAGATAGATTTCGAAGCCCGGAATACTCGCCGCACAAGCCTCGGTAAACTCGGCTGCGTGGCCACCGCAGGGTGCCGTGTAAAGGTCCATCGGCAAGGAAAAGGCGTGATACCGATGCATTGCCTTCCACAGCGGGTCCTGATCGTACAGGCATAATTGCATCAGCGAGTAGTCGTTGCGTACCTGCTTCCAGGCAATATCCATCAGTGCGCAAAATACCTCGGGGTCACGCTGGCGAACCTGCAGGTGGGTCAGGTAGATATCCCGCAGTGCCTGGCCAGGCGCGGCGATACCCGGTCGGCCTGCCAGAGGGGCGAGCGCATTGTAGCCAAGGCGCAGTAACTGCTGCGTCAGGGGCATCTGTTCGACGACGATACGTTTTATCTTCCCGGCGTCCCAAGGCGCGACGCAGCCAAGCAGGTTGTCGCGGTCATCGACAGCCAGCAGAAACGAGTCAATGCCGAAATCCGGCCACTGGCTGAGCCTGCGCTCAAATTCCGCCTCGGTGAACACACAGCCGAACGATTGTCGGGATGACTCGCTATCGAGAAACGCCCTCAGCGCATCCAGATACCGGGGAGCTGCCCGTACCACCCTCACCTTGGCGCTCGTACGGGGAACGCTACTCAAGCCACGCTGGCCGTACACTGAGACATTACTGTAGCCACGCCAGTGTGCGAGTTTCAGCGGGTTTGCTCGTCGTCTTCCCAACAGTGACTGGGTTGCCAGAGCGTTATTGCGGATGATGCAGCAATAGGCATGCTGTGCGCCTGTTTCACGGGAAAGATCCGCCAGACGCGCCTCTACCTCAGCCATCCATGACCGGGACAACCTGCGATCGGGCGTCAGTCGGAGATCGCCCAGATACGCGACCGGCTCGACACCACCGTGCAGGTAACCATCACGTACCACCAGACTGGCCGAGCCGCGCAGCTCGCCCTCCGGACCTTCTGCGATCCAGGTGCGCTGATCGTCGGCATGACAGCGATGCAGGGCGAAATAGTCCGGGCTACGATCAAAACGCAGCGGCATGCTCCCGCGCATCGTGTGCCGCCGTTGAAAGTCGAGAAGTTGCGAATTGTCCGCCGCACCGGCCCGACGAATCAGCACGTCGAATACTGCTCGCTCACAAACAGCCGTCGAGCCAGCGGTCGCAGGTTTTCGGGGTCAAGACGACACAGGCAAACCAGTTCGTCGCCCTCGGCGTAACCAGGGTTCTTTTGCAGGAAGTACTCGACTTCCGGCAGCTTCGCGTGATTTTCCGAGATCAGTGCAAGCTCCGCGCTGAGGCGCCCCTGCGGTGACTTGAATGACAGCACGCCGGTGGCCGGGTCGTAGGCATCGCCAAAACGCGCATGTGCCAGGTGATCCATCAGGGCCTGAACACGAGGCGCTGTCGAATGACCCGCACGCGGTGCGTAATCCAGTACCATTGCCCGCAGATAGCGATAGGTTCGATGCCCCTTGCAGATCAGAAACCAGTACAGGGGGACATCGGGAGACTGACGCCACAGGTCGCCCACCAGTCGTGACCAGGCGAAGGCGAGTTGTTGGCTGCCCCAGTGTTCAGGGGTGATGATAGTGTCTCCGGAAAAGACGAATTTGCAGGGCTGGTTGTCCCAGCTCATTTCAAACAGTTTCAGCGTCGTGAAGCCCATGATCGTGTCATGGGTGTCACGCAAAACGACACAATGCGTTTTGTCATCCAGATCCTGCTCGAATCGAACCCGGCAGGTATCCTGATAGCAGGCAGAATAAATCTCGAACATCCGATCGATATCGACCGATCGTAAATCGGGGCGCCCAACGGCGGTCGCGCACAAACTCATGGAGGCCTTCGATGTATGGAAACACAATGACCGGATTCCGAATCGCCGGGCCGCCAAGGGCAACCAGTCTCTCGGCACAATGTCCCGATTCTTCTGAAAACATCGCTGCGCATAGTCTGGCCTGTCCGGGTGTTCGCTTGCGCACGTATCGAATGAACCAGGCTTCGCACCCATGTATCCTCATCACTGCGCCACGTCCAGCACTGATCGTCCCGTCACGTGGCTGTTGGCCTACCTGCTGGTCACCGGCCTGCTGTACTTTCTGGTCACACACGTTCCAATGGGCGCTGTAAGACTCGTCGAGCCTGGCATTGTCGACGCTCATATGCCCTTGCTGCCGTTCACGCTGCCGCTGTATCTCAGCTATACGCTGGTGATGCCAGTGCTTGTGTACATGGGGCGCCAGTCATCATGGCTGTTGCCGGTGTTTTTCGCTGGTGCCCTGGCCGCCGGGCTGTGCCTGGTCAGCCACCTGTTCTGGCCGACCATGATCCTGCGTCCTGAAACCGGTTCCGCGTGGCTCGACAGGCTGTACCGGCTCGATGCGCCACTGGCGGCCTCACCCAGCGGGCATGTGGCGTTACCTGTTGCAATCAGCATGGTCATGGGCGGGTTGCGGCTGCGATCGGCCTGGGTATTTGTCCTCTGGAGTGCAGTGCTCATGCTGACGGTGATGACCACCGGGCAGCATGTCTTCACCGACATGGTCTCAGGCTTGGTCATTGGCGTGGCCTGCGGTATCACGACTCTGGTCCTCAGGCACTGTGCGGTGGACATGCGCACTCTATCGGCACTGCTGCTCGAATGGCTGTGCATACTGGTCACGATTCGTGTCGCGATTTACCTCGCAGACTGGCGCTTTTATCTGCTGGCTGTGCTCGTCGTGGCAGCAAGGCAGCACGCGTTGTTCGTTCTGTATCACGATGCGACCCATTACCACCTGACTCGACAGCGCAGTACCAATGACTTCCTGATCAACCTGGCTATCGGTGTCCCGGGCCTGGTGCCGATCGAATTCTACCGCCCCCTGCACCTGGACCATCACCAGCACGCGGGTACCGAACAGGACCCGGAACGACGCTTTCTCTATTACCGCCAGCCTTGGCATTTCCGGCCGTTAACCACGAAGCTGCTGGCCAGACAACTGCTGGGCGACTTGCTGCTGATCAATACGCTGCGCAATATTGCCGCCTACAAGGCCGCAGGAGGCGCGCCGCCAGCGATCACCCGCCCGCTGATTTCGGCAGCGCTGGTCTGGCTGGTGATTGTCGCCGCGCTCATCTGGCAATGCTCGGCGCAAACGTTCGGTTTGGTGGCGATGCTGTGGTTTCTGCCCCTGATAACGGTCGGCACCCTGCTACAGAAAATTCGCAGCATGGCCGAGCACAGCGGCGGCCCCGGCGTCACGCCTGGCTGGGAAGATTGGACATACGCCTGGCGCGTCGGCTGGCTGGGACGATTTTTCATCTGGCCCTACCACATCAACCTGCACTTGCAGCACCACCGAACCGCCAGCATACCGTGGCATGCCCTGCCCTCTGCAGTTCGAGCCGAGGAACAGCTCATGGCATCCCGCTCGCTTGCCTCGCTGATGTGGTCGAGGCTCAAGCAGAAATACTGATGCCTGATTGTATGGACGTCCTCTTCAATGTTTACTCATGAGCTGAATTCATGAGCCTATCCGATCACGCTCTATTGTTGACGAAATGACAGGCCTATAAGGTAATCCGGTCATCACGAGGCGGATTTGCACATGCGGATTCGCTCGAGTTTTACCGAGAAACTGTTCATGCGAAACCCGAAAAAATTATCTTGGTCATCGGTGCAGGCTCCACAGGGCAAGCCATCGCCCGCGGTGTCAGCGCGGGCAGACCGTTGGCGAAGTGATCGCCGAAGGCGATTCGGGCCTCGTATTGATATGGCGACCTGGCCCCGGCATGGTTACTCGCCGTTATTGGCGGCGTGGTAGTCGACATCCGAGACCTGCTCCATCCAATCAACCACCTCGCCTTCCAGCACCTCAGCAATGGCGATGTGGGTCATGGCCGTCGTTGCGGTTGCGCCATGCCAATGCTTGACGTTGGGCGCGATCCACACAGTATCGCCGGGCTTGATCATACGAACCGGCTGGCCTTTTTCCTGCACCAGCCCCGCGCCTGCTGTGACAATCAGCGTCTGCCCCAAGGGATGGGTATGCCAGGCCGTGCGTGCGCCAGGTTCGAAGGAGACGGTAGCACCGCTGATTCTGGCGTCTTGCGACCCCTTGAATGGCGCATCAACACGCACTGTGCCGGTGAAGTAATCGGCCGGGCCGCTGGCTGATGGCTGTGAGCCGCTGGAATTGATGACAATCATGGCAAATCCTTAAGCGTTATTGGAGAGTGCTCCAATCTACCCACCGAGAACTATTGCGACTATCCACTACAATTCGAAAATACTTATCGACAGGACTCATCAATGCTTCGGGAAAACGCCGCCGATCTGCTTGCCTTCCTCGCAGTCGCTAAAGAGCGAAGCTTTACCAAGGCAGCTGCCAAACTGGGTGTTTCACAATCAGCATTGAGTCATACCGTTCGCAGCCTGGAAGCGCGCCTTGGCCTGCGTCTGCTGACACGTACGACGCGTAGCGTATCGCCCACGGAGGCTGGCGAACGCCTGATCCAGAAAGTCGGCCCGCACTTCGATGAAATTGAAATCGAGCTGGCAGGACTGAGCGACTTGCGCGACACCCCTGCCGGCAAGATCCGTATCAACGCGATGGATCACTCACTGGACCTCATCATCCGGCCAGTGCTCAACACCTTTCTGCCCAAGTACCCTGACATCAGTGTTGAAGTGTATTGCGACTACAGCTTCGTCGACATCGCCGCCGAGGGGTTTGATGCGGGGGTGCGGCTGGGTGAAGCCGTAGCAGACGGAATGATCGCCACCCGCATAGGCCCGGACATGCGTCTGTCGGTAGTCGGCTCTCCAGCCTACTTCGAAGGCCGCACGAAACCCGAGACGCCCAGAGACCTTACAGCCCATCGTTGCAATAATCTGCGACTGCCTACCAACGGCGGGCTGTACGCCTGGGAGTTCGCCAAGGATGGTGAGAGCCTGAACGTGCGTGTCACCGGTCAGGTCACGTTCAACGGGGTCTATCCACTGCTGGATGCTGCACTCGATGGCTTCGGCCTGAGTTACATCCCGCATGACCTTGTCGCCCAGCATATCGAAGCCGGACGCCTGATTCAGGTGCTGGAAGACTGGTCACCGACCTTTGCCGGCCTCCACCTCTACTACCCGAGCAGACGCCAGGCATCACCCGCATTTGCCCTTTTGCTGGAGGCATTGCGCTACCGGTGATTGATTGCGGCCGTCATTCTGTTCAATCTCATTAACGACCAAGTGGCCTGACGGCGCTTGGCTGCCAGGCTGATGCGGCGGCTCAGGCGAAGGCGAACGGTCCTTCAAATCGGCCTATCGGCACCCAGTGGGTAATAAGGCCGGTGTCGGCCTTCCAGTGGTGCAGCAACAGCGCGGGAGGCTCGACATAGGAAGCGTCGGCAGCATCCGGGCGCAGTTGCAAGGCAATGGCCGTCGTCGTGCTCGGGGCCGTGCACATCAGCGTGCCGCCAAAGCGCAGCTGCATGAAACGATGAATATGACCGCAGACGATTCGCTCGACAGCCGGGTATCTGGAGACCACCTCGGCCAGCCGCTCGCCCCTTTCACAGCGATAGGCGTCGATGCAGTGAATGCCACTTGAAAACGGCGGCTGATGCATCATGATCAACGTCGGTTTGTCAGGCTCCAGCGCCAGTGTACGATCCAGCCATTGGGTGGCGGTATCGGTCATATCGCCGTGGTGCTGGTCGGGCACGCTGATATCCAGCCCGATGATGCGCATCGGCGCGGAACCCGAGTCGACGAAGCTGCAGTTTTCCTCATTGATGAAGTAATCGTGCTCCGGGAAGGCACTACGCAGGTTCTGCCGATGATCATGGTTGCCCGGTATCATCAAAAGCCTCTGGCGCAGCGGCTGCAGCAGCTCTCGGGCCATTGCGTACTCCTCGGGTCGCCCCTCGTCCACCAGATCACCGCTGAACAGGATCAGATCAGGCGCCGGATCCAGGGCGTTTATCGTTTCGACGGCAGCCGCCAGCATTGCATTCGAATCGACAACGCCTTGATAGAGTAGCCCTCTGGGTCGTACATGCGTGTCAGAAATGTGCGCTATCAGCATTCCATTACCTCAATCGTGACCAGGTCGCTTATCCACTAGTACAGCGAACCTGCAACGACCGGGCCAGACTTCGCCCCGGCCATTACTGAAGCGCGGCAGCGATTGAGAACACCGCAGTCTTTAAACCTCTGGAAACACTGGTTCTCCCAGATTGAGCATGAGCCGGTTCGCCCAGGCGAATATCGAGATGGCGTGAATCAGGTCCAGCACCTGTGTATCGTCCAGCCCCTGCTCGTACAGCGCCTGGATATGCCCGGCGTTGAGCGAGGCCGGCTCAAGCGTCAGGTCGATGGCGAACTGCACGATGGCTTTTTCACGCGCGGTCGTACCTGCCGTATGGGGGTCGGCAAATACCTGGGCGATAACATCATTGCGCTTGGCCAGTTGTTCGAAGCGTTGCGCGTGCACTGACGCGCAGTACACGCAGCGGTTGATCCGCGACACGACAGTGCTCGCCAGCTCCCGCTCGGCGCGCGACAGGCCACCCGGTGCGTACATGATCGCGTTGAACGCCTGTGAGCGCTGACGAAGGATGTCAGGGTGATGTGCCAGGGTCAGGTAGTAATCCGAGGTCTTGGCCTGCGGGTGGCTTTCTTCAAGCACAGCGACCTGCCCGGCGGTCGCGCTGCTCAGGTCCACGGTTGGCAGCCAGGCTTTCCAGCCCAGTATCTGATTGGTGAAACCTTCAATTTCAATCAGTTCGCTCATCAGGCTGCTCCGGCAGACTTTAACGCATCCAGCCCTGCGGCCAGACGCACTTGATAGGACAGGAATGCGATCAGTTGTGCCAGCACTACGATTTCAGCGGTGCTCAGGCCCTGATGTTGCAGCGCCTGCAACGCGCTTTGATCGCCGTGTACCGGAGACTCGATCAAGGTCCGCGTGAAGCGCAGGATCGCCGCCAGACGTGGGTCTTCCAGCAGATCGATTCGGCTGGCGTCCACATCGGCCAGCACATTTGCCTCGGCGCCTGCCGTCTGCAACTGCGACAGGTAATACCCGCTCAGAGTCGGCTGCGCGCTCAGCAGCGTTGCGTAATACGCCACCCAAAGGCGTTCGCTCAGTGACAGGTTGTGTGCCAGTGCCGGGTCGAAAAACAAGTCCTGACTGCCCTGGGTTGCCAGGGCCACCTTGTCTCGCGCATGACGAACCGCGTGCAGCGGACTGCCGGGTGCAATGCCCAACAGGCTATCGAGGGTGTCCGGAGTCGTTGAATGTTCAGTGGTCGATGTCATGACAGGTCCTGCAATGCTGTGGTTGCATTCGCGCAGCCGCTGGCAAAAGCGGCGCGTTCATGTAAAGAGAATCAAGGCTGCTCGGTGACCATGGTCGCTGCAGTGCGGTCGCTGACCAGCGGCTCGACCTTGAGGCCTTTGCGCGCTGCCCAGATGTTCTGGTAATGGAACAGCGGGATGATGCCGACGTCGTCACTGACAATCTGCACCGAGTCCTGGAGAATCTTGCGGCGCTTGGCCTCGTCGAACTCAGCGGTCGAATCAGCCAGGGCCTTGTCCACCAGCGGATTGCTGTAATGCCCCCAGTTGGAAGCGCCCTGCCCTTTGCTGCTGTCGACCGTGGTCAGAATATTGGTCAGGGCATACGCCGCCTCGCCGGTGCCATTGCCCCAGGCAATCACGCTGATCGCCAGTTCATTCTTGTTGGCCTTGCCCGCGTACACCGCCCACGGCAATACCTCCAGCTGAACCTTGACGCCGATCCGTGTCCAGAACTGCGCCACCGCCTGCATGACCTCCGGTGCCTGCGGATAACGGTCGCCCGGTACGTGAACGGTCATTTGAAAGCCTTCGGGAAAGCCTGCCTGCGCCAGCAGATCCTTGGCCTGCTTGACGTCATAGGGAATGTTCTTGATCTGCGGGTTGTAACCGAACGTATTGGCCGGCATCCATTGATTGGCTTCGGTGACGGTGCCCTGCATGATGCGTTCGTTGATGGCCGGGCGGTTGATGGCCAGGGACAGCGCCTTGCGCACCCGCACATCCAGCAGCGGGTTTTCGGCCAGCGGCTTGCCTGCGTTGTCACGAATGAACTCGTTCGGCCCGGCACGGAAACTCGGCTGAATGATCAGCGCACGCAGCCCCTGATAGGCGAAGACATTGACGTTCGGCGTTTTGCGCAGGCGCTCCACATCAGTAGGCGATACCTTGTCGATCACGTCGACATCGCCCGCCAGCAAGGCTGCAGTACGGTTGGCGGCGTTGGCGATGAAACGGAAATCAACCTTGTCCCAGGTCGGTTTGCCACCCCAGTAACTGTCATTGCGAGCGAATATCGTGCGATCACCCGGCACGAACGAGACAAACCGGTAAGGTCCGGTGCCAATCATCGCCTTGCCCGAGTTGTAATCGGCGCTGCTGGCTGCCGCACCGGCGTGGCGACTGACGATATAGATCGAATCGACGTCCGGCAGCAGATTGGCGTTGGGCGAACGGGTCTTGATGATCAGTGTGTGATCGTCCTTGGCCTTGACCGATTCCACGGTACGCATGGCCCCTGCGTAAGAGGCCACGCTGCCGGGTACGTTTCGCGCGCGCTCGAAGGAGAAGACCAGATCATCGGCGGTCAGCGGCGTGCCATCCTGCCATTTGACGTCATCACGCAGGGCGAACTCCCAGGTGGTGTCGTCCACGACCTTCCAGCTCTTGGCCAAGCCTGGCAGGGTCTTGTCATCACGGCGGCTGACCAGCGATTCGAAGGCATGCAACGCTACCGAACGGTCTCCGGCATAGTTATTGAGCTGTGGATCGAGAGACGAGACCGGGTCGGCATAGCCGATGCGCAAGTCCTGTGCCGTGACACTGCCGGCGGCCAGCAGCAGGGCCGACGCTAACAACGAACGAACGAGTGGTTTCATGGGTGATTCCTTGTACGCAATGGCAGAAGGTGACGGGTTTGAAGTGCCCGTTCAGCGTTGGTCATTCAGGTGACAGGCGCTCTGGTGATTCGGCGAAACCTCCCGCAGCGCTGGAACTTCCTCGCGACAGCGCGCCATGGCGTGCGGGCAGCGAGGGTGGAAATGACACCCGGCAGGCGGGTTAAGCGGGCTGGGGATTTCCCCTTGGATCGCGTCATAACGGGTACTGCGAATATCGAAGCGCGGGATCTGCGCCAGCAAAGCCTGGGTGTACGGGTGATTGGCCCGCGCGAACAGGTCATCGACCGATGCTGTCTCGACCACACGACCCAGGTACATCACGATGACGCGGTCGCAGAGGTGCTCGACGACGCCCAGGTCATGGCTGATAAACAGATAGGTCAGGCCCAGTTCGTCGCGCAGGTCCATGAACAGATTGAGGATCTGCGCCTGAATCGACACGTCCAGCGCCGCCACCGACTCGTCGCACACCAGCAGTTCCGGTTGCACCGCCAGCGCACGGGCAATCCCGATGCGCTGACGCTGGCCACCGCTGAACTGATGCGGATAGCGCTGACGCAATTGCGGGCTGAGCCCGGCACGCTGCAATTGCGCACTGACGTAATCATCTGCGCCCTTGCGGTCGGTCAAGCCGTGCAACAGCGCACCTTCGCCAACGATCCGGTCGACCCGCAGACGCGGGTTGAGGCTCGACGACGGGTCCTGAAAAATCATCTGCACTTTCAGGCGCAGCGCCTTGCGCTCACGTGTGGTCAGGCTGTCCAGCGGCCTGCCGTCCACCGACGTGGTGCCTGAAGAGACCGGCAGCAGCCCGGCAACCATGCGCCCCAGGGTCGATTTGCCACAGCCTGACTCGCCCACCAGCCCGACCACTTCACCGCGCATGATGCGCAGATCGACACGATCCACCGCATGGGTCAGCGGTTTTGCACGGGTAAGGTGCAGCCGTTGCAGGAGCCCCTGAAGGGAGCGCTTATCCACGGCTTTGCCGAAGGTCTTGCTGACCTGATGCAGCTCGATAAGGGGAATCTGATCACTGGGCATCGGCCGCTCCTGGGTGAAAACAGCGAACCATCTGGCCCGGTCGTGCCTCGTGGGGTTGAGGCTCCTGCGCACAGACCTGCGAGGCTCTGGGGCAACGCGCCGCGAAAGCACAACCGACCGGCATCGACAGCAGGTCGGGTGTCATGCCCGGGATCTGCCGCAGGCGCTGGCCGCGCTGGTTGCGACTTGGCAGGCTGTCGATCAGCCCTTGTGTGTAGGGGTGTTGCGGGCGATCCAGTACATCGGCGACCGAACCCTGCTCGACGATGCGTCCGGCGTACATCACCGCCACATCGTCAGCCAGCCCCGCGATCACGGAAAGATCATGGGTGATCCAGATCAGCGAGGTGCCCTGCTCGCGCACCAGCTTCTGCACTTCACTGAGAATCTGCGCCTGAATCGTCACATCCAGCGCCGTGGTCGGCTCATCGGCAATGATCAGGTCCGGCGCATGCAGCAGCGCGATGGCAATCGCCACCCGCTGGCGCATACCGCCAGACAACTGATGCGGATAGGCGCGCAGACGTTCTTCCGGGCTGGCGATGCCCATCAGCGCCAGCGTGCGGCTGGCATGTTCGCGGGCCTCGCGCTTGCTCAGCGGGCTGTGCGCACGTACGGCCTCGATCATTTGCGTGTCGACCCGCAGCACCGGATTGAGGGTCATCATCGGGTCCTGAAAGATCATCGCTACCCGGTTGCCCTGAATGTCACGTAGTTGCGCGGCAGACAGTCTGGTCAGATCGCGCCCCTTGAACAGCACCTGGCCGCCGCTGATGCGCCCAGGTTCATCGACAAGACCGAGGATCGAAAAGCCGGTGACCGACTTGCCCGAACCGGACTCACCCACCAGGCCCAGAATGCGTCCCGGCTGTACCCGCAGCGAAACGTTGCGCACCGCTGGTAGCACACCGGCGCGGGTATGAAACGAAGTGCACAGGTCGCGCACATCCAGGGTCGGCTGTTGGGCTGCGTCAGGTGCAGGCGACATTTCAGACACGCTCATCGCTGTAACCTCGGGTTCAGGACATCGCGCAAACGGTCACCGACCAGATTGATCGCAACGATAGTGATCAACAGCGCCAGGCCCGGAAACAGGCTGATCCAGTATTCATTGCTGAGCATGTATTGAAAGCCGTTGGCAATCAGCAGCCCCAGAGATGGCTCGGTGACCGGTACGCCCAGGCCGAGAAACGACAGGGTTGCTTCGAGCGTGATGGCGCGGGCGATCTGCAAGGCGCCGATCACGATCAGCGGTGGCAGGCAATTGGGCAAAATGTGGCCAACCACAATACGCAGCGGCCCCACGCCCTGCCCGCGCGCCGCATCGACGTATTCACGGCGGCTTTCGGTCAGCGCCTGACCGCGTGCGGTGCGCGCGTAATAGGCCCATTCAAGCATTATCAGAGTCAGCATCACGTTGCCGACGCCCTTGCCCAGCCAGGCAAGAATCATCAGCGCCATGAGAATCACCGGGAACGACAGCAGCAGGTCGACCAGACGCATCAGCAAAGCATCGAGCCAACCGCCGACATACGCAGACACCAGCCCGAGCAGCGTACCGATCACTGCCGCAATCAACGCCGAGCCAATGCCTACCCACAGACTGATGCGCAGGCCATAGATAATCGCCGAGACCAGATCGCGGCCCTGCCCGTCGGTACCCAGCCAATAGATGTAACCGCTGTCCCCATTGAGGCTGCCAGGCGGCATGCGCGCGTCCATGACGTTGAGCTGCATCAGGTCGTAGGGGTTCTGCACCACAATCCACGGCGCCAGGGCTGCAACCAGCACAATGAGCAGCAGGACCACCAGGCCCGTCACCGCAGTGGGCGAGCTGAAGAACTCGGTCAGCACTCGTCGCCAGGGTGACTGGGCCTGCAACAGCGTGCTGCCGATCGGGGCTTTTTCAATGACATTCATCGGGAGGCCTCGATGCGTACACGTGGGTCCAGCAGGTAATACAAGCCGTCGACGATCAGGTTGAGCACCACGAAAATCACCACGACCACCATCAGGTAAGCGACCACCACCGGGCGGTCAAGCATGTTGATGCTGTCGAGAATCAGCTTGCCGGCACCCGGCCAGGCGAAAATGCTTTCAGTCACTACGGCATAGGCGATGGTCGAGCCCAGTTCCATGGCCAGCACCGTCACCACCGGAATCATGGTGTTGCGCATGACGTGCATGCACATCACGCGCATCGGTGACAGGCCCTTGGCGCGGGCGAATTTGACGAATTCCTGGGGCAGCACTTCGCGCACACCGGCTCGGGTCAGACGCAGCACCAGGGAAATCTTGAACAACGCCAGGTTCAGCGCTGGCAACAGCAGGTGCTGCAAGCCGTCCAGCGTCAGCCATGACCATTGCACGCCCAGCCACTCACGGGTCTCGCCCCGACCGCTGGCCGGTAGCCAGCCCAAGGTGATGGAGAAGAGCATGATCATCATCAATGCGACCCAGAAGGCTGGTAGCGAGAAGCCGACAATGCTGGCGGCCATCATCAGCCGGGACAGCGGATGCTCGGGGTACATGCCGGCAAACATTCCCAGCGGCACACCGATGACCACTGCCAGAAACAGGGCGCTGAACGCCAGTTCGAAGGTTGCAGGCAAACGCTGCAGAATCAGGCGCATGGCGTCCTCGTGATACACGAAGCTTTGCCCCAGATTGCCGTGAACCGCACCCTTGAGAAAAATCAGGTACTGCTGCCACAGCGGCTGGTCCAGCCCCAAATGCGCGATGGCCTGCAGACGCTCGGCCTGATTGAGGTCTTCACCCACCAGAATGTCCATTGGGTTGCCGATGGCATTGAGGCCGACGAACACCACCAGCGTCATCAACAGGATGACCAGCAATGATTGAGTCAGCCGACGCAGCGCCCAGCCGATCATTGGCGCAGCTCTGCAGCGCCTGGCTGGCTGGCGACCCACTCATCGCCCAGCAGCTCTGGCTCGGCGTAATCGAGCATGGTGTCGAAATGCAGGGCGATGTCCTCGTTGAACAACTGCCCGACCAGGGCATGGGCCAGACGTTTGGAGCCCTCGCTGATAGCAGGAATGTCACCGGACACCGCGCCGTAGCTCAATGCTGCTGGATAACTGAAGCAGTGAATGTGGTTCAGCCCCGGGCAGGCGCCTGGGGTCTTCTCCTGAAATTCGAAGCAGTTGCCCAGATCCGGCAGCGCAGCCAGTTCGGCATCGGTTTCGCCGCTCGGTGCCTGGAAGCGATCCTGCCAGACGCGGATCTGCGCAGAGAATGGCGCAAATTCCGGGCGCTGCCGGAAGTCGGTGCGAAACCCGGTGGCAAATACCACGAAATCTGCTTCGATACGGGCCTTCGGCGTATTCAGCCAGACGCCTCCAGCAGCGCTCTCCTCGACGGAAAGCACCGGACTGTCGAGCATGAACCGCGCCTTGCCGGAAGCGGACACTCTGAGGGTACTGCCGCGCGGCGGTGGGACCTGCTGGGTATTGAGGTAGTGGCGAATGCGCCATTTCCAGACGTCGGGCAGGCGCCAGTAGCCATGGACCATGCCGGGATTGCCGACGCCCTTGCCTTTGTTGATGCGCGGCAGCTCGGCACGCCGGATCAGCAGATCGACCCGCGTTGCGCCAGCCTCCAGCGCCGTGGCAGCGCTGTCCATCGCCGAGGCGCCACCGCCGATGACCGCAACGCGTCTGCCGGCGAACCAGCTGTCCTGCAAACCCGCCGCCGAGTGTGTCCACAAGTGCTGCGGCAACTGCCGGGCAAAATCCGGCACCCAAGGACCGCCCAGACCGTCCCGACCCGTGGCGAGCACCACATGGCGGGCCAGCAGGAATTGCGTCTGCACCGGCGTGACGACATCCAGCTCAATCAGACCGTCCGTTCTGGGCGCTACCCGGCTTATGCGGTGCTCATTGCGTACGTCCAGGGCCAGCACCTTGCGATACCAGCGCAGGTACTCGGCCCATTGCAGACGTGGAATCTTGTCCAGCAACGCCCAGCCGTCGACGCCGAATTGCGCTTCGTACCAGGCGCGAAATGTCAGCGCTGGCAAGCCCAGCGCCGGCCCGGTCAACTGCTTTGGCGAGCGCAGGGTCTCCATCCGTGCGGTGGTGGCCCAGGGGCCTTCGAAACCTGCTGGTGACTGATCGAAAATGACCGCCGCTACGCCGAGGTTGCGCAGCTCTGCGGACAGCGCAAGACCGGCCATGCCTCCGCCGATGATCGCTACGTCGAGCACGGCCTGCCCTGCGCTGATCCTGGGCTTGACCCATGGCTTGGCGGGCAGATCCAGCCAGGCCAGATCCTGCTGCAAGCGAGCTTCCAGAGCGGCCAGGCCAGTGGGTGCGTTCACATCGGACATTGATCGGTACTCGAAAAAATGATCGGGCTACAAGCCCGAGCCTTGATTCAAAGCACTTCAAGAATCATTCCAATATTGTTTTAAATGAATTCTTAAAGCCTTTGAATGCTTAATTCGAATAGTAAAAGCCGATTTTTATTCTCGCAACGCGCAAAAAAGCATATTTATATTCCCAAATGGAATTTGAGCGAGCTTTGTGTGCCGAGAAACAAGGCGTTACGGAGGCTATTCATGGACGCGCTGCGTCCGGCTTTCAGTCTTGTGCGACGACAGGCGTTATCAGCAACCGGGCCTGAATGCTGCCTGCATGGCCCGCTCACTCGGCATAAATGCTCTGTAACAGGGCATCGTGCGCGCTGGCTTCGTGCATGATCATTTCCGGCAGCAGGATTTTTGCGCTGTCGGCAATTTCATCGATCAGCGCGCTCGCCACATCCGACAACGGGCTGGCGAAGGCTGAAATCAGCCCGAAGAAAAACGGAATGTTGCAGGCGATCGGTCTGACGACCAGGCCTTGTACCGGCACCCCCAGCGCTGTGAACGGATCGACCAGTGCAACGCCCAGCCCGACCCTGGCCATCTGCATGGCAATCAGCGACGTATTGGTGTCCAGCATGCGCGGCGGCTGACCACCCGCCTCCTGAAACGCCTTGTCGATGCGTCGACGAAAGCGATACGGGTTGGCCATGGTGATCAGCGTTTGCTGACGCAGCAGCTCCATCGACAGCACCTCATGAGCGGCCAGCGCCGAATCGGCTGGCAATACCGCCACACAAGGCGCCTCGCCGATCCAGTGGATTTCCAGACCACGATGCTCCAGCGGCAGGCTGACCGCGCCCAGGTCCATGGTTTTCGACAGGACAGCCTGAACCACGTTCTCCGGAGACATGCTCTGCAGCTGAATCTGTTGCGGACGCAGGTGCGCGGGCAGGCGCGACAGTGCAGCAGGCAGCAGGCCAGCCGCCAGGGCCGAGATCGCCACCAGCTTGATCTGATGGTTCTCCTCCTGGGCAATGTGCTGCGCGCGCTGGCGGATGTTGCGCACCCCCAGCAGCGCACTCTCCACTTCGCCATACATCATGAATGCCTTGTGGGTAGGCGTGACCTTTGGCCCGCTGCGCTCGAACAACGCAAAGCCCAGTTCCTGCTCGAGCTCCTGAATGGCCCGGGTGACCGAGGGCTGAGATCGGCCGAGCATTTTCCCTGCCGCCGTGACACTGCCTGCCGACATGACTGCCGCGAAGGCTTCGAGCTGACGCAAATCCATAAGCATGCCTTGATCGATACACCGCCGATGAGGAAGCACGACGCTGTGCTCCCCGGTTCAAAGCGCGAAAGTCTACACGCTGGTAGCGCCTGACGTGAGCCAGCACCTCATCCGGCGATCATTACCCGGTTTCGGCCCTGCTGTTTGCCCATGTACAGCGACGTGTCGGCGCGATTGAGGGCCAACTGAAACGCCTCGCCCGTGGCGATGGTCGCCACAGCGACTGTGGCGCTGACGGCGATAATGCGCTCGTTGATCAGACCGGCCTCTTCGGCGATACGCCGCCAGATACGTTCTGCCGCGCGCAGTGCGTCTTCGGGCGTAGTGTCAGGCATAAGCACCAAAAATTCCTCGCCGCCCCAGCGCGCTGCCATATCACTGCTGCGCACGCTCGAACCGATGATCTCGGCGACCCGTTGCAGAACCACATCGCCGGTTTCATGCCCGTGGATATCATTGATCTGTTTGAAATGATCGATGTCGAGCAGGATCAACGAAGCCGACAGCCCCTGCCGTCGGCCTTCCAGCTCGCGTATGCGATGCAGCACTCGTCTGCGCGTATAAAGATTGGTCAGGCTGTCGCGGCTGGCGATATGAAACAGGCTCAGTTGCATCGACGAGGTGAAACGTACCGACAGTGCAGTGGCGTAAATCGACAGAGTGGTCGCAGAGAGTACGTTGACGATACCGAACGCATCGAGCACGTTCTGGCTGAGACCGGATCCCTGCCCCGTGTATCGGCGAAAGGCAAAGCAGCCCACCAGCGACAGCAGAATCGCCACGCTGTAGGCAATGCGTCTGATGACGTTCAGTTGAAACGTGAAGGCAATGACGGGAATCACGCAGAATAGGTAGAAACTGAAGTTGCTTTCCCAGCCCAGCTGCCACGTCGCGAGCACGGCATGGCCGATGATCTCCAGGCACATCAGTTGTCCGGCTTGTCGATGCCGACGCCTGCGGATCAGGTAGATGCAGTTGACGTAAACCAGCGTGCTGACGATGTTCGCCATCCACATGATCTTCATGCCCAACCCCAGGAACACTGTCAGCCACACACAGTGAATGCCCAGAGCGACATAAACGATCGGGGTGATGTGTTTCCAGAACTGGATAGCCGTGTCCTTGAACAGCTGGGTGCGGTCTTCCGTCGGAAGGCTCATCATCACGTTATCTCGAAATGCAGGTGGAATATGACCATCAGCGTAGGGGCGAGATCATGATGTATTGTCGGCCTGAACCGACGCCGCTTTATACAGCGACTGGATAATATATTTGTCTGCAGCGCCCGAACCCCGTGAATGCCGGAAGGACTCAAATGGACATCATTGAGACCGTGTAGTGCAATCCCGTGCCTGACTTTTTCATAGTCAGCTGGCCGTCGGCAGCGTCCGGCAATATGCAGTGAGCTTGCACTCCGGGCAGCGTATGGCGGTTTTTCGTCGCTTTACGGTAGCGATCCTGATGCTCCGGAAATACTATCGGGAGCGGACCTTGTGTTGATCACGTATTGCTCATCAGCCCGCCAAGATGCAGGCAGCCCTGAATGATTCGGAAGGAAGCTTACCGATGGAACGTCTCACCGCAAAAGACTTTGCTCCTGAACTGCTTGAGCTTTATGACTACTACGCACACGGCAGGATCAATCGGCGCGAGTTTCTCGATCGTGCAGCGCTGTTCACCTTTGGCGGCCTGACCGCCAGTGCGCTGCTTGCCTCGCTGAGCCCCAACTATGCGCTGGCCGAACAGGTGGAATTCACCGACCCGGACATCATTGCCGAGTATGTCTCCTATCCTTCGCCCAAGGGGCATGGTCAGGTTCGCGGCTATCTGGTACGTCCGGCCAAAGCCGCCGGAAAAGTACCCGCAGTGGTTGTGGCACACGAGAATCGCGGCTTGAACCCTTACATCGAAGACGTGGCGCGCCGCGTTGCCAAAGCCGGTTTCATTGCGTTGGCACCTGACGGGCTGTCGTCGGTCGGCGGCTATCCGGGCAACGATGACAAGGGCCGTGAGCTGCAGCAGACGGTCAACCCGGAAAAGCTCATGAACGACTTCTTTGCCGCCATCGAGTGGCTGATGAAGCATGACGCGACCACCGGCAAGGTCGGCATCACCGGTTTCTGCTACGGCGGCGGTGTGGCCAATGCCGCGGCGGTTGCGTACCCGGAGCTGGGCGCTGCGGTGTCGTTCTACGGGCGTCAGCCCAATGCCGAAGACGTGGTGAAGATCAAGGCGCCGGTGATGATTCACTACGGCGAACTGGATACCCGCATCAACGAAGGCTGGCCGGCCTATGAAAAAGCCTTGAAAGCTGCGGGCAAGACGTACGAAACGTACATTTATCCGGGCGCCAATCATGGTTTTCATAACGACTCCACCCCACGTTACGACGAAGCCGCGGCCAAACTGGCCTGGGACCGCACATTGGGATGGTTCAACAAGTACCTGGTCTAAGTTCTGGCCGAACGGCGCGGCACAGATCTGTGACGCGCAGCATCACGCACGGCATTCCCACGCTGGAGCGTGAGGAACGATAGTCCTGTAACTATCGTGCCCATGCTCCGCGTGGGCATGCCGTTCTGGACGCTCTGCGTCCTCTCTATAGCGCCCTCACCCGTTCCAGCAGTACCTGTAGTGGATGCTGCACCACTTTGCCATCCTGGCGCTTGACCTGGCTGCGGCATGAGTAGCCATCGGCGACCAGTCGACCTTCACCGCCATGCCGCGCCACCAGTGGCTGCCAGGACTGACGATAGATGATGTCGCTGGTTTTCGCGTTTCGGGTTTCATGCCCATAGGTGCCGGACATGCCGCAGCAGCCGCTGGCCAGCACTTCCAGCTTGAGCCCGGCGCGGGCGAAGGCTTTCTGCCAGAGGCCGACACTGGCGGGCTCGTTGGTCTTTTCAGTGCAATGCGGCAGGAAGTAGTACGTCTCTTCCGATGCCCCATCACGACCTTCCTCGACCGTGGACGCCAGCCATTCCTGCGGCAGCATGACCTCGGGTACATTCTCGCTGCCCAGCGTCTTGCTGTACTCCTGGCGGTAAACCAGGGTCATGGCCGGGTCCAGACCGATCAGCGGGATGCCGTACCCGGCCAGCTTGCCCAGCGACTGGCTGTTGAAACCGGCAGCCTTCTCGAACGCCTGCAGAAAACCCTGCACCTGCAGCGGCTTGCCATTGGGCGCAAACGGTGCGAGGTAGACCTGATAACCGAGACGCGAAATCAGCTCCAGCCAGTCTGCCGCCAACGGGGTTTCGAAGTATCGGGTGAATGCATCCTGAACCAGCACCACCGTGCGCTTGCGCTCCTCCTCGCTCAACGCGGCCAGGCGCTGCGGCGTAGCGATGCCGACATTCCAGCGAGCGCAGGCCGCACGGAAATCGGTCAGGCTCAATAACGGGCTGTCGACCATGCCTGCCACATGCTCAAGCAGGTAACGCACCGGCCTTGCGCCCATGATCGCGTTATACAGCTTCGGAAAGCGCGCCAGGTGCGGGATGCTGAACTCCAGCGAGCCAATCAGGTAATCCTTGATCGGGCGCAGGTAGCGGCTGTGGTACAGCTCGAGAAAGCGCGAACGGAACTCGGGCACGTTGACCTTCACCGGGCACTGTCCCGCGCAGGACTTGCAGGCCAGGCAACCGGCCATGGCGTCGTAGACTTCATGGGAGAAATCCTTCTGCCCCGCAACTCTGGCGACGCTGTTGACGGTTCGCTCGGCAAGGCTTTTCAGCACATTGGCACTGCGCGCCCTGGCGCTGGCGGTGAGGACATTGACGTCCTGCTCGCCTTGCAGACGCAGCCATTCCCTGACCAGCGAAGCGCGGCCCTTGGGTGAGTGAATACGATCACGGGTGGCTTTCCACGACGGGCACATGGCATCGTCGGTGTCATAGTTGTAACAGGCGCCGTTGCCATTGCAGTGCAGCGCGCTGTCGTAGCTTTGCCAGACGCGTTCATCGATCGTGCGATCCAGGTCACCACGCAGTGTCACTTCATCCACCAGCGTCAAGCGCGATTCCGGCACTGTCGCAGGCGTTGCGATCTTGCCGGGGTTGAGCTGGTTGAACGGGTCGCAGGCGGCTTTGAGGGCCTGCAATGCGGGATACAACTCGCCGAAATATTCAGGCACGTATTGCGAACGCAAGCCCTTGCCATGCTCGCCCCAGAGCAGCCCGCCATAGCGTTTTGTCAGCGCGGCGACGGCGTCGGAGATTGGCCGAATCAACGCCGCCTGCGCGGGGTCCTTCATGTCCAGAATCGGTCGCACGTGGAGCACGCCGGCATCCACATGGCCAAACATGCCGTATTGCAGCCCGTAGCTGTCCAGCAGCGCACGGAACTCCTGAATGTAGTCGGCGAGATTTTCCGGAGGCACGGCAGTGTCTTCGACGAACGGCTGCGGCCTCGCTTCACCCTTGACGTTGCCGAGCAGCCCCACCGAGCGCTTGCGCATGGTGTAGACGCGGTTCACCGCTGCACTGCCAGCCGCCAGCGTGTGGCCGAGGCGCACCACCGATGTGTCAGTCTGCAAGTGCGCAACGAACGCATGAACGCGCTGTTCCACCTCACTCAACTCATCGCCGCTGAATTCGATCAGGTTGATGCCCAGCGTCGGCGTCGCAGGGTCCTGGGGGAAATACTCGGCGACGCCATGCCAGACGATATCCTGCATGGCCAGCATCAGCACCTTGGAGTCCACGGTCTCGATGGACAGCGGTTTGTGCGCCATCAGCGCCTTGGCGTCCCGCAGGGCGTCCATGAAACCGGCATAGCGAACATTGACCAGAATCGAATGTTTGGGGATCGGCAGGACGTTGAGTCGGGCCTCGACGATAAACCCCAGTGAACCTTCGGAACCGCAAAGTACGCTGTTGAGGTTGAAACGCCCGTCTTCCTCGCGCAGGTGCGCCAGATCGTAGCCGGTCAGGCAGCGGTTAAGCGGCGGAAAGACATCCTTGATCAGTTGTGCCTGCGTATCGGCGATCTGCTGCGCGCAACGATAAACGTCGCCCGCGCGGTCGACGCGTGCCTGCTCGCTGGCCAGTTGTTCGACATTCAGCGCATGGCTGTTGACGTACGAACCGCCCAGCAACACCGTGGACAGTTCAAGGACGTGGTCACGAGTCTTGCCGTAGGTGCAACTGCCCTGCCCGCTGGCATCGGTGTTGATCATGCCGCCAATCGTGGCGCGGTTGGAAGTCGACAGTTCCGGCGCGAAAAACAGCCCGTGCGGCTTGAGCGCGGCATTGAGCTGGTCCTT
>Ga0182233_1000002_pt1 | contig 49313 bp, 66 predicted proteins | sample G6R1MG_31_FD_129664 | JGI IMG/M metagenome (GOLD analysis project Ga0182233, IMG submission 129664) | Miscanthus phyllosphere microbial communities from Michigan, USA - G6R4_NF_07NOV2016_LD1 MG | ecosystem: Host-associated > Plants > Phyllosphere > Phylloplane/Leaf | place: USA: Michigan... | reverse complement strand
GGGCAAGCGTCTGGGCAAGGATGCCGAGGAGGGCAAGGTGAAGCCGGAGGACGTGGACTACATCAAGGCGATCTCGGCGGCTCTTGCCAACTTCAAGGTCGCTCGCCCCAAGGCTGCCAACAGCAACGCCAAGCTGGAGGAACAGTCGGCGGCTGGCTGACTCTCACACCTAGGCAAGTGTCTAAACTGCCTCTCTTTTCCCTCTCCTTAAAGCGAGACTCACTATGCGTAACAATCCACAATGGCGCGAGGGCTATGCTGCCTACGAATCGGGTGTTCTGTATCAACAGTGCCCTTACGAGCGCATGACCGATAAAGGTAGCGCATGGGAGGCAGGCTGGTTCGACGCATCATGCGATGACATGGCTTACGGCGGTTAAGGTGTAACTCTACATGGTGTCCAGCCCGATGGACTTAATGAGGCTTAGTTGTGTGCCCGCCATGTTTCCTTTTGAGATTGATATGGTGGGTAGTGAGGCATCCGTGCCTAAGCGGATCACCCGTTGTGTCTCACTATCCTCTCTAGCAATCTCGCTAGACGGAGAACCCCTATGCGTATCACCATCGGTCGCGGCAACAATCGCCAGTCGGTTTCGGCTCCTTCGGGCAAGGCGTACAAGTCGTTCCACAAATCGGAACAGCAACGTTTCGTGCGCCAGTTTTGCCAGATCGTCGGCATCAAGCGGTGACAAACGACGTTGCAACGGGTGATCCTTGGCCAGACCCTTTTGAGTTTGTGCCTTGGATCATCCTTTTCCTCGTCATCTGGTACATCTTTAGCTAAGGATCATCCTTATGCCAACCTCTCGTATTCGCTCGCTCCGCAAGGAGTTTCACGCCCTCGATCCACGGGAACGCACGGAATGGCTACACAAGTTAGCACAAACGGGGGAGCTACCCCGGTCCTGAGCTTCAAGGCTCACGCTCAGGTGTTCGACACCGACGCTGGCATCATGGTGGATTGTGACATGCTCATAAACTACCACGCCAAGCGGGGTGGGCCTATCGAGTGGAAAATCTCTGGGGATGACTCCACTCTTTCTCACATCAACGGAAGGATTTGCTGATGAACATCACCGTTAACAGCGCCCCTGCACGTAAGCCTGTCGCTTTGCTCGCTAAGTCTAGACGCGGCATCTTCATCCGTGATCGGGATGGCTACGCCTACTTCGGCACTGCTGGTTTCGTCACCAAATCCGATACTATCTCGCTAGAGGGTCTGATGCAGCAAGACAGAGACCGCCAGCCTGTCTACGAGGGTGACAGCATCACCATCACGTTCTAACGGAGGCATACATGGATAACGACCTCTTTCGCAGGGGTGAATGGCTTGGCACCTTCACCATCCTGTTCATCTTCGCTATGGTGATCTTCTTCATCGCGTGCCTTCTTGGTTTCTTCGTGGACCCGTCGCTGAGCATGGACACACGACAAGCGATTGTTGCTGCATCGGTGGCAATCTTCCTCTTCGTCGCATTCTTCACCACCCTCGCTCGTCACGCCAACTAGGGGTTTCACTATGAACATCTTTGCAACCGACCCGAATCCTGTTCTCAGTGCGGTTGCTTTGGATGATAAACGAATTGTCAAGATGGCACTTGAGTCCGCTCAGATGCTTTCCTCTGCTATTCGTCTCACTGTGCCTACTCCTGACGAGCACCTGTACCGCAACACACATCAGCACCACCCCTGCTCTGTGTGGTCTCGCAAGAATCTTCACAACTTCCTGTGGCTGTACGACCACGGCAAGGCTCTTTGTGCCGAGTACACACATCGGTACGAGCGCCGCCACAAGTCTGAGGACATCATCGACCTCGCATACAACCATCTTGAAGTGTTTGGCGACCCTTTTCCGGAGTTGTCAAGCGAAACTGTGTTCGATTTCAACTCATCTGGGTGGATCGTTGGCGATGTTTTCCACTCATATCGCCTTTGCATGATGCAGAAATGGCTTGACAAAGACAGTAGACCACCCCGGTGGACTCACCGCGACAAGCCAGAGTGGTATCTTCCCATCCGTCTCGAATATGAGGACTTATGACAGCTTCTGAAACCATTCATAAGGCTATCAAGAAGCACGCGGGGCTTTCCGACTTTGATGATGATGCGATCTCAGAGGAGGTTAGGGCTATTCTTCGTGCTTTAGACAAGGCTGATTTCAATATTATTAAGAAAGGTCGCAAGTAATGAACGAGAACATCTGGCGTCGTGCCGAAAAGGACATCGCTCGTCGTGAGCGTCGTCGTCTCATTCGCAATCGTACCATCACTCCTGCCCCATTCATGCGCCCTCAGTTGATGGTAAAGAACGGGGACGGCTCGTGGTCGCCTCACATCAACACCTACGCTCGGTGACAGACATGTTCAAGCATGATGGCAGCTACGAAGTTCGGGGCACCAAGCAGACAGCCCGGTATCTCGGTACTCTTAATAATGGTAACGAGGTGACGGCTCTTTTCGCGGTCCAGCGTTATAAGACGGGATCAGAAGAGATCATCTACCATCGCGCTCTCGATGGTGCTCATTTTCAGGACCGCAACAGCGACATTGTTCCTCGTCCTGTGCGTCGCTCGAAGTGGCGCAACATATACTTAGACGCTACGAGGACTATTCAGAACCACGATTCACGAGAGACAGCGGACAATATCCCAGGCTCTTCTGGACGACTCGGTGTGCTCGAACTTCGGTACGAGGACGACAACCTCATCGAGGGAGTATTTCACAAGGGAGCACCACTTTGACACACAAGGTATTCGTCTACGGCACTCTCCGCCCCGGCGACAGCCCCGTCGTTCCGGTTCCGGGTGTCATCTACGACCTCGGCTGGTTTCCCGGCCTGAAACTCGACCTCGACTCCGCCTCGTTCATCAATTGCGAGGTCATCGAGGTGAGTGACGCTGGTCTGGCCCGTCTGGATCAATACGAAGGCTACGATCCCAAGTGGCCGGAGGACTCCCTCTACATTCGCCAGAAGTTCGAGGATGGTTTCATCTACGTCTATAACAACGACGTATCAGACCGACCTGTAGTTGAGTCGGGAGACTGGCTCGAATACAAGAACCAGCGGTCGGGTGTCAACTCTCACCTTGGAGGCTAACATGACGGTCGCTTTCCCTTCCTATAGTGCTTTCCTGGGTGGTATGAGCCTCGTCAACCACGGTGGCAAGTGCTGTGGTATCAAGTCGGTCTACAACATGTACACTGACCCTATGCAAGAGCACGGCGCACTGGAGGCTATTCCGTTCAACGACAACGATGCATGTGGCCGTAACGTCACCTCCAACATGCGCTTCTTTCACGAGGCAGCACCGAAAGAGACTGGTGTAGACCGGCTCAAGCGGTACATCGCGTACATGGAACAGTACCGCCCCCTCAACATGCTGGAGGTTGTGCTGGCCCAGAGCCCGTACGACTATTGTTGCCAGCTCATCAAGTGGGAGCCCGTCCTTCTCGAACTCGGCTTCAAGAAGGTGTTCTCGCACAACAACAGCAACTCGGGCAACATCTGCCACGTCTTCTATCTCGCTATCGGTGAGCCCAAGCCTCTTGGTACAATGACAGAAGAGGATAACGATGAGGACGGACCGTGCGAGTGCGACGACTGCCGTGCTGAGCGTGATCCGTGGTAACTAGAGGATAATAACATGAGCGATTTTAAGGTTGGTGATCGAGTCCGTCGTACCGGTGTGACTCGTGATGAGGCAGTTAACGGACAGGAGTACGTAGTAAGAGGCACTCATGCTGTTTGTGACGAGGTTTACCTTGAGGGGTTGAGCCTGTCCTATTCGGCTGGGTATTTCGAACTCATTCCCCCGGTCGAGCCCACCGACAAGGAACTCGCCGACGAGTATCGTGCTCTTCGGGCTAAGGCCAAGACTCTCTCAACTGAGCTTCGGAAGCGTGGGTTCACGCCACAGACGCGGATGACTATCTATGACAGCTGGCTTAATCTGGCTCCGCACTCGCAGGCAGAGTTTCGCTTTATCAAGATTGTCACCACTAACACGGAGGTATAACATGAAAAAGGTGTACATCGCTATCTCTGAGTACGAAGACTTCATAGGCGAGAACTCGACTATTACGGGCCTTCTGACTGATCTCAACGCGGACGGCTTTGATCCGGCTGAGGTGAACATCTACGAGTGCGTCAAGGGCACCTACGTCCCGCCTCAGGGTGAGGCAACTGTTCTTTTTGGGAGTGATCGCTGATGGAGTTCCTACGTTTCGGCTCGTCCATTCCGGGCGGCTACTGGGGGTGTTGCGCTGTGTGCATCATCCAGAATTTCAAGTACGACCCGTCTGACAAGGCGTCCATCGAGCTTCTGTCCGGTGATGGCGGCTGTCCGATGATCGGTTCGGATGGTGGACCCAAGTTCGCTGGTCCGACGTACGAGGACATCTTCAAGACTCGTCTGCGTATCGGTACGTTCTCCGACAGTGACATGCCCAACCACGTCTTCCTTGCGGTTCTCACCGAGTCGCAGATCAGCGGTGGGGTCGGCAAGAAGTGGCTCTCGATCCTCAAGCGTGAGGGCTTCGAGTTCATTCGTACGACCGACAACAGCGTCTACAACGGACCTGACGTAGATCGTAAGGGTGGCCATCCTCATCGGAACTACGTTTTCGGTCTGTTCCGTAACATCGGCTATGGGCGCGTCACTGACCCGTTCAAGGCTCCCGATGCGTGGACCGCTCTGGATGACCCGTACAAGGGTGACATGACTCCGAAGAACATGGGCAAGGTCCAGCGTACTCTGTGGGACGCGCTTGGTAAGCCCAAGTTCCTCACGGAAGCTCAGGTTCGCGAGGCTGGTGCGCCTGTGACTCTTGCTGGGCGTCGTCTGCCCGGAGCCGCACCGGAAACCAAGGAGGTACGAGATGCCCGGACGAAACAGGAACAGAAAGCGAAAGGCAAGAAGGGGAACGCCTCGCTCAGCGCCGGTGATCCGTTTGCCGTACCGGCCTAAGAGCGGCTATCCCACTCAGTCCGACATGTTCGACGCCCTTGCCACTCATTATTGGGCGGGCAAGGAGTGGTCGGCAAGAGACATGGCCGAGATCATCGAACGGATGGAAGCACACGAGAATGGCACGGAGCAAGAGCCGACGAATCAGGCCCAGAGCCCGAAAGACGGAGACAACGACAACAATGGCACTGATGAGATTGACTGGGACCGACACCTCGGAGCCGACCAAGCTCCTTACGCATGGAACGGATGGAATTACCGTGACTAACCCAACAGCACAGACGCAGATCATCACGACGAGTGGTGTTCCGAACCCTCAGCTTTACCTCGATGTGTACATCGCTGGTGACACCTACGATCAGCGTGCGTTCGCTGAGATGTTCGTGGCAGCGGAGTGCAATCGTGCGTCTAGCCCTGCCGAAGCCGATCTGGTGATCTTCACTGGTGGTGCTGATGTCAACCCCGCTTTGTACGGCGAGGATGTCCACTCCCGCACGGTCTACAGCATCGGTCGTGATGAGGCTGACCTCGAACTGTACGACGAGTGCTACAAGAACGGCATTCCGATGTTCGGTGTGTGCCGTGGTGCTCAGTTCCTTCACGTCATGAACGGTGGCAAGCTTATTCAGGACCTCGACAACCACAACGGCGATCACGTCCTGTGGGACATCAAGGCCCGTAAGCAGATTAAGAAGGTCTCGTCGGTCCACCATCAGGCGTGTATTCGTAACCCCACTGGCGGCATGGACACGATTGCGATCGCTTCCAAGTCGAAGACTCGGTGGTTCAACCCGACGACGAAGACTGAGGGTCCCGCTACCGATGTGGAGGCGTTCTTCTACCGTGAGACGTGTTGCTTTGGTGTGCAAGGCCATCCCGAGTACCGCAACTACCCTGAGTTTCGACGCTGGTGCCTCGACTATCTCAATCAGTTTATCAACGAGAACGTAGACCTCGTTCTCACCAAGCCCGCCAAGGGTGGTACGTCTGTTCGTCGCATGAAGCCTGACATCATGGCTCAGCGTGACAAGGAATGGGCTAACAAGCTGGCTGGCACTAACACTGTCGTCATCAACTAACATTCATTCGAGGAGAAGTAATTTGTGTGGGCACGTTGGCATCGCAGGCAAGCTGGAACACAAGGACGAGGCCGTATTCAAGCGGCTTCTGATGTACGACTATTTCCGGGGTCCCGACTCGACTGGAATGGTGTCGTTCAAGGATACCGACAAGACCTTCCGTACTGCGAAGATCGCTAGTCATCCTCTCGACCTGTTCGAGATGAAGCGATTTACAGAAGCTCTCTCGTATTACACGAGTTCGGTGTTTCTCGGACACAATCGTGCTGCCACTCGTGGTGTCGTCAACAATGCGAACGCTCACCCGTTCACTTGCGATCACATCTCGGGTGCTCACAACGGTACGCTGACTGTCTCGTCGTACAACGACTTGCAAGATGCTATCGGCGAGAAGACTGGCACGGACAGCGAGGCTATCTTCATCGCTATCGCTCGACTGGGCATCGATGAGACTGTCAAGCTGTTGCAAGGTGCGTGGGCTCTCGTCTGGATCGACAAGAACGAAGGCACTCTCAACTTCCTTCGTAACGATCAGCGTCCGTTCTGGTTCGGCTACTCGGACAAGCTCAACAAGGTGTACTGGGCGTCTGAGTTCTGGATGATTACGGCGGCTCTCCAGTCATCGTCCTCGCCCCTGTTCAAGAACGAGAAGGGTCACTCGTATTTCCAGACCCTTCCGGACTGGCACTACAAGCTGGGTCTCGATGAGCTCAAGGCTGGTGGCACCGAGCGTCCCAAGCCGCGTGTCAAGGAGCTTAAGGGAAGGGAGCCTGCCCCGGTAACTCCGGTGGGGCAGTCAAATTTTCCGGCGGGCAGCCACGGTACTTCGGGAACTACTCACAGCAGCAACCGGACGGGCGGCACAGCGACCCATTCCACGACGACAGCATTGACGACTGGTACAGTCAACGCCCGTGGTAAAGACGGTGACGAGTTCATTCCCGAGCGAGTGGCTGTTGAGTGGGACGCCAACGATCCTGCTGCTGGCACTATGACCAAAGATCAGCTTGACTTTCTAACGAAGTACGGTTGTTCATGGTGCTACTCCGACATCGATACCGCTAAGCCGGGTCTCACGATCTTCCCCTCGGAGGGTCGTGTCCTGTGTCCCAAGTGTACCGGGTCGGATCACAATCGCATCTATCTGCCAGCGTACGAGATGCAGATGTTGCAGAAGGCTAAGGCCGCCTAGTATGGACTACAAAAAGGTTCTGTTCTGGGTCGCCGTCTTCTCTTGGTTTGTGGCCCTTCCGTTCATTATTGCGGGCTTTTTCCTTTCATTCTTTGCTTGACAGATTAACGTAAGGATATCAATAACATGCCTACCCCTTATACTGCCGATGCTTTTCCCGGCTTCAAGTTCGGTGCTGATCCCGAGCTGTTCGTTGTCGATCTCGATGGTGAGTTCGTCTCTGCTGAGGGTCTGATCCCCGGCACCAAGGAAGAGCCTTACAAGGTTCCGGGTGGTGCCATTCAGGTCGATGGCATGGCGGCGGAGTTCAACATCGATCCCGTCACCTCGTTCGAGGACTTCAACGGCAACATCATGAAGGTGATGAAGACCCTCACGCGCATGTTGCCTCAGGGTTATGCCCTTCGTTGTGTCCCGACTGCTACCTTCTCGGAGAAGGTGTGGGAGGAGACCCCCGACATCGCTAAGATTCTGGGCTGTACGCCTGACTTCAACGCTTGGACGGGTAGTGTTAACCCTCCGCCGAACACGGACGCTACGCCCCGTCTGAGGACCGCCTCGGGCCATGTCCATATCGGCTGGACTGAAGACGGAGACATCAGCGACAAGGACTACGTGCGTAACTGCCGTGACCTCGTGAAGCAGCTCGACTATTACCTCGGTGCGTGGTCGCTCGATGTCGATCCTGATCCGGTTCGTCGTAAGCTGTACGGTAAGGCTGGTGCCATGCGGTTCAAGCCGTACGGTGCTGAGTACCGTGTGCTCTCGAACTTCTGGCTCAAGAGTGCGGCTGGTCGTCGTGCTGTCTGGAACCGTATGCAGAAGGCTATCTTCGCCATGCGTACCGGGTTCTTGCCTGAGGTGGCTGGTGCTGCCTTCAATGAGCTCGTTATTCAGTCCATCAACGAGTCGAAGATGCACCCCAGCCTCGCTGCTAACTTCCACATGCCCATTCTCACTATCTGATAGAGGATAAGACGACATCATGAAGTATCCTAACTTCTACGAGACCCTCAAGGAGGCCAAGATGCGCCTCGAAGGCACGGTCGTTCTTTACGAGGGTCGCCCCTATTACGTGCTGTGCATCGGTAATCACACCGATGGTATCTTCCGTGTGTACCTTGACGATATCCTGTATGCCAAGGGCAAGGATGTTGGTCCAGCGTACCAGCGAGACCACGACGTTGCTGCTGCTGCTCAGTGGCACGACGAGCCTAGCATGTCCCGTGCTCAGAAACTGGACAAGATCATCGACAAGAAGCCGGACATCGGTGTCATTCGTAAGATGATGAACAGCCCGCACTTCAATAAGTTTCGTCCGTTCCCTCTCGGCATGATCAACGACAACGGCAAGGTGTACTACGCTGAGCGTCAGCCCACGCGGTCGACCTTTCAGGGTCTGACCCAGCAGATGGTCAACAGTCTGCCTATCAGTACGATCCCAGATATAATGCGTCGTGGTCTCGCTGGTCGTGTGTCGTTCACCTCGCCGACGTTCGGTCGTGCTATCGTCGGAGATTACCCTAGTGTCACCGAGTGCCTCTCCGCTCTCGCCGATCCGCGTATTGGCAACGAGGGTGCTGCTTTCCATCGGTATTTCGCTCTGTTTAGGGGCCCTCTTGATATGCTGTTTCTTGCGTACAAGAGCGATATCGTTGGGTATCTGCCGGAGGGGGACCTGTCTAAGGTCGTCATTGGCCGCGGTTTCAAGCATTGCCGAGAGGCTATTGCAGAGCTCAACATCTTTAACGTTATCACCACTAAGGATTGACAACATGGCTAGTCCGCTTCACGCAGCGTTTGTTCCCAACCCCTCGTTCGATGTGCAAGGCACGCACCTTGCTCACACCCTCGGGCTGAATACGACGGCGGGTGACATCGGTATCGAGATCGAGTGCGAGGGCAATAAGTTCCCGAAGCACTCCTCTCAGATTCCCAGTGCTTGGCGGTACGTCCACGACGGCAGCCTTCGTGGTGAGGACAACGCAGAGTACGTCCTTGCCAAGCCGCTCTCGTTCGAGCACGCTGAGAACGCAGTCAAGGACATCTACAAGTGCCTCGCCGACTACGGTACTGTCCTCGATGAGAGCAATCGTACGTCGGTCCACGTCCACCTCAACGTGCAACGGTTTTACCTCAATCGGTTGGCTTCGTTCTTCGGTCTGTATTTCATGGTAGAGGAGATTCTGACTGAGTGGTGTGGTGATCACCGCATCGGCAACCTGTTCTGTCTGCGTGCCAAGGATGCACCGGCTATCGTGACCAAGGTCAAGCGGTTCATTCAGAACGACGGACGCAGCGAGTTGACTGAGGGTCTGCACTACTCGGGCCTCAATGCTCATGCCATGATGAAGTTCGGCTCACTTGAGATTCGTTCTCTCCGTGGTGTCACCGACCCCACCCTTGTGCTCGATTGGGTCAAGGTTCTGGAGCGTATCTACGTTCTGTCGGGTGAGTACGAGGACCCCCGTCTGGTGACTGAGAACTTCTCGGGCAATGACCCCCTTGACTTTCTCCGTAACGTCCTTGGTGAGAGCTATGACACGGTGCGTAACGGCATCGAGTTCAGCGATGAGCAGGTGCGTGCCTCCATGTACGAGGGTATTCGTCTGGCTCAGGACATCTGCTACTGTCGTGACTGGTCGCGGTACAAGCCGATTGACGTGAGCAAGAACCCGTTCGGTCGCAACAAGTCGGCGTCTCTAGAGGCGGCGATGTCTGACATTCAGTCTCAGTTCGAGATTGGTGGTGTCACTTACGCCAGTGCTCCCGTCCCTACCGCCACCGCCTTCTATAACAGTCTTCTGTCCGCAGGAAACAACGCTGGGGTGATTCCGACCACCTCTACCTACATCCACAACCCTGTGACTGAGCTGGAGGACTACTACGAGCCTGAGCCCAGCTACAACGAGGATTTCTGATCTATGCGGTATAGAATTCTTCCATATAAAACTGGATCGAGGTCGGCTAAGGTGCTGGCTGAGGCCCTTGGGGGCAAGGTTCTGAGGCTGGAGGGCAGCACCTTCAAGCCTAAGGCCGATGATGTTGTCATCAACTGGGGTAACAGCAAACCTCCTATCAATTTTCTTTGGGGACATAACGGCGATGACATCTGTCTTGCGCATGTCACTGACAAGCTTAAGTTTCTCACCAAGATGCGAGACAACGGTGTCACCTGTATCCCTGACTTCTACACTCTGATGGAGGACATTCCCGATGAGGCTTTTCCGATCGTGTGTCGCACTGTACTGTCTGGTCATAGTGGTGCTGGCATTGTCATTGCATATACTCGGGCTGAGCTGGTCGAAGCGCCGCTCTACACTCGCTACCTAAAGAAGAAAGACGAGTATCGTATCCACGTTGGTAACACCGATGAGGGTCCGGTTCTTATCTCGGTGCAGAAGAAGGCACGCAAGCTTGAGTGTGACAACCCGAACTGGCAGGTACGTAACCACCAGAACGGTTTCATCTATAAGCGAGAGGATGTGACCCCTCCTGCGTGTGTCATTCAGGCGGCGTATCAGGCGTTCGACGCGTCGGGTCTCGACTTCGGTGCAGTAGATGTGATCTATAACGACAAGAAGGATAGGGCGTACGTACTGGAGATCAACACGGCTCCCGGCCTTGAGGGTCAGACCGTAGTTGACTACGCTGACTACTTCCGTTCACTTTCTTCTTGACATTACCCCCGAATCCTGTTATAATTGGTGTACAGGGTTAGGACCTGTGGACGTGGCCTCCCTTGAATAAGGGGGTTTGGGGGTTGTCCATTCAGATGTTAGTTATTACATCTTTAGTATAATACATTAGTCCATTAGGAATTCAGTAATGCACTGTAACATCTGTGACAAGCAGCTATCAGAGAAAGAGATTAGTTGGAATGACGATCTTCAAACGTACGAGCCTTGCACGACTTGCCTTGACGTTGCTCTTGAAGCAGCCTACTCGGGCAATTTCAAGCGGGATGAAGAGGATGACCGATTCGTTCTACTCGAAGACTTCGAACAAGAGGACGACTACGGACAGCACACCCTGAGCAACCATCGTGATTACGACTGAGGAGTATCTTTACCTCACGGATCACGAGGTCCTGTCCTACATCACTTACCATGAGGTAGGTGTGGCGTGCTTCGAGGAAGGATGGATTGATATCTTCGGTCTCATCACGCCTAAGGGCGATCAAGTAATTGAGGAGTATAGAAACAATCATGCACATTGAACCTAAGATGAAGACACGCTTTCTTAATGAAGAACATTATGTTGATCTCTCGATGACTCGTTCGGAGTGGGATGACTTCCTTGATAAGGTGTTCGAGCGTGTGCCTGATGAATATAAAGACACAGCTGTAGCTTGTGCATACTCTTCTCACGACCAGGAAGTATTCCTTAGTGCTTCATACAAGTCCCCTGAGACTAACGAAGAAATGGAGGGTGCCCGCCAGCGTCAGATGTTTATCGAGGCACAAGAGAAAGAGCAGCTCAGGAAGCTGATGGAGAAGTATCCGGATGGCCGATAATATTTGGTGTTTGTTTTCTATTGAGAACAACTATGACCAGCCTGACAACAACCTGTGCAGGTTTTGGTTCAGCCGCCCCAGCATTGAGACCCTTGCCAGCTATCTTCTAGGCACTCCAATTGACAAGGCTGACGACGAGGATGTTGTCACTGTAGTTGACATCTGGAAGGGAACGCAACGTCAGATCACACTAGGCGGTACGTCTTATCGATTGCAGGAGGTGTCAGAAAGTGACCGGCTTTGACTGTCAGACATGAGGCGTGTGAAGACTGTGGCTCATCTGATGGCAAGGCTGTCTACGATGACCACACCTATTGCTTCGTGTGTGAGAAGCGACACTGGCTAGACGAAGGAGAAGCAAAGATCACCGAGAAGGTTCCAACTGAGAAGCGTCCTGTCCGCCCCCTTCCGGGGGAAGCACAAGGTCCACTTAAGTCACGCAACATCAACGCCACGACCATAAACAAGTACAAGGTCCGTCTCGATGATGAGAAGGCAGAGGCTATCTTCCCTCGGTTCTCTATCGAGGGTGAGCACGTAGCCAATCAGGTGCGCTACCCTGACAAGGGGTTCTCCGTAGAGGGAGACATCAAGAGTGCTGGTCTGTTTGGTCGTCACGCTTTCCCTGCTGGTGGTAAGGTCATCACCATTACAGAGGGGTACTACGACACCCTGTCTGCGTTCCAGTTGACGGGTAGTCGGTACACCAACGTCGGTGTTATGTCCGCCTCATCCGCTAAGAAGGAGGTCATCGACGACTTCGAGTACATCAACTCTTTCGAGAAGGTGGTGCTCAACTTCGACAACGACGAGCCCGGACAGAAGGCAGCGAAGGAGTGTGCCCTATTGTTCGAGCCGGGTAAGGTACGACTCCTTGCTCTCGACAAGCACAAGGATGCCAACGACTATCTCCAGTCTGGTCTCCTTAAAGAGTACGTAGACGAGTGGTATCGTGCTCCTGCGTTCATGCCGGATGGCCTTAAGATTGGCACCGATATGTGGGAGGATATCAAGAACCACAAGACGCCCCACTCAGTTCCCTATCCGTGGGAGGGGCTAAACGATAAGACCTATGGTATTCGTCTCTCAGAGTTTGTGCTACTTACTGCTGACACTGGTGTTGGTAAGACCTCGGTGTGTAAAGAGATTGAATACTCCCTTCTTATGAACGAAGAGTTGAAAGAGAAGGGATACGGGGTCGGGTTCCTCCACCTTGAGGAGCCCAAGTACGACACAGCAATTGGTTTGATGAGCATCCACGCCAATAAGCCCTTCCATCTGCCTGATACTGAGAAGACAGAGGAAGAACTCTACGAAGCGTACAATGAAGTCATTAACACCAATCGTGTCGTTATCTGGGATCACTTCGGTAGTAACGATATTGATGTCGTTCTCTCCAAGATTCGGCACATGGCCGCCCTTGGTTGCCGTTATATCATGGTGGATCACCTGTCTATTATTGTTTCTGATCAGTCAGGAGACGAGCGAAAGCAACTCGACGAGATCAGTACCAAGCTAAAGACTCTGACCATGAACCTAGACATCGCTTGTCTGTGTGTCATTCACGTTAACAGGCAAGGTCAGGTGCGTGGTTCGGCAGGTCCTGAGCAGGTGTCCAACATGGTCATGCGTCTGGAGCGGGACAAGAAGGACCCCAACGAGTGGCGTCGTAACGTCACTAAGGTGACTATCGAGAAGAACCGTTTCTGTGGGCGTACTGGTCCGGCTTGTTATCTGTTCTACAATGAGATGACCAACCGACTAGAGGAACTCTCGCGAGAGATGGCTGAGCAATACGAACGAGGAGGTAGCGATGCAGGACACGAGTTCGAAATGTACGGGGGACGGTCGTAATGGCCTATCAAGTTCTTACTAATAGGATTGCATCTCTTAAAGAGACCGCTATTCGAATGGATCAGTCCGCAAGGGAGGGTAAGATAATCCCTAATCTTGAGAACTTGTCGCAGACGTTTAAGATGATGGCAGGCATGATGGAGGATTTAGAAGACCGTGTATCTCGATTGGAAAGCCGATCCTCGTGATTACTATGTAATCGACATCGAAGCAGACAGCCTGTACCCCACCGTCATCTGGTGCATGTGCTGGCTTAACATCAAGACAGGTGAGAAAGGAGATTGTGTCAGCCATGAAGAGATCATCGCGTTCTTCTTACGGACCAAAGGCTCGGTTTATATTGGCCATAACAGCCTTAAGTTTGATGCTCCTCATCTGGCTAGGCTGTGCGGTGCTCCTCTCTCTAGCGCCAACGTGGTGGATACTCTGGTCCTGTCTACTCTTTACAGCCCTAGTCTTGATGGAGGACATTCTCTTGGGGCATGGGGCGAGCGGCTAGGGTTTGCTAAGGGGGACTTCCACGATTGGTCTAAGCTCTCTGACGAGATGCTTGTGTACTGTCGTCAAGACGTTCTCATTACAGCCAAACTTTACCTGAGGTTGGTTCAGACTCTTAATCGTATCAACTTCTCGGAACAATCTTGCTGGATTCAGCACAGGTTTACCGTCATCCTAGAAAGGCAGCACAGAAATGGTTTCTTCTTCGACGGCTCCCGAGCCATTGCACTTTACCAGCAGCTTAGAAGTCGTGAGGAAGAACTCGCCGACACTATCCGGGAGGTCTTCCCCGCAGCGGAGGTTGAGGTTGCTACGCGCCCTATGTATCGCAAGGATGGAAGTTATTCTGCGATATATCTCAAGGACAGAGAGCGATATCGCATCGAAGAGGATGGACAGGACGGCAGGTATCGAGCTATTGACACAGTACAATTCTCGGTTGGAAGCCCTAAACAAAGAGTTGATAAACTCCTAGCTCTGGGGTGGCAGCCAGAAGAGTTCACCGATGCTGGCAATCCCAAGCCGTTTGACAAGGGCAAGCTATCTCCTTCTCTTGAACGGTTCCTAGAAACCAACCCCGTACCTGAGGTAGAGCTCATCGCAAGGTGGATGTCTGTCAATGGCCGTGGTAACATGATCAACACATGGATAGACAATTGGAACGAAGATGACAGATGTATTCACGGTAAGCTTTTCGTTGCGGACACCCTCCGGCTTCGACATCAAGCTCCTAACACGGCGAATATTCCAGCTGTGCGGGTGGGCAAAGATGGAAATGTTCTCCGAGGCGAACTGGGATACTTCACTTACGAGGCTCGTGATCTCTGGGTCGCACGACCTGGGCGCGTTCTTGTCGGTACTGATGCAGCAGGTCTCGAACTTCGAATGCTCGCTCATTACCTTAACCGTCCAGACTTCACCCGAGCAGTCGTCGAAGGCGACCCTCACCAGTACAACGCAGACACAGTAGGGATCACTCGTCCTCAAGCGAAGACGTTGATCTATGCTATTCTGTATGGTGCTGGTGATGCCAAGGTCGCCCGTACATTGGGGCTTCCGGTGATTACCAAGCGGGGGCGTGACGGCAAGACGTTTGATACCTCGCCTGAGGGAAAGAAAGTAAAGGAGTTGTTCCTTGAGCGATTAGGAATTAAGGAACTCATAGAGGAGTGTAAAGATGAGCAACGAAACGGACGAGTATCTCTCGTGGACGGATCGCAAGTCATCTGTCCTAGTCCTCACGCGGCCCTCAACTACAAGTTGCAGGGTGGGGGTGCCCGAGTCATGGCCCGCGGAGCCATCTTCATTGACGGCGCTGTCCGGTCTGGTGGATGGGATTGTCTCAAAGTTGGAGACATCCACGATGAATGGCAGTGCGATTGTGACGTGGGAGACGCCGAACCTTACTCAGGAGCAAGCGTTCAAGCTATTCGAGATGCTGGTCAAGACCTTAACCTCTTGGTCCCACTCGATGGAGAAGCAAAGGTAGGAAAGACATGGGCCGAGACACACTAAAGTTCGATGACGATGTAGCTGCTTGGGATGTTCTCAAGTACCAGTTCGGTGTTACAAGAGGAGGAGTTATCTATCCCTACGATCATGATAAGGTTGTAACTCCCCGGCAGAACGCAGCTATCGACTATCTCTTTCGGGAATGGGATTATGAGTTCGATCCTCTCCCGCATCTAGAGCCGGGAGACTGATATAAAATAGTTGTTGACAACCGACCGCTTTCGTGGTATAATTAGGTATAAGGTAGGGAGTTCTTACCTTAACATAGAGATAAGGATATAGATTACATGGCAGGTGATGCAGTTACGGTGTTCGTTCCGGGTCAGGTCTACTGGTGTAAGGTGCTTGGTGCGCCTCGCCTGAACTATGACGGTGACGCTAAGGAGTGGACGTACGACTTCATGCCGGACGACGTAGACTTCCTCAAGGAGGCTAAGCTACTCGACCGACTCAAGACGGACGCCAAGGGTACGATCCCCGGTGACTACCTCCGTTTGAAGAAGCCCGAGAAGACCAGCGAGGGTGAGCCTAACGACCCCATCCGCGTTTACAACAGTGACAACGAAGCATGGGACCCCAACCAGCTTATCGGTAACGGTACTAAGGTGGTGGTCAAGCTTCGCATTGTGGACTGGGGCAAGGGCAAGAAGAAGTCGATCTATACCACGGCTATTCGGGTTGAGGAGCTTGTTCCTTTTGTCTCGAATGAGTTCGGTGGTTACGATGGCGACAGTCCTAAGGCTGAGCCCAAGGCTAAGAAGCCGAAGACCAAGGCTCCGGCGGAGGACCTTGATGATCTTGACGATGACGTTCCGTTCTAATGACCTTCATACTTGGTTTAGTTATTGGCTTTCTTGTGGGGGCAATAGTTCCCCGACAGGATATATAGGAGAATAAATATGGACCCGACGCTTTGGACTATTGTTGGTGTACTCGCTGCGATTGCTCTCGTAATCTTTATCGTACGTCGAGGCTAACATAAGAACATCCCTGTCGCTTTGTGGCGTGAATGGTAGGATAAAACGGTCGTGCCTGTGGGGCCTACCAGCTTTTGGATATGAAGAACTTGCATTACCCTTCTTATATAGAGGGACAGTGGGTTGCTTGTGAGCGACTCATGGATAAAATAAACAGCTTCGTCGGACCTCTTAGGCGAACCGATATATACAGGATACTAATGGAGTATATGCCTAGGTGAGACCATATATGATGTCTGCGGTAGTCAAGCGGACTGTGATCGACACCCTGACTCTGCAAGTGCGGGCATCAACGGACGATCACGCTTTCGAGATGGCTCGTCGTGCGCTTGAAGACTACCCTATGAACCTTACCCGTCACCATGCCGACATCCCGATGTTGTGCACTGAGGATCGAGAGTCAATCGACAGTGAGATCATTGACTTAGAATTTACTGACGACGAACAGAAAGATGGAACAGAAGATGGCCGAGCTTGACACACTGGTGGAGGACGTGTATCGCCTCTTCGATCCCAGCATTGAACACACCGTAGATGAGGATAATATTGAAGCCTTCGGAGAAACAGTTAAAGAGATCATGCGTACCCGCCTCCGTGCCCGAGTGGATCGCGGTAATGGTCTTAGGTTTTCTGCTCTCGGCCGCCCTAATCGGCAGGTTTGGTATGATGCCCACCCTGTAGAGGGAGGCAAGGAAGAGATGCTCGCTAAGACGTACGTCAAGTTTGCGTACGGTGATCTTATCGAAGCGTTCCTTCTGTTCCTCGTCAAGGAGGCGGGCCACTCGGTTGAGAAGGAGCAAGCTGAGGTTGAGGTCGATGGTGTAAAGGGCCACATCGACGCTATCATTGATGGTGTTGTTGTTGATGTCAAGTCTGCTTCACCGTTTGGCTACAAGAAATTCGCTAACCGTACTATCACAGAGGATGATCCATTTGGGTACGTTCATCAGCTTGCCGGATATGCAAGTGTTCTTACTCCCGGCAGGGATGCGGCTTGGCTTGCTATGGACAAGGTGTCAGGAGACATTTGTATCTCTCCTCTCTCGGCCACGGTAATCAAGTATCATCAGCCCGGTCAGAGGATCGCTGAGCTCAAGTCTGTCATCGCACAGGATGAGCCGCCCCCTCTCTGTTACGAGCCAGTAGCTGACGGCAAAAGCGGAAACATGAAGCTGCCCACAGGATGTAGCTACTGTGCTCATAAGTTCCGGTGTCATCCCGGAGTACGTACGTTTATCTATTCGACTGGTCCTCGCTTCCTTACGTCTGTCGTTAAGGTCCCTGACGTACCGGAGATTGATGGGAGTTTGATCACTGATGCCTAAGTATAATATTATAGAGGTAGATAACGACTACCGCGCATATGCTGGGTCTGAGGTGATGTGGTTCCCTAGCCTAGAGGCGGCTCATAAGTACTGTACTGATGAGTCGTGGCAAGGACAAACCTATTATGTAGATGAAAAGGTGGGACAGATTGCCGAAGAGTAAACGAAGCGCCCGTACCAAGGGCGGCTTTCGATCAGGATACGAGGAGCGCATCTATGGGAATGCTTGCAGCCGTGGACAACAGTTGGCATATGAAGAACCTAGTTCCGTGCTCTTTTACACTAAGCCATCCAGACAGTCAAGGTACACGCCAGACTTTCTACTCCCAAACGGTATTGTTGTCGAATCCAAAGGGAGGCTTACCGCAGCTGACAGACAGAAAATGCTCGCAGTTGCAGCAAGCAATCCAGACGTTGATATTAGATTTCTTTTCCAGCGAGGGACTAACCGCATCACCCGCTCCCCAAATTCGCTTACCTACTGCGAATGGGCAGAGAAGCACGGGTTCCGGTACAGCGTAGGAGAGAATATACCAGAGGAGTGGTTTCGAGAATGACTACAGAGAAGATCACAGAGTACCGCAAGGCACTCGCAGATACACACAAACTTAATCTTGTTATCGATCCCGTCACTAAGATAGGTCGAATGACTGGCCCTCAGCCTTGGGCTGATATGTATAACGATCTAGCGAGGTATCAGGGTGGACTCTAAGAAACGCCTATTGTTTCTAGATATCGAGTGGGCCCCTGCTCTGGCTTATGTCTGGCAGATGTGGAAGGTGGACATCTCTCCTGCTCAGTTGCTTGATCATGGTGGTATGCTTTGTTTCTGTGCCCACTGGGACGGAGAGAAAGACTTCATGTTCTGGTCAGCGTGGGAGCATGGACGAGAGGGCATGGCTAAGGCAGCACTAGAGCTTCTCAATGAGGCTGATGCTGTCGTGACCTACAACGGAGACAAGTATGACCTGCCAAAGATTACGGGTGAGATTGTCCTTGCTGGCCTTGCTCCTCCTCCTCCTGTTACATCCATTGATGTGCTCAAGACAGTAAAGAAGTTCGGCTTTAACATGAACCGACTTGCTTACATCGGGCCCCTGCTCAAGGTAGGCGGTAAGGTTAAGCACGAAGGGTTCGATCTGTGGAAGTCTGTTCTTGCTGGTGATGAACAAGCGAAGAAGCGAATGACTAAGTATTGTATTCAGGATGTTCGCCTCTTGAAGAAGCTTTACCTTCGTATCAAGCCGTTCATCAAGACTCACCCGTTCTTCGGTGTTGAGAAGCAAGACTGTGGTACTTGTGGTAAGGGTCCGCTACAGAAGCGGGGCTATCGGCGCACTAAGAGTTTCATTATCCAGCGCCTCCAGTGTCAGCACTGTGGTGCTTGGCAAGAAGGTACTAGAAAGAAAGTCCAATGAGTTTTGTTATTAAACAGTCTGAGAGCGGAGACTGGTTCTTGGTTCCTTATCTTAAAAAGGATCAGTTCCTTGAAGATGAGTTAAATGGGAACGCTAGCTATGCTGATTATATTGGTGACCCGTCACAAGTTAGAATTCTAGACTACGAGATTGAGTAATGGAGAGTGAGTTTGTAGAACGGCTTAAGGATTACTTTGATCCGTGCGAGTTGGTTGAGTTGCTAGACAAAGACATCACAGTCGAAGATATTGTCTACGCTTTCCCTGATGTGTTTGAGCAGAACAAGGACGTACTAGAGGAGTTTATGACGCATGGCCACTAAGGAGTTTACTAACGATGCCCCGGAAAAGATTGAGCAGGGCGGAATTAAATATGATGGAGGAAAGGCTCCGATCTTTAGGGGCGGCCTCGGTTATTTCCCGCGAGCAATTTCTGCGGTCTCTTCCGTCTCAGCTTTCGGAGCAAGTAAGTATGCTTGGGGAGGATGGCGGTCCGTCGATAACGGATACACGCGATACTCTGATGCGATGGTACGACACCTTGCCTACGAAGGACAGGGAGAGGATGTGGACCCTGACTCTGGACTTCTTCATGCTGCCCACACGGCATGGAACGCCCTCGCGCGGCTAGAACTTCTACTCTCTCAGGAGAGTGAGGAGATCGGGGCCAGTTATCCTGTTCCCGGTAAATACTAAAGGAAGAAGGAATACATATTGGTTTACACTAACAACAACTTCAACATCATGGACGCTGAGGCGTTTCTCGACGACGAGCTGAGTGACGATCAGGTTGACTTCCTGCTGGCTGCCCGAGCGGGTGTTGCTCTGCATGACGTACCGGATAAGATCGCACAGGTTCTCCTTGAGCATCGTCTCATTGACATTGTACCGTTTGATCATCCCCGTGCTACCAACGCGATCAAGGGTGTTATCCCGAGTGAGCGAGGCATCAAGATTCTGAATGTTCTTGATGACCGCCAGCGCATTGAGGATCAGAACGGTCTCTCGACTGAGCCGGTAACTTCGGACGGCACCAACAAGGCCGTAGCCGATGCTCAGATGTCGAGCAAGGGTAAGGTAGAGCGTGTGGACATTCCCAAGAATGACCCGCGTAACATCGATCCGGACACCAACGGTGAGAAGAACGCAGACCAGCAGGCTAAGTTTGCCTCTGGCGACAAGCGTGCCAAGTCCGACAAGGACGACACCGACAAGAAGTAAACACTAGGGAGGGGGCCTTCGGGTCCCCTTTCTTTTTCCCTTTAGAAGGATTTGATTTGAAGCTCGAAAAGAAGATCGCTAAATGGTCCGACGAGAAAGTTCTAGAGACATTCTATGCCCTTCTTGATCGGGCATCTATCTCTACTCGATTCATTCATGACGAGAATGGTATTCTAACTCATCATTCTATTGTCGTGACTAGCGGTGACAAGTTCTTTATGTCTTCGCCCCAGCCCGTTGACTGGCCATTGATGCCTGTCCCAACCCCAGAAGGAAATGTACACTAGATGCGTATCTTAGTTTGCGGCGGTAGAGATTTCTCTAACGAGAAACTTTTAGGATCTGTGCTTAATAGTTATTTCTATGGGCCTGAGGATTGTTTGATCTGTGGAATGGCTCGTGGTGCAGACATGCTGGCTCATAAGTATGTAAGCAGAACTGATAGCCACATTGAAGAATATCCCGCAGACTGGGAGAAGTATGGCAAGTCGGCAGGTCCAATCAGAAATCAGAAGATGCTTGATGAAGGCACTCCTGATTTAGTGGTAGCCTTTCCCGGTGGGCGTGGAACAGCTAATATGATTTCTCTTGCTAAGAAAGCAGGAATTAAAGTAATGGAGATTAGTGAATGACTCGTGAAGATCGCGTAGCAGAATTTAACATCGCAGGCGGTAACGCTGATGTGTACCACGAGGGGCTGCTTGCTCCTCAGGTTGCTTGTTTCTCGGAGGAGTTGCTAGAGTTTAACATTGCTCTGGCTGATTATGTCTCTGACCCGACTAACGAGAACCGACGCAAGATGATTAAGGAGTGGGCCGACGTACAGGTTACGCTGTCCAACTTCGCTTGGTTCTTTAACTTCAATGGTGAAGAGGCATTCACTCGCGTTGCTGACTCGAACATGAGCAAGCTACACAACGGTGTTCTTGAGCGCAACGATGACGGCAAGATCATGAAGGGCCCTGAATACGTGGCCCCTGACATGGGCGGTCTCTAAGTCATGCACGCTGAGTACGTAGATCACATGGGAACGGACCTGACAGTAGTTAATGCTGCTCGGGTCTCGTTCGATAAGCACTCGACAGAGCTCACAGATGGTGACGCCAAGCTGATTAACTATCTGGCACGGCACAAGCACTGGACTCCGTTCGGGCATCCCATGATTACGCTTCGTCTCAAGGCCCCTGTGTTTGTACGTACTCAGTTGTTCAAGCACAAGGTTGGCTTCACGGAGAACGAGGTAAGTCGTCGGTACGTGGACAGTGAGCCTGAGTTCTACTACCCAAAGGTCTGGCGAGGTCGCCCTACAGGGGGCGCTAAGCAAGGCAGTTCCGAGGAACAGGTTGAATACCTGACTAACGGAGAGCTTAGCCCACTCCCAACTGACTCTTGGTATGAGCACGCTGTTGCTACGTGCTTTACTCTGTACGATGCAATGATTGAGAACGGCATCGCCCCTGAGCAAGCCCGTATGGTGCTACCTCAGAGTATGTACACCGAATGGTACTGGACTGGCTCGCTAGCCGCCTATGCTCGTATGTGTGGTCTCCGTCTTGATCCTCACGCTCAGGCCGAGACACGAGAGATTGCACAGATGTGTGCCGATATTATCCAACCTCTGTTTCCTGTGTCATGGGAAGCACTAATGAAGGAATGATTTTGTATAACGTCCTAGACGATCCATATTCCACATTCATTTACAAGAGCCGATACGCTCGGTGGCTTGACACAGAGAAGCGACGAGAGAATTGGGACGAGACTGTTGATCGTCTTGTCAATTACTATCAAGACAAGATTGTGTTTGATGTTCAAGGTGACATCGGACCAGAGATGGATGAGATCAGGAGTGCGATCTACAACCTAGAGGTCATGCCCTCGATGCGTGCCCTGATGACGGCTGGCCCCGCCCTTGATCGTTGTCATGTCGCTGCTTACAATTGTGCTTATCTTCCTGTCGACAGTCCTCGTTCGTTCGATGAGGCGATGTACATTCTGATGTGCGGTACGGGGGTAGGCTTCTCAGTGGAGTCTAAGTATGTCGACCAGTTGCCTCGAATTAGTGAAGTTTTCGAACGAACAGATACCGTTGTTGTCGTTCGAGATAGTAAAGAAGGCTGGGCAAAATCTCTCCGAGAGATCATCTCCCTTCTCATTGCTGGTCAGATACCCGAATGGGACGTGTCTGGAGTACGCCCTGCTGGAGCCCGTCTCAAAACGTTTGGAGGTCGAGCTTCTGGACCCGAGCCGCTTGTTTCTCTCTTTGAGTTCTGCATTGGGCTTTTCTCTAACGCAGCAGGACGACGCCTCTCAACCCTAGAGGCACACGATCTGATGTGCAAGATCGCAGACGTGGTTGTAGTGGGTGGCGTTCGTCGCTCCGCTATGATTTCTCTGTTCGATTGCACTGATGATCGCCTTATCAAGGCCAAGAGTGGTGCATGGTGGGAGCGTAACGGTCAACGACGACTGGCTAACAACTCTGCCGTGTATGAGAGGCGACGCCCTGACGTTGGCTTCTTCATGGATAAGTGGAAGGACTTATATGACAGTAAAAGCGGAGAACCGGGATTCTTCTCCCGGTATGCTTGCCAGCGGATTGCCGCTCGATCAGGACGCCGAGACGCTTCATACGATTTTGGAACTAACCCGTGCTCTGAAATTATTCTCAGGCCCTTCCAGTTCTGCAATCTTACAGAAATCGTCGTACGCTCCGATGATACGCTGGAGTCTCTTCAACGCAAGGCACGAGTTGCTGCAATCCTTGGAACAATCCAGAGCAGCTTCACAGACTTCAAGTACCTAAGGAAGAAGTGGCATGACACATGTAATGAAGAGCGTCTTCTCGGAGTTAGTCTCACAGGTGTTTGCGACAATCTTGAACTCATGCAACAGTCGGGAGTTCTGGATCAGCTTCGAGAGACAGTCGTTGCTACGAACAAAGAGTGGGCGGACCGTCTTGGTATCCCTCAGTCAACTGCCACTACTTGCGTCAAGCCTAGCGGCACTGTTAGTCAGCGTGTTGATTCTGCTAGTGGTCTTCATACTCGCCACTCTCCTTTTTATCTGCGGACTGTTAGGGCTGACAATAAAGACCCTCTCACGCAGTTTCTCAAGGATGCTGGCGTTTATCACGAGCCCGACAACATGGCTCCGACGAGCACCACGGTCTTCTACTTCGCAAGGAAGTCTCCCGATGGAGCCGTGACTCGTGACGATCAGACGGCTATCGAAGCTCTTGAGTTGTGGAAGCACCTGCAAGATCATTGGTGTGAGCACAAGCCTTCCGCTACGATCAACGTAAAGGAAGAGGAGTGGCCCGATGTAGCAGCTTGGGTCTACAAGAACTTCGATGATCTGTCTGGTGTCTCGTTCCTTCCGTTCGATGGTGGTACGTACAAGCAAGCCCCCTATCAGGCGATCACGAAGGAAGAATACTACAACTGGTTGGAGGAGCACCCTCAGCCAGAGATCAACTGGGACGACCTCGCTAACTATGAGAGCGAAGACATGACCACAGGCAGTCAGGAACTGGCGTGTGTTGGTGGTGTCTGCGAGATCATTGAGATTGGACGACCCACGTTGGATGGATAAAAGAAAACCCCCTAGGGCATTACGCTCTAGGGGGTCTTTTTGTATCTACTCGGCAGCGCATCCTCGAAGGATAGTATCTGCCTTATTTCCGTATCGCGTCCACTCAGATACCTTTGCCATAGCAAGGGAGAGGGCACGCTCCACATTCTCAGGAATACCAGAAGCCGATAGCGAACCGGGCTTCGTTGGAATGTCCTTGGTCTTTACGCACTTGGTCTCTGTGATGACAGGTCGATCCACGTACTCCACCTTGATACCGGGTGTTCGAGTCGTAGCGCATCCCGCCAACGCAAGAGCAATCAAACTACATTTTACGCCACGCATCCACTAGGTCCTTCGGCATTACGCATTCCGTTTCGGTCTGCCTGTTGAGGAGATACTTCTCCATATTCTCTCGTCCCTTGTCCGCCTCTAGCACCTCCTTGAGGTTGGCTTGAAGAATGGCGTGAGACTCAAGAGCTTTCTCTTGGTTCGCCCTAAGCTCATTAGTAAGATCAGAGAACTGAGTCTTGATGCTGTTATAAGATGCGTTACTCACTTCGAGCTGAGTCTCGACAACATCCGTCTTGGCTCGCTGTCCCTCGAGTTCTACGCCACTGACGTACCAGCCGCCCCCACACACGATGGCTACCATGAGAAGGAAGCCGATGATGTAGATGGCGAACTTACCGAAGAACACTTGCAATTTAGTTTCTAGCATTGTTGGTTGTTTCCTTTACAGGCAGCGGTTCTTGAGTATCGTTAGTAACCTTTACCTCTTGAGGTTGTCCGGTAAGAGCCTTGCCTCCAGACGAACTACCTAGCCAGAAGCCAAAGGCGAGAACAGCAAACGATTTCCATGTACCGATAACATCGCCCACCATGCTGGCGTCTTTAAGGACGATAAACGTCCAGATAGAGAACAGAGCATAGCCGATGATGGCGATGATACTAAACCAAACTACAATCCTGAGGTGAGGAATATTAGGTGATCCCTGCATCCCTCAGCCCCCTTTCAAACACTTGAGCGTAATCCTCAATCAGGTCGTCCTTATCGGTGCCGTTGATGATCTTACGAGCGTTGATGTATTGCTCTTTAGTAGCCGTGCCGCTGGCCGGAAGGTAACTAGCAAACGACTTAGAGGTAAACCAACCCTTCTCCATTCCTTCACGGAGAATGTAGGCGGCTACCTTGGGGTCCATTGCTACGTCAAGGTTGTAGAGGATGTCTCCCCTCTTGATGAGGCCCTTCTTGGTGCACTCCTCATCGGCCTTGAGATAGTTGAAGTACCAAGTAAGCTGTACGTAACCACGACCATAGAACGGGTGATAGCGAAGGTTCTTCTTACGCCACTCCTCGTTCACCCAGTACGCCTCACGCACAGGCAGCATGGTCTTGGCCGTCTCATGCCATGCCGTAGCCAGAGCATAAGCTTGCCACGAGAGGGGGAGCCCCTCGACAGCATCAAGTACGGCCTCGAAGCCTTCCACCTGACTCTGCTTAAGAGCTCCCAACTTACTCCGCACAACCTTATAGAAGGCTGCTCTATTCATATAGTGTTATCCTTTCAGGTAACTCATAAGCGTAGTGAACAGTCCTACGAGACCCGTACCAAACAGAATAGACGCAAGCCAGAAGGCCCCCATTCCCTTTGATCTGAGTTCGAGGAGCTGATCAAGCTTAGCATCGACGCGCTGTAGGTCCTTTTCGATTTGAGTTACGCGGTACTCAAGAACCGTCACAGCGTTTGACAAAGCGTGATTATCCATAGTTATTCGGTTTCCTCGACTTCCTCGTCCTCTGGATCAAAGAGGTACTCACGGGCAGTCTTACGCATTTCCTTGGTAATGTCCTTAAGCTCGATGATTTTCTCCTTGTCCGTCATGGCTTTCCACTCCGGTGAGTTCATCTCGTTACGGACAGTCTCAGTAATCCAGTAGCCCGAGAGCCGCTGGTAGTTCTGATACTCTTCCGCATTCAGTCGCCTCTCTTCTCCTTTAACCTTGACACTCTTGCCGGGTGCCCCGAGAACAACGCTTTCAGGATCAGAGTTGATGAGACGCTGTAGCTCTGCGATAGTGGGGTCGTCCTCCTTGTCCCGCTGTAGTGAACGAGACAGAGCATCAGGCCCAGCCTTGTCACGAACGATCTCACGACCGAACACATCGTACCGCTGAGGCAACTCTTCCGAGGACCCCGGCCAGCCCGACTTGACACGACCAGTGATACGATCACCTACACTGCCGTCACCCGTAGTGTCACGAGCAGCAGGATCACGCATCTGAGTGGCCGTACGAAGGACCGCAGGAGTGCTAGCCGTCGAGAGGATACTCCCGATGATACCAGCAGCCTTTGTTTCCGCCGTAGGACCGCCAGAGAAGGCCGCTACGAGGTCAGTGAAGCTCCGCATGTAGGAGTTATCCACTAGGACCTTTCCGAGCCCTGTAGTGGCCGCCAAGACGGACCCAGGGATATCGTCCTTAGCGATCTCTCCGGCCTTCATGCGCTCGACAAGAGTGGCAACAGCACTGATGTTGGTGGACACAGGTTCCAGACCATTGATCGAGTATTGCGTGTCACCAATCTTGATGGAGTTCGGCTGGTTGGCTGCCTCCCATTCGATCCTCTTACGGGGATCAGAAGGACCAGCACCAGTGATGTCTCCATCTACCGCCTTCATTGCAATCCAAGCACCGAAGAGACTGCCCATCGTGAGACGAGCAACAGTCTGATCCCTAGCTGCACCACCAGCGGCCCACCCCTTGACGTTCTCCCGCTCTAGTACACCCAGAGGGGTGCGACGAAGAGTGGTACGAATGAGAGAGTCAGGAGTGTTAACGAACGGAACAACCAACTTCATAGCGCCCGATCCGATGCGCCCCGGAATGGAGGTCTTCGTCTCGGTACTCGTCAGTCGATTAAGCCCTGCTGCAATCTTGGACGGCTTGTCCATGAACTGCATCGTCTTGGTGTAGTCGTTCGTGGCTTCAATCATCTCGTTGGTCGGATTCTGTACAAGGTTCTCGACCTCATCCCAGAACGCTTGACCCTTGAGTCCCTTGTTACCAGCATTACGAACAGCCAATCCGTGCATGTTAGACGCAGACAGGATGTTCCTCCACCACTCATCTTCCGCAGCAAGAGCGCGAGTCGGGCCCTCAGCAAGATACGAACCAACCTTGAGGTGAGGATTGGTGCCAGTGTACACACTCTGGCCAGCGACCTTGGAAGTCACCGTGTTACCAGTTGTCCCCGTCTTGTAAGACTCCAGAGTCTCCCGCCACGTCTTCGCATCCTTGAGAGCACGAACCGCACCATAGACACGGTACATGACCTCACGACCACGAACACGATCTGCATTGGCAAGACGCCCACGCTGACCGATGACTGCCGCCCCGGTGTTCTCCAGAAGATCAACACCGAAGTTACCTAGCGTACCAAGCATGTTGGCAGCATGAGTAGCAGGAGCAGACAGCATCATGTTATACCAACCACGGAAGATGTAGTCCTCCGCACGAGGCTTGAGTGCAGCCTGCGCCAGCTTGACCTGAGCAGACGGATTGAGAGCGTGCATCTGCATGGTGTGCATTAGTTGCTGGACGTTCTGAGGGTTGCCCAGAATGTTAGCAGCCTTGCCACCGCTTGCACGCATGAGACGAAACAACTCATCCGTTGTCTTGTTAGCCGAGCGCATCTTGTTAAGGATGTTCAGGGCACGCCCTACCTCAGAGTTGTTACCAGCAACACGAGCACGAATGGTGTCGAGAGTGGCAATCTCCTTGGCGAACTGCAACTGGAGCGTAGCAGCTTGAGCATCAGACGCAGTGGACATCTTGTTCAGAATGCCTTGCACCTTGCCAAGCTGGTTGACCATGACTTGCATACCGCCTTCGATTTTGGCGGCTAGACCAGCCTCATCCATACCGGGCTTCAAAAGTTTGGACGGAGTAAGACCAAGGTCCCTAGCCATACGAGCAGTCACCTCACGGGGAACGCTCTCGCCTAGTTCGGTCTTGCTGGCTTGCTCCAGAATGTAGTCTACGTCCTTGACGTTAGTGATGTTGTCAATGTTAACACCACCAACACGACGAGGCTCCGGCTTCTCAGCATCCCGAGTACGGCGCATGTACCGATTTATAATTTTTGCGTCTTTAGCATTATAGGCTACGTAATTTACTGTGCCATCAAAATCTTTATATCGATTTCCTGCGATGCCCTCTTTGTGGAGCATCTCAGAGGTTTGCCGAGCGCCGTATTCAAACTCTAAGTCTTTATACGCGTCACCTGCGGTTTGTCTCTTAGAGAAAGGCTTATAGCCTAGTCTATCAAGCGCAGCCTTAAATTCAGGCTGGGATTCAATGGACTCATCCCAATCATACCACCCTTTGTCAGGTATCTCTACTTCGTAAGTTTTACCGTTAGGCCCGAGCCTATATGCTTTTGCGTACTCGGCATCAGAGGTTAAATATACTCCATCAGAGATAAGCTGAAAACCAGCACCTGTGCCTCCGTTATCGGTGCTAAATTCATCAAAAGTGTGAGGACTGCCATGATAGGCACGAGCGTAACGGAACCCGTTGGCAGCCACATCACGACCAACACCGCTCACCGTAGCGTTGTGAGCCATACCGAGAATGGTATCGATCTCGCCATCGGTGTACTTGAGGTTGAGCCCCATAGCACGACCACGATCAGCAAGGGCCTTACGGAACCGAGCGTACTGAGATGAGGTGATAACACCCGCCTCAGACTTCTCGGCAAGGACTTCCTCTACCGCACGAGCAACAGGGTTGGCGTCATCGATGTAAGCGTTGGGGTTCTCCTCCATCCACTTATCAACGTCACGACCGAAGTTACCCTTACTCCCCTGATACATATCCATGAGGAGATCATCAAGAGCCTCGCCGAATTCTTGCGTCAGGCCGTGGTGGCCCAGTCCCTCGTGGTACGTAACAGCAGACAGAACCTCGTTCTGAGTGACGCCCCGAGCATCCGCTTCCTTCTTGACGTTCTTAAGGTTGATGAGAACCTTACCGTCAGGAGTGGTGACACCGATAGCCTCAGGGTCGAGAGCCTCACGAAGAGCATCGTCCGCTAGGTTAGCGAAGTCGTCAGCAATCTCGATACGCGGAGGGTTCTGCCAGTCAGCAGTCAGATCAGTGACGTGAGCCACACCCTCTTCAACGGACTTAACCGGATCAGGGTTCTTGACTTGCGCCTTGAAGATTTCTCCAGAGGCCCGAGCGTTCTCTTCCTCAGCCAGCTTGGTGTACTTGGCCTTAGCCTCACCCGTCTGAACCTCAGTGAACTTAGCACTCTTGTCACGGTGGGCAAGAGCGTCATCCAACTCAGGACCGTACCGAGGATAGCCACCCTCGTCGGTCAGCTTATCGAAGTCAGCACGAGTGGCCGTACCACTGTCGAACAACTCTTGTGCCTTAGCACGAATAGCCGTGTCAGCGTTGTACCGAGTGCGCTCCGCATTGAGACGAGCAAGATCACCCGCTTCGTCAGCAACACCAGCAACCTTACCAGCGGTGTTAGCTGCGGCAGGACCCATGAGGCCAACCTCAGCACCACCAGCAGGGAACGCCTCAGCAAGAGCCATAAGCATCTCGCCGGGGTGCAGCTTACTGCCGTTCGGTGCTAGGTCCGCTAGTCCCGTTCTGTCAAATAGGTCATCCACTCCCCGTGCCGCCACGCCCGCACCAACCATAGTGCCCGTGAGGATACCAGACACACCGTCAGCGATGCGAGACATAGGAGTTCCATCACCACCGAGGAAATCACGAGTCTCCTGAGAAGCACGCAGACCACCCAACCGTTCGGCCTCTTGCGAGAACTCGTTTCGATTGCTAGCAGTCTGGTACTCCTCAGGAGTCTTCTCGACGAAACCAGAGGAGGCATCCACGTCCTCACTCTGAGTCATGGGCTTGACAGCCTCGTACAGTTCGCCAGTGTCGGGGTCCGTATAGGTTGCGCGACGGGGGTTCTTGGGATCGATAACCCAGCCGCCAACCTCATTAGGAGTGTTTGCCATTTTAGTTTAGTTCGCCTTTCGGATGTTGAACCCCGGAGGGAGAGGAGGAATACCGCGCTTCTTGCTCTTGCCTTGACCACGATCAGGAGTCATGCCTAGTCGGTTGAGGACGGCAGCCTGGCCTTGCGTGATCTGTTCACCCCTCTCAAGCTTAGCCAAGATCGGAGCAGCAATAGAAGCAGCGGTAGGATTAGGAGCAGCTCGACCAGCAGGTGCACGAGCGGCCTTCTGACGAGCAATTGCTTCATTAGCACTGTTATGCCTTGCGGCTTCGGCGGCTCGCTGCTGAGCAACGGTAAGCTGACCGGTCCGATAGGCCTCTTGGTTGGCCGCATTGCTATCCGCCCTTTCGTTGTCGACGCCTTGGTCGGGGGTCAGACCACGAGTAACTAGAGCATCGATGTAAGACGGATCGTAAGCATCAGGCAGATCGCCGATGTCTACGCCGTACTGACCAGCCATACGAGCAAGGATAGGCTTACCCTTTTCCCACGTTGCCCCGTCCTTAATCGTACGGGCAAGAGAACCAATCAGAGCGGTGCCCTTCTGGGAGATAGCCGCTCGCTGTGCGTCCGCCGCTGCTTGACGATAGAGGCCAGCCTGTCGGTCTTTCTCTAGATCAATAGCGATGTCAGGGTTGTTGACTACAACACGCTCAATAGCTGCCTGAGGATTACCAGTGAATCCGTAGAGATCAGAGGCTAGCTTCTCTCGCTCACGACGAGGACCATACTCCGAGGGGCGACCCGCCTGAGTAAGGAATGCATCACCGAGAACACCAACGATGTCACGGAGTCCGCCCTTGAGCCCGAACATTCCCCGCCTCTCAATCAGCTCCTTGCGGGACTTCGAGTTAGCAGGAATAGGATCACGCTCTACGTACGGCACCTCCTGACGAATAGAGTCACGAAGGATAGCCGGAGGGCGGCCCCCCTGTACAACGATCTCCTCGTCAGGGGCGTCAGCCGGAGCCTCTACAGGGGGCACCTGACCGGTGGCCTGTGCAAGAAGTTCCATAATATTCATATATTAACCTCCTGCACCTGCCGATAGAATCTTACCAATGAACCCAGCCACGCCCGGACTAGAACTGGACGAACCAGAACTCATACCAGTAGACGTGCTCTGGCTGTTGCTCTTGCTCATGCTCTCCGACTGCGAGAGGTTGCCTGCACCAGAGATAAGCTGGCCCGCAGCAAGTCCGTTCTGACTGAGACCAAGAAGACGAGTGATGTAATCACCGAGATACTTCTGAGCCGTCTGTTGCCCGAACCCTTGCGCGGCTTTAAGAGTCTTGCCTGAACCGAGGAACCCGCCGGTAGCCCCGATGTTGGCTAGACTTTTATTGCCTTGATCAAGAGTGAAGTTATAGTCTGTGCTGTCTAGATAGTTACCGAACGCTGCCTTGCTTGCACCTCCGTCATCAGACAGACCAAGGAGAGCACTAACAGCATTGGTTGCATTAGTGCCCTGCCCTAGTGTACCACCGTACGCTTCCGAGAGCATCGGGTATGCCTGATTGTACGAAAGGCTATTACTGTTGCTAAGACTATCGCTAGTAGACTGAGAGCTGGAGTTGCTCTTTTGCTTACTGGAGCTTCCTCCAAAGATAGTCTGCGTCAGCCCTTGAAGAAAACCCATTCCTTGTTATCCTTTACATACCCGTATGAATGTGAGAAGTCGACGAACCACCACGACGAACCGGAATAGGCACCGTGCGAGGGTTAGCAATGAAAGTCACCGGCTCATTGGGAGTCATGCCGTATCCGTTACCTAGATCGCCACCTGAGCAATTGAGCAACTTGTCAATGCAATGGTCAGTCCATGCCTTCTTGATGCGAGGGTTCCACGCTTCGAAGTAATCTTGGTGCATACACGTACCGGGACGAAGATCCGCCATACCGGGCATCTTGTCACATGACATGTACCAAGTGTTCTGGCCCGGAGTCCACGTACCGGAGCGGTTTAGGTTTGCATCGACCTTAAACACGCTCTGAGCGGTGAACGAGGGGATGTGCTTCGGGTGCGTAGTAGGGCATTTACCACTGTTGGGGTCCGTGTAAGATACGTGATCGCGGTGATTGGCGCTGTCGAGGTTGACGCCATCCCAACAATCAGGAGCGTGGATCAACACAAAGAAGTCATCACCGGGCTGACAATAGCTGGCGGCAGTGACCATATCCGAGACATAGTTAGCTCGGTTGTTCGAGTTGAACACACATTTAAACTGAACCGCACCAGTGGGCGATTTGCCAGTGATGAAATCGTAACCGAAGATCATCTTTAGACGGTTCGGAATGCCCATGCACTCGCCAACATATTGTGGACTACCGGGGGTGCACTGGGGCGAGTTCTTCGGATATCGCTTGTAATAGATAACCTCGTACTCGGCACGAAGGACCTTATTGCCACTCCGCATGTCAGGCTTCCAGTAGGCCGTCCGATTGCCGTATCCCGCACAAGTCGTCGTACCATTCGTACGTAGGCTCGTGTAGGTAGACGCAAAGTTACCGCTCTTGTTACCGTACCACTGGTGAGTGTGCGGCGCACCTCCCTTGTTGTTGGGCGCTACAATCGGGTCGTCTGCGTTGTTCTGACCCTCCATACAGATAAAGCGGAAGGCACCAACGTTATCAGGAGCCCCCTCGCCCTCGATATGGGTCGTGTTACCGTCTCCGCCTACGAGAGAGCTAAGGGGCAGCCCATCGTCAACAGCAGTCGCAGGTCCGAATTCTCCAACAGCAGGTGCTGGAAAGTCGTTCTGGTTGATCTGCGCTGCTACCGGAGAAGCCATGAGCGCAAGGGCAGCAAATAATGATTTTAGCATGATGCTTTAGTTCCTTAGCTCTCAGCCGAGATAGTGAATGTGGCCTTGTCGTTATAGTTGGTGGATACGCCCGCATAGAACGGGACAGCAGAGTTAGTAACTATTGTGAAAGCCTCTACTCCGTTTTTACTGACCTTGATGTCAAAGTTAGCGGGTGTCGTGGCATTAGCTACGTAATCAAACTTAATCGTGTCACCGTTGGCAAACTTAAAATCAGGACCCTGACCAGCTGGTCCGGCATTAAAACCGTTATTCAAAATAAGTACAGCAATCGGGTCGCTTTCGAAGTTGTACGGCTGCGTTTCAGCAAAGTTGAATCGGTAATTAAGCGGGTCGCCAAACTTAGTCGTGCCAGACCCACCAAGAACGAAAGTGACCGAATGGCCAAGGCCGCGCTTACTGTTAGTCCAAGCACGTACCTCGTCTGCATCAGGGTTAGTCGAACGAACCGTTAGATTGTTGTTCGTTAGCTCAGTCAAGAAGACACGGTTAGGGTCGAAGGTCAGTGGGGTTGGGGTGGGCGTCGGCGTGGGAGTCGGCGTGGGAGTCGGAGTGCCGCCCGCCGCCTGTAGTGTATCACTGATGATGTTCGACGGGTCACTGTACCGGGCAGAGATAGTGTTGCCGCTCTTGTCCTCTACGCGCTTGACACGAGCCTGAAAGTAACGAAGACCAGCAGGAACCGAAGAGGCCGTGAACTCACTCTCCTCAGTTACAAGAACACCGACATCTTCCCACGAGGCTGACGTAAGACCGTTCTCAGTAGTAGCAGAACGAATCTGTAGAACATCGTTAGGCGCGATAGAGAGAGTCTGTACTGTCATGTAGACAGGGTTAGCACCTGAGGCACGCCCGCTTTCGAAAGCAAGAGTGACGGCCCCCGGAGTGCCCGGATCGGGATCAAACTCGCCCGGATCAGTGGGATCAACAGGAGGGTCTACCGTCCCGCCCCCAACCCCCGCAGGAAGCGAGAGGATGAGGGTAGGAGGAGTAGTGCTGATGTTGATTCGAAGAGAAGCGGGCTGGCCTTCTGCTACTACCGTAACCGTGCCGCTCACCCCTTCCAACAGGGCAGTAGCCAGAGCAAGAATAGAGGGCTGAGCTAGCGCATATTTGATAGTAGAGAAGGCCATAGTTTATAGCACCTTTAAGAGCTGGCCGGTCTCAGAAGCCGAACCAAACATTATTGCAGGATAACGGAGCTCCGAACCGGCATTAACACCAGTAAGGTTCATGGAGAACCATGTGGTCCCTTTGTCCAACGAGTACTCCCAGACAATCTGAGAGAAGGGATCATTAAAGTCGCCTCTTACTCGAAAGACTGTTTCATGGTTTACCGGAACTGTGTTGTTTGAGAAGGCGTTACCGTTATAAATCGGAGTTGCCCTGCGAGGAACATCAGGTCCTGCATCGTTGCCAAGCCACCAAGCCGCCCAAAAGTCCTGAGGACCTGTGACAGTTGAAGTCTTAGCAACCCCGAAATACGCAGAGCCTGTGCCTGAATAGAGCCCCCTCATCCTCATATCAAAGATAGTGTAGGACCCTGAGACCGCCTTAGCACTGGCGGCCGTAGCAGTAAACCTACCGTTATTGTTAAGCCTCATATTAGTGAGGGTAAAAGTAGGAAGATTACTAACAGTAGGATCAGGCTCAGCCCCACCCATAAGCTCGTGGACCACGAAGAACGGGGAACCTGAGGTGTTGGTTTTGAAGGCTCGCCAACAGAAGGGGCTTCCGGGTTCGAGCCAGTCGGAGCCGTAGACGATTTGATTGTTTCGGTAGGTTCCGTTGTTTGGTACTACAGACACCTGTGAACCAGCCGGAGCCCAGTTGTAATTGGACGCCGTACGAGTCGCAAAAGGATTAGTCTCCTTAATAGACCCGAAGTCAATGATAGCTCCACCGTCCGACGGATCGTTGTAGAAACCGAACGTATGGCCAAAGACACGAGGAGCCTCAATAGAGAGACCTTCGATCTTAAGGCCATTCAGAAGGTGAAGCGCGTAAGGGGCCGTACCCTTGAAGGTCAAACCCTTTACGTATCCGGTGTCCCAGCCACGAACCTGAATGGCTGCGGTATCGTTCTTACCACAATCAATCATATCAACATTCTCAAGATTAAAATCAGAGGGTCGCTGATTGATGTAACCAATATACGCCGAAGCAATCGAGCCGTTGGCAAGGAAGTCACGGAGAGTGAACCCCTGCCCCGAGTTGATCTCGAACGGACGATAACAATCGGTAGCCGAGCCAGTCAGAATAGCATCATAGCCAATCTTCTGGTTACTAGCACCGAACGTAACGAACGCACCATGATCGACGTTAGTGGCGTGGCACGTCAGACGGAAGCCACGAACAGGATGAGGAACGGGATCATTAGCGCCAAGGAGAATGGCGATACCACCACCACCGCTGTTCTCACAGATGCAAGTACCAGTGATGTCGTGCACACGAGGGTTAGTCGTGAACGAAACGTTAGGCTCAATGTCAACCGGACCGGGAGCACCCACGCCAGAGTTGATGTTGAACCCGTCCGCAGGCGCTGCACCACCGGGCTTCGAGAAGTTCTTAGCGTAAACGAAGAAGTCGATGTGGTTGCCCGAGACAATCGAGAGAGCATTGCGGTTGTTCTTGTCAAGGCCATCAGCCCACACACGAACACGACCACGCTGGTTCAATCGGTTATAGACGTTACCACCACGGTTGCCCGCACCCAGATAGACCGCATCCGACATACACCCGTAGTGCTTGGTGTCGATGTAGAAGTCACTAGCGCCGTTCAACGAGATGTGGTTGACGTGATCAACGTAACCGAAGCGATGGTTCTCACCAATGAAACCTGAGTCACCGACGCAGATGATCTCGATACCGAGATAGACATCTTGCTGCGTGTCCGTACCGTCAACCGTAGTCTCAGGCGTAGGATTGGGATCACAGCAGAGGATCAGAGGACGACTCGACTGGTTGACCGCATCACGGTCAGGACGACGAACTCGCGCACCCGGCAGAAGACGAATACGAGAACCGGACAGAAGATTACCCGGCAGCTTATCTACGTTGAAGATAGGATCGGCAGGGAAAGTCTTCGGGACCTCACCGTTCTGGCTCCAGCAATCGAGAAGCGTATCGCCCTTTCGAGCAAGAAACTTAGCGGGAACCGGAAGACCAGTCGTCGGATTAATCGCACCGTTGACCTCATTGGCGTGGACCTCACCTGCACCCATGAGGGGATAGATGTCAACCCACTTACCGAAGTTCTTGCTGACAGGATTGGTAATGTCAAGCAAAGCGTTCTTAAGCTGAACGTTGCTGTGATCACACCGGCTCGGGTCTTCCGAAGGAGTAGTACCGGGATAGCTGTGAAGAGGGACACCATCCGAGGTGCCGCCCGATAGGCCCCCACTTGATGTACCTCCGTGGTAGAACACGCCTACGACAGTGATCTCAGTACCTGCATCGAGCTTAGTACCGTTAAGAAGAGTAATGAACTTACCCGCTTCGTTGTAGGTGAACTCAGAGCCGTGGATCAGTGAGCCATTAAGAAACAGCGAGATGGAGTTAAGGTTGGTGTCAAACTCAGCTCCGTCGTTGTCGGTCATCTTTCCCGTAGCAGGAATGCGGGTCTGATTGCTTACACCAATACCGTCGTACCGCTGCGGAAGCGTAGCGTCTTCACCTGCCTCACCCTTCAAGGACTGACCCGGAATGTACGGATCGATGTCAGAGCCGAGGGTTACATCCTTCTGGTCGGTCTGCTTGACACGGTACACAACAAGGCTGTCGAGGTAGATGTCAGGGAATCGACCCGCCAGATCAGCTACTACCGGGTTAGGCAGAGGATCATTCAACGAAGACTCAGAGAAGATTGGAGCAAGCACCGTAGTACCAGTGTAATAGAAGTACAGCTTGGCTCCCGGTACAGGTGCACCGCTAGAGCTGAAAGCAGGGATGAACGGAGAGTAGTAAGTCTGAGCAGCCATTGTGCGGAGTACCTTTTATTGTTCTTGAAAGCGTTGTTCGACGTAACCGGGCGGGCGAACACCAGAGCCTTGTGCGGTTCCTGAGTCTGGAATAGTTACGACACCAACGGAGTGAATAGACCCACTCTGAGCAACAGGCGGGGCGGGGTCAACGGTAAACTGATAGTTGACATCAAGTCCATTTCTCTCGGGATCGTCGTAATAGAAACGAACAGTTTTTCCCGGAGCCGCCCCCGTGTTGATAGTAGCGCCGTAGACGGTTACTCGTGGGTTGATGTCATCGTTGCCGTACACTCGTTGGTGATTCTTAATCGTGACTACGCCAGCAGGGGTCGCTGTCATGATCGGAGGAGTATAAGCATCGAGATAGCTGAGAGCGATACTGGACTCTTGCTTCAAGTCTTGTGTAGCTTTCTTAGCTTCCTCGGCTGCCTCCCTTGCCGCAATGGTGTCGACGATGTTGCCGATCGACTTCTCGATGGCGGTCATGGCGTCGTCCCAGTAACGAGCAATAAGGTCCGGCTGAGACTGCCACCCTACAGGAAGCCTAGCAAGCCGCAGTTTAACAGTCTCAGCCATTCAGTTACACCTCGTTCATGTTAGCGTAGTCGATGCGGAATCTTGCTTTCTCGGCGAATCGAAACTCAAAGATACGCGAGCCTTGGGGTATGAGGCCGAGCGAACGAAAGATTGCGCTCTTCCAGTATTGACCCTTGACGCCAAGACCCAGATAGACATACTCAGACCAAGTAGCGCCAAAGTCATCAGACCAGCGAAGCTCCAGTCTAGGCTCGTAGTCATAACTAGCGGACCAGCCCGAATTAACCACAGCAAGCACAGAACTGCACTGTAAAGGTTTACCGGGATTAACAACCAAGCCTGATACCTCACGTACCACGGAGAGGCCATCGTCGTCCGTCCCTTCCACCAGCCTGTAGATTTTCCCATCAACAGAAGAGCCAGCGTAGGGGACGCCCCTATCTTGAAGCCCGAGATGTGCATACCAAACGTCCTGTTCGTAAGTATCCCATCGGCTCCATTCACCACGGGTGATGTCATAGACGTACGTAAACTTGTTCGTCGTCAAGACATAGAAGTCGTGGCGGTTGGTGCGGAACACCCAAGCCCGTGGGTTGATGGCACCCTTGAGCGCCTCCTCAACAGACTCGTTAGCGATGCGTCTTACACCGCCTTGAGCCATGACCACAGAGCCCTCAGGCGTACACCAAATAAGACAAGGCTGACTACCGGATACAGCATTGACTACGCTGTCACGGCTGATGGTGCCGTCTGAATAGACACGCCCATTGATGCGCTGAAAGGGTAGATCAACGTCGGTCGTAGGTGCCCACACCTCAGGGCCTTGACTGCCGATAAACCAGATCTCATCAGAAACAATAGCGACTGCTTCGATGTTATCAGGTAGACGCTCAGCCGAGGCGAAGTTAAGAGGGTCAGGGTTGACCTCACCGGGAGCGATCCAGTAGAACCGCTGAGTCCCTTTGATTGTCACGATGAAGTAACTGTTGATAACCGCCACACTCTGAATGAGAGGGACAGCAGGGGCTCCCGGAATGTCATCAGGGAACTCAATAGAAGTTAGCGCCACTCCGTCCGTGGAGTAAGCTATTCCGTTACGAACAATGATAGCACGGTCAGAAGTACCAGCGAACTGACAGTAACCAACCGTACCTACTTCACCGATAGTCGTGACTACTTTTGTTACTCGGTTGACACGGTAAAGAGTCGTACCAGAGACAACCAACCAGTCGCCGGCAAAGCAACCGTCTTGCTGCCAGATGCCGTAGATCGGGCCGGTCCCTACAATTACCTCAAAGTTAAGAGTAGGACGAGACACACGAGACAGGCCATCAGGAGACGCTGGGTTCTCGGCAAGGTACATATTGTGCAGCTTGAGCTCAGGGATGTTCTGGTCAGGGGACTGCCAATCGATGTTTCCAAGAGGGATTGTTACCAACGCTTAGCCCTCCCGCTGTTGAAGTCCGCTGCATAGTTCTCACCTGAGTCGAGGCTACAGACGGGAATCTCGGTTCGAATCTCCCGGCTCTGATTGTAACGAGCACGGAACTGAGACAGGCTACGGCGGTACATTGAGAGGCTTTCCTGGGCGGAGCCGATATTGTACCGAGGGTTCAGACGATACGCCATCATGATGATGAACATGTCATCGAACTCAATTGGAAACGGCCAAGGGTCGATCTCACTAAGAGGAGAGACTACACGCCAGTCACCGAGGTCAGCCCGGTAGAACAGCTCGATAGGCTCGTCGATCTCGATCTCAGCTTTACCGTTGATCTGTGCGCTTCCGCTCTTGATCGTCAGCTTGTCCGTCTTTAGTACACCGAGAGGGTCGGAGACAGCGAATCGTAGTCCATCTTCGTAGGCGTCAGGGAGAGTGATCTCATCCCGAGCACTGGACAAAGACAGTCGGATGTTCCTCAGGTCGTCGTACTCAGTGAGGTTCTTGGAATAGATGGTGGCCAGTGGCTCACCTGCCTCGAACCCAAGCACCGAGGGGACCATACGATTGATAAACCGCATAGCCTCGATAACTTGGGCACCCGAGGGTTCCGTACCGATAGCGATGAGGTTACTCTCACGGTACGAGTCACGAATAATATCAGAGACGAGAGTAGCCATTTGTGTCCTTTAGGTAGCAGGTACGTCTGAGCGGGCAACAGCGATAACGGAGACAACTGCTCCTGAGGCTGGGCCAGCAAAGACCGAGAAGTTAGTAAGAGCGCCCAATAGAGCAATCACAGCAGGAAGGGCTTGCCCCCTGAAACCTTTAATAGTGCAACCGGTGTATAGTCCGTTCGATTGAGTGAACGTGGTAACGACGCAGCTAAGGGGTTGCTGTCCAGCAGCGTCTACCTCAGTGAGAACCACTCCGGGCTTGTTAACAAACGTACGAGTAAACGTTACCGTTGCCGTACCATCCGTGCCTAGAGTAGCGTACGTAGTAGAAGTAAGGCGGGGGTGCTGGTGGTCTGCCAAAGCAAACTGACCAGAGGTTGCCCCCACCGACCCTCCAGTCATTTCTGACTTAGGAGTAGTCGTTGCGGGAGTTGGTATCTGTGCTACTTTATCCTTGAGAGCAGCGAGCTCTGCGGGAGAGATAACCTGTTCAGGTTGTCCGTAGTACGTACCAATCATTTAGCCTACTCCCAGAGTCCCCGAGGCTCCACCAGCCGTAGTGAAAGTTCCACCGTGCCCACCAGTGTGGAAAGGCATCGGAAGGTAGATACCGGCAGCCACCGGAATAGCATCGATTACGACAGAGCCGTTAGCCTTGGTGAACGTAACCGTTCCTGCCGTCTTGCACAGGAAGCCCCCGAGCGATGCGCCCGTGACTCCGACCGTAGCGTTAACACCTACGACCTGCGGATTGTAACGCTCTTGTACATATCCAGACATCATTCGTTTCTCCTAATAAAAGAAAACCGGGGAGACCACTAGAGCCTCCCCGGCCTCATGCTCTATTACGAGCCGTTGATGCGGGTGATGCGACGACGGTCCACAACGTTAGCCGTAAGGGCCACGTCGAAGCGAACACGATGCTCACCGGTAGCGAACACCGAGTCAGTCCACATACGCACCGACAGAGGGAGCTGCGTCAGCGACTTGCGCTGGGCCGTACCCGTAGCCGGAGTGATGAGGTCCGCCGTGTTGACGATGACCGCCTGCTTGTTCATGAGAAGACGCGGCTTCACCGAGGTGTTCGGCGCAATCTTCCAGTTGATGGCAGCAGCGGCAGCCGGAGCAGCCGTCACGGTCGCATTCGCGGTGTTGACCGCGTTGTCACCAGTCTGACCAGCCGCCGGGACGATGATCGCCGGGAAGATACGCATGGCAGGAACAGCACCAGTGCCGTCAGCAGTGTAGTCACCGATCACTCGGAACTCCTGGAGACGGGCAATCGAAGCACCCAGACGGTTGTCGTACGCGAACACGCCAGCGATGGTAAAGGTCTCACCATCCTTGATCGTGCCGTTAGCACCGAGACCGTTGACCGAGAGGGTCTGAGTCAGGTACTGGCCCGGAGCCGGGGAGATAGCAACCGCCTTGTAGTTGACGTTCTGGTTCGCACCGTTCACCGTAGCGTTGGTACGAGTACCCGAGGTCAGCGTCGGAAGCTGCTGAGTGAACATCGTGGGAATACCAGCGACGTTACCCGAGAAGCCCGAACGGTACGCATCCTTACCGAGGTCCGGCAGCGAAGCGTTGTTCTGGGTCAGCGCCGAGCCGAGAGCCTGCCAGTCACCGTAGGTCAGGACAGCGCGGACATCAACGTCCTCGACGCCCTCTTCCTTGAGGCGAGTGTAGCCCGAAGCAAAGTCGTTGAACCCTGCAACCGAGTTACCGGCAGTACCGGTCCAGTTGTTCGAGGCGAGAGTGCAATAACCAAGAATGTAGGCGTCGATCTTCTCGGCCATATTCAGGGCAGCATTCTTGAGCGCCTCCGAGTTACGAGCATCGCCAAGATCACGAATCTTAACGAAGTCACCGTAGCCCATGCTGGAGCCGAAGGTATCACGGAGCTTGTACTGCTCCGAACCGAAGACCATATCCTGCACGCCGCCAGTGAGGTCAGCCACACCTTCGGTCGTACGGGTCGTGTTGAAGCGAGGACCAACCTGCTCCACAACGGTCAGTGCATTACGGTCGTTCATCTCCGTATCGAACTTACGCCAAGTGACGAGCTCCTTCGAGATGAGGTTATTCTGGAAAATAGCAGCGAAGGAATTAAGTACGAGCTTCGCCTGATCAACAGTCACAGCCATTTAGGCATCCTTAAGTGATGAATTACGGTCGCTTAAAAAATGTAGCAGCGAACGCATCTAGATCATCCGTGTCCGGTGGAACCGCTGGCCGAGCACCCGCAGAACCTTTGTTCTGATGGGCCGGAGGAGTCGGTGCCTTAGTCACACGTTTGACCTTGGGTTGAGGTTGCTCCTGTTCAGAGGTCTCAAACGTAGCGTCAATACGACCAAGCTTAAGGGTGGCCCGCTGGGCTCCAAGAGCAAAGATCGACTGTGCTTCGTCGATGTTCTGAGCAAGATAGTAAAGAACGTCGGGACCATGATCCATAGCCATCAACGTCTGAGCAAGATACTCCCCATACGACTCATCTACTCCAGTGAACAGCGGCTCAAGTGTAGCAATCTGTTCCTGATAGTCAGGGTAACGCTCCTGTGCGGGGGCGAGTCGTGTGTTCCACTCAGTCTGCAACTGGTTAGCCTTCTCTTCGGCCTCACGGGCCTCCCGAGTCTGGGCTTCCTTGGTCTGGGACTCACGAGTCATTTCCTCGAACGTGTGACGGGTAAGGTCACGAATGTATCCGGGGTCAAACTCTCCAAGAGGATACTTCTCAGTACCGTCCTCGTTCTTCTCAGTGGGATCGGGAGCACGAAGTTCAGCCGCCTTAGTCGGGGCCTCAGTCTTCGCCTGTTCCTTATTCTGAGGATTGTTTAGCTGCTCCTCTAGAGCCGCGAGTCGCCTTTCAGCTTCGCGCCTAGCAGTAACAAGCTCGGTGATGCGCTCCTGATACCTATTCCGCTTGGGCTTAGGTGCAGGCTCCTCAGTTGCATCCTCCTCTTCATCTTCGGAATCCTCCTCGGACTCATCGCCCTCGGTCTCTTCCTCTTGAGTGTCGTCACCGTCACTCTCTGTGTTCGTATCGTCGCCGCTGGTCTCTTCTGCCTCTTCCTTTACAGGCTCCTCAGAACTGGCCGGTTCTGCTGGCTTGCTGTCCTCAACCTTTTGGCCAAAGAGGGAAGACGAAAGAGCGTCGAGATCGTCGATGTCTACGTTGTTGCTAGTGTCGGTGTTTTCAATGTCACTCATGTTTAGGATAACGGTCCTTTACCGGCTGGACTTCTGGTTGCGACAGAATCCAAGTGCGAAGTCTCAGGCACTCGGGGTCGGGTTAGTGGGCTTAGGCTTCTGAGCCGCCGCCTTTGACTTGACTTCAATTTCCTCTCGCTTCATATCATGTTCGTCGAGAGTCTTATGTCCATCAAGAATTAGTTTAATGCCCTCCATCTCCATCTGGTTGGCGTCAACCTCGTGGTCAGACAGGGCACGAATACGCTGGGTCTTGGCGTTGTAATCGTCAATCTCCAGCTTACGCTCCTCAAGAGAGCGATCCATTTTGGCCTCTTGGCTCTCCATCTCAAGCTGCTGGAGACGCTGTTGCATCTCTTGTAGCTGCTCTGGAGTAATGCCAAGGCCACCGCCCTCTTCTCCTTCTTCAAGGAACTGAGGCGGAATAGTTTTCTTAAGGCGCTCGGACAGCTTCTCAGCTCCCGGCCAATCCTGTGCCTTAGCAACAAGATCACCCGCGATGCCCATAAGCTGCGGCCACACCTGAATAGCCTCCATCATCGCCTGAGCTGCCTCAACGCGACGAGTGGTGTAGGAGGTTCCGGTGGAAAGTGCTACGTCGAACATCCCAACCGAGAGATCAATAGACTCAGGATTGTAGGGATCGTTGATCGACTGAAACTTGATTGCTTCGTCCTCTCCGACAATACGAACGATACGAGTACCATCGTAAATCTGAGGGATGAGCTGATTGATTACGTCACCTGCCTCAAGGACAGCAGCGTTACCGTTATCGAAGAACGTAAGAGAGGCGACATCGCCCTCACGCTGCCTAGCCTGAATGGCCCTGCCCGAGGTTTCGTTGGAACGAATACCAAGAGAAGCATCGTGAATGCCCGTGACATCTTTCATGTCCTGAGCGTTAACGTTTGCTTCGTTTAGTAGGGCAGCTTGCGGTGCAGGAGGATCAACACGCTGGGGAGGTGCTTCTGCTCCGTCGTTGTAGACGAGAAGCGGGTCGCGACTGAGGTGGGCCTTACGGAACTTATCCTCACGTCCCTCGACTGCGCTCTCCGGTGCAATCCACTGTGCCTTAGGAGCGTAGCCTAGCTGCTCGGCAGCAACCGAACGCCAGAAGTTCTTAAGTCGAACCGGGTCCTTCATGAAACGAACAAGACCGTAACGAATACGGCGTCCGCCTACGTTGGTAACACGACCTGACATACGTACGATAGGGAGGCGATTAAGACGGTACTCGTAAGGCCCAGCCAGAACAGCGAATCCGGTGACGAGGTGCATCTGTGCGTAGGAGACCCAAGCAACTCGCGTCTTGACCGGCGGTCCGTTAGCATCGACTAGCTCCTCAAGGTTGGCGTCGTCCAGTTCATAGACTCGACCGTTCTGAAAGAGACCCATCAGCCGCTGACGCTCGACAAGACGCCAATACTCCGTAATACGATAGGAGTCGTCGTCCATCCAGCCGTTGACACGCATGTCACTCAGAGAGCCATCGCTCATTTCAGATGGGCTGGCGTCTTTCCACTTCCGCTTAAACTCGTCCTTAGGGATTCGGTCGTCAACAAATACTCGCTTTGCATCCCGTCCGGTAGGGTCAACCGAATAGCGATCCCACACCACGGCGAGGGAATCTTCGATAGGTCGGATGAACACATCTTGGTCGAAGATGTCGTCTCGGGCATACTCAACGGCGATACGGAAGGCACCGTCACCGCACTGGACAAGGGACTCGAACGAGGAGTCGTACACTCGGTCGGCTCGGGACTGAGCCTCAATGGATCGAATGAGGTCTCCTCGGATAGAGGCCACTGCCGTATCTTCGTCATTAGACGGGAGAACCTTGATCGCTTTCCGGCTCTCTCGCCAGTCACCCACAAGCTGTGCAGTAAACTGAGGAATAGAGTTAATGGTAAGAGAAGGAAGCCCTTTACGTTGCTCAAGAACCACAGGGTCCCATTGCTCACCAGCTGAGAACTTCTTGTCGTCGAGTGCTTGTTCTCGGTTGACTCGATCATACTCAACGTCAAGCTCATAGTTCTTCCTCATATCCGTGAGGAACTCCTCTTGCGAGTCGAACCCCTCGGGCTTGTAGGTTTTCGATACGACACCATCGATGTGAATGACATCAATAGGAGTACCATCCTTCTTTACGTCATTCGCCATTCGTTATCCTGCCATCCACGAGGTGCTGTTACCTGCGCTGTAATTAGTTGAGTTGTGTCCGTACGGGTCCCAAGAGTCCACCATCTTGACAACCTTCTCAGCCTCAGGCGTTCGCCTACGACCAGTCATCTTCTCGAAGATTTCCGTCAGGCCCCAGACTAGAGCGTCAACCCGGTCAGGCGATCCTGTGGATTCGTTACGGATATTGTCAACGGAGAAGAGGCACATCTGGTCTTCGAGTGTGTCGAATCGTCCGACGTGATGTACACGGTGTTGCTCATAGAGCGCCGAAATAGGCTCGGCACGAACAATCTTTCCTCGGGATGCGTGGACAAGCTTGACGGGAAGTGACCGGTCGACAGCCTTGATAACTGACTCAACCATAAGCCCGCCATTGTTCTTCTCCGCTACAATCTTGTCTGCCGTCCACTTACGATACATACGGGCAGCAACCTTGGCCCACTCCTCAGGAGTACCCTTGGTGGATGCGTCCTCTAGAACGTATCCTTCTGCGTATCCGTCTTTGTTTCGTGCGAGTCCGACAACAACAATACCGTTCTCATCGCTTCCTTCGTTAGCCGAAGCTGCGGGATCGACTGCAACGATGACTCGTTCCATATCAACAGGGGCTTCATGAACTCGTGTCTCGTCGATATCTTCTCGACGCCATAGCGCACCCGGAATGTCACCGAGGATTTCCCCTTCAAGCTCTTGCCGTCCAAGCCTCGTCTTACCGTACCGCTCTTGAAGATTACGAAGAGTGGACGATGCTAGGTTGGAGGCGTTATCGAACGTCGAGCCGTGCGTGACTACCGTTAGTTCGTCGTTGACTAGATGTTTAATGAGAGGAAGAGGACGAGGGGTGGTGGTAACGATGATCTTCGGATGAAGACCAAGACGCATACCAAATTGCAGCTGATCCCACGTCTCTTGCATGTACCGAAACTTGGCAAGCTCATCGACCCATCCAGCATCGTGCTGAGGACCGCGAAGCTGGTCGGGCTCGGTAGCATTATAGAGATAAGCTACAGCACCGTTAGGCCAAGTCAGTCGGCGGTTAGTCTTTTCATAGGTGGGACGGAATTCAGGAGGATGGCACCGTAGAATGCCGGAATCTCCTTCAACCATAACGTCCCTAGCGTCTGCCGCCGTTTCCGCGACAAGAGCAATTCTTTTGTACTGGCCTTTAGCGAGCGGCGTTGGACCACATGCCCACTTGCGGATTGTCTCTGAACCCGTGCGGGACTTCCCCCATCCACGGCCCGAGAGAATAAGCCAATTGTTCCAGCCCCCATCAGGCTCTTGCTGATCAGGGCGACCCCAGAAATCCCAATCATAGTTAAGATTCGCTATCGCTTCCGGTGTCAGGGACGAGAGAAAGGCCTCCCGCTCCTCGTCTGGTAGCGATGCCAGCCAGTCGGCTTTTGAAGTCTGCAACGTCTTCTGCAATCTTCTGTTCCCTTACCTCGATAGCGTTACCGTCAGGACCAGAAATCTCTTGACGCTCCTTGTACATGCCAAGGTGTTTGCCTGCCAGCTCGATTCCTCGAAGGGCGGCGTTCGGGTTTTCCTCGTGCTCTTTCTCGATGATTGAGATGAGCTTCTGAACAAGGTACTCAACGGAGAGAATGGACTTCTCGTTTAGAATCTCACGCCTCCGTTCGATCTCCGCCTTGATGAGGGGGTGGTTGAGACACTCAGTTCCCATACGAATCGGGTTCTTGGTCTTGTAACCTGCCTTGAGCACAGCATCCTTGGCCACACCGCAAACCATGTAGTGATCTACGAACGAGCTTTGACGTTGTGTCAGTTTAGAGCCCTTTCCTCGACCGGGGGGCTTGTAGTTTACTAAGTGCTGATGTGCCAATGTTGTAGGTCCCTACCCTTCTACACCCATTATACCATTTTTTAGGTGCAATGTCAAGAGAAATCGTACATGAGAGAGGAAATAAGTTAATTTTGTATAAATTTTAGGGGATATGTACGAATTTTGTTGACATTAGGAGGCGATTCTGGTATAATAATAGGTAGAGGGTTAGGCCCTTCGGTTGGCTTCCATAGTAGAGTGGGGGTTTGGGGGCAAACCATCTACAGGTATTGAGTTATTAATTATATATCTTAGTTATTATCTATTAATAATTATACATTACAGATAAATCCATTAGGGCTGTCCTCACGGGCGGCCCTTTTTTTGTGTCTCATGGGTATTCACCAAGGGGGCGAGCCGTGCGAGCCCTTAGTCAACCCCATAAACGTCCGTAGAGGCACCGTACAGGGGTTTTAGTTATTTTTATGATAGATGATACCACTCATAGGGAAATGGGGCTGAGAAACGATTTACGGAGGGATTATGGAAATGGGGCCTGAATTTTTTATTTCGTAGAAGAGGTGGGCGGGTTACGCCATATACACACGCGCGGGTTCACCCCCCCCCTACCCCTCGACCGCACTCCGGGAACATTTCAGGAACGCCCGCCCCCTACGGAGAGAGACGCAATAATCTAACAAAGATGCCCTCCATTGTGTAATATAATGATAACATCAGCCCTTGTCACGCAACAATGTGTCTACACCAATGTCAATAGGCAACAAATGCATAGTGTATGGCACTAGAGGCGCAACATAATAACAATATGGGTATGAACAACGCAAGATAATAACAGGGAACGCATCCGGCGCTGGTGCGCTTTTACCCCATGATCCAAGACGGCGAGGCTTCCAGCCGATGACCCCGACGGGACCAACAAATAAATGGGCGTTGACACGGAACCACACGTTCCCCTAGACGTTCATTCATCGCTGGCACCGCAAGGCGCTAGTAGGGGTCCGCCCCTTAGTGAAGCCGCCATAGCGTCACGGTTGACGGGCTATCGGACTTGATCCTTCGGGGTTATGACTGACTGTTCTACAAGCGACCTAGCTATCTGGGCGGAGACAGACCGGCACACTCACATCGTCTAAGGTTGCGATACCTAAGAACGACGCGGAGAAAGACCACGGATAGCCAAGCGGCTTCGGGGTGAGTGTGACTTTCCAACGGATTGACCTAGCACGTCGTCCGTCCCGTTGTGGGGCTTGTGGATCGTACGGAACGGCTATTAGGGTGACGCGCCCAAACTCCTAAGGGGGGATAAGCGCCAGTCAGGACTTTCGAGTCTCACGTGTCAGTCACCTAGTCACGGTTGAGCAAGCATAGGGTTTTGTCGCTCTATCGCTTGTGCCGTGACACTCTAGAGCCTTCTAGGGGATGCTGACTTAGCCCGGTTGACGCACCTTGTCGCCACACTCTTTGTCGCTCCCTACATGGAGGCTCTAGACATTGCCCCTCGCTCCGCCACGCGAGTAACAAACATGGCAAACTCTCCCCAAATCCGCATCATGAAGCGCAACGGTGAATATCGCCGTTACTTCCTCTCTCAGCCGCACCTTGCGATGAATCCGCACACGGGTTTGATGCAAGATCGCTGCCCGGACGTCTATCGTCCCGTTGCCATTGGAGCCGCGCTATGAATCCTCGTGCCTCCTATCAACGCCACGTTGACATTCCCCTTCGCCGTCAACCGTTCGCTTGCCCTAGGGTTCGTGGACTGTTGCGCGACATTGCAACACAAGCGGAAGCCGCCACAACGGCAACCACACAAGCCGCCTATCTCTTGCGTCTTAACAACGTTCGCTCTCTTTTGAAGTCTCTTGGCTAATCAAGGGACGAGCGAGGGGCAATGTCTAGAAGCAATGATGCGGCTAGAGTAACAAGCATATACTGAAAGGAAATGACTATGGCTCGCAAGTCTTTCGCGGACAAGATGCGGACTCGCTTTGGCGTCATCACCACGTCCATCGACAAGGCCAATCTCTACATTCATGACACCGCCGTCATGATCGTGGACTACATCAAGACTCAGGAGGAGCAAGGGAACCGTGATGGCTCGCTCGCTCAGGAGCTTGTCATGGCGCTTCCCGCGTCCATGCGTCGTGAGATGCTCATCCTCGCCTTCTCGCGTTACACTCCCATCGCGGTGAAGAACGACGAGAAGTTCGCTGGCGACGTCCACAAGGTCGGCACCAAGATGCGTAAGGAGTGGGACGTGGAGGCTTTCAAGGCCAATCCGTTCTTCCGTCTCGCCGAGGACAACAAGGAGCGGGCTCCTATCGACGCCGAGAAGGCTCTCGCTCTCATCCTCAACATGGGCAAGCGTCTGGGCAAGGATGCCGAGGAGGGCAAGGTGAAGCCGGAGGACGTGGACTACATCAAGGCGATCTCGGCGGCTCTTGCCAACTTCAAGGTCGCTCGCCCCAAGGCTGCCAACAG
>Ga0182233_1000001_pt1 | contig 52925 bp, 67 predicted proteins | sample G6R1MG_31_FD_129664 | JGI IMG/M metagenome (GOLD analysis project Ga0182233, IMG submission 129664) | Miscanthus phyllosphere microbial communities from Michigan, USA - G6R4_NF_07NOV2016_LD1 MG | ecosystem: Host-associated > Plants > Phyllosphere > Phylloplane/Leaf | place: USA: Michigan... | reverse complement strand
CCGCCGCGCGTGATCTTGCCCTGGAACGGCGAGAACCGCTCGACGGAGGCCTCGGCCGGCGTGCCGGCGCCCGACGCGGTCAGCTTATTCTCGCCCTGCGCGATCAGACCCATGGTGGCGGTGAGCAGGCCGGAGCGCTGCATCTGCACCCGCATCGTGTTCGCCCGGACGCCGAAGTTCTGGCCGTAGCTCGGCACCTCGGGCAGCCCGACCTCGACCGTGCAGGACGGCAGGGTGACAGCGCCGGAGGTGAAGACGTGGGTGTTGCCGCCCGCGTCGAGCGTGGTGACCGGCGGACCCATCAGCAGCTTCAGCCAGTTGCCGAAGTTGCGCACATCCATCGGCACGACCACGTCGCCGTCGTTGTTGATGACGTCCTTCGAGGGAGGCAGGGGCTCGCGCCCGTAGCCCAGGAGGTCCGAGGAGATCAGGCCCTGCTCCTCGCCGAGGTTGGACGAGACGAAGGGCAGCTTCCGGTAGCCGGAGGTCGGCGGGGCGCCGTAGGTGGTCTCGAAGGCCGCCGCCATGATGGCGTTCGCGCCGCGGGCTCTCGCCATAGTGCTCTCCTCGGGTGGGGTCAGTTCAGGGGGTCGGTCGTGCCGTAGACGGCGACGATGGTGACGAGGGCGTAGCGCGAGGCGACGGCGCCTTCGGTGGTCAGGCCCTCCGTCTGGGCCGCCTGGACCATGAGGTAGTCGCAGAGGCCGCCGAGCGTCCGGTTCGCCGCCACGGCGGCGCCGATCACCATGAGCATGGTATCGAGGCGGACCTCGGCGGTGAGGGTGCGGCTCGCATTCGCCGCGACCTCGACCGGGATCTGGTGCTCGTAGATCCAGGTGGTGGGGTTCAGCGTGACTTCGGGGTCGCCCGGATCGCCATCGTCCACGTTGACGTAGCCGCCAACCGGGATGGGCTTCTGCTTTTCCTCGTTCCGGTAGTGCGACGCCTTCGGCAGCGCCTCTTTCACAAGGGCGGCGACAGCCTGGATCACCCGTTCACGCGTGCTCGGCATCAGAGCGTCCACTTCGCGGCGATAGCGCCGGGCACGCGCTCGGCCCAGCGCTTCGCCGTCGCCTCGACATCCAGGCGTTTGCGCAGCTTCGCCTGCCGGACCAGGACGAAGATCACGACGAACTTGCGTCCGGCCGCCGGGCCCGCCTCCTTGATGGCGCGGAACGACTTGCGACCCTGGTAGCGGGCGGCCTGGCGCCGGTAGAACGCGTCCGCCACCAGCACGCCGCCCGATCGGGTCGGCACGAAGCGAAGCTTCACGCCGGTTTCGCGCTCCCAGGTCGCCGGGGTGAGACCGTTCCCCGTCGAGCCCTTGGTCCGACGCTTGGAAATCTGCCGAACGCCCGCATCCGGGGTCGGGATCGCGAGGAATTTGCCCGTTTTGGTGGTGATCGTGACGCCCCGGTCGAAGGCGTCGATCAGTTTGGCCGCATTCGAGTAGAGATAGGCGGACGCCTCGGTGCTTTCGCCGGATTTCGGGAAGGTGAGGCCACGCCAGGTGTTGGCGAGACGTTGTCCGAGGCCGGACCCGACCACATCGGCGCGCAAATCCTGTTTCAGCCCGTCCGTCACATCCCGCATGCCGGCGGTGACCGATTTGGCGACCTGCACCTCCGTTCCGGAGAGCAGAGCACGCACATCCGGGACCTGCGCAGAAAATTTCATGGGTCGTCCGGGTCGTCCGGCGCCAAAAGCGCCACCTCGCAGGTCCGCACGAGCTTGCGCGCGTCGATTCCCGCCAGTCCGGTGACCTGCACCGTCTCCTTGACCGCGCCGTCCTCATCCAGGACGTCGACTACATCGCCCTCGGCGGGCTCCGCGACCTCTGAGAGGCGGATGTCGAGCAGCATGGCGTTCAGATCAAACTGATTGCCCTGCAGCCCGACGATGCCCTCTGGCGATCGGTAGCGGATACGCACGGGCAGGCCCTCTTCGGCCCCGCCCGCGCGCCAGATTGCGTCGATGCCCAGGTTCGGATCATCGAACATGGCGTCGACCGCCAGAGCGAAGACGCTCATTTCGGTGCGCGCAGCGCCTCTATGACGTCGGCCTTCGTCTTGGCCTTCGTGATGTCGACGCCGCGCTCTGCCGCGAGGGCTTCGAGCTCGGGCCGGGTCTTAGTGTCGAGTTCGTCGACCGGCGCGTCGGGCTCGGGGCCCTTTTCGCCGGAGATCGCTTTGCCGTCGTCGGCATCGTCGGCCACCTCGTGGGTGCCGGCCTGAAGCACTGCCTGCGCCTCGTCCCAGCCGAGGGTGACGACGTCCTTCTTGCCCTTCTCGCGCAACCGCATGGCGCCGCTCCTCGCTTGCTCGGCCCGACGGGCCAGATTGATCGGGTCGGCCGCGTCCCCGGCCGGATAGGGGCTGACCTCGTCGACCACGAGCAGCCGGATCCGCCCGGCGACAGGCGAGTTCGCGGCAGTCATAGAAAGACGAGGTCGCATCGGTACCTCGATCAGTTCGAGGTGGTGCCGCGCACGAGCAGCGCGGGGCGCTTCACGAGCGGGAGCGGGTTCGATTCGGTGTGAATGTCGATACCCTTGCCGAACTTCTTCGGCTCGAGCGGGGCCACGAACACCTCGGCATCGGCGCCGTTCGGGGCCTGGTTGACGCTGGACCAGAAGTCCGGCGGCGCCCAGTAGTTCGTGAAGGTGTCGGCGGTACCCAGCGGGATGAACCGCACGTCGCCGGCCGGGATGAAGCGCTGGGGCGCCGTCTTGGTGCCATCCTCCTGGATGTAGGAGGCCGAGCCGCGGTACTCCTCGAAGGTGATTCCCTTGAAGGGGAACGCCTTCCGGACGCTTTCGCGCATCGGGTTCGGCGCGGAGGCGAAATACTTGTACGCCTCCTTCACGCTGGCATGGCTGGTGAACTTGGCCATCCACTCCGGTGAGGCCAGCGCATGCACGCCGGTCATGGTCTCGCCGAGGAGGTTGTCCTCCATGTAGCCCGTCACCTCGTCGCACTTGGCGCCGACGTCGGTCGACGAGGTGCCCAGGGCGAAATCCACGACCTTTTCCGTGACGCCGAAGGCGGCGAACAGGTCGAGCAGCACGGTGCCGTCGTAGTCGCGGATGACGCCCTTCACGGCGCCCATCCGCAGGCTCTCCAGCGTGATGGCGTGCTTGCGCCGCATCGTGATGAGCTTGCGATTCATGAAGCCCATGACGGTCTCGAGGCCACCGTCCGCCGAGGTGCCGTACATGGCGAGCATGTTCTGCACGTCCGTGGCGAGGACGCTGTCCTCGTGCGGAATGTGCGGCACGACGAAGGACTTCGGGCTCTGCCGGCCGCGGGTGCCGAGGCTGGCCGGGCCGCCGCGCGGGCGGGTCGGCAGCAGGTTGAGCACACCGTTGTCGATGATGACCGTGACGGACGTGGTCGCGATCGGCTCGGCCGTGAACAGGCCGAGCTCGTTGATCCGGCCGTAGCTGTTCGGCACCATCGTGATGTTGCCGGTCAGAGACTGCGCGGAGAACGCGTCCTGATTGAAGATGTCGAGGATGGTGGGCATCGGCTTACGCTCCTTCGCGCACGAGGATGCCCGCCGCCTTCAGCTGGCCATTGGCCGCCGCGCGCTTCGTCGCATCGTTGATGGTGGATCCGTAGGTGAGGCCGGCATGGCTCACGATGGCGTGCCGCGAGACGATCACGGCCTTCTGGTCGGTGCTGGTGGCGTCGACGTTGCTGAACAGCACCGCCACGGCGGTCTGCGAGCCGTCGGAGCCGGAGGCCGCCGCCGGGACGTACTTGCCGGTGGCGGTCACCTGGGCGAGCACGGTGCCGGTCTTCAGCTTACCGGATCCGGAGGCGATGATGGCGGTATCGCGGGAGTAGTAGCTCCCGGCCTCGTACTTGAGCCAGTCCGAAGCGACGACGGCGGTTTCGAGCAGTGCCATGATCAGGCTCCCTTGGTCAGGCCGGCACGCTTGAGCTCACGCTCCATGCTCGTGGCGGATGCGGTGGGACCGGCGTTGCCCTGGGCGGCCGGCGGGTGGGACGAGATGGAGGTCTTGTCCTCGGTGGCGCAGATCGCGCTCAGGAGAGCGCTCGTGATCTCGTCGACGGACTTGCCCTCGGCGAGCATCTTGGCCCCGAAATCGGCCGCGATGGCCGGGCTCTGCCGGCGGGCAAGAGCGACGCGCTCCGCCACGTTCGCGACCGTCTGGATGCGATCCTTGGCCTGAGCCACGGTCACGCCCTCGGTGACAAGCTTGGCGCCCATCTCGGGCACGCCGCCGGCCACGCAGAGCGTCATGATCTCGGCCGCGTCGGCGCGGGAGACGGTCGTTGTGTCCGCGACGGGCTTGGCGTTGTTCACGGCATCGGCCAGCGCCTCGCTGGGGTTCTTGGGGATGGCGGGTTCGTTGCCCGCCGGTGCGTTCGCCATGGGGATTTCCTTCAGGCGTGGGGGAACGGCCGGCGAGGCCGCGGTGGGGCGAGCGCGTTTGGTCCACGCTCGCTGATCGGCCAGAGCGACCAGGCGCTCGGGCGGATGCTCAAAAAGGCGGTAGTCGAAGGCCGTCGGCTCGGGCGCGGTGTCGTCGTTGGCCGCGCGCGCCAGGGTCCGGTCGGCGTAGCCGGCGGCCACGGCCTCCTCCGGGGTCATCCAGACCTCGGCCTTCATGTCGGCCCGGGCCTCGTCGACCGTCTTGCCGGTCTTCTCGGCGTAGATGCCGGCCATGGCGGTCGCGAGCGCAGTCAGCGCCCGGATCTGCATCTGGTGGTCGTCGATCGTGCCGAACGTGAAGCCCGACGGGTCGTGGACCATCATCAGGGCGCCGAGGGACATCACGACCTCGTCGCCGGCCATCGCAATGACGGAGGCGGCCGAGGCTGCGATCCCCTCGACGATGATGACCTTCCGGCCTCGGTGTGCAGCGATGGCCGAGTGAATGGCCGCGCCCTCGGTGGCGATGCCACCACCGCTGTTGAGGCGAATGGTGACGTCCTGGTCGCGCCCAACCTGCGCCAGAGCGAAGATGACATCCGAGGCGGTGAAGCACTCGTCCCAGTAGAGATCGCCGACCGTCCCCGAGAGGATGATCTCGTTCCCATTGACCAGAGCGGCCATGGTGCCTCCGTGAAGTGGTGGTGTGCCGCTCAGCTCGCGGGTGGGGCCGGCTCAGAAGCCGGGTCGTCGGCGGCAAGCGCCGTCGTGTCGGTCGCCTTCTGGCGGCCGTCGCTGGTGTAGGAGAGCCCGAGCGCGTCGGCCCGCTCGTTGTCGCCAGCCTGCTCGGCATCGACAGTCTCGGAATCGTAGCCGCCCTCGGCGACCTTCCGCGTCCGAGTGGAGAGACCCGCCTGGATCTCCATTGTCTTGCCCTGCACGTCCTGCACGGGATGGATGTACGGCCAAGCCTGCGGGATCCAGTTCACGGCGTACGCGTCCTGTCGGGTCATGCCGGCCGGCAGCCGTAGCGCGCCCGAGAGCAGGGCCAGATCGACCCACCGGATCCAGATCGGCCGGCAGAACTGGAACACGACCAGATGATGCTGCCACTGCTCGACGGCGCGGCGGAAGTCGTTCAGCGCCGCGCGCAGCGTGCGGTCGTTCAGCTGGCTGTAGTCGCCGCTCAGGATTTCGTAGAGCAGCCCGCAGGCCGCCGCGACGCTGCGCTTGGACTCGCGGACGAAGGCCTCGAAGTTCGGGCCGACATCCTTCGGGTCGCTGAAGGTCATGTCTTCGCCGTCGGCCAGCACCTGGATGGTGCCGGGCTCGAAGTCGAGGGTGGCCACGCCGTCGTCGTCGGCGGGGTCGGCGCCGAGCGGGCCTTCAGGGCCGTCGGCCAGGACACGCTTCACGAAGCCGACGAGGCGCGCGGCGTTCTTCTTCCGGATGAGCTCGGCGTCGAGGTAGCCGTCGAGGTCGTAGAGCGTCCGAAGCGCCCGGGCCAGCCAGGGCTCGCCGCGGTCCTGCCCGGGCCGCATCGCCCGATAGAGATGGCAGACGTCGGTGGCCGGCACCAGCGCCTGCTCGATGCCGGAGACCAGCAGGCCGTCACCGGGGTGCTCCCGATAGAGGTAGTAGCCCGTTCGCTTGCCGATGGTGTCGTACTGGATGCCCTGGCGGATGCGGCTGGTCGCGTCCGTCTTCAGGTGGGGGCAGTGATCGCCCTCAAGAAGCTGGAGCTGCAGCGGCACTGTCAGGCCGTCCTCGGGGCGTCGGGTCCGCAGCCGCGTGAAGGTCTCACCGCCCTCAACCATGCCGCGCACCGCCAGGGCCGTGAGCCCGTAGAAATCGTGCGCGCCGATGCTGTCGGCCTCATCCGTCCAGGCCAGGAACAGCTTCTGGATCTGCGCGCGGAAAGCGGCGTCCTCGGCCTTCCGCTTCTTCGCCTGGGGCTTGGTCAGCCCCTCGTAGGAGCGCGCCGCCGTCGAGCGCGGCACGATCCCAGTGCCGACGATGTTGGTGACGAGCCGGTCGACCGCCGCGCCGGCATAGGGGTTCTTCCGGGCCTGATCGCGTGACTTCCGGCGCAGCTCGTCGAGCGCGTAGACGATCGCCGAGTTCGGCCCGTAGCTGCCGACGCGCCATGAGCGCGAACGCCGGCCGGCGCCGTTGGCGACGTCGTAGGGCTGGCTCTCGGGCGCGACGCCGACGTTTTCTCCGGACAGATCCATCACCACCCGCTTCGGCCCGTGGTGACGATCTGGCGCGTGCGGCGGGGGCCGAGCGCACCGGTGGCGGCATCTTGCGCACCCTTACGGAGGTACAGGTCGCCGAGCGCCTTCCGCATCTCGTCGTAGCTGCGATAGGTGATCGTGGCCGCGTCCGGCGCCTCGACGCGCAGGGCGCCGGAGGCCATGGCGGTTTCAAGGGCCGCGATCTGCTTGTCGATGTTCGCGGCCATGGTCACCTCGTCCGGCTTCGGACCTTGCTGCGGCGGCTGCCGGCGCGCTGGAGATTGCGGGCCGCGAGCGATCCCGCCGCGACCGTCGCTTCCGGCACGCCCTCATCCAGGGTGATGGCCGGGCGGGAACGCTCGATGCCCAACGCACCTTCGAGGTCGCGCCAGTGCACCTCGCGCCAGCGATCCCACCCCCGCATGGCGGCGAGGCCGCGGGCGTAGTTCGCGCAGTCCAGCACCTCGTTGCGCCGGCCGCCGATGGGCACCCATTCGCGCCGGGTTCGGCCCCGGGTCACCTTGGTGATCAGCTCCTCGGCGGTCAGCTGCTTGACCTGATCTTCGGTGACATCGTCCGGGAGGTGGACGAAGCCGGCCGGGAAGGGCTTGCCTTCAGGCGGCCGGTGGAGTGCCAGGCACCCCATGAGTTCCTGCTTGGCGAACGAAGCGCCGATCCGGATCGTCTTCAGGCCGCGGCGCAACTTCTTACCTGCCGGGGTCGCGTCCTTCGCGCCAACGCCGAGGAAGGCTGCCGCATAGCTGTCCTGGCCGTCAACCGCGTGAACGGGGCGGCCGGACTGCGACCTAACGAAGGCGTAGACCTCGGCGGTGAAGCCGCTCGAATCCACGCCCCAGTCGCGCACGCGCATATCGGCGCCGCTCTCGTGCCCCCAGGTCTCATCGAACATGGCCTCAAGGTCTTTCCAGACCTGGGCCCGAACCGTGTCGCCCGGCAGCACCCGGTGCTCGATCAGCCAGCGCTCGCGGTTGCGCCCGAACGCCCAGACGCTGGCCTCAAGGCGATCCTTCTGGACGTCGACACCCCCGAACAGGATCAGACCGCCCGCTGGCACGGTGCCGCTGCGATACCGATCCTTCCGAGCGTAAACGTCCTGCCACTCTGGCGCGTCGGCGCCCTCTTTCCATGTCCGAGCCAGCTGGGTGTTGAAGAACGTCCTCAACGCCTCCGGACCTCGTCTCAGCGCGCGGGCGAACTTCGCCACGGTCTCGCGGATGGTCTGCTTCGGCGCGTAGAGCTTCGACGCCTGGAAGCCTGCGTGGTCGTTCGGCACCGCCTCTGCACCGCAGTGGATGCACAAGGCCCGGGCGACGCCGTATGCCTCGGGCGCCCAGCGCTCCGGGGTCTGGTTCTCACCACAGCAGGTGAACGGACGGGTCTGGCGCCACGCTACCTTACGCAGTGCGACCAGCCGCTGGGCATCCGTCATCGGGTGCTCGCAGGCTACGCACTCGTAGCGCGCGGTCTCGTGCTTGATCTTGCCGGCCTCGTCCTTGTCGAAGCGCACCTGCTCCCATTCGAGCGGGTGCCAGCCATGGCAGCCGGGGCACTCGACGAACGCCTTGCGCTGGTCGCTCTCCTCGTAGGACGCCTCGATGGCGCTGCGGCCCGCGATGGTCGGAGAGCAGGCCCGCACCGACAGGCTGTTCGCCTTGAACTCGGCCTGCCTCTCCTCGGCGAGGTCGATGGGCGAGCCCTCGCCGCCGGCCGAGAGCGGGTACTTGTCGATCTCGTCGCAGCAGAGCAGCCTGATCGGCCGCATGGCGAGGTTGGTCGGGCTGTTCGAGCCCACGAGGGTGATGTGGCCGCCCGGGAACTGCTTGTGCGTCAGGGTGGCCCCGGCATCCCGAGACTTCAGGTCGCCGAAGATGTCGCGAAGGGCCTTCGAGTCCCGGATCATCGGGGCCAGCCGGTCCTTCGAGAAGGTTTCGGCCGCGTCGTCCTTCGGCTGCACCACTAGGATTGGGCACGGGTCGATGTGAATGAACCGCCCGAGGATGTTCTCGATGACGGTCGTCTTCAGCAACTGCGTGCAGGCCATCAGGGTGATGGTGGCCACACCCGGCTCCGTCGCCGCCAGCATCGGCCCGCGAGCGACCTCGACACGGGAGGTGATGAAGCGCCCCCCGTTCGAGGATTCCTTGCTGAGGCGCCGAAATTCCTCTGCCCACTCGACCACGTTAAAGTCCCGCGTCGGGGTCATCCCCTTCCGCCATGACCGGAGTAGGCTTCCGGTATCAGCCGAAGTCGGCTTCAGGATCGCCGAGCTCGGAGAGGTGTTGTTTGACATACGCGTTCAGGATCGCCGTCAGCGCGCGGGGGTCGACCTTGAGCTCGTCCGCCATTGGGATGGCGACCCGCGCCGGCCAGGACAGCCAGGCGTCGCGGACATCGCGCGCTTGGTCGAAGAACAGCTTCTCGGCGGCCTCCCGATCGACCAGCTTGCCCTCGTTCTTCTCGACCTCCTGCTTGCGCTGCAGGCCGAGGAAGTTCTCCTTCCGCCGGATGGCCAGCGGAAGGGGCAGGTTCGTCGGGTCTAGACCCGCGCCGTCATCCTCGTCGCTTTCGCCCCCGGCCGGGACGGCGCCGGGTCTTGGCATCACCTCGCCGATCGTCTGCCAGGTGTCGGACTTCGGCTTGGCGGGCGCCTTCGCCGCGGGTGCCGATCTGTTACCCTGAGCAGCCCGCACCGGGCGATGGGTAACACCGCCCCGGTAACTCGGCGGTCGCTGGTCGAGGGCCCATTCGGTGGCCTCGACGTCGATCAATCCGGCCTCGTTGAGGACGAGAATACCCTTTTGCTTCCAGCCGGTTACCGTCTTCCGGGACACGCCGCGTCGGCGGGCGAAATCGGCTTGGCTTAGGAATTTAGCCCCGGTCGTTTCGGCCATGGGCGTTGTTACCTGTTACCCTGTTACCGGGTTTTTGGACCCTGGCGCTAGGAACATCGGGGGCCCCGACCACCCGTATCGGTTTCAGGCCCCCAGGGTCCCTGCCGGCCTGGGGTTATTACAATGCATCGAGGTTTTCGGGGCCGTCGGCCACAGAGTGCCTCGCCAGGTCATCTTGCTCCCAGCGAACTGCGTCGTTGTAGTCTTTGATCGCAACGATCAGAGCCTTGTGCCGTGAAGTCATCTTGTATTTCGACCCCTCGCGCTCCGCTTCGTCGCAAGCAACTGCGGCGCGAATCACGTCAGCAAGCCGCGCTCCAATTCTATCGGTCATTTTGGAGACAAGCCTCCATCCTCGCCGTCTCGCTCTTTAGCGAGAGGCCGGGCCACCAGCTCATCCTGCGACCCCGAAGGGGAGTACAAGGGGTGGTCATCCGTGACCGGGATGCGGTCTGTGGCGGACGCTGTCACGCTGCCCTCCGATCGTCAATGCGTGAGACCTGCTTTGGGTGCAAATGCACGGGGGTAAGTCTGCCGAAGACCGACACATCCACGATCAGATCGCCCGTTTCCTCGTCGATAGCCTTCACCGTGCCTGGGAATGTCGCGAAGGGACCATCCTCGACACGCACGCTCTCGCCCGGCTTGATCGAATCGTCCGGCGCCTTGATGGGCTTGAGGCCGATGACGGTGTTCGCGAAATCCTTGACCTGCTTCTCAGGCAGCAGGGCCGGCGCAAGCACCTCATAGCCCTCCTTGTCCCGGGTCTGTCGCTTGTGGACGCGGTCGACCATCCAGGGGAACTCCTCTCCCTGGATGCCGCGGCCGTAGGGCTGCTGTGGCCGCTTCTCGTTCAGCCATGGGAACTTGGCGGCCAAGACGCTCAAGTGCGCCTGGTGCTCGACACCGATGAAGATCGTGCGCGCCACCACAGGGACCTTCACAACCTGCTTACGCCCGGACGGCGAGATGCGCTCCTGCTCTTCGGTGGCCCGAAAGTGCGGAATGTCCGCCTCCTTCAGCTTGGCGCAAAGCTCGGTGGCGCGACCCACGCTGGCGTCAGCCATGATCCACTTCTTGCCGTCCACCACCATGTGCTCAGCACGGCGGGCCGCGATGCGCGCCTCCTCTTCCTCGCGCAACTGTCGCAGCTTCTGCTGGCGCTTCGTCTCGTTCTGGTCCTCGCGAACCTCATTGCGGCGCTGAAGCCTTAACACCGCGTCACGCTCCCGCTTCCGGGCGGCCATGCGCTGCTTCTTCGTGAGGCGGCTGGTCATGCTGTCGGTCCTCGATACGCAACGGGAGGATGGTGGGAGAGGCCGGTGGCAGCCGGCCCTTTGACGTCAGGCCAGGGCCAATTCTTCGCCGAGGCGGCCGATGCCCTTCGGGGTGATGCGAACCTGCGTGCGAATGCGCTCGTGCCCGTCGTCGTGCGGGACGGTGGTGATCTTGTGCTTCAGCAGGAGCGTCAGGAGCTTCGTCTGGTAGGCGCACCATTCCTTCGTCCCGGCCCGGCGATAGATCCAGCCGTTGGAGACGAGGTAGTTCGTCAGGTCGATGGGCCTGACCTGCAGGGCCTTTGCCGCGTCGCGGATGCAGAGCGACCCGTCGGCCTCGGCGATGCGGGCGTAGGCGCTCACAATCGGCGCCTGCTCGGCTACCTGCCCTTGGAGAGCCAGCACTTTTTCGGTGTTGGCGAGCAGGAGGTTGCGCAGCGCGGCCGGGTCGTTCAGCAGCGCCATGGGGTCAACGACCGGCTGAGCCCGCACCTTCGCCTCCATAGCGTTGAAGCGACCGATGTAGGCCTCCTTGAACACCGCGGCGGCGGCGCCGGTGAAGCCCATCACGAGGAAAGCGAAACCGTCCTTCGTCATCGTGACGTGGGAGGTGCTCTCGCCCGTTAAGTCATTGATTTTAAACGGCTCAAAATTGAGCCTGCGGAACTCATCCGAGCAATGAAGTGCGTTGATGTCCCGAAGCACGTTCTTGTGCTCCTTCCGGAAGAACGCCGCCACGTCCCTGCTGTCTGCGCGGACCTCCCCGGCCACCATGCGGACGATCGGTTGACGGTCAGCGCCGCCGCTCTGCATATCGCTCTCGGTCATCTTCAATCTCCGGATTGAGGGTGGTCGACGAAGGCATCGGGGCTGGTGCTTGCCGGCGAAGGCCCCGATGCCGAAACAGGTTGATATTTCGTGAAGGCTATCAACAATAAGCTACGGTTCTCCTAACAACGGGACTTACGGGGACAAGTCTGCGCCGGAACTGAGCGAGGAGACTGTTCCGTCCCGGATGAGGGCAATCCTGGCCTTGCGCTCTGCTTCGGCAGCTTGAAACCGGCGTACGAATGCTTCCTGCTCCAGACGCGCCGCATTGGTGCTCGCCTCGCTCAGCTCTGCATCAAGCTTGGCTCCAGCGTCAGCGATGACCTTCACGAGTTCGGCGGCGCGCGCTGCGCAAGCCTCTCGCTCTTCGTCGGTCGGGGCCGGCGGCCGCGCTGGCGCCGGCAGTGCTCGCAGCACCACCTCGACGTCACGGCGCTCGACGCGCAGCGCGGCCATGATCTCGTCGGCGGCGCCGCGGAACTCAGGCGGGCCGGGCGGATACCGATAGTCGACGCCCTTGATCTTCTTCTGATTCCAGGCCCGACAGGTTCGTGCCACGACCTCGAGGGGCAGGCCTTCGACCGCCTCGACGAAGTTCTCTAGCATCATGGCCGCGCTCTCGGCGTCGAGGCTGCGAAGCTGGGAGAAGCCGGCGAGGAAGACGTGCAGCCGATCGTGCAGGGCTGACGGATCGCCGGGCCGAAGCATCTGGTGCAGGCTGGCACGATACGGCTCCAGCCACACACGCTCCTCAGCCGTAGGCGCGGCGCGCGACGAGATCGAGAATTTGCCCGGGGCCGTCGCCGTAGCCGCCTCGCGCATCTCCTTTAGGCGATCCCTCTGCTCTCGGTTGAGCGGTGCGAACGGAGCGATCTCCGTGATGCTCGGCAGCGTGTTCATCTCCGTCCTCCATTTGTCGTGCTGCGCGTTTCTGGGCTGCTAGGTGGCCGAAGCCGTTGCCGCGGGCTGGCGGCGGGGGGCGACCCGCAGGTGAGCCTCGTCGGCGCACCGTCTCGCGCAGCCGATTCCGAAGCGTGCGGCACCAATCCAGCTTCGTGGCGCCCTTGCCCGGCAGCGCAGCCCAGTAGTCGACGAACTCGGCAAGCGCCTCGGAAGCCTGACTGCCGGCCAGCCCGAACTCAGCGCAAACCGCGAAGGCTTCCGGCCGCTGAGCGAAGTCGTCGGGGATCCGGTGACCACGCTTCGCCGATGCCTTGGTCGGCTCCGCACCCAGGTCCGCAGCGACGTCCGCGCCGAGGTTATCCGGGGTGGTGGGGGGATTAAGGGGGGGTGTAGGGGGTGTCGGGGGAAGAGGGGGACCATCCAGGGGGGCGGCGGGCGTGTAATGTGACGTCACGTGCTGTCCCGTGATGTCACGTGACAGCACGTGACCACGACGCCGGTTCTGGCGCTCACGGTCGGCCGCTCGACGCTGAGAAATCGCCTCCGAAGCCGCCTGCGTGCGCGCAAGCTCCATCGCCACCCGCTGAAGCAGCAAGGGATCCAGGCCAGCACGGGCCAAGTCAGCGATGAGGTTCGGGTCGCTCATGTCCGCGCTACTTCGCAGCCATGGGAAGCGCGGAGGCCTGTGCGGCGCGTGCCTCGAGCTCGCGGGCATAGGTCATCAGGATCTCGGCTGTCCGCCGGTGGATCCGCGAGCGGGTGCTGTTGTTGTCGGCCGCCTGGTGCAGGTCCTGGCAGCGAAGCGCCTGGGCGAGCTCGTCCTCACGGATGGACCGTGCGGTGTAGGTCTGCGACAGGCGCTCAAGCTCGCCTGCGGTCGGTGGACCGGTGATGTCTCGGGCTGCCATGGGCCTACTCCGCAGCCGCAAGTGCGGAAGGGGCGCTGAACAGATCGCCGCTGGCGGTCTCTGCCTCGGTGAAGCGCAGGTTCTTCACTGCCTGCCGGAAGTACGAGGCCTTGAGTTCGGCTCCGATGAACCGTCGGCCGCACCGCAGTGCGCCATAGCCCTCTGACCCGATGCCCATGAACGGCGATAGGACCGTGTCGCCTGTGTTCGACCAGAGCCGGATGGCTCGCTCGATGAGCGGAATCTGCAGTGGGCAAAGGTGACGTTCGTCGTCGGTCTCCCGGGCGGTGCGCACGTTCAGGACATCGGTCTGATTGATGTCCATCCAGACCGGCGAGGCCCACTCCTGCCACTGATGCACGGGAAACTGCGCCGCATCCTGACCGACCTTGTCAGCGGCTTTCTCATCGGTGGGTGTCTTACGGAACACCAGCACATAGTCCGGCATGCCCTGGCGTGAGCGCGTGCTGTCCTTCTGCAACTGCTTGTAGAGCAGCCCGAGCGCCTTCGTACGCTGCATCTCTACGACCGGGTCCTTCCAGACGCAGATCCGGGAGTGGTAGGTCCAGCCGTTGGCGACGTGGGCGCGAATGACATCGCCCGGCATGTCGTAAATGCCGACCTCGCCGTGCGCGCTCTTGGTGCGCGGCAGGTCCGAGCAGTGGACCGCGGTCAGGCGACCAGGCTTTGTGACCCGGTGAAGCTCCTTCAGCAGGAATCCGTACTGCGTGAAAAACTCCTCGTCGTTGCGGACATTTCCCATGTCTCGCTCGCTGTCCGAGTAAACGAACAGGTGGCTGAACGGGGGCGAGTAGATCGAGAATCCGACCGAGGCGTCTGGCAGCCCGGCCACTACCTCGACGCAGTCGCCGTTATAGGCGACGAAGTGATCTGACGTTTCCTGAGCGAGAACCTGCGTCATGCGCTGACCCACGCGGGAAGCGTGGCCTCCTGGTTGGGGACGTAGAGCTTGCGGGACGTCTCAGCGCTCATAGCCCGGCGCATGGCCGCCACCATCTCGCGCTTCATCGCTTCGTGATCGCCGGCCTTGCGGTCGACCACCGTCCAGATCGCGCGCTCGGTGTCGGCGCAGACGACATGCACGTGCACCGGCCGGGTCTGCCCAAACCGCCAGGATCGCCGAACGGCCTGGTACCAGGCCTCGTAGGAGAAGCTGATCCCGGCGAAGCACTGGCGCGCGCAGTGCTGCCAGTTGAGGCCGAAGCCTGCGATGCTGGTCTTAGTGAGCAGGATGCGCGTGCGCCCCTCCGAGAACGAGACGAGACGCCGTTCCTTCTCTTCGGGCTTCATCGAGCCGCGGACCTCGATGGCCTCCGGCAGCACCGCCTTGATCGCGTCGGCCTCGTAGTCCGTGTCGACCCAGACGATCCAAGGCTCGTTCGGTTCGGATCCGACGATCTCTGCAACATGCCGCGCCCGATCCCCGATCGTCAGTCGCTTCTCGGCATGGATCGATGTCGCCGAGGTGTCCGGGATGCGGAAGAGGTGCTGCTGCCCGCCCTTTTCGCCCCCTGGATCGACCATGCGATCAGCGGCGACCTCGTGGTGCGTGATGGACAGGCCGGGCAGAGAAAAACGGCCATCATCGAAGCCAAGGTCCGATGGCTTCGACACGCACCGCGCCCAGGACGCCACCCAGGACCAGAAGTTTTCCCGGGCATGGCCCTTGATGCGCCATGTCCCGGTGTCAGCGGTGTCGTTGATGAACCATATCGGCAGCATTTCCTCGCGCCGCATCACGCCGAGGAACTCTGCGTGCGTGCCAAGTTCGGTATGATCGTTCGGCGCCGGCGTCGCCGTGCAGCACAGGCGGAACGGTGTCTGAGCGAAGGCGTCGATCAGCTGGCGTGTCGTCTTGCCGGTGAAGCTCTTGAGAATCGAGCTTTCGTCGAGAATGACACCGCCGAACCGATGCGCCTCGAAACGGTCGAGCCGATCATAATTCGTGATGTAGATCTGGCGCGCCCCGACTTCGTCTTGAGAGCGGACCACTTCGGCCTCGATGCCGAACCGGTCTGCTTCACGCTTGTGCTGCTGACCGACCGCCAGAGGCGCCAGCATCAAGACGGGCTTCTTCGTGGTCTCGACGACCACCCGGCCCCATTCGAGGGCCGCGAGGCTCTTGCCGAGGCCAGTGTCGTAGAACAGGGCGGCGCGCCCGTAGCGCAGGGCGAACTCGACACCGTGCCGCTGGTGCGGGAATAGGGCATCGCTCAGCGACGGGATGCTGTCCAAGCCATCGGGCAGGAAGGCGATGCGCTTGCCAGCGATGAAGTCGTGGTACGCGGAAAGGGTCATGCGCGCTGCGCCTCCTGCTGACGGGCGGCATGGATCGCGTCCTGATGCCGGGCGATGACGTTGGCGGCGTAGGCCTGGGCGATGCTGATGGCGGGCACGGGCTCGCGCATCACCTCGGCGCGGACGCGAATGGCCTTGGCGATGGCGACGGTGTCCTGTCCGGATTTCCAGACGCGCAGGACGAGGTCGCGAACCTGAGCCTCGATCTCGGATGACGAGGAGATGCGAAGGACGGCGCGGGTCATGGATTCGGTCCACGCTGTGACAGGGCGGGCTGATAGGCGGCCGGCGCGTTCACCTGGGGCCGGACGATGCCCCAGGCCTCGAGGATGGCGATCGGCTCGTCTCGGCCGTAGGTGTCGACGAAGGGGATCGAGCCGAAAGCGCAGAGAGCGCGGAACGCCTTCTGGTCCAGCGACAGGCGGCCGGTCTGCGTTTTCAGCTCAATGAAGCCGATGCGGACCCGGCCGCCGATGATGAGGAGGTCCGGTAGGCCCCTCGTGAGGCCAGCCTGACCCTTGGCAGCCTCGTTTGGGATGGCCGCCACGAGGGTGTGCGGCAGGCCGAACATGCGCCAATGCTGGCAGACCGCCGACTGGATGGCGGACTCGCGCATCGGCACGCCCTTGAAGGGCATCCGTCGGGATAATGGCTGATGCGCGAAGGTTCGCATGGTGTCAGGCCGCGGCCTGGATGCGGTCCGCGATCGGACGCGAGGCGCGGCGCTGCTGGCCGAGGCCCATGTTCTTCGCGAGCTCGGAACGGGCAGCCGCATAGTTCGGCGCCACCATCGGATAGTCGCTCGCGAGGTTCCACTTGGTGCGGTACTGCTCGGGCGTCATGTCGTAACGCGTGCGCAGGTGACGCTTCAGCGACTTGAACTTCTTCCCGTCTTCCAGGCAGACGATGTAGTCGGGCGTGATTGAGCGCTTGACCCAGACGGCGGGCACGAGCGGCGCCGCTTCGGCGGTGGACTCGCAGCGGACGCACTCGCCGACGATTTTCAGCGCGTTGTAGGTCAGACGGATCAGCGACGGCAGGTCGCTTAGGGCGACGTGATTGTTGCTGACGTAAGCGACCACGATGCCCGTGGTCATCATCAGTTCTTCGTTCAGCGGGGCGATCGGCTGAAACGTGGCGAGGCCTTCCATGATCGACTCTTCGGTCTCGGGGCGAGTGTTGGCGTCGGACATTGAAGCGCTCTCTCGGATGGTGATGGCGGGAGCCGCCCGCCGTCGGTGAAGGTCAGGCGCGGAAGCGCGGAGCGACGGACTGATGCGGCCGCGGCGCGGGCACGCTGATCCGGTCGCCGTCAGCAGTCAGTACGAGGGTGGTGGGACGGTCGTCGCTCACGGGCGTCGCTCCTCTTGCTCGGTGCGAGGGTCGTGGTCGCGATCCCAGAGGCGCCGGTCCCATTCAGGCGGCGGATCGGCGGCGTTGAGCGCGCGCAGCGAGGCGCGGCGAAGCCGTTCCGCCAGGGAGACCAGCGCCTCGGAGGCTGTCCGACTGAGGTGCGCGACGGCGTAGAGGCTGAGACGACGAAGGCCGGCGATGATCATGCGGCGTCTCCGTCGAGCTTGGCCTGAAGGTCGGCGATCTGCGCGGCGATGCGGCGCTGCCCCTCGTCGTGGGCTGCCCGCACCAGCCAGGCCGGCGGGGCCGGGATCACCGCGCAGGCGAACTCCGGCCCGTAGGCGCAGAGCAGCTTCATGGTGGCGATGTTGTTGGGCGCGCTGCCGCGCTCCAGCCACTTCTGGACCGTCGCCGCAGGCACGCCGATGTCGGCGGCCACGCGCTCGGCAGTCTTCGTCGGATGGATCTGGCGCAGGCAGTCGGCGATCCGCTCTGCGACAACTGTCTTATCTTTTTCGGACAATTGTCCGACTTTCACAGAAGACTGTCCCACAGCATTCCTCGATGTTGAGTGCATCGAAGCAAGGCGATCGGAGAGACCTTCAGGGACAAAAGACGAGCCGCAGGTCATGACGCCGACCGATCAAACGCGGTGACGGATACGCGGTGATACGCAGACAGAGAGGCGCGGCCGCCGGAAGCTGGCAGGCATGGGCGGGCGCGCGAAACACCAGAGAGGGACGACCGAGACATGGCCGACGACGAAACGAACGGAACCGCGACCATCCTGGCGATGCACGCCATGGTGTCGTGGCTGGTGAAACGGGAGGTTGGACGGGACGAAGCCGCAGGCGCAGCGCTCAACCGGCACGTCGCCGAGGCGATGCTGGGGGTGATGCAACTGGACCCCGATCTGGCCGAAGCCGCGCACGCAGCGCGCGGCGTCGTGGCCCGCGCCATCGACGAGCGGCCGATGTTCGTGCGGCTGCACGGGTGAGCGCCCGGCCGGCGATGCAGAACGGTGATGCCGACCAAGCGGATCCCGATGGCGCGGGTCATAGGCGAAGCCCGCACGATGCGCTGCGGATGGCGGCGACAGCTTGGATCGGCGGCACGCCCAGGCGCACCTCGATGTCCTCGAGGGTCAGACCAGCCGAATGGAAGCAGGCAACCAGGCTCGTAGCGTCGAAGGACTCGAGGGCAATGCGATCCGCCTTGAGGGCGCGCGTGAGGTCGGACGCCGAGCGATCGACGCGCGTCGCAATCAGACCCTCGGCAGCGCGGCTGCCGCGATAGCCGATCCAGCGCCCCTTAGCGTTCAGCCGGCGCTCGCGACGCTCCGCACGCTTCCGCTGCGATGTCTGGATGATGAGCACGTAGACGCCCAGGCGATTGGCGCGCCAGCGCACGAAGGCGCGCTCGACTCCGAGGCTGTTCGCAATCTCGATCGCGGACAGGCCCTCATGGGCGAGGCGGACGATCGCCCGATCATGGGTGGTCTTAATGTCGGCGGCGCTCATGCGTGAGCGCTCGCCACTTGAGGCAGGCTTGTGTCGCCGCTCGCTGCCGGGAAAAAGTCAGTCGGCTGAAGGTCGATTCCGCGCTCGCGCGCACCCTCTAAGAGCTGAGCCTGATGACGAGTTGGGATAAGCCCTCCCGAGCCACCTTTCTCGACTGGATAGGTCCAGCGATAGACCCGGGTGATGTGAACGCCGCAGATTTCTGCGACGACCGCATGGCCCCTGCATTTACCGATGATGTTGGCGGCCACGTTCGACATTGCGACAAGTTGCGATTGTCGCAATCGCAAGTCAAGTCCCAATCATGCGAAATTCGCTATCGAAGCGGGCTGCTCCATGCGCGATGACGCTGATATGGATGAGAAGCCTTTCAGCTCGGCCTGGCTCAAGCAGCAATTCCTGGCGACAGGAACGCGTCAGGTGCAACTTGTCGCCTATCTGCAGGCGCGCGGCATCGATTTTGATGCGACGAAGCTCAGCAAGGTGTTAAAAAGCGAACGCAAGGTTCAGCCTCAGGAGATTGCGCCCATATGGAGCTTCTTCGGTCACTCGGATAACGATCTTGCTGCGGCCTTGGAGAGCGCTGGCCAGACGCCTTCCTCGAGCGAACGCGCACCAGGCCAGAAAGGGGCATCTCCCATGCCCAACGCCGGTCTTCCTGAAAAAGTCCGCATGGACTCGGGCCAGATGCCGATTTACGGAGTTAGTGTCGGGGGCGACGCGAGATCTCGCGTCTTATTTAACGGGCAACCGCTGGGCACCGTGAACAGACCTGAAAGCTTGGCAAGCAACCCAAGGGCGTACGCCACTTATGTCCATGGAGATTCCATGGAGCCAAGATATGAGGCGGGCGAAATTGTTCTGGTGAATCCAGACAAGGGCTACCGAAAGGGTAATTATGTTGTTGCCCAAGTTTATGAGAATGACGGAGACCCTCCTTTTGGGTATGTGAAGAAGTTCATTTCCTTCGGGGAAGAGTTGGTTTTGGAGCAACTTAACCCGCCAGACGGTGAGGACGAGATTATGAGGTTCCCGAAGAACCGGGTGGTATCGGTTCATCGCATTGTCGGAACCCTGGATGAATAGGAGGCCAGGGACGAACGTTGACGTCCCTGCACGGCCTGTTAGCCGCTCGACAATCTGAGCACCATATTTTCCCGAGGAGGCTTTTGATGCCTTCGACCTCCCATATTCCACGGCGCAACAGGTAGCGGCTATCGAGCCGCCCTTCCTTGCCACAGGTCCGACATTCTACGAGCACCGCTGAAAAACGCTTCAGGGGTCGATCTACACGTGGCCCCGAATCAGCATTCAGCATCAATCCCCCCGCTTCACCCGCGAGAAGAACAAAACGTGACCGCAGAGTCGAGCGATGTTTCGCAAATTGCAGATATCCACAGGCCCGCCCGCGTCCGTGTTGCGATAGAAATTGCGAATATCGCTTGACTTGCGTTTGCGTTGATCGCAACTTCCTCCCATCGCCTCCCGGCAGATGGGGAACGCCAGCATGTACGGCCAGACGAAGCGTTACGCCCCCGAAGCGGGTTCGCCGATCTCCTCCCGCGAGCGCAGCCTTCAGACTTGGGGCGATGACGGCACCGGCCAGGGCCGCCGCAAGCGCCTCTACGAGCGCGCTCAGGACCGCCGCTCCGAACTGAACGCCAAGCGCCGCCGTGAAGCCAAGCTGAAGCCCGATCAGATCGTCTCCTTCATGGTCGAGACGGCCATTCGTCTTCAGGGAATCGCGGTCCGCCAGATGCGGGCCGGCGTTCTGGGCGCCACCCGCGCCGACGTCATTCTCTCTCGAACCGTGAAGCACAGAAGCTCAGGCTTCATCGCGATCGCTCCGAGTGCCGAGGACGCTGCCTTCCTGGCGGCCTGGCTGCGCAGCCCCGGTGTCGATGAGTTCTGCGAGGCGCTCAACGAGCTCGACACGATCGCCGGCACCCCAACGCAGCAGGGCAGCGCGGTCGATCTCGCCATCCCCGAATTGAAGTCCGCCCTCACGGCCCTGGAATCGTCCCGTGCCGCTGACGCCATCGCTGCAGCGAAGCTCCTGCGCGGCGCCGGCATCGTCGGCTGCCATGCCCGCGTGTTCTTGGCTGCGGACGACGCTGGATCCGCGGCCGAGGCGCTTCACGCCGTCGGCGGCTCGCGCAGTCTCGTGACCAGCCTCGACCGCATCGCCGGCCGGACCGAGCTCCGCCCGTTCTGATCTCCCCGCCCAAGCGCCGGGGCTGACGGCGCACCAAGCCCTTCCTGATCGGTGATTGAGGCTGCCATGAGCAACGCCCTGAACCTTACGCCCGAGATCGTGCGCCAGCAGGTCGATGACACCTGTAAGCACATTCGAGAGCTTGCCGAGATCGTCATCAAGATCGCGTTCGAGGACGCAACGTCGGCCGCTCTGTCGCAGATCGGCCCGCGCGCGGCGGATGCCCGCCGGAACCGGGCCGAACTTGGGATTGACGATCTTCGCAGCGTCTTCGTCGAGGCGCTCATCGGCACCATGCCCTCGAGCTACGCCAACAGCACGGACCTCGAGGTCGCGATGCGCGGGCGTGTCGACGAGAACGACATCAACGCCGGCCTCCGGCCGCGCGACATCCTGTTTACGGCGATGCGACGGGCCGATGCGGCCGAGCCTGTCCTGATTCAAGGGCAGCGCAGGGCCGGGACTACCATCCCCGATCCCCGTACTTTCGAGAGCGGATCCCACGCCGCCATGGCGCTCTGACGCCATGAGCGCTCTGCTCGCCGTGACCGTCGGCATCGGCTTTCTGACCGGGATTTCGATCTTGGTCGTTGCCTCGCTCGTCCACGCTTTCCGCGCCGACGAGCAATCCTTCCCCCAACCCCAGACCGATGAGCCCGGCCAATGACCGCGCGCCTGCATCCTGGCCGTTCGGCCAACGACAATGCCGTGCCGTTCGACGTCACGCGCGCCTCGCTGATGGCCTTCGGGCCCGGCCTGCTCATCACGCTCGTCGTCACCACGATCTGGCTCGTGAGTGTGTGGTGATGGGCACCTCAAACCGGAACGAACTCACCCTCGCGGGCCTGGGCCTGCTGCCTCTGGCCTTCGCCTGGAAGGGCTATGTGCTGTCCACTGTCTGGGGATGGTTCATCGCCTCGCAGTTCGGCGCCCCCACTCTCACGATCGCGCAAGCAATCGGCATCGCGCTTTTCGTCGGCCTGCTCACCTATCAGCATAGGCCCGCCGACCCCGATCTGACGCTCTTCAAGATCGTGGCTCACAGCTTCACAACGCCTGCGCTCACGCTGGGCTTTGCCTGGATCGTCAGGGGGTTCCTCTGATGGGCGTCGAAGCTGCCGTCTTCCATGACAAGCACCTGATCGGGAACGGCGAGGGCTGCCGTCTCTGCGGTGGCGAGGGTCGCGTCCCGGGTCCGCGTGGGCGCACGTTCCGACGCTGCAAGCCCTGCAAGGGGAGTGGCCGGGCCCCTCTCCCCGCTGAGGTCATCGTCGCGAACACGCGCCCGCGTGGCGCTCAAGCCGCCTTGGTCCGCGAGGCGCGCGATGCCCGCGAGGCCGCCGAGATCAACAACGCGCGCATCCATGCAGAAGCGGCGCTGAAGACCGTTGAGACCCCGAAGACGCCGCCGGGCAGGAAGCTCGCCGGCCTGCCTCTGCCCTTCGGCCACGGCCTTCGACTGGACGGCAGCACGTACATCACCTGCGGCGACCCGGAGGTTCACGGGAAGTCGTTCACCTTCTCCGGCTCTGCGCCTGAGGCACTGGCCTTTGCGCAGGCGCTGAACGCGATCCCGGACGCGCGGGAGTTCTTCGCCGACCTCTTGGCCGCCTGTCGGGACAACGAGAACGACGTCGTCGTGCCGAGCGCGCTCATCGAGCGGATCGCGCCTCTCATCATCGCCTTCGGAGGTCGGCCGTGACGCGCAAGCTCGACATCAACCTTCACGACACCAGCATCGGCATTTGGCAGGACGACGCCAACGACCCGACGTTCCGCGCCGAGATCTTTGGGCCGCTGATCCGCTCCATGCGCGACAGGGGCTGGACGATCGGCGCCGGCCCAACCGTGCACTACGCAATTCTGCGGCCGACCCACCGTCTCGGCAAACGGGGCAATTTGCGCGCCGAACTCCGGTGTTCAGGTCGTGCGGTCGAGGTGAAGTTTTGGTCTGAGGCCGCACCGAGCGAGAACCGGAACGGCCCTCGCTACGGCTTCGATCACCGTAAAAATGCCCCCTACCTCGACCGCCTTCGCTTCGATCTTGAGACCTGCCGTATCTTGGCGTGGCTGGGCGATCGAGCCGAGATCACACTGAAGCGCCCGCCGCGCGCTGGCACGGTGGCCCCGGGTGCGATGTCCGCCATGGACTTCATCGCGGAGAATTACCGCACGTCCTGGCACGCGGACAAAGAGCTCGGGCGGCCAGTTGCGAAGTGCGACTCCAATCGCATCTCGTGCGATGGCGAAACGATCCAGCACGGGCATACGGTCTGGTTTGCGGACCAGAAGGGCCGCATTAGGTGCGGCACCGCATACTACAACATCAACAACATGTGGTGGATCGTTTCAGGCGAGTGGAGCCTGTCAAACAAAGCTACCCACGAAATCTATACGCGACAGCCCGTTGATCTTCGTAAAAAGCTCAATGAACGCAGACGCCGCGGACGACTTGAGGCGGAACTCGCTCTAGCTATCCGGTCCATGAAGTTTCTCCGCGCCGAGACGCTGCGGAAGATCTTATTTGGGCGCGAACTCACCTATGGCATTTGGGCTAAGGACCACGGCGCGTTCTACCGCTCGAACTACAGCGGTTACACGACCGACAGCATAGCGGCGGGGCGGTACACATGGGACGAGGCGGCGGATGAGGTTCGACGCTGCCCTGACGGTCTTCGGCTCGTAACCCCGGACGGTAGCCACCTCAGCGCCTCTGACCTCGGTATGGCGAGGGCGGCATGAGGAATTCTCGCCTCGACCCCCAGGTGCTCGCGGAGTGCCTGAGCTATGACCCAGAGGCCGGCACCCTGACGTGGCGTGAACGGCCGCTCTCCCGCTTCGCATCGGGCCCCGCAGGTCGGTCGAGCAACGCAAGGCTCGCCGGCACCCCGGCCGGGTCGCTCACCGAGAACGGCTACCTCGCGATCAATCTCAAGGGGTGTCGGATGTACGCCCATCGTGCGGCCTGGGTGCTGTTCCATGGGCGGGACGTGCCGGCCGGGCACCGGGTGCATCTCGCAAGCCCGCAGCGCGACGATATCCGGATCTGCAATCTCAGCCTGCGCGCCACGCGCTCCGGTGTTGATCGGAGGCCTGCATGACCATGCCCTCTCCTGAGCTTCGCGACGACGTCCACGTCATCTTGGATAGCATCTGGCTCAACGCCGCTGCCGACGGTGGCTACAGCAAGCGCAGCCTTCAGTTCCTTCGCGGACAAGGCGCGCGCAACGCACAGCGGAAAGCCCGCGACCGCGTCTACGCTTGGCTGGCCGAGCAGATGTGGCTCCTGCCCAAGGACTGCCACGTCACCCGATTCACCGTCGACCAGTGCTTCGAGGCGATCTGCCTGCTGCAAGGCGTGACCTACGCCGAGATCAGGGCATGGGCCAAGCACCGCGAGGCCGCTCGAGCCGTCGCCGCCCATGTCGAGCGGAGGCGTGCTGCATGACAACCTTCGTCGGCACCATCAAGCGCAAGCACCGTTCGGCCACGGTGCGCCTCCGCATCCTCAAGGCTCACGATCACACCTGCCACGTCTGCGGCGGCAAGATCGGCGAGACCGAGGCCTGGGACTTGGACCACGTGATCCCGCTCGCCCTCTACGGCGAAGACGAGGAGCACAACCTGGCGCCGGCGCACCGCAAAGGCTGTCACAGCGTCAAGACAGCCACGCAGGACGTCCCGAACATCGCCCGGGCCGCTCGCCGTGAGGTCAAGTTCCTCGGCGCCACGGCACCTAAGAAGCGAATCCAGCACGCAGGCTTCCCTCGCCCCGAGCCGCAGTGCCGGGCCAGCAAGCCAGTCGACAAGCTCACCCTCGGATACCGGAGGCCGGAATGCTGACCGTCGCTGAACGGCCGCGCCTGCGGTTACCCGCACCCCACGCCTCAAAGAGGATCGAGATGCTCACGCCCTTGCGGTCCCCGCCGAGGATCATCTTCACGCACGGTAATGGCGATGCGGTAGCGCGCCGGCACGCGGGCGCCGTGGTTTTCGACCGGGAGGCGCAGAGCATCCAATGTGACGCCGTGCGAACGACGCTGCGAAACCGCCGTGTATTCCTGCTGGCCGACTTCATCCTCAGCGCACTGCCTGCGACAGACCTCTCCCGCTCGGAGGCTGCCGAAGTTGCCGGCATCTCGGAGACGGACGGCTTCTCAATCCGCATCCGTCAGGTCCGCCACCTGCTGCGCCCGTTCGGCATCGGGGTCGCCACCGCCTGGGGTGGCCGGATCGTCATCACGGACCCGGAGGCGGCGCCATGCTGAGCCCGTCCGACGAAGCCTTCATCACCAACTTGGACCTGCCCAGCCTTCGGCTGACCGCAGAGCAGATTGCAGAGCCTCGTTGCGAGGCTGCCGCCGGTATGCGGGCATGCTTCCGGGATGTCCCGGCCGACTACCGCGGCACGCGCGTGGCCCTCGGACACGAGATCGCGAAGGCCGATGGCATCGCCGATATCGCCCGCCTGCTCCGGTCGCTCGAGACGGATCCAGATCACACCCTGAGGGTCATGGCCAAAGCTTTCGCGGCTGACGAGGAGCGCGCCAGGGCGAAGCGACCGCGCCTGAGCCTCGTCGCTTCAGCCCAGGCCGCCGGGAGGTCCGAGGCATGACGCACCCCATCCTACTCCCCTGTCCCACCTGCTCCGGCACGCGCACCGACACCCACGAGGATCGTCACACCAAGACGCGGCAGGACATCTGCCGGACCTGCGGTGACACGGGCGTGATCCCGGCTCGGACGGGCGAGACCCCTGACGCCTCGTTCCGGCCTGAGGCCGCGACCAACCCTGCGGAGGCTTCCCGTGTCGAAGATTGAATGGACCGAGAAGACCTGGAATCCCATCGTCGGGTGCAGCGTCGTCAGCCCCGGCTGCACGAACTGCTACGCGATGCGCATGGCCGCGCGCCTGGAGCGCATGGGTCTGGAGCGCTATCGCGGCCTCACGAAGCCGAGCAAGGCCGGGCCGGTCTGGACGGGCGAGATGCGCCTTGTCGACGAGGCGCTGACCGAGCCCCTGCGCCGGAAGAAGCCGACGACGTGGTTCGTGAACTCGATGTCGGACCTGTTCCACGAGGGGGTATCCGATTGGGATCGGCTGCTCGTGTTCGCGGTGATGGGCCTGACCCATCGCGCGACCGCAGCGGACGCGAACGGCGTCGGGATCAACCATCGACCGATCCACACCTATCAGGTGCTCACCAAGCGCTTGGAGGTCATGCGGCGCTTCGTAACGGCGCTCCATGGCTTGGCAAAAATCGGGTTCGGCGAGTTTCTGGATAGCGACTTTGCCCGCGCATCGCAGGCAGCCTCAAAGGCTGCGGGTCATCCGTTCTGGATGAACGCACCTTGCTCGACCTGGCAGTGGGTGGCCGACGGATGCCCCGGCCTATGGCTCGGCGTCTCGGCCGAGGACCAGCGCCGTGCCGACGAGCGCGTGCCGGACCTGCTCGACACGCCGGCCGCCGTGCGGTTCGTGTCGGCCGAGCCGCTTCTGGGGCCGATCGATTTCAGCGCGTGGCTCGAAGCGGCCGGGCTTAACACGACGCTCGGTCTCTCGAACCCTGGCCTGGATTGGCTGATCGTCGGCGGCGAGAGCGGCCATGGTGCCCGCCTGATGCAGGAAGGATGGGCACTCGACATCGTCGAGCAGTGCCGCACTGCAAGCGTCGCCTGCTTCGTAAAGCAGCTTTCTGGCCCCAAGGGGCGTGCGATCAAGGACATGGCCGCCTTCCCTGCCTCCCTGCGAGTGCGGGAGATGCCCCATGCCGCTCAGGCTTCCAACGTGGGAGAGAAGCCATGAGCGATCGGCCGATCAGCCCCACCACCCACCGCGCCAACATCGACGCCCTCGACGTGGGAGCCGCCTCATGAGCGCGCCCCGGGCCTACTATAACGAGCACGACCGCTATGCCGCGCAGTGGATCCGCAATCTCATTGCAGCCGGACTTGTTTCGCCCGGAGACGTGGACGAGCGGGACATCCGCGACGTCGTCCCGAGCGATCTCGCGGGCTACAACCGCTGTCACTTCTTCGCCGGCATTGCGGTCTGGGATTATGCCCTTGGACTCGCAGGCTGGCCGGCCGATCGGCCTGTCTGGACCGGCTCGTGCCCCTGCCAACCTTTCAGCGCGGCAGGCCAAGGCGCAGGGTTCGCTGACGAGCGGCACCTATGGCCCGCGTTCTTCCATCTCATCCGAGAGTGCCGCCCTGCAATCGTCTTTGGCGAGCAGGTTGCGAGCAAGGACGGCCTCAACTGGCTCGACCTTGTTCAAGCTGATCTGGAAGGAGAGGGCTACGCCGTCGGGGCGGCTGATCTGTGCGCTGCGGGCCTCGGCGCTCCGCACATCAGACAGCGCCTCTGGTTCGTGGCCGACGCCGGTGGCCAACGATGCGACGGGGAGCCCGCACAGTTACGGCGGGCCGGTCCGATCAGACGGGACGCGACCGATCACACTGAAGCTGCCGGGAGTGGCGCGTCTGACGTCATGGCCAACGCCAACCGTGCAGGACGGCACGGGTGGCCCAGGGATGGCGCGATCGGCCGAGGGAGCGCCCAACCTGCGGACTGCGGCGTCCTGGGCGACGCCGAGAGTGGGCAACAACGGCGGGTTCGGGAACCCGATCAGGGCGAACGACGGCAAGTGCCGTCTGGAAGACCAGGTCCATGGAGTGATGTCGAGTGGCTCGCCTGTCGAGACGGTAAAGCTCGGCCAACTCAACCCGGCATTCACCCGCTGGCTCATGGGGCTACCTCCCGCGTGGGACGACTGCGCGGCTACGGCAATGCCATCAATCCGTACCCGGCGAGCGCCTTCATCGGCTCCTTCCTCGACGTAGAGGCGACCCCCACCACCCCGCAAAGGGGGAGGGAGGCGCTGTGACGAACCAAGCTCCGCATTCGGAATCCGCAACCGCTCACACGGAAGGCAGCCCTATGTCCGCCCAGACCCAGATTGACACGACCCGCCTTGCGATGGTCACGCACCTTGAGAGCGGCGCGCATGACCCCAGCCAAGGCGGCGCCATGTGCGCCATGGAGGCCGTTGCCTTCGTGGCCGGCGAGCCCTGGTCCGATCACCCGACCTGCACCAGCCCCGTCATCGGCGCGTTCATGCGTTCGTTGAACGACGGACTGCCGGACGCCGAGCGCACCGCGCTCCTCCTGCCGCTGATCCCGCGCCTCGTTGGGACGCGAGCGTCTGCCGATGTCGAGAGCCGCCGCGCGACGATGGCTGCGGACTGGCTGGTCCGCGAGCACACCCCGGCTTGGCTGCGGCTCGCCGGCCTGACCTCGCAGGCCGATGCGCTGTCCGCATTGCCCGAGATCACCAACTTCGCTCAAACGCCTTCGCTGCGCGGCCCGTTAGAGGCGGCGCGGACCGAAGCGGCCGCCGCCGGGGACGCCGCCGGGGCCGCCGCCGGGGCCGCCGCCTGGGCCGCCGCCAGGGCCGCCGCCGGGGACGCCGCCGGGGCCGCCGCCTGGGCCGCCGCCAGGGCCGCCGCCAGGGCCGCCGCCGGGGACGCCGCCGGGGCCGCCGCCTGGGCCGCCGCCAGGGCCGCCGCCAGGGCCGCCGCCAGGGCCGCCGCCGGGGCCGCCGCCAGGGCCGCCGCCAGGGCCGCCGCCGGGGACGCCGCCGGGGCCGCCGCCTGGGCCGCCGCCAGGGCCGCCGCCAGGGCCGCCGCCGGGGACGCCGCCGGGGCCGCCGCCTGGGACGCCGCCAGGGCCGCCGCCTGGGCGAAACTGGAGCCGACCCGCATCGAGCTTCAGCGGTCGGCTCTCAGGCTCGTCGAGCGGATGATCGAACTGAAGGACCCAGCGTGATGACCCGCCCATCCCCCGACCTCACGCCCGGAGCGTTACCCATGTCATCCCATGACCAGCAAGACGTATCGACCGGACAGAGGAGGGACGAGCGCGATGCTTTCCCGGCCCGTCGAGGCGACTGGATGGAGACCTTCACGGGCAGGCGTTTCTGGCCACTCGACCCGCGCGCCGAGGACGTGTCTATCGAAGATATCGCGCACGCGCTGTCGCTTCTGACCCGATACGGCGGCCACTGCACTCGGTTCTACAGCGTCGCCGAACACTGTGTCCTACTGGCGCGCGCCGCGCCGCCTGAGGCGGCCCTGTGGCTGCTCCTGCATGACGCCAGCGAAGCGTATCTGTCCGACATGGTGCGACCGCTCAAGCGGCACATGCCGGAGTACCGGGCGGCCGAGGATCGTGTCACGCGGGCCGTCTATCAGGCATTCCGACTGGATCCTGAGATGCAGCCGGACGCGGTCAAAGATCTCGACTGCCGCATTGTGATGGATGAGCGCGCACAAGCGATGACGCCGACCGGCGACACGTGGAACTACGGCGGCGCGCGGGAGCCTCTGGGAGTCACCCTACAATTCTGGCCGCCCGAGCGTGCCGAGCGTGAGTTCCTAGCGCTCTATTCCGAACTGACGGGCTGGTCGGTGGAGATGCCTGCCGCCCTCGCCAACCATCCCCTGAAGGTAGGGGAGCGGGCGCCTGTTGAGGCGTTCCGTGCGCAGGCCCTTGAGGCCATCCAGGCGCTTCGGCATCGGGCGGCGGCAACCTTCACGCCCTCGCACATGGGCAACGAGGGGCAAGCCCGCTGCGACAGCTTCTATGAGGCATACGAGGCTGTTCGCATGCTCGCCGCTGCGCCCACCCCCACCGAGGCAACCCCGAGCGAGGGGGCCGAGGACACGACCCTCAACGCACGGCTGAAGGCGGCGGGCATGTTCACGGTGCCTGAGATGCTGGGCGTGACGCCGCTGACGAAGTGGATCGTTCCGTTCGGCATGAAGACGCTTGAGGACTATGCCGCGTGGCTTGACCGCCGGGTGGCCGAGTTTCTGCGCATGAAGGCGGGATACGAGCTTGGCGACAAGCCGAAAGACGACGAGCTTTACGAATGGGTCTTGGCGCACAGCGGAGCCCTGAGCGAGGCGCGGACGATTTTCAAGGCAGTCTACGCGCCCGCCGCCCGCCCCGCGGGTGAGGATGCGCCGCGAGAGGTGATCAAAGCAAAGGCAGCGGAGCATCGTGCCTCGGCAGCCGAATGCGACGGTGTCGGAAGTTACACCAGCGCGGATCAGGAGCGCGCAGTAGCAGGCGCTTACGAAGATGCCTTGGCCATCTTCTCGTCCCTCGCATCCCCGACCCAACAGGCACCCGATCAGGGTGGCGAAGTAGAGACGCTCTCTCGCCAGGATTGGTTCAAGTGCGAATTTGCCGTCAGTCAATTGCGCATGATGGACATGGAGGAAACGGCCCTTGCCGTGGGGAAGGCCGCCCGTATCGCTGACCGATTGGCGCTCCGAAAACAGCTTGCAGGGCTCCGCCCCGCCACCCCCAAAGCCAACACCGGGGAGGCCTAAGCGATGGGCGATAACTCGGGGTTCTGTAATTGCTGCGAGCGTTTCGTGGATCACCTTCATTGGATGGAGTGGGGCGGCCCATTATCTTGGCTCTGCTCTGAATGCGCCGATGGGGCCGCATCCGAGGACGAGCCTCCGACCGATGAGGAGCCGTCCGCATGACCACCCCTCCCGCAATCCACGACCTGCGCGAGGCGGTGGCGCGGTGGCTGGAGTCCGAGGTCGGTTTCTACGTTTCCGAAGCCTCCGAGAAAGCCGGACAATTTTGCGGACCCTCTGGCCCCATCGCCTCCGAACTCGCGCGCCTCACGGAACGCGCTGAGAAGGCCGAGGCCGACCAAGCAGCGGCAGAAGAGCATGCTGACGCCCTGAACGCGAAGCTCGCAGCGCTGGCCCCGCACAGCACCTGCGCTTGCTCCTACGACAAGCCGGGCGACGTGTGCGCGCATCACTCGCCAGCCTTGGCCGCCGCCGAAGCCAAACTCACCACCCTCAAGGCCGCAGCGGCCCGTGATGCGGAGGTGATCGCGCGGATGCGGGAGGCGCTCATTCGTATCCGAGATTTCGCCGGGTCATCAATCTTGGTGCGGAACGACGCTCTCGACATCGTCCACCAATACGCAGCCAGCGCCATCCTCACCAGCCCGGAGAACGCCGATGTCTGAGGCAAGCCTGAGAGAACTGTCGGACGCTGCGCAGAGCGGGGTCTGGCACACGGTCGATGCGCCGTGGGGCAGTGGCGACTGGATCGTGTCTGGCAATCCTGACCCACATGCTGGGCTGTTCGTGTGCATCTTCGATGGGGCCGTAATCGGATACGAGGCTACCGACGCCTACCATGCAGATCCCGCCGAGAACGCCGCCTTCGTAGCCTCCCTCGTCAACGCCTACCGCGCCGGCCATCTCCACGACGCCACCGCCCTCGCAGAAGCCGAAGCCCGTGAAAGACGGGCCGCGCTGGAGGAGGCGGATGACCGAGAAGTGAACCGCATTCTGGCGATGAGTGACCAAGACGTGATCGCGGAGATTGAGGCTGAAGGGCGTGACCCGCAGGCCATCGCAGAAACAATGCGCGGCCAGATGGGCGCCACCTTCAAGCTCTGTGAAGAAATTACGATGCTGCGGACGGCGGCGGCCTCTCTACTACGGCATGTCGGCGTCTCTCGATACAGGTGCGCTCGTTCGGGCCTGAGACTTGATGCGAACATTCCTGAGTATGCGGCCCTAGAAGCCGCCCTCGCCAACACCACGCCCGAGACTCGGCAGTCCGAGACGGAAGCCGAGCGGTGCATCGCATGCGGCGTGCCGTTCAAGACCGGCGACCGGTATCTGCCCGACGCGAGCGGGGGCAGCGTTCATCGCGCCTGCTGCGGGCCCGAGCCAGAGTCGTTCACGCACAACGACGAACCCCTGCCTCCAGGCGCCGCGCTGCCTGAAGGAGCGATTTGGACGGACGAAACCACTGCCCCTGCGGATCATGAGGTGCGCTCGTGAAGAAGCTCCGCATCGGGCGCTCGCCGCTCACCAACAAGATCTACATCGGCAGCGTCGGCAAGGACCCAGCCCTCTGGCTGTCGGACCAGACCGACGTGACAACCGAGGCCGTCCTGGCGGTCGCCGAGCACATCGGCGTCGGCTTCGTCCAGACTTTCACGCGGAAGGATGGCGGCCCTTCGCTTCAGATCGAAGTGAGGGAAGTTCCCGCCCAGGGAGGCGACCATGCCTGAGAAGCTGACGGAGCGGGAAGCGCTCAATCTCGACCTTCAGATGCTCTGCGGTGGCCACTCTGTCGACGTGGTTCTCTCGGCACTCTGCGACGTCATCGCGGGCGCCATCGGGTTCGCCTCCAAGAGCCCTCGGGAAGCCGAGGCTCTCGTTGACGCCATTAGCCCTGACATCAAGGCTTCGATCCGGACGAACTGGGAGGAGATCAGCAAGACCAAGGCAATGGCGTCGAGCGAAAGGGGGAGTGCATGAGCACCGTGTCGAAGTTCCCCGCCGGACGCCTCGCTCTCGCCAATCAGGATGGAGGGCGGGCCGATGGTTGAGCGCAGGTCGGTACGAAACCAGGCCTTCAACGATGTGCTCGAATACCTCACTGACCGCGTTGCGATCTGCCGGGCATCCTATGAGCGATACGAAGCATCGCATGGTCCTAAGAGCCGAGCCGCGGCAACCGAGCGGGCAGCACTGTTTGAGGCTGAACTGATCAAGCGAGAGATCGGGCAGCTTGGCGCAATCCCGCGCCGGTCGAAACGCTTCAAAGCCCTCGTCGCGGAGCGGGCGGTCTCAGTCCCCACCCAAACCGCCGCCTTACACAGCCGTCAGGGGGAGAGCGATGCGTGAAACCATCCTGATCCCGAAGCAGGTCGCCGAGCGGTGGGGCTGCTCGGAGCAACACGTGAGGAACATGGTCAACCGGGGCGACCTCGGGCACTTTCGCCTCGGCGGGAAGCTGCTGCGGATTCCCCTGTCTGCCGTCGAGGAAGCAGAATGCGCGATCAAGACCGGCCCTACGACATCGGACGCCTCAAATCCAAAGGCTACCCGGAGGGCGAGTGCGTCCTCACGTTCTGGAAGGACGGGAAGCGGCGCCGGTTCCGGCTCGGCACCAGTGACGAGGTTGAGGCTGGCCGCCGTGCGCCAGCCGTCTACGCCGAAGCCCTAAGGCCGACCGGGACCACCGTCGCCGAACTCTGGGAGGCCTACCGCGCCGATAAGGCGGGCCGCCCCGTGGTCGAGATCATGAAGCACGAGTGGAAGGCGCTGCGCTCACGCTTCGGCGAGATGAGCGGCGAGAGCATCACCATCGCGGATTGCCGGGCCTACACGGCCGAGCGGCGCGCGCTCCGCACCGACCGGCATCCGAACGGCATCAAGGACGGGACGATCGTCACGGAGCTCGGTCGCATCCGCATGGTGCTGCGCTGGGCAGAGAAGCACAGGCTGATCGCGAAGGCCCCCGACATCGAGCGGCCGAGCCTGCCGAAGCGGCACGCCGACAAGCACCTGACCGCGCATCAGGTCCGGCAGCTCGCGGACGCCTGCAAGGCGCCGCATCTCGCCCTGTTCGTGCACGTGGCCTACGGCACGGCCGGGCGCGCCGCCGCGATCCTGGGTCTGACCTGGGATCGCGTGCATTTCGAGCGGGGCAAGATCGACCTCGAGGATCCCGATATCAAGGTCGCGCACAAGGGGAGGGCGGTCGTCCCCCTGACCCGCACCCTGCGCCTCCGCCTCCTAGAGGCGCAGCGGGGCGCCCGGTCGGACTTCGTCGTGGAGTGGAACGGCGAGCGGGTCGGGTCGGTGAAGAAGGGGCTCGCCACCGCGGCCAAGAATGCCGGTCTGCCGCACGTTCACCCACACATGCTCCGCCACTCGGCCGCCGTGCGCCAGGCCGAAGCGGGCGTGCCAATGGAGGAGATCGCGAGCTACCTGGGCCACTCGAACCCGAAGGTGACGCGCGATATTTATGCTCGCTTTTCGCCCGAGGCCCTGAGCCGGGGCGCTGCGGCGTTGGAGCTCGACGACGAGGACGTGGTCACTCTCGCACCGCGTCGCCGGGCTTAGGTAGTGCTCTCCGGTTCGCCGTGGCTGTTCCCCGTGAACGGTACCGGAACAATCCGGGAATTCCCCGAAGGAGACGGGCGCACGACCTCAATGATTAGAAGCGGTTGGGATGGGGGAACAAACTTGACATGGTAGGGGTCACAGGTTCGATCCCTGTCGCGCCCACCACTTACCACTCTGATGTCACAGGGTTTTCCCTGAGGAGTGGTTACTGATCGCAGGTTCAACGAACCTGCATCGGGTTCGATGCCGCCCCTTTTCAGGTTCGCGCGTCGCCTTGAACCTCGCATCCGATCCTGCTGGCGAGGCCCGAGAAGCCGTGAGCGACGAGGCCCCACCGCCCTGGCGCGAGATCACGACGGACGACTACCACCCGCGCAATTATCCGGACAGCAAAGGCGGTGCGGCCTGGATCGCATCGAGCAAGCGCATCCGGGAATTGCTCCAGGCTCAGCACGACGGCGAGTTCCGGCTGCGGCTGATCGTGCGCGAGTCGACGGACCTGAACCGGGGCCCGAAGGTCAATCCGCTCTGGATTTTCGACTACGACGTTGGACCCGACGCGATCATGAGCGCCGCCGAGGTCTGGATTCAGACCAAGGGCGGGCAACGCCGGAAGGTCGAGCGCCGCCCGGTCCCGAACCCAACGGCGGAACCCGTCTCGACCACCCGCTTCGCGCGCCCGTGGTCGGTGGTCGAGAACTCCGAGTCGTTCACGGTTCAGAGCGCGAGCGGCCTGCCGATCGCCTATGTGTATTTCTGCGATGAGCCGACCCGCCGGCTGTCTACGAACCGGATGACGCGCGACGAGGCCCGCCGGATCGCGGCGAACATAGCGCGCCTGCCGGAACTGCTCGGGGCGGAAACGACGAAAGCCCCGCCAGCGGATGCTGGCGAGGCCTGAGGTAGGGATAGGTCGAGAGGGGGAGGGCTACCGCTCGGGATGCCCTCGCTCATGCAGCCGGTTCTCCACGGCCTGCTCTCGCTCGATGGCCATCAGGATTTCCGTCTGCCGCTTCGACTCCTCCCGCATGATGCGAACGCATTCCGCGATCCGGCTGATGTCCTCGGCCTTTCGGCGTGCGAGGTCTCTCAACTCCCGCAGAATGTCGACGGCCTCGCGGGGGCCTTGCAGAAAGGGTTGTGGCACGTCCGCGAGAGTGGCCGCCGCAGGTGCGGGCAGATGGTCCTTGTCGCCGCGCGCCCGGGTCACCATCCAGCCGATCAGGAGCATGGTGCACCCCCCGACGAAGATCTGAAGAAACTCCTGCCTCGCGATCACGTCCTTGAGAAATCCCAGCCAGTCCATCAGCCAGTCATCCCCTCGAGTTGCGTGAGCGCCTTCCCGATCCGGGTCTTGCGCGAGACGCCGTCCAGCACGGCAATATAGACGGACAGGGCTTCGAAGCCTGCGATCGTGCCGAAGACCGCGATGTTCAGGCTCGGGGCATGGGCGACCTCCACCGCGTCATAGATCAGCGCAAAGGTAAATTGGCCCATGATCAGGCAGCCCACGGCGGCGCCGAAGGCTCTGGCGTAGGCCCCTTTGGGACCGACGCGCTGGTTGTTGATGAAGCCGTTGAGGAAGAGCGCCATCACCCGAATGGCGCCGACCGAGCCGAAGACGGTGGCCATGTTGGCTTCGCTGAACCCCATCTCGGCAATCGGCCGAAGGGCGTTGCGCTCCATGGTGTCGCCCGGCATCGCCAGGGTGAAGGCCATCAGCAGCATCATGGTCGCGGCGCACCACTCGAACAGCCGATAGGTGCTGTAGGGGCCGGCCGGATGCATCGGGAGAAGGGGTTTTCTCATCGCCGCCCAGCGCCCGGCAGCAGCGCCGTGATCTGATTGTCCTTGACCTGGGACGAGCGGGACGAGCCGAGCCAGAAGGCGATGGCCGTGCCCAGCGCGAGGTTCGAGGCGCCGTAGGCCTGGCTCAACAGCTGGTAGACCCGTTCGGGGATCTCCGACTGGACGAAGTAGAGCGCCACCGTCAGCGTGATCCAGGCCAGGAAGATGAGCAGGGTGACGATCGCCGGCATGTTCGAGACCCAGCTCTGGGTCTGGACGAGGCCGAGCTGCATAGCGCGAGCGTTGGCGATGTCCGCGAGGTAGTCCGCCTGCGTCTTGGCGTCGGCCTCGATTGCGGCGAGCTTCACCTGCGCGCCGGCCGGGTCGGCCGCCACGGCCTGCGTGATCGCCTCGGGCGTGGGTGGTACGCCGAGGGCCGCGCCGATCGCGGCGGCAGCACCACGCCCGACGGCACCGCCGATAGTGCCCCCGAGCGGACCGCCCGCGATGCTGCCGACGAGCGAGCCGAGCGAGGGAAGGCCCGCCTGGGCGAGCTGCCCGGCGGCCTGCATCCAGTTTTCCATGATCACGATGCCTTCCGGGTGAAGAGGGACTTGATCCAGCCGCCGACACCGCCGGTCTGGACGGTGGCGCTGGTCGAGACCTGCGGCGCGGACGAGATGGGGCCCGGCGCTACGGTGCCGCTGCGGCGGGGCGCGGGGCCTGCGAGCGGGCCGGTGGACGCGGGTGACGCCAGCGGTGCTGTGGAGACCGGCGGGACGGGTGCAGGAGCCTTCGTGGCCATGTCCAGCGCCTCCCGAAGCACCCCGTCGCAGCGCGCGGCCCACCCCTTGCCGAAGGTCGGCCAGGTGGACAGGCGAAGCAGGAACGTGATGCGGTCGGCCATGATCCGCTCGATGGTGGCGTCCACCGGGCGGCTCGCGATGTTGGCGAGGGTGATGGAGCCGATCACGCCGTCATCGGCCACGCCAACGGCGCGCTGGAGCGCCATGGCGGCGCGCTTGGGCCCGGAGTTCACCGCGAAATCGAAGACGGCATAGTCGAGCCCGGCCGGCATCTCGTCGGCGCGGACCGCGTCCCAGTAGTTCTTCCGGTAGATCGGCGCGACGGACGCGCGGGTCAGCGCCTTCACGTCGCCCTTGGTTGCCGGACGGCCGAGCCAGGACGACAGCGTGCCGATGGTGACGCCGAGATTGGTCGCACCGCCAGGGTCTTTCGGGTGATCGACGTACCCGCCCTCGTGCTTGAGGACGAGCGGAAGCGCCCGCTCGAAATTGGCAGCGGCCATGGTCGTCTCCGATTGTCAGAGGGGTCGTGTCAGGCTCGGTCCGGAGGGCGCGGCGAGCGGATTGAATCAGTTGGCGACGAAGCTGGTCACGAAGGTGGTCGGATCGGCGCCCCCGCCCGGAGCCGCGGGCTTGTCGCCACTGGTCCAGGTGAACGGCCAGTTGCCCGCCGTCGCATTGTCCACGACGATCGGAAACCGGATGTCGCCCGGCCCCGCACTCGAACGAAGGAACGACTGGACCGCGGGCTGCGGGCCGACATCCGACACCTTCGAGATCGTGCCGCCGGGATAGCCGTCGAAGCCGGTCCCGCCCGCTACGATCTTGAAGTCGACCCGATCGCCCGTGCTGACGATGCTGCTCGCCGTGGCGCTCGACCCCCACTTGGGGGACAGCGTGATCGACTTCACATCGTTGGCGATCGCTTTGCCGTTGGAGGCGGTGGACACGTTCGACTTCCCGAGCGTCACGGTCCCGGCCTGCATGTTGAGGTCGAAGCCGAGCCAGTTCAGGACGGGGCCATAGGACGCCGTGTCCGACGTGACGACGGTCCCTTCGATCGACACGCCGGTGACACTCCCCGGCCCCGCAGAGATCGCGACGGACGTGCGCTCGAAGTCGGAGACCGCGTCGGACCCGGCGCCTGCCTCATCGAAGGCGTTGCCGATCAGTTTGACGCGCGTGTTCGTGGCGCCCTGAGCCTCTGCGGAGACCAGGAGGCCGTGCTTGCCAGTGCGGTAGGTGAAGTTGTTGGCAAACAGGACGTTGGTGACGGCCCCGCCCGAGCTGATGATGCCGCTCCCGAAGGTCGCGGTATTGCCGATCTGGTTGCCCTGCGCCTTGCCGTTGCGAACGCTCTCCATTCCGAACAGGTCGCCCGAGCCGACCATGGCGACCTGATTGTTCCCATTGGGCGGAAACTGATCCTTGTTGGCGCCCTGCCCGCCGAGGGTAATCGTCGTGTCGTTGACCTTGGCGACGATGTCCCATTCCTTGCCGTGGTCCATGACCAGGAACTCGCCGGGCTTCACGTTCCGGAAGTTCTCCGGCCCGCCGAAGAAGGTCACCGTGGCACCAGAGACATTGACCCGCATCGTCGAACGCAGGCCGATGACATGGCCACTGATCGCGTTGTTGCTGACGTCGAAGGCCTCGGCATAACCGATGTTGATGGCATGGCTGAACGAGCCGTTGATGCGGTTATTCCGGGCGGTAAAGTTCTTCGCGTAGGCGTCCGCCGACCCCGTGTGGAAAATGGCGCGGTCTCGAATATTACTGAAGTCGTTGTTGCTGACGTCGACGTTGTCGCCATAACCCGCAACACCGATGCCGGGGCCATCCTTGAAGGCGACCCCGCGAACGAAGGAATTCGCCGCCGAGCGTAGATGGATCAGCGCCTTGTTGTTGCGGCTGTAGTTCGCAGAATTGTTGTCCCGGTTGCCGTCGATCGTGATCCCTTCGAAGCCAACATCGTTGGCCTCGTAGACCTCGAACAGGATGTCCGAGCCATTGTCGGCGGCACGCATGACGCAGTCGCGCCCGCCGGTCAGGGCCACACCGCTGGTGAGGAAGACGCGCGTGGCGAGGCTGTAGGTGCCGGCCGGACAGGACAGGACGCGCCGCCCCAGAGCCGTCGAGGCGACGTAGGCCGTCCGGATGATCGGGCCGTCATCGGCGACACCGTCGCCGCGCGCGCCGAACATCTTGATTGAGAACGGGCCGTTGACCACGCGCAGCCAGCGGCCAGCGCTCGAGACCGCAGTCGGCTTGATCACGGACCCGCCGTCGTCGGCTGCCGTAGAGGCCGGCGCCCAGGTGAAGGTGCCGCCACCACCGTCTGCCGCCGCGTAGTAGCCCGAGACGTTCACGCTCACATTCGAGACAAGCGGAGCGACGGACAGGCTGCGCAGGGTTGCGATTGTCGGCGTGTTGCCGGCGACGAAGCCAGCGAGATCGGCAAGTGTGCGGTTGCCTGCGGCGCCAGTTGCCGTGACAGTCGCGGCGCCGGCCGGGCCAAAGAACCCGGTCGACTGGACTGCGCCGTTTATTGACAGCCCCCCAGAGTTCAGGAAGCCCCAATTCTGCGAGCCGCCCGTCGACTGGAAGAAAATCGTGCCGGACGCTGCTGGCGCACGCACCGCAACGTTGTTGGCATCCAGATAAAGCCCCGACGCGACGGCGCCAACTCCGGTGTTGGCGCCGGTGACGCCCGTAATGGTCCCGTTCTTCAGGTCCAGCGCCGGCATCCCGACCGTGCCGGTGAACGTCGGGCTGGCGATGGGCGCCTTGCTGGCGATCGCGTTCAGGAGGATCTGCGCTGACAGATCGACGTAGCGGGTGCTCGCGGCGACGTCGGAATTGTCGTTCGCCGGGCGCGTGGTGACCTTCGGCGAGGGTAGCGCCTGGGCGAGCGCGGCGGCCGGCATCAGCGCCAGCAGGATCGCCGCGGCGATGGAACGGAAGGATCGGCGCATGTCGTGTCGCTTCCTACGAGATCGAGAGCAGCCCGCCGTTGTTCCACAGCACGCCGGGGGCGGCGGGCAGGCTGGACGGCAGGTTGGTGAGGGTGAGGTCGGTGATCGAACCCGAGGCGGACACAGCGGCGAGGCCGAGGGCGTCTCGGGCGGCTCCCTTGCTCGCGAGCGTGAGAAGCTCGCGTCCGAACTCCGTGGTGCCTAGGGCGGCGATGGCGGTCAGATCTGCGTTGAGCGGCTGCTTCCCCCCCAGGGCGGTGCGGATCGGCTCCAGCGCCGCATCGACCGCGGACGAGACCGCATCCTCGATCAGCGCCTGAACTTGGCGCACCGCCTCGTCGACGGTGCCCGTCGAGAACGGCACGATCACCTTCACGAGAAAGGGCGACAGCCGGAACACCTCGGGCTCAAGTCTGCCGATCTCGGATACGGGGATAGCGTCGGCCATGCGTCAGCCCTCCGCGTTGATGGTGCCGACGAGGTACGTCGTGGTTCGGCCGTCGCTCTCGATGAGCTGGACGGCGTAGGGCGCGACGGCGGAACCGATGAGCGTGGCCACGTCCGCCGCCGTCACCGGGTAGGCGATGGCGCGGGTTCGCGGATCGACGCTCAGCCGGTGCGTCGGGTCGCTGGTGGCCGCATCGGTGCGGCAAGTCCGGCTCGCGCCCGGCCAGCCGATCGTCCAGACGACGACATGACCCGGTTGCGGCAGGGGCACGATCTCGTTGGAGGCGACGTGCTGGCCCTCCAGGATGAGGCCGAGGCTCGGCGTGTCGCCACGACGTAGGGTGAAACCGGAGACGACCGGCGTCATGCCTGCGGCTCCGAGCTGTCGGGGATTTCGCCCTCGAAGGGTGGCGAGACCTGCGCCGGCAGGGTCGCTTCCAGGCGGTCAGCCTGAACGCGCAGATTGGCCGCCTTAGTCTCGTAGAAGTGCCGGCTGCGCTCGTGCACCGTCTTGGCCATCGCCTCGTCGGCCTCGGCCTCGGCCCGCCACTGCGCGATCAGTTCGCGCTTCGTCGTCAGTCCATCGTCCGCCATGGTCGATCAGCCTACGAGTTCGAGGGACAGCCAGGTGTTGCCGGACCCTTGGACGCCGAGCGGCGCCCCGGTGTCCTGCGAACCCTGAAGGGTGATCTCATCGCCGGGGAGCAACCGGACCCGCCGCGCGACGACCTGCTGCGGCAGAGACACGCCGCCGGGCGCCGGAACCACCGTGAAGGCGCGCATCGGCAAGGCGAGGCCGTTGCGCCGGATCTCCAGGGTGCGGAAGCCCGTCCCGCCGTTCCAGACGCAGCCAGCCGTGATGTTGGCGTAGCAGGGCGGCGCCGTGGAGGGGATCCGGATGCCGGAATACAGCCCGCCCACCGGCGCGAGGCCGATCGTGTCCTCGGCCACCGTGTCGAAGGCGATGGGGGTTGGGTTCGTGCCGACCTGCCGCGAGTTCGTCAGGTAGAGGCTGGCGGCCCGGCCGCCATACTGGGTCAGCCCGAGCCCGGCCCCGAGGTTGCCGTCCGCGATCGCCGTCACGGCGTTGTAGGTATTGGTCGGCTCGATGATCACGCCCGGCGTGCCGACCGCGATCTCGATTCCAGTGCCCAGCCGGTTCTGAGCGTAGGTGCCGCCAATATGGTTGTGGTGGATGCGCACGTTGGCGGTCGCCGCCCCGGACAGCCGGATGCCCACCGAATTGGTGTTCGGCGAACCGTCGCCCGCGACGGCTTGGTTGACCAGTTCGTTGGCCGAAATCTCGCAATCGATCAGGTTGTCGGCGTCGATGCCGATCCACCGCGAGGTCGAGCCGGGGTTGCGGTAGAGCATGCCCCCGACGATCTTGGCGCTCTGGATCTTCGAGAGCTTGAGGCCACCCTTGTAGGTGTTGCAGTGGCCGTAGGTGGCATACGCCTGCGGACGCCCGCCGTAGCCTTCGTCCGGCAGGATCCAGGCGAGCCAGCCGCAGTTCACGATCGTGTAGGCGTGCAGGATGATGCCCTCGCACGCGCCCTTGAAATAGAGGGGCACGTCGATCGCGTAGGCGCGCGGGGCATGGAAGATGTGGTCGGTCGGGTAGACCGTCCCGTCGAGGATCAGCCCGAACGGGGTGTGGCTGTTGTCCCCCTCGGCGTTGCCTTCGGTCCCGCCCGTAGCGCGGCCGTTCATCCACCACTGGGAGTAGTCGGCGCCGTTGAGGTTGGTCAGGCGGCCGTGGGTATTGAACCCGTGCGCCGTCGTGTCGACGCCACGGGTATGGAAATCGAGGATGTCGAGCCGCCGGGTCTCGCGGTTGGCGAAGGGTCGGCTCGGGTCCGAGTTGTAGGCGATCGTAATGCCGGTGCCCTGGTCGACGCCGGTGGTCAGCATCGACCACTTGCGCAGGGCGCAGGTGCTCTTGCCCGCGAGCTGGATGTTCGGCCCCGAGCCGCCGCCGGTGACGACGAGTCCCGACACGTCGCTACCCTGGCCCTCGATCCCGTAACCCTTGGTGTAGGTGGTCGGGTAGGCGGACGCCGCATAGAGGCAGGCGCCGAGCACGATCATGGCGCCGTTGGGCACGAAGCCGAACATGCGCGCCATCGCGTCCTTATTGTCGGTCCACGTGGTGGCCCCGGGTACGAAGTCGCCGACCGCGCCGAACCACTCCGGACGGACCACGCCGAGCGAGAGATCGAGTTCGAACCAGTCCCCGGAGAGGTTCTGGATCGCGTAGGGACCGAACTGCCCCCCGAGCTTCCAGGCCGCGCCGTTGAGCGTGCGGAAGCGAGTCGGCCCGGTGTACTGCCCCGCGATATCGGCGCGCTCGATATTGAGCATCACCGCCTGCATCGCCGGCACGACGCCGATCGCCTGCCAGACCGCACCGTCCCGCGTCGAGAAGCCATCGACGCCGGGCGCCAGAGACCCGACGCGTCGGTAATCCTTCGCCTTGCCGTCGCCAGCCGTGACCCTGCCGAGGGTCCGCAGCAGGGTGATCGAGCTCGGCACCGTGGCGCCAGCAGCATCCGAGCGCGTCTGGTAGGTTAGGGCGAGCGGGTTGCCGACCTGGGTTTCGACGGCCGAGAGCCGAGCGGGCAGGCCCGCACTGTCGATGGCGTCGACCCGAGCCGTCAGGTCCGAACTGACCGGATCCAGCACGAAGGCGTTGGTGATGTCGTCGACCTGCAGGATTTCGACATCGGTCTGTCCGTCCAGGCCGAAGGTCTGCACGTAGAGGCGCATGAAGCGGGCGCGCTTGGGCACTGGTAGAGCCGCGCCGGAGGCCGCGTTGCGCGAGAAGGTCGCAATGATCTCCTGTCGCCCGTCGGCGACCACCAGGGAGGCGAAGCCCTTGAGGATGGTGGAGCCGTCCGCGCCCGGAAGCTGGTTGCAGGCTTGATCCAGCCAGGCCGCGCAGAGCCTGACGGCATCGTTCGACGGATCGCTCGGGTTGGCTCGGCGCTGGACGACGCCACGGGCGCGGTAGACCCGCGAACGCTCCACCGCCGTAACGGCGCGCCGGGCGATCAGGTCCGCTCCGGCGCAACGCGCGACCATGCCGTTGTCGCCCATCGCGAGCATCGCGGGCGGGAGCGGCGGCAGGGCTGCGCTCGGCCCGGTCGCGCCGCCGTGCGTGAAGGCCTGCGCGCCGTCGCCGGGCCGGCCGGCATCTCCGCCGAGCAGCGCGGCGCGCGCGATCAGGTCGTCGTGGGCGGACAGACGCGCCATCACCGCGGCGGCGAGCGCGGCGACCACGGCCTTGACCGCCTCGTCGTCCGTGTAGCGGGTCAGGGCCTCGTCGACGATCTTGCCCAGCAGATAGGTCTGCGTGCCGGCGCGGTTGGTCTCGATCGCGGCCAGCAGCGGCTGGATCGACATGGCGTCGAACTTCGCTTGACCCTGGGCAGCGACCGTCTTGTCGAGGTTCGAGAGGTTAGTCTGAACGGCGTCGATCAGCGCGACGAGCGCGGTACGGAGATCCGAGAGGTTCTTCGTCGTGCCCTTGTCGAGGTTCGAGAGATTGGTCTGGACGGCGGCCACGATGTCGGTGGAGGCTTTGCCGTCGACGGTGTCGCTCAAGGCGCTGACGGTGGATCGGAGCGACGCCACGCCGGTCGGGTCGGTGCTGATGATCCCGCGCAAGGCGTCGACCAGTGCGGTAAGGCTTGCCCGACCAAGCGCACGCTGCCCTCCGCCGGCATCGTAATGACCGAGCACCTCCAGAAGGGGAGCGTTCGGCACGTTCGGCGTCCGGATGCCGTTCTCGGCCATGCAGCAAGTCCCCATCACTGGAGGGGGCGCCAGGAGGCGGCCCTATCGTTTCGGATTTGGTGGAAGGGCCGGGCCCGAGCTCAGATGACGGTGACGTTCGCCGGGCCGCGCGGGATCGAGGCGACAGGTGGCGCATCGTCATCCAGGGCAACAACGAAGATGCTGTAGGAGCCGGGGGTCAGGACAAGGTCCAGCGAGAGGCCGACGTTCGCCCCACTCGCGATTGGGTCGCCATAGGGGGCTGCAGCAGAGAAGGCTGCCGATGTGCCGGTGGCGACGTAGATCCGCGAAGCCGCGTTGTTGGCGCTCGCGCTACTGGTCCAAACCGCCCTGGCGCCGCCGGGCTGAGCTTCGACCGTGAATGGCTCCGGCGCGGCCGGGCCGATCGGGTCCGTCGCAGCCACCACGTGGGTCATCAGGGCGGTCAGCGCGCCGAGAGTGCCGAGGGTGGACACTCCACGGGCCTGATATTCGATCTGGTTGCCCTTGGCGTAGCCAGGCAGGAGCACGGCACCGTTGCCGGCCTCCGCGCTCGTCGTGGTCCAGGCCGTCGCCCCCAGGAGGCGGTGGAGCACCTGGAAGGAGGTGATCGTGACCGTACCGGAGGGGTTCGGCTGCAGCGACACGACCACTGGATACGGCACGGCCGCCGTGGCGACGCTGGCGGCCTCCCGTCCGGAGGCGACGCCCGTGACGATGGGGGCAACCGGCGCGTCCGTGTTGGCCTGCGCCTCCGAGCCCGACCGGCCGCTCCAGGGCGGCGGCACCTCGGCGTCGACTAGGCGCTCGATCTGCGGGGCATGGTCGATCAAAGTCAGGCGGGCGGTGAAATTCTCCATCGCCTCGACGCCCTTGACCGTGCAGGCGAAGGACTCCCGCGAGGAGGGCCCGAAGAAGGCGAGATTGCCGACCTCCGGCGCGTCACCCTCGCCCGTGAGGTTCATCACCCGCCCCTCGCCATAGCCGGCGACTGTTCGCAGCAGGGTCGAGCCGTTGGTGCGCCGGAACCGGCAGGCGTAGGCCTGGTCCGGTTCGAACCGCACGATCTCGTCGAGGTAAACCATGCGGCCGGCGACACCCTTTACCCGGGCCGCCACCATCATCCGGTCGAGCACGTCGTGGCTCAGTTGGGCTCGGTCGCCGCGCGCGACCACCAGGGCCTCGAAGTCTTGGTTTGCCGTGTAGGTGTCGGGCCGATGGATGAGTTCGTACTGACGGCGCCGAGTCTCTTTCCAAACCATATCGGGGGCCGTCACGCCCGGCAGGTCCAGTTTCTCAATGACCTTCGGTTCGCCCTCGAAGCCCGGAAAAGGGACGATGCGCTCGGCCTTGGCGTAGCCGTTGGTCTCGTCGAGGAACGTCACCCGGAACGCGTCGGGAAACTTGGAGAAGGGTCGCTCACCCTGGAAGCCCCAGGAGTTGCGCGGGCTGATATGCGCCGTCACCGTGTCGATGATCCGGTCCACGACCACGCCCCAGCGCTCACCGCTGTCGTGCGGACTCGCGCGGCCGGCGGCGGCGATGTCCGAGAGTACGTCGAGGACCGAGGCCTCGTAGTCGTGGATTCGGTTGTAGGTCAGCCCCTTGGCCACACAGAACGCGTGCCAATCCTCGAGGTCGCCGATCTCCTCTACGGAGAGAGGGTAGGTGATGGCCGGGCCGGTCAGCACATGCCGGAACAGCGAGGCCGGGATCTGCGTCTCGCGGGTGATCCAAGCCCGCGAGGCCGCATCCCAATCCGGGCAGATGCAGAACAGGTCGGCGTTGAACTCGTCGAGCGTGCCGTTCAGCTGGCCTGAGGCACGGATACGCACGGCGGCCAGGGCCAGGGGCTGATCGAAGTTGAGGATGTATTCCGGCCGGAACGAGCGCAACGCCGACCAAGCGGAGCGTGAGCTGCGCTGGATGTCCTTCTTCGATTGGTCCGTGTCCTCGTGGTCTTCGGCCAAGCGGGTGAGCTCGATCTCGTATCGCCCGCGCGCCGGGAAGGTGAGTGGAAAGGTGCGCGTGAGCGGCTTGCCAGGCCGGTTCGCAGTCACCGAGATCTTGCCGGTGTAATCCCAAGCCTCGTTGCCGACCCGGCGGTAGCGCAGCTGGAAGTCGATCAGGACGTTGACCTTGCTGCCGTCCTTCTTGAAGCCGCCGAGGCCGCCTGGGAAGGTCAGGTCAAGAGATGCCGTCGCAGCATCCGCGGCCGTGAAGCGCGCCTGGGCCCCGCCGGTCGGGCCGGACCTCTTCAGCTCCACTGAGAGCGGCACCTCCACGACCTGCGTCGGGTAGAGCGCCAGCCGCTCGTCGCCTGGGCGGCCCTCGCGCAGCTCGACCTGCACGTCCTGGAATTTTTCGATGGGCGTTTCGCCGATACGGACATTGCGAATGGCGAGAGGGCCGTACCCGAAGCAGAACGCGGCCGTGACGTAGCGGTCGTCGCCCACGGCCTCGGTGAAGGGAAGCGCGGCGTAGACCGGGGCGTAGCGATGGAAGCCGAGCACGAACGGCACTACGCCATCCGGCGTCGGTTGATTGCGAAGCCCTTGAATGGCGTAGGTCGGCGTGTCCTTGCCGTTGGTCCGGACCGGGATCAGCGCGTTGATCAGGAGCGTGCCGGCCACCAGCACGGAGGTGCTGATCGCAGCAGAGAGGACCGAGGTCAGGCCGCCGCTGGCAGCCCCGCCGAAGCCTAGGAGCGACCCGGCCAAGGCGGGGGCATAGAACTGACCGGCGGCGATGGCGGCGACCGCCACGGCGATGGTCAGCACGTTGCGCAGGACATCGCCGCCCGGCACCACCCGGATGATGACCTGCGTCCCCGCCTTCGGCCGCACCACGTGCCAGAGGCCCGGCAGGATGACGTGCTCGCCGATGGTCACGCGCAGCCGTTCCCGGTCCGCCCCTTGTGCCTGAGGCAAGCTCCGCTCGATCATCTCGGCGATCGACGTGCCCGGCTGCGCGCGGAATGCGATGCGCCCGAAGGTTGGGTCGAGACGGGGCAGCGCCAGGATGCTGATGTCAGCGGTCAAACCGGCGCCCCATCAGATCGTCGTGCCGGTAGGTGCCAGCCAGCCGGTGCGCCCAGCGGCCCGATCGATAATCCACGATGGCGCTCTCCTGGTCGTGGGTGATGTGGAGCATGCGGCCGCGCCCGCAGATGAGGCCGACATGGGTGTCCATGCCAGCGCGCCGGAAGATCGCCACATCAAGGTCGCGCTCCTGGCCCGGTAGGACCAGGTTCCAGGGCCATGCGCTCGTGGCGCCGTCGATGATGGCGGCAATCTCCGCGCGCTCGGCCGAGTTGGCGAAGGCCTCCGCGTAGGTCGGCAACACGATACCGGCGACCTCGCGGTAGATCAGGACACCAAGCCCCCAGCACGACACGCCCGCGTGGGTGTCACCCTTCTCCTGCCAGGGCAGGCCGATGAACGGTTCGGACCAGTGCATCAGGTGTGCAGTCCCGGAAAGCGATTGGCCGTCATCCGCCCGGCCGGCATCGGTTCGGAGGTGAAGGGCTCGCGGGAGACGTCGAGGGAGACCTGCGCGGCGTCGTAGGTGCCTCGGATGCCGCGAAGGTTGGTGAAGCGCGCCTCGATGACATCGGGCGTCCCGGCGAGAACCACCGTCAGGTCCACACTGGCGTAGGTGCCGGGTGTGATCGACCGGAGGGCCTTCGCCATATCCCGATCGACGTTCTCGAACGCCAGGGTCGTCTTGGGCGGGCTATCCTTCTGGTCGTCCGGCAGCACCGCGCCCATGAGAACGAAGCCGTAGGCTTTGCCCTGGTGCCGGGTGCCATAGGCCAGCGGATCGGCCGAGAGCCGGACGGTCGGGTCGCTGGACAGGTAGGCCGGCTCGGGCAAGCTCGCGTGCCGGACCGTGACGAGCAGGATCGGGACCTGATCCGTCTGCTCGGCATTCGCCGCCGCGCGGGCGTTGAGGGATGCGAGGCGACCCATCAGGGAAGCACCGAGAGCGGGAAGGCGGCCGTGTAGGACAGGCCGCGATTGCGCGTGGTGAAGGCGGGGGGGCTGTCGCTGGCCAGCACCAGCCACCATGCCGTGCAGATGAGGGCCCGCCCGAGGTCGTCGAGAAGCGGCAGACCGGCATCGGCGAGGAGCACGAGGCCGTCCGCGGTTTGATCCGCGATGAGGAAGGGCAGAGAGCCCCCGGCGATCTCCTCGTCCCAGAAGCGCTCAAGCCGCGCCTTTTGATCGGCATTCACCTTGAAGGCCGCCGCGACCGGCTTGGGCGCGGATGAGAAGCGACGCCGCGACTTGGCGTGTCCCGTCTCCATGGCGGTGCGCAGCCGGCCATCCGCCAGGGTCTCGCTGAAGGTGTCCGCAAGGACACGCTGAGGCAGGTCCAGGGGCCAGTAGGGAATCATCGCTGCGCGACCCGCTTCTGATTGAGCGCAGCCTGCCCCTGCGGGCTGCGAATGCCCTGGGCGGTGATCTCAGCAAACGAGATCTCGGGCTTGCGCCCCCCGCGTCCGTCATCGACCTCGCGCGTCTGGGCGACGTAGCCCGGCGGCGTGATGATGTTGGGCGCGAAGACCGGGGCAGGCTGGTTGAAGTTGGCTGCCGGCACCGGCTGGATGCGCGGCACCCGCAGCTCGACCGGGATGGCCCGGCCACGCGATAGCGGAACGGCCGCCTCTGGGCCTGCCTCGCCGAAGATTGAAGGCCGATCGCTGACGCCACCCTCGGCAAACTTCGGCAGGGCTGCGGAGCCGAAGAAGCTGGCGATGCCGGAGATGAGCCCCCCACCATCCTTACCGCCGCCGGAGAAGAGGCTGGAGATGATCTTGTCGGAGGCCGTGCTCAGTAGCTTGTCGGCCAGCCGGTTGGTGATGTTGCCCAGCAGCGTTGCCGCGCTGACGCCCTGTCGCAGGTCGGAGAGCATACCGCTGAAGACGCCGCTCGCGAGATCTCTCGTCTGCCGGAGGTTGTCGTTCAGCCGCAGGGCATCGGCCTCGGCCGAATCCATGCCGAGGCCGGTCCCGCGCAAGCGCGAGGCCACGCCCTGATCCTGCTGGCTGCGGTCGATCTGCGCACGGTCGAACAGAATGTCCCGGCCGATGCGGCTGTTCTCCAGGCCGGCCTGCGCCTTGCCGTAAGCGTCTGCCGTCTCGAGGATAACCTTGCGCTGCGTCTCCATCTCGGGCGTCAACTGTGAAGCTGAGGCCTTCAGCAGGTCTTGGGCGGTGGTGAAGTTTCGGCCCAGCGCTGTGCCGCGCTCGATCTCGGCGTTGAGGAGTTCCTGGATCTTCTGCCGGCGCGCCTCAGCCTCGGTGGTCTGGTCCGTTAGGGTGGTCTGCGTGCGCAGTACCGCCACCTCGCGCTCAGAGGCGCGGATGGCGGGAGCCCCCTTATTGATGGCGCGATCCGCATAGTCGATGACGCTGCCAACCGTTCGGCCGCCGCCCACGATCGTCGGGTTGGCGCGCGCTGCGTCGGCGCCAAGGATGGTGGCAGCGCTTGTCCCACGGTCGGCCTTCAGGAGATCAACCGCCCCCTGCGCGCCCGCGAAGTGCGCGAGGTAGAGGTTGCGGTCCGTTGTGGCGAGGCCGGCCTTCTCCAGTGCGCGGGAGTTCTGCTCCGTCAGGACGCGGATCAGTTCAATGCTGTCGCCGCGGTCGGTCCGGCGCGCCAGGATCTCGTCGCGCGACATGCCGGCCGCGCGCTCGGGGAAGCGCTCCTTGAACAGGCCGAGCCAGGTCCGTTCGATGAACTGGCCGAGGCCGGTCGCCGTGGAGAGCGGGTTCTTCGCGTTGGTGTCCCCGCTACTCTCCGCACCAATGACGCGGTCCATGTAGGCGCTGACGTTCTGCGAGCGCGAGGCTCGGGTCTCCGTCTCCCTATTCATGGTGTCGACGTCGAGGCCGAGAACCTTCGTCAGGCCCTCCCGCATCGTGATGGTGCGCAGGGCGACCTCTCGCGCAGCAGCAATGGATTGCAGGTCACGGGCGTCAAGGTTCGGGTCGGACAGGCGATCGTTGTAGGGCTTCGCGATGCTCTCGCGCGTCGCGGCGGGATCGAACCCGCCATCACGGAGCGCTTTCTCATACTGGAACTGCCGCTCGGCGAGTTGCCGATCAACTGGGTTCGCGCGATCTGTCGCGAGCCGATTCTGAAGCTCAGACTGGCGAGCCACGGCAGCCAAGCTGGTATCGCCGAATCTCTCAATGTCCTCGCGCATATTGCGCGCCAGAACACTCATGCGCTCGAAAACCGTTTGCGTCTGCGCGAGCAGCACAGGATCAAGGCCGAGCCGAATAGGGTCGGAGATCGCCTTGCGGAGCTTTTCGACCCGGTCTTGGATCTCTTTCAGGCCGGCCCCGGCAGGGTCGAGCGACCGCACCAAGTCGCCGATCTCGCGTGAGCTCTGCGCAGCCGCAGCCTGGGTCGAACGGCGGGTGCGCTCCTCCATCTGCCGCGTGAGGTCGTCGACCTCCTTCTGCGTGCTGGTGGCAAGGGGGCGGCTGACGAAGCTCCCGCCGGGCCCGGCCATCCGCTCGCGGATATTGCGCAGGCGCACCTGAGCATTCTCCAAACGCTCCTCCAGGGATCCGCCGTTGAACGCCTTGTCGGCCTGCTGTCCGATGAAGTCCCAGAGGTTCTTGATCGGACCGAACGCCGTGTCCGTGGCGCGGCCCCAGGCCGTCGTCAGGTCCGCGGCCTTGGTCAGGCTGCCGGCATAGGCGTCGAACAGCACGCGCTGTGCGCCGAGGCGGTCGCCCTGCGCCTGCATGCTTCGAATCGACTGCGCCGTGCGGTCGTCCAGGAAGCCCAGGCGCTCGTTCAGAAGGTCCGCGCCCTTGGTCGGGTCGGCGAAGGCCTTGGCCAGTTCCTGAGACGCGTCCGGCACGGCTTGGCCGCTGGTCTTGGCGTAGTCCTCCAAACTCCCGAGCAGTTTGGCGACGATTTCGCCGCCGATCCGACCTGTGGCCGCAAGCTCGCCACCGGCCTCGCGCGCCGCGCGGGTGCTGATGCCGGTCGCGTCCGAGGCGGCCCGGGCATAGGCGTTGATCTTGTCGGCCGAGACGCCGGAGGCACGGCCGACGCCAGAGACCAGACGCTCCGTCTCCCGCATGGAGCCCTGATAGGACACCATGGCGGCAACGCCCGCGACCGTGGCGGTGGCCACGAGCCCAAAGGACGCCCCGACCACGCCGATGCGGCTCACGAACCCGCCGAAGGCCTCGGTGGCCTGCGTGACGGCCCCCCTCACAGATGCGCCGCCCGGCCCGGCGAACACCTGCGCGATCTGCGGCCCCTGCTGGAGCGCGATCATGCTGAGCGGGCTGCCGCTGCCGAGCTGGGCGACGATATCACCGCCCTGATAGAGGAGGTTCTGAGCCTGATCCTGGCGCAGGCGCCCGTTCTCGTTGGCGGCCGGGGCTACGGCTGGCGTCTGCCCCAGCGAACCAAGGCGCCGGCTCGCCTCAAGGTTTGCGGCCTTCGTGCTGCTCTGCGCCTGGATGGTCGCAAGCTGTGCGCTGCCCTGTGCCTGCAAGGCCTGGAAGCCGGCCGACATGCTCTTCTGGGCGTTACCCACGCGGCGCGCCGCGTCTTCAGCCGCGGAAGCCTGAGCCTCAAATACACTGGCCGAGGCGCGCGCGGCGCCCGCCGCCGCCGGACTAATGCCCAGGAGGCTGTTGATGTTTGCCTGCGCGCGCGACTGCGCCTCAGCCTCGCGCGCAGCCTGGGCCAGCTTCTGGTAGCGGGCGGTCTGACGGTCGACGGCGACTGCGGAGGCATCCGCAGCGGCGCCAACACCCTGAAACGCAGCCTGCCCAGCCCTGCCAGCATCCTCCAGGACACGCTTGACCTCGGCCCCGCCCTCGACGCCGAGACGAATTGCGATGCTAGTCGGCATTCTCGCTATCCTCTCGGTATGCCTTGACGATCACCGCCTCAATGGACGGCAGCACGTCGGAGAGCAGCGTGGTGCCGGCGCCCATGGCGTCGGCCAGCAAAAGCACGGCAGTGAAGTCGAGGGCGTAGGGAGCACCCATGCCGGCGCGGACTTGCCCGCCGCAGCGCTCGATCACCGCCCAGGTCACCAGACCCTCGTCGGTCTGGGCCTCATGGGTCAGGTAGGGACACTCGGGGCACTGCTCTCCGCAGGCGTCGCAGTAGCTGGCGCCGCCTCCGAAGTGCCAGCGGGCGAGTTCGATGAGACGTTTTTTTCCTGTCCTCTCTCCAGGGCCGGGGCGACATACCGGATGTCGATCTCGTCATAGGCGGGCCAGTGATCGAGCAAGGCTCCGATCGTTTCGCGGTTGACGGGCGCCGGGTTGCCCTCGGCATCGCCGACGCCCTCCCATTCCACGATGCCGCGCAGGGCGATCTCGCGCACCAGGGCGATGTTGGCGCGAACGCCGACATCCTCCTGATCTTCGCCGCGGTAGACCTTACCCACGGCATCGCGCGCGATCAGCATGGATGCGATGGTGATGGGGCGGACCTTGATCCGCACGCCCGGCAGGAGGTCGAGCCAGAATGGCTCAGCGCCAGTCGTAAGTTTCAGCATTTCACACCGGGAGTTTCTATGAAGTGGGTATTGATTTGGATGTCGGTAGGTACCGGCGGCGCGATGACCAGCGGGTCAGCAGAATTCAACAGTCAGGAAGCATGCTTGAATGCGCAGAAAGCTCAGTACGGGTTTTCTATAAAATTATCCGCATTGAATATTAGTACGCAGTCAGGGTGCTTTAGCTCAGAGACCGGACAGTTTAAGGACGGTCTCCGAGATTGAGCCGTCAGTAGCTCGACACATTGTTGACCAGCGTCGCGGTAACCGTCTTGCCGAGGGTCATGTCCTTGGCCGCCTGCCACGCGAAGGTGGCCTGAACGCCGTTCGGGCCGGTCACTGGCGTCTTGGCCCGGGGCAGGTAGACGGCGTGCGCCTTGAAGATCAGGGAGCGCGCCGCGTCCGTGACCCAGCCGAAGGTGAGTTCCACCGGCGTGCCGGCGGTGGCCTGATCGAGGAGCGCGGTATCGCGGAAGCGGACCGCGATGTTGCCGGACATCATCACCATGCCGGGGTCGGCATCCTCGATGCGCCCATCGCCTCGGATGGTCTCCACCTTGTCGAGGTTGTTCGAGTAGGTGAAGTCGGCCGAGACGACGGAACCGAGGTCGACTCCGCCGCGCGTGATCTTGCCCTGGAACGGCGAGAACCGCTCGACGGAGGCCTCGGCCGGCGTGCCGGCGCCCGACGCGGTCAGCTTATTCTCGCCCTGCGCGATCAGACCCATGGTGGCGGTG